>ERZ773193.3513-NODE-3513-length-14185-cov-3.602902_pt1 | contig 14185 bp, 9 predicted proteins | sample MGYA00511110_ERZ773193 | MGnify/ENA primary metagenome ERZ773193 (study PRJEB29015, sample SAMEA2737784) | human gut metagenome | biome: human gut; feature: human-associated habitat; material: faeces | place: China | collected 2012 ...
CGTCGCTGCGCAGCAGCGGCTTGGGCAGCTCGTCCCGGGGGGCGCGGCCCGGCTTTTGCAGCTCCCTGAGTATATCCTTCAGCGTGGGCACGCCTATGCCGCATTCCTCGGCGGCCTTGTCCATGCCTATTTTTTTAAGCTCATCGGGCAGCTTTGATATGTCGCTGCCGCAGAGCAGAAGCAACGACTTGGCCGCCCTGTAGCTCTCGGGGTGTACGGCGGTATTGTCCAGCATCTCGGCGCTTTCCGGCACCCGGAGGAAGCCGGCGCACTGCTCGTATGCCTTTGCGCCCAGCTTAGGCACCTTGAGAAGCTCCTTGCGGCTCCTGAAAGCCCCTTCGGCTTCGCGGTACGCTACGATGTTCTTTGCCACGGTGGAATTTACGCCGGAAACGTGGGAAAGGAGGGACACCGATGCGGTGTTAAGGTCAACGCCTACGCTGTTCACACAGTCCTCCACCACCCCCTCCAGCGTTTCGTCCAGCCGCTTTTGGGGCATGTCGTGCTGATACTGGCCAACGCCTATGCTCTTGGGGTCTATCTTCACAAGCTCCGCCAATGGGTCCTGCAATCTTCGCGCTATGGAAACGGCGCTCCGAAGCGATACGTCGTAATCCGGGAACTCCTCTGCACCCAGCTTGCTGGCGGAGTACACCGATGCCCCCGCTTCGCTGACTATAACGTACTTTACATCCGTGCCTTTTACGGTATCCGCAGCGAACTTTTCCGTTTCACGGCCGGCGGTGCCGTTGCCTATGGATATGACCTTCACGTTGTGCTTCTTTATGAGCCCCGTGACGATGCGCTCCGCTTCGGCTATTTTATTGTGGGGCGGCGCAGGGTATATGACGGCGGTATCCAGCACCTTGCCCGTCTCGTCCACTACCGCCACCTTGCAGCCGGTGCGGTAGCCAGGGTCCAGCCCCATGGTCACCATGCCCTTTACCGGGGGCTGCATGAGCAGCGGCTTCAGGTTCACGGCAAAGGTGGCTATGGCCTGCTCGCAGGCTTCATCGGTGAGCATGGAGCGGAGCTCCCGGGTAACGGAGGGATATATAAGCCTGCTCCACGCGTCCTTTGCCGCGGCCTCCACCTGCTTTGAGCAGGGGCAGCTCCCCCGCACCACGCTGAGAGCGACTATGCGCTCTGCGCCTTCCTCGGGAATGCTTACCGAAACTTTAAGGAAACCCTCCTTTTCGCCCCGGTTTATTGCCAGCACACGGTAGCCGGGTATGGTGGAGAGACCCTCGGAAAAGTCGAAGTACATATCGTATACCCCGTTATCCTCCGGCGCGTCCGCCGCCTTTAACGCGGTCAGCGTGCCGGAGCCGTGGGCAAGCTCTTTTATATAGCGGCGGATATCGGCGGAATCCGACAGCCGCTCGGCGATTATATCCCGGGCGCCCGATAGGGCTTCGTCGGGAGTGTTCACGCCCTTGCCGGGGTTTACGTATTTCTCCGCAAGCTTTATGGGGTCTGCGGCAGGCTCCTGCATGAGAAGCTTCGCGGCAAGGGGCATGAGCCCCTTTTCCTTTGCGATGGAAGCCCTCGTGGTGCGCTTTGGCTTGTAGGGCCTGTATAAGTCCTCCAGCTCCGCCAAGGTGGCGGCGTTGTCCAGCTTTGATGAAAGCTCGCCGGTCAGCTTTTCCTGAGAGGCGATGCTCTGCTTAATCTCGCTGCGCCTTGCATCCAGGTTTCTAAGATAAGTAAGCCTGTCCGCCAGCCTTCGTATCTGCTGGTCGTCCATGCTGCCGTGCAGCTCCTTGCGGTAGCGGGCTATGAAGGGCACCGTATTGCCCCCATCCAGCAGCTCTATCACGTTCTGCACGTGGGGCAGGGTCTCGTTCAGTTCCTTTGAAAGTATCTCGGCTATGGTCTGCATATTTTTTCCATTTCTTAAAGATATTCAAGCCTTTACGGTTGGATTGGCGATGCCGCGGAAAGCCTTTGCCCGGCGGGTTATCTCGGCAAAGTCCCCTGCGGCCATGAGCTCCTTATCGCACAGGGGGCTGCTTATGCCTGCGGCAAAGGCCCCGGCCTTCAGGTAGTCCCCCAGGTTATCGGGCGTTATGCCCGCCGTGACCACAAGGCCTATATGGGAGAGAGGCGCACGGAGATCCTTGAAGTATTTAAGCCCCATTGTGGCCGTGGGGAACAGCTTTACGAGGTCTGCGCCCGCATTGTGGGCCGCCATTATCTCGCTGGGGGTGAGCGCGCCGGGTATGGATACAAGCCCCAGCCGCTTGGCCTCGGCTATGACGGCGGGGTCGGTGTTTGGGGAGACGATATATTTTGCCCCCGCCTCGTATGCGGCCCGAACCTGATCGGGGCTTAGCACAGTGCCGGCCCCGGGGATTATGCCCGGCATACCGCAGAGGGCCTTTATGTTCCTCCGGGCCAAATCGGCGCAGTCATCCCTCTCCTGCTGGAAGGTCACCTCTATGAAGCGTATCCCTCCGGCGCGTATTGCCGCGGCGAGGCTCAAAAGGGTATCACCCTCCGCCCCCCGGCATATCGCTATGAGCTTATCCTGCCTCAGCAGGGAAAGTAATTCCTTATGGCACATACCATGCTTCCCTTTCCGTTTTTAGGTTTCCGGCGCATCCGCCGGTATTTTTTATTATACCACGAAGGGCGGGGGATTGTCAGCGGCAGGGCTAAATAGGCTATGCATAGCCTGTTTAGCGGCGGCGGGGAGCTTAATAAGAAAAAGATGGGGAAAGGGCGCTTGGCTATTGAAATCCAGAATGGCAAGGGTTATAATGTACCCTGTTTGCCGGAGGGGCCCCCGGATATAACCCGTAGATTGGGAGGAATTTAACGTATGTACAACAATACCATGCGCACCTTTGCCGGCCGTATGATAATAGCCACCCTGGGCTGCGTCATAATGTCCATAGGCATAAACGTATTTACCACGCCGTGGAACCTCTACACTACCGGCCTTATGGGCTATTCCCAGTTTCTGAGGTCCGTGCTGGCGGAGGATTTCAGCGTAAACTTCAGCAACATCGACCTTGCAGGTATACTGTACTATGTTTTCAGCATACCCATATTCATAATAACCTACAAGAGCCTCGGGCGCAGCTTCTTCCTGCGCACCCTCGCCTTTACCGCGGTGTTCTCGCTGACCACCGCCTTCATACCCGTTCCCTCCGCGCCGATACTCGACGACAGGCTGACCTGCGTCCTGATAGGCAGCGTATGCGTGGGCGTGGGCGACGGCATGGTAATAACCTGCGGCTGCACCGTAGGAGGCCTAGACATGCTGGCGATGCACATAACGAAAAAGACCGGCCTTCAGGTGGGCAGGTTCACAATACTCGTCAACATACTGCTCTTTGTGCTGTGCTTCTTCCGCTATGACTTCTCCGTGGTGGTATACAGCGTGCTGTACATGGTGTTCTCAAGCCTCATACTTGACAGGATGCATCAGCAGAACATCAACATTCAGGCCCTTATATTCACCAAGTACCGGGACAACGTCATACCCCAGCGCATAATGGAGGAGACTGGCCGCGGCGTTACCCGCTGGGACGGGTACGGCGCGTACACCAACGAACCTACCGCAGTGCTCTGCACCTGCATAAACCGCTACGAGCTGGAGCAGCTTGAGCGCATAGTAAAGGGCGTGGATCCCAAGGCATTCATAATCGCCACCAGCAACGTATACATAAACGGCAACTTCATACATAAAGTATGAAAAGGCAAAACTTCAGGGACGGCTCCCCGCCGTCCTTTTTTTAGTACATAAAATATGTTATCATTAAGCTGAAAAACATGCGGAGGATATGTATAATGCGCCTTTTCATAGCAATAGACCTGCCCCGCTCCTTCAAGGCGGAGCTTGCGAGGATACAGAAGGAGGTAAAGGGCATGTCCTGCGGCGGCAGGTTCGTGCCGGAGGACAACTTCCACATAACGCTGCACTTTATAGGAGAAAGCGACGATATCGCAGGCGCCGCAGAGGCCATGGGAGAGGCGGTGCGGGGCATACGCCCCTTTACGCTGCACCTTGGCAAATATACAAGCCTGGAGAAGGGCAGCCACGGCCGCACCGCCGTAATGGAGGTGCTGGGCGATCTTGGAGAGCTTACCGCCATGCACGAGTCCCTTGAGTCCGCCCTTTACGACAGAGGCTTCTCCCGGGAACGCAAGAAGTTTGTGCCCCATATCACCCTTGGCCGCAGCGTTGAGCAGGACGACCTCACCGCCATGGAGCTTAAGAACAGCATCAGGGCCAACGCCTCCCTTACCGTGCAGGCCATAACCCTGTTCGAAAGCCGCCGGGAAAAGGGGGAGATGGTGTACATACCCCTTCACAGGGAGAAAATATAATGCCGGCCCGGGTGACGTTCCTGCTGGGCCGCTCCGGCTCCGGCAAGACGAGGCGGCTGCACCGCTGCATAAAGGAGGCCCTTGATAAGGGCCGCCGGGTGGTGGTGATAGTGCCGGAGCAGTTCACCTTCGAGACGGAGCGGCAGCTGGCATCAGAGCTGGGCGGCCTTATGGATATAGAGGTATACTCCTTCTCCTCCCTTGCGGAAAAGACGCTGGAGGGGAGCTATTTAGGCTTTCTTTCCCGTCAGGGGCGGCGCATGGCCGTCCGCAAGACCATAACCGAGCAGGGCAGCAAGCTCAGGATATTCGCCCGGGTAAAGGATCGCCCCGGGTTTTCCGAGCGGCTCTGCGAGCTGTTCACCGCCTGCAAGCGATATGAGGTAGCCCCCGGCGACCTGCTCGACGGGGCGGAAAAGGCGGGGGAGGACAGCCTGCTTGCCAACAAGCTCACAGAGCTTGCATTGCTCTACGGCGAGACGGAAAGCTACATTTCCGGCCGGTACATGGACAGCGAGGACATGTTCGCGGCGCTGATACAGAACCTGCCCTCCTCACCTATAGCGGGTGCGGAGGTAGTCATAGACGACTTCGACCTGCTCACCGACCAGCTTTATCATCTTATGGCGGCAATGACGAAGCATGCGGAGAGCATGTACATATCGCTGCGCATGGACCCCAAGGAGGGAAGGGACGCCAAGCTTTTTGCGCCCAAGCGCAGGGCTTATGCCCGCCTTTACGGGGCGGCGCAGGAAAACGGCTGCGACATAAGGGTCATACAGCTGCCGGACGGCAGCCCGAAGCGGCAGACCGACCCCGCCCTTGCCCATCTTGAGGCCGAGGTATTCGCATATCCGTATAAGATATACGGCGGGGAAGCCCCGTCTCTGCGCATAGCCGCCGCCACGTCCGTGAGCGCGGAGTGCGAAATGGCGGCGGAGGCGGTATTGAGATGCGCCCAAAGGGGAATGCGCTACCGTGACATGGCGGTAATAGCCACCGAGCCGGCCTACGAATTGCAGCTGCTGCGCTCAATGCAGCGCCGGGGCATACCCTGCTTCAGCGACGGGGCCCGCAAGCTCTCCGCCTACGGCGCGCCGCGGCTGGTATTATCCGCACTGAAGTGCGTAAACAGAGGATACAATCTCAACTATATAATGGACATGCTCCGCACCGGCCTCACGGGCATAGAGGGAGGAGACATCGATCTGTTCGAAAACTACGCCCTGCGCTGCGGCATAGGCGGCACAGGCTTCAAAAAGCCATTTGATCAGGAGATACCCGAAAAAGTCCGGGGCTTCATAATATCCAGAATAGATAACTTCCACACCGCATTCGTAAACGCACCCACCGCCCGGGACAAGGCGGCGGCGCTTTTCGCCTTTATGGAGAGCATGGGGCTTTACGACAGTATAAACGGCCTTGTGGGACGGCTCAGGGCTGAGGGCCGACACCAGCTTGCGGAGGAAAACGCCCAGGTGTACCGGCTGATGCTGACGGTGCTGGACCAGCTCCACGCCATAATGGGAGAAGGGGCGGTATCCGCAAGGCGCTTCGCCGCTATACTGGAGGAGGGCTTCGACGCATACGAGATAAGCGCCATACCCGCCACGGCGGATCAGCTGCTCCTGGGCACCCTGGGCAGGACAATGGCAAAAAGCCCTCGTGCCATGTTCATATTAGGCGCAAACGAGGGCAGCTTCCCCCACTACTTCAACGACGACGGCATGATAAACGACAGGGAGCTTGACCACCTCGCCTCTATGGGCGCAAAGACCTGGGGCCGCAGCGCGGAAAAGGCGGAGGGGGAGCTTATGGATATTTACTGTGCCCTCGCCGCCCCAAAGGAATTTTTATACATATCCTATACCATGAGCGCGGGGACGGACGCTGCCCTGCCCGCGCCGCTGGTGGACAGGATACGGGAGATATTTCCAAATGTGGGCCTGCATACCGACCTTGAGCCGCTGCCCCCCGTAAGCCCTGAGGGGGGAGTTGCCCGCCTTGCGAAGGAGCTGCGCGCCTACGGCGATGACCTTACGCCCTGGGAAGGGCTTGTGCCGCTTTACGCGTGGTACGCCGGGAAACCGGAATACCGCCACACACTGGAGGGCCTTGAGGACGCCCTGTACTACCGCTGCTCCCCGGAGCCCTTCGGCCACGAGCTTTCGCTTAAGCTGTATGGGGATTCCCTCTTCGGCTCCGCCACCCGCCTTGAACGCTACAACGCCTGCCCCTTCGACCACTTCGTGACCTACGGCCTCAGGGCCACAGAGCGGCGGGAATTCAGGGAGCGGCCGCTGGACGAGGGCATCTTCTGCCACAGCGCGCTGGACTCCTTCGTAAAGGAGGCGCTGAAGAGGGACATAAAGGCGCTCAGCGGCGCACAGTGCGACGAGATAATAGACGGCATAATGCCGCCTCTCATGGCCGCCCATAACAACGGGGTGCTGCTTTCCAGCGCCCGGAACATGGCGCTCTGCGCAAGGCTTATCCGCAAGGTGAAGGCCACGGCGCGGGCAATAGTCCAGCAGGTACAGTCGGGGGGCTTTGTGCCGGAGCAGACCGAGGTGTCCTTCGGCATGGGCGGCCTGCCCGCCCTGACCCTTGAGCTGCCTACCGGGGAAAGGTTCTACATAGGCGGGAGGATAGACCGGATAGACGGCTGCACCATAGCGGGGCAGGACTATTACAGGATAATCGACTACAAGACCGGCAGCGGCGACTTCAGCTACACCAGGCTTTACTACGGCCTGAGCCTCCAATTACCCCTTTACGCCGCGGCAATAGGGGCGGTGGAAAAGGCCCGAAGGGCCGCCGGCATGTACTATATGAAGGTGGATTCGCCTGTGGTCAGCGAATCTGCCGACACCCCAGCGGACGAGGAGACGGTAAAGGAAAAGGTGATGGAGAGCTTCAGGCTTTCCGGCCTCACCCTGAGCGACCCGGTAGTGGTAAAGGCCACGGCGGGAGAGGGCTGCCCCGTAATATCCACGAGGGCAAAGACCGTGATACCTGAGGAGCGGATGGACGGCCTCATAGGCTACGCGCTGAAAAAGTCCACCGATACCCTGACGGAAATATTCGAGGGCAGGGCGGCGGTATCCCCGGCAAAGCTTCGGAGCGACTCTGACCGCTGCAAGAACTGCGCCAACCGCAGCGTGTGCGGCTTTGACGAAAAGCTGCCGGGCTGCAAAAGGCGCAGCCTCGGCACCCTGAGCGACAAGGCGTTTTTTGAGCGCATAGGCGCAGCTGAGGAGAATGGTGACAACGGCAAGGAGGGCGGAAATGGCGACTAACTGGACGGCCGAGCAGCGGCGGGCAATAGAGACCCCCGGCAGCCTTATAGTTTCCGCGGCGGCAGGCAGCGGCAAGACCGCCGTGCTTACGGAGCGTATCGCGAGGCACATACTGGAGGGCGCAAGCCCGGACGACCTGCTGGTAGTGACCTTCACGCGTGCCGCTGCGGCCGAGATGAAAAAGCGCATAGGGGACAGGCTGTCCGCCCTGGCGGCTCAACAACAGGGCGACGAGGCCGCCCGGCTTTACGCGGCGGCGGAGAGCATAGGCAGGGCCAACATATCCACAATAGACGGCTTCTGCTCCCATGTGCTGAGAAGGCATTTCGACATAGCCGGCCTGGACCCTGCCTTCCGGGCGGGTGAAGAGGCGGAAAACCTTGCCCTCAGACAGGAGGCCCTTGATGAGCTCATGGAGCGGTACTACGCGCAAAAGGGCTTTTCGGATCTTGTGGACGCCTTCGGTGAGGAGGCGGAGTTCTCCGCCCAGTTCCTGAGGCTTTACGAGTTCATAATGGCGCAGCCCGAGCCCATGGAGTGGCTGAGGGGGGCCGTAGACAAATACGACATTGCCGAAGACGCGCTGCCCCTCTGCCCCGCGGCGGAGGAATACCTGAAGGGGCTGAAGGTGCGGCTTGGGGCGTATATGGACATACTGCGCTCCCGGCGGGACGAGATCGCGGAGGACTACCCTAAAACCGCCGCCATACTGGACGGCGACCTTACGCAGCTGGGCGGGGCGCTGCTGCAAAAGAGCCTCAGGGGCTACGCCAACCAGCTTTCCGCCTGTGCATTCGCCACCTTCAGCATGAGGGGGGCGGAAAAATCCTACAGCGAGTACGTCAAAAAGCTCCGGGACGACATGAAGAAGGAGGTAAAGAAGCACATCGCCCTGTCCGGCAAGCCCATAGGGCGGCAGGCAAAGCTCCTCGCCGGCATAAAGCCGCTGCTGGATATGCTGTACTCCTTTACCGGGGACTTTATAGCCCTGTATTCCGAAAAGAAAGAGCAGGCAGGCATAATAGACTATGCGGACATGGAGCACATAGCCCTGGGGCTCCTAAGGCTCCCCGCCGTGGCCAAGGAGTATCGCGACAGGTTCAGCTTCGTATTCATAGACGAGTATCAGGATTGCAGCCCTCTGCAAAACGCCCTTTTTTCCGCCCTTGCCCGTCCCGACAACCTCTTTATAGTGGGGGACGTGAAGCAGTCCATATACGGCTTCCGCATGGCTGAGCCTACCATGTTCACAGAGCGCATAGACGAATTCTCAAGGCGGGATGCGGCGCTGCATCTGAGCGCCAATTTCAGAAGCTCCAATGAGGTCATAGAGGGCGTTAACAGCATATTTACCCCAATAATGACCCGGGAGACAGGCGGCGTGGATTACGACGAAACCGCCCGCCTCGTACACGGCCGCAGGGACGCTTCCCCGGGCGGTACGGAGCTCCACGTCATATCCCGGAGCGCGCCGCTGGACACAGGTGACGCGGCGGACGAAAACACGGAGGAACAGCTTCTCGCCGCCGAGGCGGAGGCTCTTTTCGCCGCGGGCCGCATACGGGAGCTGCTATGCGAGAGCTTTACCGACAGGAAGGGAAATACCCGAAACTATAAATACAGCGACATAGTGATACTGCATTCCTCCCCGAAGAACGTGGCGGAGGCCTGGGTGCGCACGCTGTCCCGGGAGGGCATACCGGTATACGCCGAGCTGACAGGCGGCTATTTCGACGCCATAGAGGTGCAGATATTCCTGAATCTCCTGGCCATAATCGACAACCCCCTGCAGGACATACCCCTGATAAGCGTACTGAGGAGCCCCATAGGCGGCTTTTCCACGGAGGAACTCATAACCCTCCGCGCTGACTGCAGGGAGGGACTGTTTTACGAGGCGCTCAAGGACGGGGCGGATAGGGACACGCCTCTGGGACATAAGGCCGTAGGATTCCTCGGCAGGCTGAAAAGGTGGCGCGCCCAGGGCGAGCTTTACGACATAACCGAGCTCATAGCCATGCTGCTGGAGGATACCGGCTTTGAGAACTACGTATCCGCGCTGCCCGGCGGCCAGTCCCGGCACGCCAACCTTGAGGCACTCATAAAGAACGCGGGCATATACTCAAACTCCGGCCACGGCATACGCGGCTTCCTGCGGTTTATGGAAAAGGCCCGCTCCGGCGACTCTCTGGGGGCGGCGCAGATAGCCTCGGCCAACGTTGTGCGGCTCATATCCATACACAAGAGCAAGGGCCTTGAGTTTCCGGCGGTGATATTGGGCGGCCTTTCGGTAAACTTCAACAAAAAGAGCCGCTCAAGCGTTTTGGTGCTGGATTCCTCCCTCGGCATAGGCCTGAAGGCCGCCAGGGGAAGCAGCCGGGAGCTGAACCTTTACCATTCCGCCATAGCGGAGCGCATATGGCGGAGGGAGATATCCGAGCGCATGCGCCTTTTATACGTTGCCATGACCCGCGCCTCGGAAAAGCTCATAATGCTTTGCTCCTTCAGGGATGTGGAAAAAGGCCTTGGGGCCGGGCGCATACCAGTCACCCCAAATACCTGTTCCGGGGCGGAGCGCTTCGCCGACTGGATATTGCCGGTGCTGTTTTCCTCCCCCTCCGGCAACCCACTCAGGGAATACCTTGGAATGCCCCCCCTCAGCGGTCATAAGCCCATACTCTGCGCCGTACACCCGGCGCTTCGGGCGTCCGCACTGGGCGCGGCGCTGCCGCGGGAGGAATATCTGGCCTTCACAAGGCAGGCCGTAGAGGACGGCCCCGGGGAATACGCGGAGCTGTTCGCCTGGCGCTATCCCTACGGGGCGGACACTGTGCTGCCCTCCAAAATAAGCGTATCCCAGCTGATAGGCAACCTGCCCGAGCTGGGCCAGTACCCGGACTTTATGAGGGACAGCATGGCGGAGCGGGCAGTCAGCCGGGGCACTGCCGTCCACAAGCTGATGGAGCATCTGCCCATAGCGAAGCATACCTTCGCCTCCGTGAATGCCTGCCTGAAGGAGCTTACGGATAGGGGCACACTCACAAAGAAGGAGGCGGAGGGCATATATGCGGCCAACATAGTGGACTTCTTCTCAAAGGGGCTGGGCAGCCGTATGCTCGCTTCGCCAAGGGTGGAGCGGGAGCTTGCCTTTAACCACAGGGTAAAGGCAAATTCCGTATTCGATGCGGATACGGATGAGACGCTGCTTTTGCAGGGCATAATCGACTGCTGCTTTATTGAAGGCGGCGAATGGGTGCTTATAGACTACAAGACGGACTATGTTCCAAAGGGCAGGGCTAAGGAGGTGGCAATGAGCCACGCAAAGCAGCTAAGGCTCTATAAGAGCGCCCTTGAGGAGCTGACGGGCATCCCCGTAAAGGAGTGCTGGATACACCTTCTTTCCACCGGGGAGAGCGTATTGGTGCAATAGGGGCAAGATTCGCCATTGTTCAAACATTTTTGCGGCGATATGTGGTATAATCAGGCACATGGAAAACACGGCAAAGCGAAAAAGAAAAAAGCGCGCCTTAAAGCGCGGCATTCTCATAACGGCGGGGGTTCTGGCGTTCCTCGCGCTGTGCTATCTGGTATGGACGGGGCTGGGAGCCATACCGCTTAAGGGCGAGGCGGAGAATACCTCCTCCGCAGCGGAGCCCCTCATACCCGACCTTACGCCGGAGCCTACCGCCGCCCCAACGCCGGACATAGCGCCGGCCGGCCGCACCGACAGCCTGTACGCCGCCTCTCTATACATAGACACCAAGGGCAGGCGGGCAGAAGGGCAGGTGCTCATAGACTACGTGAGCAGGCAGGTGGAGACGGTATACTCCCTTGATATCGGCCTTTATCCAAACGCCGTGGCTCCCGGATGCATGGAGGTGACCGATGTAGCGCTCAATGGGGAAATGGCCTACTATACCCTGGACGGCCCGGTACTTACTCTGCCCCTTTTGAACGAGCTGGACCCCGGCCAAAGCTGCCGTATATACATAAGGTTCTCCATAGACCTTACCATGGGCTATGGCAACGGCCTCGACCTCATATGCCCGCTGCCCCTCGTGGCCGAGGACAGGGACATGCTGGAGGAGCCGGGCGCACCGGAGTACGGCGCGCCTGCGGAGTACCGCGTGCGGCTCTATGGGGATACGATGCTCATCACCGAGACCTCCTTCGAGCAGCTGGAGGCTTCCACCGGCTACATGTTCGGTGCGGAAAAGGCGGTAAGGTTCGATGTGAAGGTAAAACGAGGGTAAAATAAAGGCGCGGGTCTCCGCGCCTTGTGTTTATGCCGTTAATTCCTTCGCCTGCTGTTGTTGGCTATCATGAGCAGCCTCAGGAAGGATACGAGGGTGGATATGGCGGCCACAACGTACGTCATGGCGGCAGCCCTCAGCACCGCCTTAGCATCGCCCCGCTGATCGTAGGAGATATAGCCGCCGGACTCCAGCATCTCAAGGCCCCGGCCCGAGGCGTTGAGCTCTACCGGAAGCGTCACTATCTGGAATATCAGCATGGCGAGGAAAAGATACACGCCTATCATGGCAAGGTTATAGGAGCCCATTATCGCGCCCAGTATGACTATATACGGGGCTGCGGTGGAGCCTATGGAAGCGGCGGGCAGTATGGCGTTGCGTATCTTTATGGGGATATACCCCTCCTGATGCTGCATGACATGACCTATCTCATGGGCCGCTACGGCGAGGGCCGCTACGCTTGTGCTGCCGTAGGTGCCCTGGGACAGGCTGACCAGCCCCGTCCGGGGATTGTAGTTGTCCGTAAGGCTGCCGGGTATCATAGTTACCTGAACGGAGCTTCCGTGCTCCCGCAGCATACGTTCCGCCATGTTGGCTGCGGTAACGCCTGAGGAGGCGTACTCCTGCGAATACTTCTTATATGTGTTTTTTACCCTTATCTGAGCCCATATGCCCAGTATGAACACAACTATTACCGCAAGGAACAGCGTGTCGTAGCCGTAATATCCGTACATATTACAGACCTCCCGGTGCGTTTTTGTTTATTATACCAGAGTTTGTGGGAAATTTCCCGCCTGCTGTGTTTTTTTGATGTATTTTTGCAATTCGGCCTAAATTGGCAAAAAAATAAGCGGCGCGAGGCCGCTTTTTAATCGCGTTACTTTTTCTTTGCGGGAGCCTCGGTGCCTGCGGGAGAGACGCCGGGAGTTGCTGCGGCGGTAGCTTTCGCGGGTATTATGGCTCCGTTAGCGGTGACGTACACCTCTTCGGTAGTGTCGTTTTCAGTCTTTTGCAGCAATATCTTATAGAGCTGCTGATTCTCATAGGTGGCGAAGGTGACGGTCTTTATGGTCGCCTCAGGATATTTTTCCTTTATGGCGGTCTTCACCTTGTCGGGCAGCTTGTCCGCATCCACTACTTCGCCCTCCTTGAAGCCCTCTATAACGCCATCGGTATTGCCCTGAGTGTTAGGGCCTACTTCGGCGTTATTGGTGACCTCAGGCGAAACCACGGGGGAAGCCGCGGGGGTAGCTACCGCCGCCGGGCTGGGGCTGGGGGCAGGTGTGTTCTGGGGCGCGCAGCCCGCAAATGCCGCTATTAACGCCATTGCCAGCATCATCGCCGCTGTCTTCTTCATCATACTGAGTTTCCTCCTTGATATTTTCCGTATTTGTTTGCCCTCATAGGGGGCTCGGAGGATAGTATGGACGAAAGATAGGAAAAATATACGGCATCTATTCTTTTACCCTGATCACCGCCGCAGTCCCGTCCTTAACCTTCACCCGTGCTTCGCCAATCTTCCACCGGTTGCTCACGCCTATGGGGAAGGAGTTGGTCAGGCGGGCGTCAGAGAGCTCATATTTGGCGTTCTCTATGGTGACGGTGCTGACGTCGCTCAGGGATATTACGGAAAAATAACCATTTTGTTCTTCAAGGGAAATAACAGAATTTTTTATCACGTCTATGCGGCAGCAGCCTCCCACTATGGAGGCCCTTACGCCCCGCTCCGCGCAGAAGGAAAGGGCCTGTATGTTGCCCAACAGGTGATCCGCCCTGCCGCCCAGGGCGCAGTATATCCTTATCTCGCCATAGCCCTGAGCTATGGCGTACCGCACCGCCGCCATGGTGTCCGTATCGTCTTTTTCTGCGGGCAGGTCCAGCCGGGGGATATCCTCAGGCAATGGGCCGGTATATGAGTCGAAATCGCCTACCAGCAGCCCGGGGCGCACGCCTGCAGCCCTTGCGTATTCGTATCCCCTATCGCAGGCGATGATGAGCCCGCAGCCCTCTATGCCGCTTAAGGTATCTCGCTCTCCGCCGGATATTATGCCGCATTTTCCCGTCATCATACTGCGCTGCCCATTTTCATATTTTTAAGCTTCCTGTGGAGATCATTTCCCATATCTCAATCCTCCCTGAAAGATAAAAATATTTTACCACATAACCATCCCAATGAAAACGCGGCTTTGCACGAGTGCCACAAAGCCATTGCCCAACCTGCATGTCGGTAGTATAATTCAGTTATACCATCAGTTGACAAGGACACACAAGGTTTTAGAAGCCAAACAGCACGGCATA
>ERZ773193.3520-NODE-3520-length-14151-cov-3.710201_pt1 | contig 14151 bp, 10 predicted proteins | sample MGYA00511110_ERZ773193 | MGnify/ENA primary metagenome ERZ773193 (study PRJEB29015, sample SAMEA2737784) | human gut metagenome | biome: human gut; feature: human-associated habitat; material: faeces | place: China | collected 2012 ...
GCCAGGGGGGTGGAGCGCATTGACCATGTGGACCCTGACATTACGTTGAACGGCTTGCGCATAGCCGCCGGACTGAATCTTTAAAGAACGGCCAAAATCGGCTGGAAACCTGCTGCTTCCGGCTCCGTGGCCGGATGACGCATAAAAACTCATAAATAGGTGTTGCAAATGGCGCATACCCCATGTAGTATCAATGAACCTTAACAATAAATATCATGTCTGACAACAGCATCGAAGAAAAAGTAAGAAGTATCATCGTCGACCAACTTGGCGTTGAATCCGATAAAGTGACTGCTGATGCGAAATTCATCGAGGATCTCGGTGCTGATTCGCTGGATACCGTTGAACTCGTGATGGCTTTCGAAGAAAACTTTGACATCGAAGTGCCCGACGAAGAAGCTGAAAAGCTTCAGTCTGTTGCCGACGTCGTTGCTTACATCGAAAAGGTTCAGGGTTAAGTTAAACTGCTAAAAATCCTTTATTACAAAAGCGGCTTCCCTGTCCAAGGCAAGGAAGCCGCTTTTTCATGGAAAGCCTTTCCGCCTTTTCTTCCATGAGCGACCTGCCTTCCTTTTCCCGTGACGATATCCGCTATGCGGCGGAGATGACACGGGTGGTGTATGAACCGGACCGCCGCATTGATACTTTTGGCGATACCAGGTTTAATTTTCTTCTCCTCAGCGAACTGATGGATGAGGTGAACGTGGTGCGCGTGCGCAGCGGCTGGGTGGAAGCGGAGAAACCGAAAATCATACGGCCTTCCATTTACAATGAAATCAGTACGGAGGGGTTTTCCGGAGAAGCCAAGCGCTTTTTTGACTGGCTCTCCAAAAACGGGCCAGGCTTTTTGACGTTGCTGGAATACGGGTTCAGGTTCAAACGGTCGGAGGTGAGCGAGGAAATTCTGCATGAACCGCTTGATTCCGTGCGCGGCCGGCTGCTGGACCAGGTGCGCAATGGAGAAGATACATTTATGGCTCTCATTGAGGGAGTGGATGACGCATGGGAGGTCTCCCTCTTGAAATTCACGGTGGAAATGATACAAAAATCCCATGAAATCAATATCTTTGACTTCAAGCGCAAAGGTCTTCTTTAGCCTTTTGGCGGCGGCTTTCTGTGTCCAGGGAGTTTTGGCGGACGGAGAAAATTATTCCCTCTGGCCGCGCCGTCCGGAGGCCCTTGCTGAAGCCCGCCGCCTGATGGACTGCGGCAGTCTGCCAAAAGCTCTGGAACTGCTGCAGCCTCTGGCGGAACAGGGAGGCGTGGTGGGGAAAGAGGCGAAGGAACTCATCGGAAGGCTGCGCATCCGCCAGTTGCTGGATCCCAACGGACCGGACGTGAAAAAATATACCGTACGGAAGGGAGATTCCTGGATACGCATGGTCAGAAAACTGGGTTGCTCTCAGGCCATGGTGGTTCACCTGAACGGTTTGATGGATATTCCCGCTCTTCATGCGGGAGATGTATTCAAGTACCGGCCTCTGGATTTCCATGTAGTGGTGAACGTGCCGGAAAAGGAAATCTGCCTTTACGACGGGACGGATTTTGTCAAGGGATACCCCATCCTCTCCATGAAGGACGGGGGAAAAAAGAATGTGGAAACGACCGTAAAGGATGAGCAGGCCCCCGTGTCCATCTACAGCAGGCAGTTTCCTTCTGCGGATAAGACGCTGGTGCTGGCGGCGGGAGGCTATGTCATTGACGCTGCCCGCGGTACGCCCCGCTCGCCTGGGTTTTATCTGAGCCGGCAGGACTGCAATGAACTGGCCATGCTGACCAGGCCGGGAACGAAGGTGACTATCCTGAGGGGGAAAGGAGAGGAACCGTGAGGCTGGTTATTCAGCGTGTCAGTAAGGCCGCCGTTCATATCGGCGGTGTTTGTGCGGGGGCCGTGGGGCCCGGTCTGCTGATTCTGGCGGGCATTGAAGAGGCGGATACGGAAGAAGATGTGCGCTGGCTCGCCAACAAGGCGGCGGCCATGCGCATTTTTTCCGACGCGGACGGAAAGATGAATCTTTCCGTAAGGGAAGTGAGTGGAAGCGTGTTGGTGGTGAGCCAGTTTACGCTGCATGCCTCCACCCGGAAAGGGAACAGGCCCTCTTTCATCCGCGCCGCGAGGCCTGAGCGGGCCATTCCCCTGTATGAGCTGTTTAAGAAGGAATTGGCGTCTTTGCTGGAAGGCAGGGTGGAAAGCGGCGAATTCGGCGCGGATATGCAGGTTTCCCTGATTAACGACGGCCCGGTGACTATTTTCATGGATTCCAGGAAAAGGGAATGAGAGAAAGGATCTTATATATTTAACTTTGCCCCGGTTTCCTGCTTTCTCTCTATCTCCATATAAACATAGAAAAATTTGTGCGCGCTCCTTCTCCGCTCATTTCACATGCAGACTGGAAATAAGTATAAAAATTGCAAGCTTCCACCTCGTGCTGCCAGATCAAACCATGCAAAAATGTAAAAAAATAGACCAAATAATGAAAGCAAAGCAAATACAAGTTTTGTTTTTCTAGGAGATAAATTTTCTTGAAAAGAAATAGCATTTAATATATTTGATATTTTTTTATGTGGCTTAAAAATACAAACTATTTTTGCAATTACAATAGGAATAATAGAAATCATCAATAATCCACATCCCATAATCTGAATAGGAACTCCATAAATTTGATGTGTCATGTACATGGCGTATATTGTGTAAACAATATTTGATATAATTATTATAATAATAAACCTGGAAATATTAATATCGCCATTTGTGATATTATCTTTATTCAAGTTGGGATTTTTTGATTCTTTATTTGAAGGCTTAGATATCCAATTTTGTAAAAAACCTGCTATAATAACGATTATTGTTAATCGTATAAATTTCCATGCATCGAAATCCATATAAATAAATTTAATTATAACGTAATAATAAAATTATTAACTTTATCTTAATTTGGGAGGCCAAGAATTTTCTTTTTCTGAGGGAGGAACAGACATAAAAATACCGAAAGATTCTGTTTCTATTTTAAGAGAAATTTCAGCTGAACACTTTTCAATTTTTTCCTCTTTCGGAGCTAAGCCAAAAGCTTTCATTATATTTGTAATAGCACTTTTGATGGCCCCATCCCGAACTCCTTCTACTACATATACATATATTTTTTGGTGAAAATAAGAAATCCACATTTGATTATTATATGTAATAATAGAAGTTCTTTCTTTTTCCAATGAAGCTATTAATTTTGCCTTTACTTTTTTAGATGATTTTAATTTTTCTATTTCATTAGTAAGTCTTACAACAGAATCAACTACACGCTTATTTTTTGAACATATTTTTGATATCTGTTTAACTTTTTGTACTATAGATGGCCCCGGAATTATTCCTATTACTCCAGCACTAACAACTTCAGTATAATCAATATCGAATAGTGGTTTTTCTTCCACATAATTTGTTACAACTTGAACAGCAACTTCAGTAACAGCAGAAACAACGCCACTAATGAGGAAATTGATAAATTTTCCAAGTGTGTCATATAGATAAATTCTATTCCCGAGGAACGCATAAAGATTCCATCCTCCCTGTTCAGCGATGGGGTCGCGATTGATCCATCTGCCGTCTTTTGGGTTGTAAAAGCGGTAATTGTAATAGACCAAGGCCAATTCGTAGTCGTTCATCTCGCTGGACCACTGTACGGGTTGGACGAGGTTGCCTGTGCTGCCAACTATCCCATAGGGCGAGTAGTCGTAAGCCGCCGCGATCGTTCCCTGTGCGTCGAAGACCTCCGACACATTCTTGTTGAAGTCCACGCCGTAGCAGTAAAGGGAAGCGTCCTGCACGAGGGCCAGGGGGCGGGTGGCCATCGGTTCCAGAGGGTCCCACAGCAGTGTCCGGAGCACGTTACGGTTGTCCAGCATATCCAATGCCGCTATTTGTAAATAGCCTCGGTACAGGTAGCGTTCGTGGCTGGCGACCGTGCCGTTTTGGGTCACTTTCTTCATGTACCTTCGTCCCTGATAGTCGTAGCCGCACTCAATAATCGTGTTTCCATTCCGGCTGGTGAAGCTTACCGCACGGTTGGCCGCATTGTACACGGCTGTCCACACGCCCGTTGACGTCTTGATCAAGGTCTGGTTGCCCGAAGCGTCGTATTGCGGCACGAAGGGCTGTTCTAGAGTTGAGGGTGGAGAGTTGAGAGTGGAGTTAGCGATGCGGGTGTACTGGTTGAGCCCGTTGGCCGCGTAGGCGAGTTCCTCGGCCGGTTCCCGTGCCGTCTTGCGGTTGCCGATGTTGTCGTAGCTGTAGCCGTAGGGGTCGGCGCCCAGGGTGGCGGCGGTGAGTTCGTTTCTGCCGTTGTAGCTGAAGCTGTCGCTGCGGGCGGGTTCCGTTCCACGCTGCTGGGTGCGGGTGACCGGGCGTCCCAGGGCATCGCAGCTCTGGGTCCGGGAGACGAACACGGTTTCCCCCAGGCGGCAGTTGATTGCCGTGACCAGGTTGCGGCGCTGTTCATAGGCAAGTTCTCTGACGATGCCGTCGGGCATCGCAAGGCTGGAGAGCAGGCTGCTTCCCGCCAGGTAGCCGTAGGCGAAGCTTTGCTCCGTTCCCCCGTGCCTGATTCCGGCGCTGGCCAGCCTTCCGTCGGCTTCATAGCCCTGGCTGGCTTCCTGGAGGACGTCGGTTCCCTGTTTCAGGGTATAGCCGGAGGAGCGTCCGTAAGTGTCGTAGTGTTCCTGGAGCTGGTAAGAGCTCCCTCCGATGGTGATGCTGTCGGTGTCCGGTTCGTTGCAGGGGGTGTACGTGAGGACGCGCGAGCCGGAGGCGTCCGTGACCTGGGTCAGCTGGTTGAGGTAGTTGTAGGCGTACTGGATGCCGGGCGTGGAGTCGCTGTAGGAGACGGAGTTGTTGACCCCCTTTTTCAGGTTGTAGCCCCAGGTGGTGACCACCCCCCGCGCGTCCGTGAGCGTGGATTTGAAGTTCAGGGCATTGTAGGCGGTGTCTTCATGGGTGCCGTCCGCCCAGGTTTTGCGGATGAGCAGGCCCGTGGCGTCATCGTAGCTCCACGTAGTGACGTCCCCGTCCGTGCGTCCCGTGGGGTCGGCGGTGATGTCGCCCGCGTCCTCCCGGAACGTGGTGAGGCTTATCATCCTGTCCGCCTCGTCATAGCCGAAGAGCAGGGGCTGGGCCCCCGTTCCCCATTGCGCCGTGTTGCGGCCCCGGAGGTCGTAGCCGTAGCAGGTCGTGTTGCCCAGGGCGTTGGTGACGACGGCAGGCTGGTCAAACCAGGGGCCGTAGGCGGTAGAAGTCGTGTTGCCCGCCGCGTCCGTCACCGAGATCGTGCGCCCGGCAAGGTCGGTGTGCGTCGTGACCGTGTTGCCCCGGCCGTCCGTGCTGGCGTAGATGACGCCGGTTTCCGTGTAGGCGCGGGTATGCGTGGCCGTGACGCCCGCATGGTCCGTTTGCGAGATGATAAAACCGTCGATGACCGTAGCGGCGGCCGTGATGTCGGAGGTGGGGATGCTGCTTTTCTGCGTCCGGACGGCGCCCGGACCGTATTCGCTCCATTGTTCGGAAGCGTTTCCCCTGGGGTCGATGGAAATGACTTTGCTTTCCAGCGTGGACGAGAGGGAGGAAGCCAGCGTTTTCTGCGTTTCGTTATAGGTCGTTCCCCGGCTGTTGTTCCTGGTCGCCGTAACAACGCGGTATACTTCATCCTGGGCCTGTTCCACGCCGTAGCTCCACGTGGTGATGCGCGAGTTGGATGTCGTGGCCGGATCGGCGAGTTTCCAGGTTTCTTTCGTTTTGTTGCCGAAGGCGTCGTATTCCCACAGGGTCGGGGCCATCGTCGTGGCCGCATTGCCCGCGTCCGTCTGCGTTTTGGTGAGCTGCCCCCTGGCGTTGTAGGTGTTCCTCGTGTAAATGACGCCACCGGTGGTGTTGGGGACGCCCGTGCGCAGGGTTTCCCCGGCTCCGTTGACAATGCTGCGCTGCAGCTCGGTTTGCGTTTCCCCGGAGACGGCTTTCGTGAAGGTCCGCACACCGTCGCTGACCAGGTCGATGGCGTAGATGACGTGCCGCTGCCCCGTGCCGGATTCTTCCATCACCGTTCCGTCCGGCGCGCTGCGCGTGATGAATGTAGCCCCGGAAGGGACGGTTTGCGTGACCGTCAAGCCGTCCTGGCTGTAGGCGTAGGTAGTGACCCGGCCCAGGACGTCCGTGGTGGAGGTTGTTCTGCCAAGAAGGTCGTAGGTGGCGCTTTCCCGCGTGGTCATCGCCCCCGTGTCTTGACGCGTGGAGAGTACGCGCCCTGCCGCATCCCGGACGTAGGTGGTGATGGTTTCCGGCGTGATGACGGTTTCCCCGTCCATCACGGCGGAACGCGTGACTTCCACCAGTTGGCGCGCCGTGTCGTAGGCGTAGTCCGTCCTGATGCCGTTTTCATCGATTTCCCACAGCAGGCCTCCGTCGCACATCAGTTCGCGTTCCGTGAGCCGGCCGTTGCCCGCCGTCCGCTTCACCCACCGGTTCTGCGTGTCAAATTCGTAGACGGCGCTGCCCGTGAGCGCCCATTGCCCGGTGGAAAGCAGGAGGTAGTTTTCTTCCCTGACGCGCTGCCCTTCCGCCGTGATCCAGGTGACGGCGCGCGTGCTTTGTCCCGGCACGGCTTCTCCGTTGATGCGCGTTTCCACCGTTTCCGTGTAGAGGGCGCCGTGCTCCGTCGTGGCCGCGTAGTCGTGCCACGTTTGCACGCCGTCGAGGTCCCGGCTGAACCGCGTGCGTCCGCGGGCATGGATGTTGGCGGCTCCGGCCAGCCATTGTTCCTCCGCCGTCAGGCGCGTGCCCGCCACACCCAGGCCCGTGACCCGCCGTTCCGTTCTTTTGATGTGGTTGGCCGTCGTGTATTTCCAGGTGGTGGATGTCAGCGTTTTGACGTGTCCTTCCAGCGGAAGCAGGTCTGCCGTTTCCGTGGCGGGTTCGTTGCTGAAGTCGGCTTCTCCCGAACAGGCATAGGTGTAGCGCGTGATGCGCCTGCCGCTTTCCGCCCACGGTTCGTCCCGGCTGAGCAGGCGGCCGTAGAGGTCATAGGCGTAATGAGTCTGGCTGCCGTCCGGGGCCGTTTCCGTCCTGAGCCGTCCGCACTGGTCGTAGGCGTATTGCGTGGTTTGCTCCTCCGGGCTTCCGTAGCCTTCCGCCAGCGTGAGCAGCAGGTCGCCCACGTCCGTGGTCTGGTAGATGGCGCAGGTGCGCGCCGCCACGATTCCGTTTTTGGAGATTTCCGTGACCAGCTGCCAGACCGAGTTTTCCGGTTCCAGCTCCGTGCGCGTGCGGAGGGTCGTGAGGGCGTCTTCCCCCGTGCCCTGCCGCATGTTCCACGCCAGGCCGTCGTTCCACCAGGTGACGGCATAGGGCTGCCTGGCAGGCGCCTGTTCCGTGATGGTGAACTTTTCCTCAGCATCCAGGGAAAGAATAAATGTTTTCAAGGGAGCGCCCGTAACGGTATAAAATCCCTGTTCGTCCGTTCCGGTGATTTGTCCAGGGGTATAGAGCGCGATGACGTAACCCGTGGAGGTGACGTTTTCCACGTTGAGCAGGCCGTCCCACAGGTTCCAGATTTGCCTCAGCGAGCCGTCTCCGGCATGCCTGACGTCCAGATAGGATGACGCGTTGGAGATGACCTGCCTGTCCGTGGTGGTGTAGGAGAGGAGCGTTCCCGTTTCCGCCGAGAAGAGGTATTGGCTGCCGTCTTCCACCACCCAGCGCAGGCAGGATTGTCCTTCCACCGTGGCCAGCGCCGCACGCCCTCCGCCCGACGTGTCCACCCCGATGGGCAGCACGGACCCGTCCGTGTAGCAGCGCATGGCAATTACCCGGTCTCCCTGCACCAGATTAAACCGTGCTCCGGGGACAATGCCCCCTTCCGGCACGTCCAGACGGCTGTTCAGGGGATGGTTGTAGGCCAGTGAGGAGGGTCTTTCCAGGCCGGAGACGTTTTCTTCACCCCTCAGTTCCACCCTTCCGGCCGGAAGGCCCCCAAGTCCACGGAACGCTCCGAAGTTGCAGGACCAGTACATCAGCGTGGCCGTGCTTTCCGCCGTCACGCTGCACCCCGCCGAGGAGTAGTTCCCCAATGTACTGCTTCTCACACCCTCCGCAAAGCCCGACCGGGCCAGCGACGGGGAAGGCGGCGTTCCGCCGCTGTTGTCGCACGTGTCTCCCTCGCAGGGACACGGTTCGGGTTCTTTCCTGCCCCCCGGTTCCGTCGGCACCACGTCGATGCTGTAGTTGCAGATGGAGGTGTTGCCGCTTGCCGGATTGTAGTCGATGTTGGTCTGGCTGACTTCCCAGCTGTAGGTGCCGGAGGGGAGCTGCGCCCCGCCGGTCCCCGTGTGGTATTTGTGCCCGCCCTGTTCGCCCGCCGTCTGCGGGTTTTCCTTCAGATCCACCTGCGCCACCACGTTGCCGCCGGAGTCCTTTACTTCCAGGCTTCCCCAGTCGTCCACCCCAAGGAAGAGCGAGCAGGTGCCGTAGAGCTTTTTTCCCCCCTCCCCTTCCGGGATGGTGAATGTCCCGTGCGCGCTGTGCCCGTCCGCCGACGTGCTCGGCGGCCCCACGGTTCTTTCCCCATGGATCCGGATCGCTTCAAACGGTAGCGGATCGGGCTCCGGAGCTGCCTCCATGCCCCGCCTGCCGACGCTGCCGCCGGCTCCAAAGTACCATTTCCGGTAAGCGGGAACGGCAGAACGATGAGGCGGATTCATCAGGTATTAAGAGTTAGTATTGATAATGAAATTAGAAGAGAACAACCCTCTATTATTATTTTCGTAGTAGCATTATTCAGATTTAGCGTCAATAAGAATTTATTTGAAAAATTTCTGTTATTTTAAGAACATGAGAATTTATTCCATGAGAAAATAATATTATAATTCTTACGCTCAGTGCATTCCCTTAATAGACATCAATGTTGTCTGTTTGTTAGAAAATGTTTTCCTCTCATGCTGAGCCCTTGACAGGAGGCTATCCCTTCCGGGCATCAGTCTAATTCCTGTAATCAATGTTTTTCTCTCTCGAAGAAAGATGGGGCCGTCGCTGTCGGACGGGGCCTGCTTAGGTTTCATCCGGCATTGCCAAGTACGGTCTCCTGGATTACTGGGTGCCTTCCGGTGTAACAATTTTTTACGCTGCGCGACGATGAGGAAGCAACTGTCTGGTATTTTATTCCTGGTTCAAGGAAATCTGGTAATGAAAAAACTCCCGACAGCCGATGCCGCCGGGAGTTTTTACAGAGCGTCTTAAGAAGGAATCTTCTTTAGAAACAGAGGCCTTCCTTGGCGTTGGCCCGCATGAAGTCGCGGTTGAGGCGGGCGATGTTGTCCACGCTGATGCCTTTCGGGCAGGCGGCTTCACATTCATACTGGTTCGTGCAGTTGCCAAAGCCTTCCGCTTCCATCTGCTTCATCATGGCCAGGACGCGCTTGGAACGTTCCGGCTGGCCCTGCGGCAGCAGATTGAGATGGGCGATCTTGGCGGAGGTGAACAGCATGGCGGAAGCGTTTTTACAGGAGGCCACGCAGGCGCCGCAGCCGATGCAGGCGGCCGCGTCAAAGGCGGCGTCCGCCTTCACTTTTTCCACGGCGATGTTGTTGGCGTTCGGCGCGGAACCGGTACGCACGTCAATATAGCCTCCGGCGGCGATGATGCGGTCCAGGGCGGAGCGGTCCACCATCAGGTCCCGCAGGATTGGGAAAGCCTTCGCGCGGAAGGGTTCAATCCAGACGGTATCGCCGTCCTTGAACTTGCGCATGTGAAGCTGGCAAGTGGTCACCTGGCGTTCCGGCCCGTGGGGAATGCCGTTGATGGTCAGGGAGCACATGCCGCAGATGCCTTCCCGGCAGTCGTGGTCAAAATGGATGGGTTCCTTGCCTTCCTTGACCAGGCCTTCATTGACGATGTCCAGCATTTCCAGGAAGGAGGCGTCCACCGGAATGTCCTTGGCGGCATAGGTCTCAATGCGGCCCTTGGCTTCCCGGTTTTCCTGGCGCCAGACCTTGAGAGTGAGATTGAGTGTTTTAGCCATGTTATAATCTTTCTTTTGAGTGTTAATGTATTGGCTATCTTTACTTGTAGCTGCGGATGGCAAGGTGCACGTTCTCGAAGGTCAGCGGTTCCTTGTGGAGAACAGGCAGGCTGTCCACGCCAGTGTATTCCCAGGCGGCTACATAGGCGTATTCATCGTCGTTGCGCTTGGCTTCGCCGTCCGGCAGCTGGTATTCCACGCGGAAGTGGGCGCCGCAGGATTCCTGGCGGTTCAGGGCGTCATAGCAGAGCAGCTGGGCGAATTCCAGGAAGTCGGCCACGCGGCAGGCTTTTTCCAGTTCCGCGTTGATGCCGTCCGCCGTGCCGGTTACGCGCACGTTTTCCCAGAATTCCTTGCGGAGCTGGGGAATGCGTTCAATGGCGTGGGTCAGGCTTTCTTCCGTGCGGGCCATGCCGCAGTCTTCCCACATGATGAGGCCCAGTTCCCGGTGGAAGGAGTCCACCGTCTTGGTGCCCTTCACATTCAGGAGCTTGTTGATGCGTTCCTTCACTTCGTCTTCCGCAGCCTTGAATTCCGGGGCGGCGGTGGTGACGGCGCCGGGCTTGGTGGTCGTCAGGTAAGCGGGCAACGTGGCGGGAATGACGAAGTAGCCGTCAGACAGGCCCTGCATCAGGGCGGAGGCTCCCAGGCGGTTGGCGCCGTGGTCGGAGAAGTTGGCTTCACCGAGGACGTGCAGCCCCTTCACGTTGGACATGAGGTTGTAGTCCACCCACAGGCCGCCCATGGTGTAGTGGGAGGCGGGGTAGATCATCATGGGCGTTTCATGGGGGTCGTCGTCCGTGATTTCTTCGTACATGTCAAACAGATTGCCGTATTGGCCGTCAATCCATTCGCGGCCCATGCGCTTGATTTCATCCGCAAAATCCAGGAAGACGCCCTTGCCGGTGACGGCCACGCCGCGGCCGTCGTCGCAGGCTTCCTTGGCGGCGCGGGAGGAAATGTCGCGCGGAGCCAGGTTGCCGAAGGAGGGATACTTGCGTTCCAGGTAGTAGTCCCGTTCTTCTTCGGGAACATCGGAAGGCTTGATTTCCTTTTTACGGATTTTTTCTGCGGTTTCACGGGACTTGGGCACCCAGATGCGGCCACTGTTGCGGAGGGATTCCGACATCAGCGTCAGTTTGGACTGGTAGTCGCCCTTGACCGGAATGCAGGTGGGGTGGATTTGCGTGAAGCAGGGGTTGGCGAAGAAGGCACCGCGCTTGTAGGCCTTGTAGGCGGCAGTGACGTTGCAGCCCATCGCGTTGGTGGACAGGAAGAACACGTTGCCGTAGCCGCCCGTGCAGAGCAGGACGGTATCCCCTGCGTAGGATTTGATTTCGCCGGTAACCAGATTGCGGGTGACGATGCCCTTGGCTTCGCCGTCCACCAGCACCAGATCCATCATTTCATGGCGGGAGAACATTTCAATGTGTCCCTTGGCCACTTCCTTTTCCAGGGCCTGGTAGGCACCCAGCAGGAGCTGCTGGCCCGTCTGTCCGCGTGCGTAGAAGGTTCGCTTGAGCTGGGCGCCGCCGAAGGAGCGGTTGTCCAGCAGGCCGCCGTATTCACGGCCGAAGGGAACGCCCTGGGCCACACACTGGTCAATAATGTTGGAGGAGACTTCCGCCAGACGGTAGACATTGGCTTCACGGGCGCGGAAGTCGCCGCCTTTAACGGTGTCGTAAAACAGGCGGTAAACGGAGTCGCCGTCGTTCTGGTAGTTCTTGGCTGCGTTAATGCCGCCCTGGGCCGCAATGGAGTGGGCGCGGCGGGGGCTGTCCTGGTAGCAGAAGCATTTGACGTTGTAGCCAAGTTCGGCAAGCGTGGCGGCAGCGGAGGCGCCAGCCAGGCCGGAACCTACCACAAGCACCGTGTACTTGCGCTTGTTGTTCGGATTGATCAGTTTGGACTCAAGTTTGTACTTGGACCATTTGTCCTGAATAGGGCCGGAGGGAATTTTGGCATCCGGCATCCAGTCGCTTACGGGAAAATTAATCATGACTTTGAGAGGAGTTGATGGTTATTTGATGATACCCAGAAGAACCGAGACCGGCACGGAGATGAAGCCCAGGCAGATAATCGCGCCGTAGGCGATGGCGATAAAGTTGTAGAAGGGCCGGATTTTGCGGGAATCGACGCCCACAGTCTGGAAGATGGACTGTACCCCGTGGCGCAGATGGCTGAACAGCATCAGAACGGCCAGGATGTAGAAGGCGGAGCACCATACGTTGGAGAATCCGGTCACGATCATCTTGTACACGTCAAAGGTTTCCACCGTACCGTCGGAAATAAAGGTGGTGAACTGGGCGGGGTCGTATCCCACGCGCAGGGTGTACTGGTACAGGTGGTAGATCAGGAACACCAGGACGGTCAAACCGGTATAGATCATGTAGCGGGAGGAGAGCGTTGCCTTAATGGTGTTCTTGAACACGTAGGGTTCGCGGGCCGCATGGTTTTCCAGCTTCAGCTGGATGGTCAGCCAGACGTGGATGATGAAGATCACCGCAAGCCCCGCGCGGATTCCCCAGAGGGCTGCTTCCGGCATGGAGTGCAGGCCGTGGGCGTAGGTGTTGATCCATTCAGGGCCTCCGAAGATGAGAAGGTTGCCTGCCAGGTGTCCCGCAAGGAACAAGACCAAACATAACCCCGTCAGAGCCACAATGATTTTGCGGCCGATGGAGGATGTCACGAATGTACATATGGTTTTTACTAGTGCATTCATAGGCGCTCTAATGAAATAAATGCGTCTTCACAGGATGCCCGGTTCAAGCCCGGATGGCAAGCCTCTTCTTGAATTTCCGGCGCTTTTCGGATTTTTGAAAAACCGGGGAAAGAGGTTGCTGTTTATCAGTTTGGAATGGTTATCATTTTGTTGCCTGTTCCGGCTTGACGAGGCTTTCCGCATAGGCGTATCGTCTGTGCATGAAAAGAAGTAAAAAGGAGGTGCTGGACGCGGATTTCGCAGCGGCGCGCGCCGGCGTTCTGGATGTGGCCGCATTTCTGGACCGGGTGGACCGCGGGGAAGGGGAGGCGGATTTCCGCTACCATGCCCTGATGGATGTTCTTCCCCTCTTGTCCGCATCCGGCCCCGGACGCGTCCGGGCCATTCTGGAAGCCCTTTCCTACAGGGATAACACCGTGCCGGAACCCGCCGCAGCCAAAGCGGCCTGCGGAGCCCCGAACCTCAGCAAATAAGAATGATGGCTTTCATAGAACCTCATATACATATGGTGTGCCGCACCACGGACGAATACCGGGCCATGGCGCAGGCCGGCTGCCTGGCGGTAGGGGAACCGGCGTTCTGGGCCGGTTACGACCGTTCGTCCGCGGACGGTTTCCGGGATTATTTCGTACAGCTTACGGAATGCGAACCCGCCAGGGCGGCCAAGTTCGGCATGGACCATTACACATGGCTGTGCATCAATCCCAAGGAGGCGCAGGACGTGGCTTTCGCGCGGGATGTGATGAAACTGATTCCGGAGTTCATTGACCGGCCCAATGTCCTCGGCATCGGGGAAATAGGGCTGAACCGGAATACTTCCCATGAAATGACTATTTTTGAAGAGCATCTGGATCTGGCGGTGCGCCTCAACCAGCTTGTGCTGATTCACACTCCCCATCTGGAAGACAAGCTTAAGGGGACCGTAATGATTCTTTCCGCCCTGAAAAACCGTCCGGATCTGGACCCTTGCCGCGTGCTGGTGGATCACTGTGAGGAACATACCTTCCCGCTGGTGAAGGAGGCCGGTTACTGGGCCGGGCTGACCCTTTATCCCACCAGTAAGCTGAATCCCAAGCGGGCGGCGGATATTCTGGAATTGTACGGAATGGACCGTGTCTGGGCCAATTCCGCGGCGGACTGGGGGGATTCCGATCCCCTGGCGCTGACGGCCCTGGCCTGCGAGCTGCGCAGGCGCGGTTTTTCCCGGCAGGAAACGGAACGTCTTCTCCTGGAAAATCCGGAGACATTCATGGGACAGTCCCCGAAGTTCCGGAAAGTGTCGTCCCGCTAATTCCGCCCGAGGCGCGGCGGAGGGTACGGCCCTCTAGTCCCCGTCCGGGAAAAAGACGGTGAGGACGGCGCCCAGGATGACCGCCGCGT
>ERZ773193.3523-NODE-3523-length-14135-cov-3.199290_pt1 | contig 14135 bp, 9 predicted proteins | sample MGYA00511110_ERZ773193 | MGnify/ENA primary metagenome ERZ773193 (study PRJEB29015, sample SAMEA2737784) | human gut metagenome | biome: human gut; feature: human-associated habitat; material: faeces | place: China | collected 2012 ...
GCTCGCCGTGGGGGCGATGGCGTGAGGGAAGACCACGCCGCGCCCCGGTCTGCCGGGGGAATCCTGCGCGCCCGTACGCATGGGGGCAGCGCGCAATCGCTCGGCATCGCTTGCGAAGGGGGCGCCTCCGACCTCATTGACTTCTCGGTGAACGTGAATCCGGCAGGCCCCTCGCCGCGCGCCGTCGCCGCAGCTTGCAAGGCGCTTTCTCGAATCGACGCCTACCCCGATAGGGAAAGCCTCGCCCTCGTTCGCGCCCTGGCGCGTGCCCAGGGCATTCCCGAAGATACTATCGTCTGCGGCGCGGGCGCGTCCGACATCATCTGGCGGCTCGCCGCGGCGGTGCGCCCGAAACGCATCGTCGTGTGCGCGCCGACGTTCTCTGAATATGCTGAGGCGGCATCGTACTACGGCGCATGCGTGCAGGAGTTCCCGCTCTCCGAAGCGGACGACTTCGACGTGCCCGCCTCCTTCGTCCGCGCGATCGAGGGGCCGGGAGACGTGGCGTGCCTCTGCAATCCGAACAACCCGACGGGGCGCCTCGTCGACCCCAGCGTGATCGATGCCGCGGCTTGCCGCTGCGAGCAGGTGGGCGCGCTGCTCGTCGTGGACGAGTGCTTCCTCGGATTTGCGCCCGACGCCCGCGAAAGGAGCGTGGCCGCACGCGCCGCGTGTTCGCGCCATGTGGCCGTGCTCTCCGCGTTTACCAAGCTCTACGGAATGGCGGGGTTGCGGTTGGGATATCTGATCAGCGGAAACGCCCAACTCATCGAGGGGATTCGCCGGGCGGGGCAGGCGTGGCCCGTCTCCTCGGTCGCCGAGGCCGCGGGTATCGCCGCCCTGGAAGACGTTGAATACGTCTCGCGCACGCGCGATGTATTGGCGGGCGAGCGAGCGTGGCTTTCCCACGAGCTCTCCTCGCTCGGGCTTTCCGTCGTGCCATCGGATGCGAACTTCCTTTTAGTCCGCACGCCGGCGAAAGACATCCCCGAGCGCCTGTATAAACATGGGGTTTTGGTCCGCACGTGCGACTCGTTTTCGGTACTGTCCCGTTTCTGGTGCCGCGTCGCGGTGCGCACGCGCAAGGAGAATGCCCGGCTTGCGATGGCGTTCAGCCGCGTGCTTCGGGCGGAAGGCACATCGGGCGAAGGTGAACCCGACGAACGGGGCGGCGCTTCTTGCAGCGGCGCTATGGCGGGCGCGGATGGCCGAGCCTCGGCGAAGGAGGTCGATACCCGTGGGTAGGGCCAAGCCCATCATGATCCAGGGCACCATGTCGAACGCGGGGAAGAGCCTGCTTGCGGCGGGGCTGTGCCGCGTACTTTCGCAGGACGGCCTGCGCGTGACTCCCTTCAAGAGCCAGAACATGGCACTCAACAGCGGTGTCACGGCCGACGGGCTCGAGATGGGGCGCGCCCAGATCATGCAGGCCGAGGCGTGCGGCATCGCGCCCGACGTGCGCATGAACCCCATCCTGCTCAAGCCCGAAAGCGGCCACCGAAGCCAGCTCATCGTGGTCGGCAAGGCGCAGGGAGCCTTCGCTGCGAGGGACTACTTCGCGCGAAAGAAGGCGCTCATGCCGCAGATTTTGGAGGCGTTCGATTCGCTCGCGGAGGATAACGACGTCATCGTCATCGAGGGCGCCGGCAGCCCCGCCGAAATCAACCTTGCCGAAAACGACATCGTCAACATGGGGCTCGCGCGCGCCGTGTCCTCCCCCGTGCTGCTCGTGGGCGACATCGACCCGGGCGGGGTGTTTGCCCAGCTCTACGGCACGGTCGCGCTCCTTGCGCCCGAGGACCGCGCGCTTTTGCGGGGGCTTGTGGTGAACAAGTTCCGCGGCGATGTGGAAATCCTGCGCCCGGGTTTGGCCCCGCTCGAGAAGATGTGCGGAGTTCCCGTCGTGGGTGTCGTGCCGTATCTTACGCTCGACCTTGACGACGAGGACTCGCTCGCGCCGCGCCTATCTGCCCGCGAGGCGCGCGGCGTCATCGACGTCGCCGTCGTGCGCCTTCCGCATTTGTCGAATTTCACCGACTTCGACCCGCTTTCGCGCGTGCCCGGCGTGGGCGTTCGCTACGTTTCCTCGACGACCGATCTGGGCCGACCCGACCTGGTGGTGCTTCCCGGCTCGAAGACTACGCTCGACGACGCGCGCTGGCTTGCGGCTAGCGGCATCGGAGCCTGTGTACGCGCGCTTTCGGGCGCGGGCACGCCGGTGCTCGGCATATGCGGAGGCTACCAGCTTTTGGGAGACGAGCTTTCCGACCCGCACGGCAGGGAAGGCGCTGGCACCGCGCGCGGGCTCGGGCTCATCCCTGCAAGTACGGTGTTCAAGGAGGAAAAGCGCCTCGCCCAGTCGGAGCTGCGCATCACGGGCGCCCAAGGCGCGTTCTCGGCGTGGAACGGCATGACGGCGCGCGGGTACGAGATTCACGACGGCGAAACGACCGTCTCCTGCGCCCCTGCGGGCACAATTGGCGGCAAACCAGAAGGCGCGGCCTGCGGAAACGTGTTCGGAACCTATCTCCACGGCCTGTTCGACGAACCGGGGGTGGCGCTCGCCCTCGCGCGCTCACTCGCGCGCATGCGCGGCCTGCCCGAGAACGTCGTGGGTGCTGCGGGCGCGGCGTCCGCGGCCGATCACCGTGCGCGCGAGTTCGACCGCCTGGCCGACGTCGTGCGCGGGGCGCTCGACATGGAGTATGTCTACCGCATTATCGAGGAGGGCGTATGATCCACGTGTATCATGGCGACGGCAAAGGCAAGACCACGGCGGCGATGGGGCTCGCCCTTCGCATGATCGCCGCAGGCCGCCGCGTCGTCGTCGTGCAGTTCCTGAAAGACGGCGAAAGCGGGGAGGTGCGCCTGCTCGCTGAGCATTTCGGCGTGCCCGTGTTCGCGGGGAAGGCGTCGGACAAGTTTACCTGGTCGATGACGTCGGAAGAACTTGCCGCGACGTGCGAGCTGCACGATGGGAACCTCGCTTCCGCGCTCGCCGAGCTCGAGGGCGCGCAAGAGGGACTGCTCGTGCTCGACGAGGCGCTCGACGCGCTTTCGAAGGGGCTTGTTGACGAGGCGCTCGTGGACCGCGCGCTCGATATGTCCGCGCACGGCGTCGAAGTAGCGCTCACCGGGCGCGCGCCTTCCCGCAAGATCGTGGAGAAGGCCGACTACATAACCGAGATGCGGTGCGAGAAACATCCCTACGAGCAGGGGATATGTGCAAGGGAAGGAGTGGAGTACTAGATGGATTCCAAGGAGATGGCGCCCGGCGACATCGAGCGGCGCAGCTTCGAGATTATCACCGAAGAGCTCGCCCGCCGCTCGAAGAGCCCGTCGTGAAGCGCGTCATCCACACCACTGCCGACTTCTCGTACGCCGATTCCCTCGTGTTCACCCATGACGCCGCGCACTGTGCGCTCGACGCACTGCGCGCAGGAGCCACGGTGCTCACCGACACGAACATGGCGCTCGCAGGCATTAGCAAGCCCGCGCTCGCGAAGCTCGGCTGCAAGGCCGTGTGCTACATGGCCGACCCTGATGTCGCCGCGGCTGCGCGCGCCGCGGGCACGACTCGCGCCGTTGCGAGCATGGACAAAGCTTGCGGCATCGAGGGTCCGCTCATCGTGGCCGTCGGCAACGCTCCCACAGCACTTCTGCGCCTCGCCGAGCTCATGGACGTGGGGAAGATCGCGCCCGCGCTCGTCGTTGGGGTGCCGGTCGGGTTTGTGAACGTGGTCGAGGCGAAAGAGGAGCTACTCGCACGACGCGTGCCGGCCATCGTCGCGAGGGGTCGCAAGGGCGGCTCGACCGTGGCAGCTGCCATTATGAACGCGCTGCTCTACCAGATCACGCGCACAGGCGGCCCGAAGTGACGGCTCTCGCATCCGCGCCGGCGCTGCGCATCTTCGCCGGCACCACCGAGGGCCGCCTTCTGTGCGAATGGGCGAGCGGGGCGGGCATCCCCGCCCGTGCCTACGCGGCAACAGAGTACGGAGGCGAACTTTTGGGCGAGCTTCCGGGCATCGAGGTGCATGCGGGCAGGCTCGACGAGGCCGACATGGAGCGCGAGCTTTCCGGGGCGCGCATCGTCGTCGACGCCACGCACCCCTTCGCTACGCTCGCAAGCGGTAACATCCGGGCCGCTTCGCTCGCCGTGGGTGCACGATGCCTGCGCCTTGCGCGCCCGGTCGAGGCGCTGCCCAAAGGCGTCGTGTCGGTCGCGTCGATCGCCTGCGCGGCGCGCTTTCTCTCCGAGAACCCGGGTCGCGCTCTTCTCACGACGGGGAGCAAGGAGCTTGCTCCCTACACGCGTGTCGCCGATTTTGCGGAGCGCTTCTTCGTGCGCGTGCTCCCGCTGCCCAGTGCTATAACGAAGTGCATCGACGCGGGGTTTTCGCCGTCGCACGTCATCGGCATGCAGGGGCCCTTCACCCGCGAGCTCAACGAGGCGATGCTTCGGCAGGTGGGCGCCCAGTGGCTTGTGACCAAGGACTCGGGAACCGTAGGCGGCACGGCCGAGAAGCTCGCCTCCGCGCGCGACGTGGGAGCGCGCTGCATCGTGGTCACCCGTCCCGCCGAGGGAGGCGGGGCCCTTTCGCTTTGGGAAGTGGAAGACGCGCTCTTACGGGAGTTCGCGCGCTAGGCGCTTGCCGCGCCTGCGCGCCCTCCCGCCCGCGAGGAGGAGCGCCCCGAGCAAGCTCGACCCGTACAAGCCCGTCATCTATCAATAGCTCGAGGACGACGCCCAGAACTGGCGCAAATAGCCCTTCAATAAGTTGCGGTGAAATAGTGTCTGTTTTTGCTGCTAGATAGCATATTCAGTCCCTAATTCGTCGCAACTTGTTGGTGGTGGCTTACTGGTAGCGTAGGCACTCCACCGGGTTGAGCTTTGCCGCGCGGCGAGCGGGGTAGAAGCCAAAGATTACGCCGATGCCGACGGAGACGGCGAAGGCTAGCAGCACCGTGGCGATTGAAAAGCTCGGTGTGATTTGCCCGCTGGCGCCGAGCTCGCTGAGAACCCCTGATCCTGCGGCAAACATCGCAAGGCCCCAGGCCAGCAGATAGCCAATCAGGACACCCAGCAGGCCACCGGTGACGCACAGTGCCGAGGATTCGGCCAAAAACTGAGAGGTGATATCACGTCGGCTTGCACCAAGCGCGCGGCGAATACCGATCTCGCGGATGCGCTCGGTCACGTTGGTGAGCATCATATTCATAATGCCAATACCGCCCACGAGCAGCGAAATGCCGGCAACCGCTCCCATGATGAGCGAGAAGGCGCCCATAAAGGAATTGAGGGAGTCGATAGCGCTTTTCATAGAGGTCGCCGATACGCTGTCGTACTCATCATCCTCCGAGATGCCCTTCATCGCGCGCACCTTAGACTCGATGGTCTTGCAGAGCTCGTCCATGTCCGTGCCCTCGGCAGCAAGTGCCGTCACGCTGGGGAATGAAGGATTCTCGTCGCCAAACAGGCCGGAGATGGTTTCGCGTGGCATATACAGCGTGAGCGAGCCCATGGAGTCGCTGCCGCCATCAATCACGCCTATAATCTGCACCTCGCCGTTGGACACCTTGATGGTTTTCCCCAGTGCGTCCTGTTCGTTGCCGTAAAGCTGATCGGCGCCGCCACGGCTGATGAGCGCCACGCGCGAGCCTGATTGAGACTCGGCCTGTGAATAGACGCGTCCCGCAACGAGCTTGCTGGCACCCACCGCGTCGAGCATGTCGCTGTCGACACCCTGTGCCATGACGGTATAGCTTTTATCGCCAGACTTGTACTCGGTATACGCACTGTCGACAATGCCGATCTGCTCTATCTGCGGCACCAGTTTTTGAAGCTTCTGGACGTCCGAATCGGTGAGTTCTTGGGACGAATAGATCTGCACCATGCGGGCTGCGTTGAGGCCCAGGCTGTTGACCAAGCTGTTTTGGATGCCGCCGATGAGCGAGGTCATGGCGATGACCGAGGCGATGCCAATGACGATGCCAAGGATGGTGAGCAGGCTGCGTCCCTTGTTGGCCTCGAGCGAGTGAAGGGCTTCTTGGACAAGATCGCGGGTGCTCATGCCTTCGCTCCTTTCGGCTGATTGGTGGTTGCAGAAATCGCGGGCAGGTTTTTGACGGCCCCGCGTAACGTATTCGGTGTATGCGCGACATATGCGCCGTCATGGATTCGCCCGTCACGGATGGTTACGGCTCGATCGGCCTCGGCGGCGATGCCGGGGTCATGCGTGATGAGTACGATGGTCTTGCCGCGTTTCTGGAGCTTGTGGAAGGTTTCCATGACGAGCGCCCCGGTTGTCGAGTCTAGATTTCCCGTTGGCTCGTCGGCCAAAATGATGGGCGGGTCGTTGACGAGGGCGCGCGCGATGGCGACGCGCTGCATCTGTCCGCCCGAGAGTTCCGATATGCGGTGGTCCCAATGGTCGACCGGCAGTGTGACGGCTTGCAGCGCGTGCACGGCGCGCATCTCGCGCTGGCTACGCGGCACATTGGTGTAGGACAGCGGCAGCATGACGTTTTCGATCACCGTCAGACGCGGCAGCAAGTTAAAACTCTGAAAGACAAAGCCGATGCTCAGCGCGCGCACCTCGGTGAGCTCATCATCGTCGAGCTCGGCGACGTTGAGCCCTTGCAGGAAATAATCACCCGCCGTCGGCTTGTCCAGGCAGCCCAGGATGTTCATGAGTGTCGACTTGCCCGAGCCCGAGGGGCCGGTGATGGCGACGAACTCACCGGGGTTCACCGCCAGGCTCACGTTGTGCAGGATGTGGGCGCAACCGGCCTCGCTCTCAAAGATGCGGTGCACGTTGCGGATGTCGATGACGGGACGCATTACTTGCCCTCGTCGGCAGGCATGTTGTCGCCGCCGTCTGCCGTCATGCCTGTGCCGGTATCCGTCACGATGGTGTCGCCGTCGCGTAACTTGGTAACCGGGACGTCTGGGTTGATCTCGTTGCCCTGGTCGTCGCGCTTGACCTGCGTCTTACCGACTACAGCCTCGTTGTCGTTTTGCGTCACGACGGTCACCTTCACGCGGCGCGTCTTCTTGCCTTCCGAATCGGTGGCCAGATTGACGTAATAGTGCTCGCCATCTTCGGTCATCAGCGCCATGGTCGGCACCATAACCACGTCGTCGAGCTTCTCGGTCACTACCGAGACCTCGGCAGTCATACCCGGCTTAAGGCGACTGTCGGGTGCTTCGATGAGGATGTCGACGTTAAAGGTCACGCTGCCGCCGCTACCGGAGCCGGAGTCAGAGTTTGCCACCGAGGCGATAGCCGTGACGGTGCCCTGGCTCACGATATCGGGAAACGCGGGATAGGTCACGTTGGCGCTTTGGCCCACGGCAATTTTGGCGATATCCTTTTCGCCCACCTGAACCGTCACCTTCATCTTGGACAGGTCGGCGATTTGCATGCACTGCTTGCCGCCGCTCGTGTCGCCTTCGCCCATGATCATGCCGCCTGTTACCGTAGCGCCCACCTTGGCGTTGAGCTCCACGATGCTGCCCGAGCTGGGGGCCTTTACGGTGCGCTCGGCCGCCTTTGCAGTTGCCTGTTCCAGCGCTGCCTGGGCCGAGGCGAGGTTGCGCTGGGCGGTCGAGACGGCATTTGCGTTGGCGTTTGCGTCCGATGGACCGGTCGATCCGTCACTGTCCGTTGTCGGTGCGGCCTGTGCGGCCGCGAGTGCCACCTTTGCATTGTTCAGGTCTTCCTGGGCGGCCGCGACCGCGCGCTGCGCCTCGGAAACAGCGCTATCGAGCGCGTCGTTCTTAATGGTCATGAGTACGTCGCCCTCGTTGACGCTCTGTCCGGCCTGCACGTTGATCTTTTCAACCGTACCGTCGACAGAAGGGGAGACGACCGATGCCGAGATGGGCTTAAGCTGCCCCTTGGCTTCGACTGTGGTGGTAAACGTGCCTTCGGTGACCATGTCGGTCACCGGTCCGTTGGTGCCTGCGGGTTGCGCGTTGATGACCAGCGTTGCGATGATGGCAATGAGCGCGATGGCAACAACGAGACCGACGGCGATACCGCGTCGGATGAGCTTTTTGCGCCGACGCTCGGCACGCTTTGCCTTGAGCTTTGCATAGGCTTCTTCATCGGAGATATCGGTCGAATCGTCGAGACTCGTTTGGGGCTGCTTGGTGTCTGCAGCGCTGATAATCGGCAGGGTCTCGGTGGCATCTTGGGGCATGCGATCGGAATCGTCAGGACCCGGATTGATCGTGGGGACCTTGGACATAGCGTCTCCTTTATCGATATGGCTCCGATAAGTATATACGCCCGTCGCGATAGGCGGGCGTATAGAAGTTGCGGATGACGGTACTGTAAGTTTTGTCGCCGTGCTGTTTACTTGTTGTAGACGTTAGCTGCGTTACGAGTGCACGACCACGCAGAGGCCGACTTTGATGCGCTCGTGGAGCGACTTGGCATCGGCCAGACGCAGGTTGATACAACCGTGGCTACCGCACCACTTGTACGATTCGGCGTTATCGAAACTCGAATCGTTTTGCCAGGTGGCGTCGTGGAATCCGACCATATTGCCCTCGAACGGCATCCAGTAGCTTACCGGGCTCTCGTATTTGGGCTTGCCGGTCTCGGGGTCCTTGGCACCGATGAGTTTGCTGGCGCCATCGTTGCTGTTGATCTGCCATACGCCCTCGGGGGTGGCGTCTTCGCCCGGTTTGCCAGAAATAAAGTTGGCCTCCCACACGATGTTGCCGCTCTCGTCGTAGTAGCGCGCATGCTGCTCGGACAGGTCGACGTCGATATAGGCCTTCCAGTCGGGCTCGCCCTTGGCGGTAAATGTGTCGGCCTTCTGGGAGTACTTGATCTCGATTTCGCCGGTCTGCTTGTTGTTGATGGCGTCCTCGACCTGCTTGGCGAGCGAGCTGCTGTCGATGGACCAACCAAAGTCGCCGCCTTCGACGGCGCACTGCTTGCCATCGGCGCGCGTCCACCAGCGAGTGGAGCCCACGGTATTAAAGCCGTTGGCGAGCTCGGCTGCCCAGCTGCTGATCTGCGACGTATCGAGCGTGGGGTTGGCCGGATCGGCAAAGCTGATCCACTGCAACACGGAGCTGCCATCAACCTTGCCGGCATCCTCGCCGTTGAGCTTGAGGGTCACGTTGACGCCCAAGAAGTTGTTGGCGGCATCGCATGCAGACTGAATCTGATCATCGGTCAGCGTTCCATTGAGCGGCTCATAGGCATCGTTGCCGAGCTTGGAAAGATCTACGGTCTCGGCCAGCGAGGCAAGCTCGAGCTCGGCATACTTAATGACATGCTCGCGGTTGAGTTTTTCGTTGGAGCGCGCCTTCTCGACGGTAAACTTGCCGGCCTGCTCGTCATAGGAGCTATTGGCCTCGAACGCGCCCGAACGCCCCTCGTTAAACTCGTCGATGGCGGCGCCCAGATCCTTCTCAAACTGCTTTTGGTCAAAGGTGTCGGAGAGCATGGACAGGTCGACGTCTTGATTAAGATCGACTTCGTTGGAGCTAGCGGTTGTTTTGGTCTTGCCGCATAAGGATTCTACAAGGCGAACCGGCCATACAATGGCTTCGTTGCGGCTGATAATCTCTTTTGCGGCAGCTTCGCCGTCGACAATGGGCTCATCGGACTCGGGCTGATAGGTCCAGCTAAAGTCATCGCCTGTCACGGTGAGCTTATAGTGCTTCCAAGCCGAGTTGACCTTGGTGGCGGCAGACGAAGCGTTGGAGAACGAGACATCGACGCCGGCGATAGTGGTGTTGGGGTAGGCTACCTGCGAAAACGCTACGACGCCTACGATATAGACAATGACGATAAGACCCAGAACGACAAAGAGCGTCGTCTTTTTGCCCGACTTATTGTTCTCGGCGGGTTTGCGTGCGGGGCCGCGATCGCCTCGAGCGTGCGTGGGGGGCTGCTTGGGCGCATTGCCATTTGTCTGGCGCTGCTGATGCTGCTTGTTCGGACGTTGGGAAACGTTTGCCGCACCTCGCTGCTGACCGCGGCTCGGCGCGATAGGACGCGGCGATTGAACGGTGTGCCTGCTCGGCTGCTGCGGATCGGGAATCAGTTGAGTTCGATCGTTTTGCGACATCGTATGCATATCCTTCGAATTTCGCCTTGCGGCTCATCGTGTTTTTACTGGGCTTGCATTATAGCGATTACCCAGTTGTTTGTGGTATGGAAACGGAGGCATTCAAAAGAGGTGGGACATTTGTCCCACCTTCGAGTCTTTCTTTGTCGCTATCCGCACGCACCGCATTTTGCACAGGCCGAAAGTGCGGCCGGAGCCTGCGCGATGCCACCCTTTGCCGTCTCGCGCAGCGTGGCCGGCAACGCGTGGCCCACGGAGAGCATGACGTGCGCCATCTGGTCAAACGGCACCAGGCTCTTGATACCGGCAAGTGCAAGCTGCGCCGAGCTAAAGGCGGCTGCCACGCCGATGGCGTTGCGGTTTTGGCAGGGTACCTCCACGAGGCCACCGACGGGGTCACAAACGAGGCCCAGCAAGTTACTCAGCGCGATGGAACTGGCGTCGAGCGCCTGCCCGGGCGTGCCGCCGAGCATCTGCACCAGCGCGGCGGCTGCCATGGCGGCCGCACTTCCTACCTCAGCCTGGCAGCCGCCCTCGGCACCGGCGACGCAGGCGCTCGTGGTGAGGTTGAGGCCGATGGCGGCTGCGCAGTAGAGCGCGTCCATGACCTGCTCGTCGTCGAGCTGAAGGTGATCGGCGAGCGCCAGCACGCAGCCGGGCACGACACCCGCGGAGCCTGCCGTGGGAGCGGCGACGATCACTCCCATCGTGGCGGAGCGCTCGAGCACGGCCATCGCGCGGGCCACGGCGTCGGTTTGAACGGTGCCCATCAGGCTCGTGCTCAAATCGTTGCGGCCGGTGGCATCGACGAGTTTAGCCTCGCCGCCGATAAGCCCGCCGAGCGATCGTTGCGGATTGACGATGGGGGTCGTGGTCTCCTCGCGCATGACGTCGAGCACGCGGCGCATGGCGGCGACGGCGTGGGCCTCGCCGGTCAGACGCGCCTCGCGCACGGCCATAACGGCGCCGATATTCAGGCCGAGCTCGGCGCACGCATCGAGCAGCTGCTCGCCGTCGTCGAAGATCTCCTTTGCCGAGACACCGGGGGAGAGCGACGAGGCAGAACCGGGGAGCTCGATAAAGGTCGCGTAATCGACATTGTCGAGTTTGCGGAGCATGGGGACGACGGTGTCGTCGGGCGCGCCGTCGGTCTCGAAGACGGAGTAGGCCTGGCCGCCCACTTCGGTGCGGTAGGTGCGGCAGAAGGCGATGTTCACGTGTGCGTAGGCGAGCAGGTTCGTGAGCGCGGCGAGCACGCCGGGGACGTCGTAGTGCGCCACGAAGAGTGTGGAGTACATGCCCGAGATGTCGACGCCGACGCCGTTAATGCGGCTGATGCGCATCTTGCCGCCGCCCAGGCTCTCACCGCGGACCTGGGCCGTGGCGCCCGTGTCGTCGACCATGTCGATGTCGACGGTGTTGGGGTGGATGGAGGCGTCGTCGCCCTTGATGTCAAAGTGATATTCGAGGCCCTGCTCGTGCGCGAGGTCGAAGGCCTGCTTGATGTTCTCGTCATCGGTGTCGAGGCCCAGGATGCCCGCGACGAGCGCACGATCGGTGCCGTGGCCGCGGTAGGTGTGGGCAAAGGAGTTCCACAGGCCAAAGGTGACCTTAGTGATGCGGCCTTCCAGCAGGCTGGCGGCAACTTGGGCGCAGCGCAGGGCGCCGGCGGTGTGCGAAGAACTGGGGCCGACCATGACGGGGCCCAAGATCTCGAATGCCGAGGTCGTAGCTAGTGTTTGCGGCTTGCCTGCCATGGGTGCTCCTGTTCTATCCCGTCGTTCCGAGGGCTTTGGTATTTGGTCGCCTGCTCTACAGTCCTGGCTCGCACGGAGGCCACATTAAGTGGCCTCCGGCTCGTGCGGAACTCGCGACCGACCAAATACCAAAGCCCTCAGAACTTAGGATACATGGTTGGAGTGGCTGGATGTCAAAATTTATCAGCTGGGGACGTGCTGTTCATTGCGCATCGAAATATTCACACCACCGTGTAAATAAAAAGAAGTACCGGTTGGGGCCGGTACTTCTTTTGGTTCTAATGCTTTGCTGTCTGGGCTCTGCGAACTTATTTACAGGCCGCAGGCTGCTTTGAGTTCTTCGACTCGGTCGGTATTCTCCCAGGTGAAGTCGGCGTCTTCGCGGCCGAAGTGACCATAGGCTGCCGTCTTTTCGTAGATGGGGCGACGCAGGTCTAGGTCGCGGATGATTGCGCCCGGGCGCAGGTCGAAGGTCTTCTCGACGGCCTCGACGATCTTGTCCTCGGCAACATGCGCGGTACCGAAGGTGTCGACCATGATTGAGAGGGGCTTGGAAACGCCGATGGCGTAGGCAAGCTCGACTTCGCAGCGGTCGGCCAGGCTGGCGGCGACCACGTTCTTGGCCACATAGCGGCCCATATAGGCGGCGGAACGGTCGACCTTGGAGGGGTCCTTCCCGGAGAAGGCGCCGCCGCCGTGATGCCCGGAACCGCCGTAGGTATCCTGAATGATCTTGCGCCCGGTCAGGCCGCAGTCACCCATGGGGCCGCCGACAACGAAACGGCCCGTGGTGTTGATAAAGATCTCGCAATCCTTCTCGTCGAACAGACCGGTGGGTTCCAGCACGGGACGGATGACCGTGCGCTTCACGGCTTCGATGATATCGGCCTGGGAAGCGGACGCGGCGTGCTGCGTGGACACGACCACGTTGTTGATGCGGATCGGCTTGCCGTCGACGTATTCAAAAGAAACCTGCGTTTTGCCGTCGGGACGGAAGAAGTCCACCAGACCGTCCTTGCGGGCCTTGGTGAGCTGCTGCGAAAGCTGGTGCGCCCAGTAGATGGGAGCGGGCATGAGAGTCGGAGTCTCGTTGCACGCGAACCCGAACATCATGCCCTGATCGCCGGCACCCTGGTTTTCCGGGTCCTCACGGTCCACGCCCTGCGCAATGTCGCCGGACTGATGGTCGATGGAGGAAATAACGGCGCACGTCTGCCAGTCAAAGCCCATTTCGGAGCTGTTGTAGCCGATTTCCTTGATGGTTTCGCGGACGACCTTCGGCAGATCGGCATAGCCCTTGGTGCTGATTTCACCTGCGATGACGGCCATGCCGGTCGTCACGAGGGTTTCGCAAGCCACACGGGAGCCGGGATCCTGTTCAATCAATGTATCAAGGATGGCGTCGGAAATCTGGTCGGCGACCTTATCGGGATGACCTTCGGTCACGGACTCGGACGTAAAGAAATATCTGCCTTTTTCGGGCTGCATGGTATAGCTCCTTAATCGGGCGACGAAACGGACATCGCCTGTAAATTGACCTTGTTCCATCTTGATATGCCGGATACGGAATCCTCACATATCCATATCAAGGTATCCAGATATATAAATACAGTTGTCTTTTTACCACGACGCCTTCCCGTTGTCCAGTACCTGCGGCATGATTTCTCTGCCGGAACCCGCCGTCATCCCGGAGGATCGCCCAATACGGCCCTTTATGGCCCAAAATCCAGTTGACCTCCCTCGCCGCTCCCGGCACACTTCCCTCCCGTGAGGAATTGCCATGAATCCGGCCTATCAGGGACAACTCGATGTTTTTTGCGCCGCCTATGCGGTGATCAACGCCATGCGGCACATCAATGCCACGCGGCTGCTCACCTGCCGCGCTATCCTGCACGAAGCCTTGCTCGACGCCGCCCGCGATGAGGAATCGTTCTGTGCCCTTCTCGAGCAGCGGACAGACTATGTGGACTGGGTGGACGCCATGTTGTCGCGCCTGGAGAAACAGGGTTCGCTGCTGACGGCCCGCCCCTTTCCGACCCATTTTCCCGGCCCGAGCGCTCCTTCCCCCGCCGTCCTCTGGGACGCCATCGCCGACTGGCTGCGGCGCGGCGAACGCAACGCCGCCTTCGAGTTTTCTCTCGAGCCGCGTAAGCCGCTCTTCTATCGCGCTGAGGTCGGGAGAGGCGAGCTTTGCCGCTTTGAGCGCCGCGCATTCGAGCGCGATACGCGGACTGACGGAATAACGAAGCTCCGTATCTACCGCCGAGAAGATGTTTACGA
>ERZ773193.3524-NODE-3524-length-14131-cov-11.857346_pt1 | contig 14131 bp, 10 predicted proteins | sample MGYA00511110_ERZ773193 | MGnify/ENA primary metagenome ERZ773193 (study PRJEB29015, sample SAMEA2737784) | human gut metagenome | biome: human gut; feature: human-associated habitat; material: faeces | place: China | collected 2012 ...
CGTTCCAACCGATGTGCGGAATCTTTAACTCCGCAGGGATAACGCCCTGCATCGGCACAACACTGCCCTTGAGCAGACCAAGACCCTCGTGCTCGCCGTACTCAAAGCTTTTTTCAAACAGCAGCTGCATACCGAGGCAGATGCCCATTATGTCCTTGCCCGCCTGTGCTTGCTGTTTTATCAGCTCGTCAAGACCGCTCGCTTTCAGCTTTTCTATCGCGTCGGCGAATGCTCCCACGCCGGGTAAAATCAACTTGTCCGCCTCTTTTATAGCTTCGGGATCGGAGGTCGCGACGGCGTCGGCACCAATCATTTTGAGTGACGAGATGAGCGAAAACAGGTTGCCCACGCCGTAGTCGATTATCGTTATCATTTACAGCAGCCCCTTTGTCGACGGAATTTCATCGGCAAACTCTTTGTCAATCGTCACGGCGGCTCTCAGGCTGCGCGCGGCGGACTTAAACACGCCCTCGATGATGTGGTGCGAGTTTGCGCCCGCGAGCTTGCGAATATGAAGAGTGACGCCGGCCTCGCGCGCAAACGCGAACCAAAACTCACTGCTGAGCTCCGTGTCAAAATCGCCGACTTTTTGTGACGGGGTCGTTGCGTCGTAGAAGCACAGCCCGCGACCCGAAACATCGACGGCGGTGAGAATCAGCGCCTCGTCCATCGGCAGTACGGTGTCGGCGTAGCGCTTTATGCCGCGCTTGTCACCGAGCGCCTTGGCAAACGCCTGCCCGAGCGCAATGCCGATGTCCTCAACCGTGTGGTGAAAGTCGACCTGTGTGTCACCGGCGCACTTTACTTCCAAATCAAAACGGCCGTGCTTGGCAAACAGGGTCAGCATATGGTCGAGAAAGCCCACGCCCGAGTTAATAACGCTCCGGCCGCTGCCGTCAAGAAGCAGCTTTAAATTTATATCGGTCTCGCCCGTGGTGCGGATGATTTCAGCGTGCCTCATAAACTCATCTCCCTGAAAATTTCTTCTATTGCGCAAATCAGCGCATCCATTTGTTCTTTAGTTCCCACCGTTATACGGCAGTAGTTCTTTATCCTCTCCTTGCCGAAGTGGCGCACGAGAATTCCCTTTTCTTTAAGCAAAAGGTACAGCTGCTCGCCGCTTATGCGGTCGCTTTCGGCAAAGATGAAATTCGCTTTTGACGGTATAACCTTAAAGCCCAGTGCTGTCAGCTCGGCTGCCGCCTGTTCGCGGTTTGCTTCGATAATGCGGCAGTTTTGCATATAGTAGCCGTTGGATTTCAGCGCCGCAGCGCCCGCCTTAGCGGTCAGGCGGTTGACATTGTAGGGGTTGGTCGAGTACCTTATCGTGTTCAAATCGGATATAAGCGCTTCACACCCGAAAGCGAAGCCGAGCCGAGCGCCCGCGAGGGAGCGTGACTTCGAGAATGTGCCGATAACAAGCAGATTGTCGTACTTTTTTGTCAGTGACAAGACTGTATCTCCGCCAAAATCAACATATGCTTCGTCAATGATAACCACATTGTCGGGATTACCCCTTACAATGCGCTCAATTTCGTCAACCCCTAAAGCAAGCCCTGTCGGCGCGTTCGGGTTGGCGATGACGACTGTTTTGCCGATACCGACATAATCGTCGGGGTCTATAGAAAAGTCGGCTTTCAGCGGGATTTCGGTGTAGGAAATGTGGTTAAGCTGCGCGAATACGGGGTAAAAACCGTAGGTTATATCGGGGAAGGCAAGAGGACGGTTCTCGTCAGCAAACGCCATAAACGCGAAGTTGAGCGCTTCATCCGAGCCGTTGACCATCATCACATTATTTTCATTCACGCCGAACACTTTTGCCATTTCGGCACGCAGCTCACGGCACTCGGGGTCACTGTAAAGCTGCAGCAGGCCGCTTTCCTCTGCGACTGCCATAGCCACGCCCTCGCTCGGTGGGAAAGGCGACTCGTTTGTGTTGAGCTTTATGTATCTTTTATCCCGCGGCTGCTCACCCGGAATGTACGGCTTAAGCGATGAATATTTTTCTGAAAAAAATCTGCTCATTTGCTTTTACCAAAGCGCACTATGACGCTCCTTGCGTGCGCGTCAAGCCCCTCTTTGTGCGCGAACATTGCCACATCGTCGGCAACCTTTTCGAGCGCCGCGCGGGTGAAGTAGGTGTATTGCGTTTTCTTTACAAAATCGTCGACCGACAAAGGGGAGGAAAACCTCGCCGTACCGCCGGTCGGCAGCGTGTGGTTAGGTCCTGCGAGGTAGTCGCCGAGCGCTTCGGGGCAGTATTTGCCCATAAAGACCGAGCCTGCGTGCTTAACCTTATCGAGGTAGTCAAACGGCGAGTCCATGCACAGCTCAAGATGCTCGGGAGCAATCTCGTTTGCAATGTCGATAGCAAGCGAGAGGTTGCCCTCGGCAACGATTATTTTGCCGTTGTTATCAATCGACGCGCGGGCAATCTCTGCGCGAGGCAGCAGCGGAATCTGGCGCTCAAGCTCGGCGCTGACGGCCTCGGCAAAGCTGCGGCTGTCGGTTACGAGCACCGCGCTCGCCATTTTGTCGTGCTCGGCTTGCGAAAGCAGATCGGCCGCGACATATTCGGGCACGCAGGTCGAGCCTGCGACAACCAGAATTTCGCTCGGTCCTGCAATCATATCAATTGAAACGCGTCCGAACACCTGCTTTTTTGCTTCTGCGACATAGGCGTTGCCCGGACCGACAATCTTGTCAACCTTCGGAATGCTTTCGGTGCCGTGTGCAAGAGCGGCTATTGCCTGCGCGCCGCCGACCTTGAAAATGCGGTCAACTCCTGCAATCTGCGCGGCTGCAAGTATCGCGGGGGCTACCTTGCCATCCTTGTTTGGCGGGGTGACCATAACAATCTCGGAGCAACCCGCTATCTTGGCGGGTATGCTGTCCATAAGCACGGTCGAAGGGTAGGCCGCCGTGCCGCCCGGGACGTAGACGCCCGCCTTCTCGATGGGGGTGTATTTCTGGCCCAGCACGATGCCGGGCTTGTCGTTCATCACAAAATTTTTATGCACCTGCTGGCGGTGGAAGGCCTCGATGTTGGCGGCGGCCTCCCGCAGCGTTTCGAGGAAATAGCCGTCCATGTTCGCAAAGGCTTCTTCAATTTCCTCCTGCGTCACCTGAATGTTATCCAGCTTGGCACCGTCGAACTTGAGGGCGTATTCTTTCAGGGCCTCGTCGCCCCGGGCGCGGACATCGGCAATGATGCCGTCCACCACGTCTTCCACATTCTTCTCCGCGCGGATGTCACGGTTCAATATCTCTTCGGGCTTCAGTTCATCGAAGTGATACAGCTTTATCATTTTTTCTCCTCCTTTGCGGCAAGGGCGGCACGCAGCTTTTCGAGCATCTCGTCCATTTCGCGGTGCTTGAACTGGTAGCTGGCCTTATTGGCGATGAAGCGGGCCGAGATGGGCATGAACTCCGTCACCACCCGCAAACCGTTTTCCCGCAGGGTCGTACCCGTCTCCACAATATCCACGATGACGTCGGACAGGCCCAGGATAGGGGCCAGCTCAATGGAGCCGTTCAGCTTGATGATGTCGATGTCCCGCCCGATGGATGCATAATAGCTCTTGGCGATGTTGACGAACTTGGTTGCCACCCGCACCGGGCGGCTGGGGTCGTCTTTGTAATCTGCCGGGGCGGCGACGCACATCCGGCACTTTCCGAGGCCGGTGTCCAGCAGCTCGTAGACATCGGCAGACGCTTCCGTCAGGATGTCCTTGCCCACGATGCCCACGTCTGCCGCGCCGTGCTCGACGTAGATCGCAACGTCGCTGGGCTTGACGAGGAAGTACCGGATGCCGGCGGCGGGGTTCTCCACCACCAGTTTGCGGGTGGCGTTGTAGTCTTCGGGGCAGCCGTAGCCGATACCAGCCAGCAGGTCATAGACCTTGTCGCCGAGACGGCCCTTCGGCAGAGCTACGTTCAGCATGGTCTTTTCGGTTTTCTGCTGCTGTACCGGCGGGAGCGGGGCGCTCAGGCGGTCCAGCTCGTCGAGATAGACCGCAAAGCCGATGGCCCCCGCGCCCGGAGTGAACTTCTGCATCAGCAGGTCATACCGCCCGCCCTTGAGCACTGGACGGGGAAGCGACTCCAGATAGCCCTGAAACACAAGGCCGTTGTAATATTCCATCTCACCGGCCAGCGTCATATCCAGACGGATGCTGCCGCCTGCACCAGCCAGCTCTTCGGTGATGGCTTTCAGCTCGGCAGCGGCGGCTTCCATCCGCTCGTTCCGGCAGGCGGCTTCCACACGGGGAAGCACATCCTCACAGCTGCCGCAGAGGCTCATCAGCCCCGCCAGCGCGTCGGCATCGGCCTCATCCAGCCCGGCGGCGGATGCCGCCGCTTTCAGCTCGTGGAGGTTTTTCGCTTTCAGCTTTGCCAGCAGGGCGGCGCGGGAAGCTTCCGGCACGTCCAGCGCATCCAGCAGACCGAACAGGTAGCCCATGTGGCTCACTTCCAGCACCCACGGCTGGCCCAGCTGCTCGAGGGACTGTGCCGCCAGCGACACCGCCTGCCGCACCTGTACTTCGCCCACATCGCCCAGCATCTCAAGGCCCATCTGGCCGATCTCCTTGAAGGTGTGGCTTTCTGCCGAGGGGCGGTAGACATTTTCGTGATAGTAGTAGCGCAGTGTCTCGCCCGGCGCGGGCTGGGCCGTCTTGGCAATGGAGAGGGTCACGTCAGGTTTCAGTGCCAGCAGCCGCCCGTCCAGATCGGTAAAGGTGATGACCTGCTCCGACGAGAGGAAGCTGCGGTTCTCCTGATACAGCCCGTACTCTTCGAACCGGCCCATGTGATATTTGCGGCAGCCCGCCGCCTCATACAGCGCCCGCAGCGCGAAAGAGGCCTGTTCCTTCGGCTGTAAGCAGGAGATGTCAAATTTCATACCTTTTCCCTCTCTTTTCACCGGGCGCTTGCCCGCCCCGGCCCCTGCGCCCCGCCTTTTCCCGGGCGCTTTTGTCTTATGATAAGGTTATTTTACTTTATCCAGATAAAGTTGTAAAGTGTGAAAGTGACCGTGTTTTCATTTTTATGATACGATTTTTCTGTGCGTTTGTACAGAAAGGCGAAATGATTTCACGAAAGCCCGCTTTGAGATGATGCAGGCGCAAAAAAGGAGCCGCCGCACAGCGTTTTCCGTGCAGCGGCTCCTCGCCGTTCTATTCTCAGCCCAGCAGTTCCAGCACGCCACTCTTAGGACGTGCGCCGACAGCCTGACGAACCAGCTTACCGTTCTCGAACAGCAGCAGGGTGGGGATGCTCATGACGCCGAACTCGGCGGCCAGATCGGGCTGCTCGTCCACATTGACCTTGCCCACCTTGACGTCGGTGCGCTCCTCGGCCACCTCGTCCACGATGGGGCTCAGCATCCGGCAGGGGCCGCACCAGGCGGCCCAGAAATCGAGCAGGACGGGCTGAACGCTCTTCAGCACCTCGGCCTCAAAGTTTTCTTTCGTGATGGTGATGACTGCCATATCGTTTCCCTCCATAAAGAGTGTTTTTTCATCTGACAGGGACAGTATACCCCAAACTCCGGCGTTTTTCCGTGAGCAAGTCACATAAAAAGCCCGGGGCAGACATTTTCTGCTCCGGGCTCTGGAAATTATTTTGCGATTTCAGGCTCAGATGTCCTTCAGGGCGTTCTTGCCGGCGACGTAGCCGTAGTACATGGCCATGGAGTGGCTGACGCCCTTCAGGCCGATGGGGTACTCGGTGGCAAAGCGGTTGCCCTGCACGTTGCCTGCCACATACAGGCCGGGGATCACGTTGCGGTCGGCATCGAAAGTGTGGCAGTTCTCGTCGCTCTCCAGACCGCCGATGCAGACCAGCAGCAGGGCGGTGGTGAACTTGTCGGCGTAGAAGGGGCCGTTCTCCAGCGCCCACATGCGGGATGCGGGCTTGTGGAAGTCCTCGTCGTAGCCGTCCTTTGCCAGCTGGTTGTAGCGCTGGATGGACTCCAGAGCGGTCTGCTGGGCAGCGGTGTCATCGGGGTAGATCTTTGCCACCAGCTCTTCCAGCGTGTCAGCCTTGACAGCGCGGCCATCGGCCACGGCTGCCTCCAGCTGATAGGGGCTCTTGTAGTTGCGGTAAGTGGTGTTGTTCTTGGGGCCCTCTGCCTCGCTGGCGTAGTCCTCGTAGTAGCAGGCACCGCCGTGGGCTGCGGGCATGTAGGGCAGCTGCTGGGGCCAGTTGGAGTCGAAGATCTGCCAGCTCTCGCGGTTCTTCTGCAGCTCGATCTGGTTTTCCAGCTGCTGGCCGGGCAGGTCCTCGTTCATGAAGCGCTTGCCGTTCAGATCCAGATTCAGGAAGCCTGCGTTGCCCATGACGCCCACACCGGACAGGTCGGCACCGCCGCCCATATGGTGGATCATGGGTGCGTGGCTCTGCTGCACCTGAGCGCCTGCCCACATGCCCAGCTGGATGCCGTCGCCCTGATTGGTGAAGCTGCCCTCCACGTCCACGTTGGTGAACAGGCACTGGATGTTGTTCTCAATGACTTCGGGGCAGAAATGCTGCAGCATCTTGGTGTTCTGGGAGTAATCGCCGGTGGACAGGATGACGCCCTTGGCGGCGTTGCACTTGATGTACTCGCCGGTGGCAGCATCGCGGGCATACAGGCCCACGCAGCGGCCGTCCTCCATGATGAGCTTTTCCACAAAGCAGCCGTAGAAGGTGTCCACGTTGCCGGTGTCAACGGCCTTCTGCATGTTGGCATTGACGGTGACGGACTGGTTGGGCAGGAACTCCACGGAGGTGGGGTAGCAGGGGAAGCGCTCCTGCTTCCAGTCGTAGTTCTCGGGCAGCGGGTAGAAAATGGGGATCAGGAAGTTGTTTGCATTCTCGTCGGGGATGGCGCTGCGGGTGGTCTCGGCGTAGTACAGCTCCGGGTTTGCTTCCACCCACCAGTCAAAGGCATCGCCGATGTTGTGGGCCCACTTGCTCATAATAGAGCGCTTGCAGCGGTAGGTGCTTTCCACCATGTGAGAGTCCACGATCTCGTCGATCTGCTCACGGGTCCAGGTGTTGCGGCCCCACTTGGCCTGCACATTGCCGTTGATGACGGCATACTCGCCGCTGCGGCACTGGGGGCCGTCAGCCTTTTCAAAGGCTGCCACCTTGCCGCCGTCCTCGGCGATGCTGCGCACAGCTGCCACACCGGCAACGCCGCAGCCCACCACGGCCACATCCACGTCCACCGTCTTGGTGACCTTGCTCTCGTCGATCTCCGGCTCGGTGCCCAGCCAGTCGTTCTCCGAAGCGGCAGCGGAGCTGTCTGCGCCGTCTGCCTTGACGCCCATGGCCTGCTCGATGCAGCTGGCAGCCGCCTTCTTGACGGCATTGGTGGTGACGGTAGCACCGGAGATGTTATCGATCTCGGTACCCTGTGCGGCCATGATGGCCTCCTGCAGGGTGGGTGCGGCCACGCCGCCGATGCTCTCGGTCTCGTTGGAAGCATCGATGACCACCTCGGTGATGGCGGTCTCGCTGAAGGTCATGGTCACCTTCACCTCACCGATGCCGGTGGCCGTGCCGGTGTAGGTACCGGCGGTGTAGATGGCATCGCCGGAAGCGGCGGTGCTGGAAGAAGCTGCGGAGTTGCAGGCAGCCAGTGCACCGGCGGTGACACCGCTCATGGCGGCAGCGGCGGCGACCTTCAAAAAGCCTTTGCGGGAGATCTTTTCCATTTGGATTTCCTCTTTCTTCTCATCAATTTCTCTTCGTCTCTGCGGGAGTTTTTCCCGCGCCGCACTTAGTATAAAATATAACGAAGTAAAAGGGAAACAAAAAAATCTTGTCATCCTAATAAAAAGTGTTTATAACCGTCTCCCGCCATGCTATACTGAGAGCAGACGGATCTTCCCCTGCACAGAAAGGAGCTTTTTTCGGATGAACGACCACCAGCTGCTGTGTTTTCTCACCGTGAGCCGGACCCTGAATTTTACCACAGCCGCCCGGGAGCTGTACTGCACCCAGCCCGCCCTCAGCTACCAGATCCGCAGTCTGGAAAAGGAGCTGGATCTGGCCCTGTTTGAGCGCAGCACCACCCGCGTGGCACTGACCGAAGCAGGCCGGGCCTTTGTGCCGCAGGCGGAGGGGATCTATCGCAGCATCCTGAACGCCCGCACCGCGCTGAAGGGCTTTGCCCGGCGGCGCACACTGACCCTGCGCCTGCCGCCGGTGCTGCTGCAGCGGGATCCCATTTATCCCATCCTGATGGCACGGCTGCACGCCGCGCTGCCGGGATATGAGTTTGCGGTGGACACTCGGCCCGTGTCGCGCAACCCCCACGAAATGCTCTGCAACGAGGCAGACGCAGCCCTCTATCTGCCCTTTGGGCCGCTGCAGCCGGAGATCGAGCGCACCCCCATCCTGCACAACACCTTTTACCTGATCGTATCACCGGAGCACCCGCTCACAGGGCGCAGCACTCTGGCGCTGGCCGATCTTGCCGGGCAGCAGCTGTTTTATGAGCCGCTGTATCAGGAAATGGTGGATCTTGCCGTTGTTCAGCCCGGCCTGCCGTTTTCCGCACCAAGCTGGCACATGGTGGAAAACTACGAGTGTGTTTACAACGATCTGCTTGCCGGGCGCGGCATGTTTTTGTGCCCGATGAAATACCCGGCCTTTCCGGCGGCATGGTATCTGCCGCTGCAGCTGCCGTTGCCGGACACCTGTCTGCTGACCCTGCGGGACGACCCGCGTCCCGAGATCCAACGGCTGCGGGAGGTATTCACCGCTGTATACGCCAGCCGTGCAAAGCTGCTGGGAGAGGCGTAAAAAGCAGCGCCGGAACGGCAAAATCGTTCCGGCGCTGCTTGTTTCAGAAGAGATCAGGCTTCTTCCGGCACATCATCAAAACCGATGAACCAGAGGATCGCAAAGGTGGCCACAAAGGCGATCGCGGCAGAGATCAGTGCGTTGATCACGTTCATGGGATTTTCACCGACATACAGGCCGATGGCTGCCAGACCGGCACCACCGCCGCCAAAACGGCGCACACCGGTCAAACCGGCATACAGGCCGCCCAGACCACCGCCGATGGTGGTGGCGATGAGAGGCTTACGCAGACGGACGTTGACGCCGAACAGAGCAGGCTCCGTCACGCCCAGCAGAGCGGTCACACCGCCGGAAACGGCCAGCTGACGGAAGTTCTTGTTTTTGGTCTTGATGGCAACGCAGAGGGCTGCGGCACCCTGTGCAATGTTGGAAGGCAGATTACCGGGGCCGATGACCGTCTCATAGCCCAGCATAGACAGAGAGTTGACATAAGCGGGCAGCAGGCTGTAGTGCATACCGGTCATGACCAGGAACGGCATAAAGGCACCGATGACGGTGGGCAGTGCCCAGGGGCAGACCTTTTCAATGGCCAGCAGGACGTTGACCAGACCATCGCCGATGATGCTGCCCAGAGGGCCAAGCACGCACAGGGAGATGGGAGCCATGATGAGGATGGTGAGCACCGGCCGCAGGATGAACTTGACCACAGAGGGCACGACCTTATTGACAAATCGTTCCACGTATGGCAGTACCAGCGTGATAAGGAAGATGGGGATGACTGAGGAAGAATAGGTTACCATCTTCACCGGCAGACCCAGCACATGGACCACATCGGCATCGGCTTTCAGGGCGATGAAGTTCGGGTGCAGCAGGATGGCCCCCAGCAGCATGGCCATCTGCGGGTTGCAGCCGAACTTTTTGGCCGCGGAGTTGGCCAGGAAGATCGGCAGGAAGTAATAGGAAGAGTCTGCGATGAAGTTGAGGAAATAGTACAGATTTCCGCTCTTGTCGATCCAGCCGAAGAGGGTCAGCACAGACAGCAGAGCCTTGATCATACCGGCACCGGCGATCAACGGCATCAGCGGGGTGAACACACCGGCCAGCGTGTCCAGAATGATGCTGACCCTGCTCTTCTTTTCCTCGGCCGGGGCGGCAGGCTGTTTGACTTCCTTACCGCCGAAGTCGCCCAGTTTCATCAGTTCATCGTACACGGCAGCTACTTCGTTGCCGATGATGACCTGATACTGGCCGCCTTTGTTCACGACACCCACCACGCCGGGTACGGCTTTGACCTTGGCCTCGTCCACGCCGTCCATTGACTTGAGGTTGAACCGCAGGCGGGTGACACAGTGGGTCAGAAATGTAACATTTTCTGCGCCGCCGACCTGTTCCAGCACCTGCTGGGCAGTTTTCTTTGCATCCATTTGTTTTGCCTCCTTCAATATCCTAAAAAATGCATTGCTTACAGGGCGGTGTCTGCGCCGTTGCTTGCAATGACTTTTTTGTACCATGCAAACGACTTTTTCTTTTTGCGGGCCAACGTGCCGCTGCCGTCATCCTTCTTGTCTACGTAAATGAAGCCGTACCGTTTGCGCATCTCGCCGGTGCCCACCGAAATAATGTCGATGGGACCCCAGCAGGTGTAGCCGATCACCGGAACGTCATCCAGCTCAATGGCCTGCCGCAGCGCATCAATGTGACTGCCCAGAAAACGGATGCGGTAATCGTCCTGAATGCTGCCATCCGGCTCTACGGTGTCGATGGCACCCAGACCATTTTCCACAACGAACAGCGGCAGTTCATACCGGTCATACAGCTCATTCAGTGCGATGCGCAGGCCGTCCGGATCGATGGGCCAATCCCAGTCGGTACGCTGGAGATACGGATTGCTGCGTTCTACACAGCAATCCGTATCTTCCGTTGCACGGGCAACTGAAGAAAAATAATAGCTGAATGCGATGTAATCCACAGTTCCTGCGGCCAGCAGCTCGGCATCGCCCGGCTGCATCTCTACCGAAGTGCCCATGCGCCGCAGCTGTGCCGTGCACAGGCTGGTGTAGTGTCCGCGGCACATCACATCGGTGTAATAATAGTTCGGCATCATCTGGAATCTCTGTGCCAGCACATCCTTGGGTGCGCAGGTGCGCGGGTAGGTGGTGGGATACTGGATCATGCAGCCGATTTTATTTTCCGGGTCGACCGCATGCCCGATCTGCACGGCCTTTGCACTGGCAAGGAACATGTTGTGGCTGACCAGCGCTTTGACAGCGTTGTGCTCCTCGCCTTCGGCAAAGAGCACGCCTGCCTGATGGTATGGCTCACTCTGGTTCATGGTCTCGTTGATCTCATTGAAGGTCATCCAGTACCGGACCTTTCCTTTGTAACGCCGGAACACCGTTTCACAGTACCGGGCAAAGAAATCGATCAGGGCTCGGTTACGCCAGGAACCATAGTGCTGCACCAGATACAGCGGCGTTTCGTAATGCGAAAGCGTGACCACCGGTTCGATCCCGTAGCGGTGCAGCTCGTCGAACACACGGTCATAGAAAGCAAGCCCGGCCTCGTTCGGCTGCAATTCATCGCCCTGCGGAAAGATGCGCGGCCAGTTGATGGACATTCGGAAGCACTTGAAGCCCATCTCGGCAAACAACGCGATGTCCTCTTTGTAATGGTGGTAAAAATCCACGGCTTCATGGCTAGGGTAGTAGTTGCCCTCCATGACCTGTGTATGAATCTCGCGCGGGACGCCGTGGCGTGCACCTTTTTCCACGTCGGCAATGCTCAGGCCCTTGCCATCCGTCTGGTAGGCACCTTCGTACTGGTTGGCGGCGGTCGCACCGCCCCACAGGAACTTTTTTGGCATCTCCATAAGCTTGAAAACCTCCTTGCAGGTATAGAATACTTGCAGGGAGGTTTTTGTGCAATATTTTTTAAACTTATTGGTACAGTGTTAATTTTTCCGTTTCTTTTTGCATGATCAAAAACGGAACAGTGTTTCATTCCGCATTTTCTTTGTGCAGATTCAACAAAATAGGATTGGTGGAGGTGCGGTGCTGTTCCAGCTCTCGGGCGCGTTCCAGCTTGTAGGTATAATTCTTCTGGTAGTTCTGCCGGAAGTACTCGGAATACAAGATGTCCAGTAGAAGGGTCATGGACAGATGGGAAGCATAGTCCCCAAGATTCTGATAGATGCTTTCTTTGGTGGAAAGGGTCAGCTTGCAATCCGCATAACAGGTCAGGCTGTTTTCGCCAAAGCTGGTCAGCGCAAGGATGGGTGTTCCGGAGCGTTTGCACTGCCGGGCAATCTCCAGCATCTGCGCCGTTTCGCCGGAATAGGAAATGATCATGGCAAGGTCCCTCTCGGACAGACAGCAGGCCTGATACCGCTGGTAGTTCAGATTGTTGAAAATGACCACCCGCTTGCCGATCTTGAGCATCTTTTCTCGGAAGGATTCGGCCTGATTGATGGCCGTCCCGGCGGAAAAAATGTGGATTTCCTCGTGATATTTGAGCAGGAGCACCGCTTTGTGCAGGTCTTCGTACCGGAGAAGCTGCATAGTGTCCTTGACGGCTTCTTCGTACAGCTCGCCGATGTTCTGCGCCACCCGCATGGGGCTGTCGTTTTCAGCAAAGGGAAAATTGAAATCCACCTTGCCCTGTTGCTGGTCGAGATATTCCAGTTCACGCACAAAATTTTGCTTGAAGTCATCAAAGCCGGTAAAACCCAGCTTTTTGCAAAGGCGCAGGACGGTCGGCGGAGAGGTGTAGGTCACTTCTGCCAGACTGCGGGTGGAATATTTGGCAATTTCCATCCCATGCGCCAAAATATAGGCGGCCAGCGTTTTTTCCCCTTCCGAAAGTTTTTCCTGAAACGCAAGTTTGTCCACGATCAGCATTGCGATTCTCCCTTCCGCTTTTTCTGTAAGCATATCATATCCTGCAGTATTTGGCAAAAAAATTTGCGGCATGCAAAAACGCCGCCGCGTCAGCAAATGACGCGGCGGCGCAGATACAGTGGGAGAAGCGCTTATTTGCCCAGCATTTCGTGGGCAGTCTTGCAGATGGTAGCGGCATCCAGACCGTAGAACTTCAGCAGATCCCATGCAGGGCCGGAGCAGCCGAACACGTCCTGCACGCCTACGCGGCGCACAGGGGTGGGCAGCTTTTCGCTCAGCACGGCGCAGACGGCCTCGCCCAGACCGCCGATGACATTGTGCTCCTCGGCGGTGATGACCTTGCCGCACTCCTTTGCAGCCTTGAGGACGATCTCCTCGTCCAGAGGCTTGATGGTGTGGATGTTGATGACCCGGGCATGGATGCCCTCAGCGGCCAGCTGCTCCGCAGCCATGCGGGCTTCGTTGACCATCAGGCCGGTGGCGATGATGGCAATGTCGCTGCCCTCAGTGATCTGCTCACCCTTGCCGATCTCGAAGTGATAGTTCTCGGCATCGTGGAACACAGGCACAGCCAAACGGCCAAAGCGCAGATAGACGGGGCCTTCCATTGCGTAGGCAGCACGCACAGCGGCGCGGGCCTCCACATCGTCGGCGGGGCAGATAACGGTCATGCCGGGGATGCTGCGCATGAGGGCAAAGTCCTCGCAGCACTGATGGGATGCACCGTCCTCACCCACCGAGATGCCGCCGTGGGTGGCACCGATCTTCACGTTCAGGTGGGGGTAGCCGATGGAGTTGCGCACCTGCTCAAAGGCACGGCCGGCGGCGAACATGGCAAAGCTGGAAACAAAGGGCACGTAGCCCATGGTGGACAGGCCCGCAGCCACGCCCATCATGTTGCCCTCGGCAATGCCGCAGTCAAAGTGGCGGCCGGGGTAAGCCTTGCGGAACATGCCGGTCTTGGTGGCAGCAGCCAGATCCGCGTCCAGCACCACCAGCTCATCGTGGCCCTCGGCGGCCAGCTCTTTCAGGGTATTGCCGTAACTGTCACGGGTTGCGATCTTCTTCACTTCTGCCATCTTACTTGTCCTCCTCTTCCAGCGCGGCGTAGGCTGCGTTCAGCTCCTGCATGGCGATGGCGTACTCCTCATCGTTGGGGCCCTTGCCGTGCCACTCCACAGCGTTCTCCATAAAGGAAACGCCCTTGCCCTTGATGGTGTCCAGAATGATGCAGGTGGGCTTGTCGTTTTCCGCGTGGAAAGCCTTGATGGCGGACTCGATGGCGTCATAATCGTGGCCATTGATGGTCAGAACGTTGAAATTGAAAGCCTTGAGCTTTTCTTCCAGCGGGTGGCTGTCCATGACCGTCTCGGTGGTGCCGTCGATCTGCAGATGGTTGCGGTCCAGGAAGACGCAGAGGTTGGAGAGCTTGTAGTGGG
>ERZ773193.3527-NODE-3527-length-14117-cov-3.948229_pt1 | contig 14117 bp, 12 predicted proteins | sample MGYA00511110_ERZ773193 | MGnify/ENA primary metagenome ERZ773193 (study PRJEB29015, sample SAMEA2737784) | human gut metagenome | biome: human gut; feature: human-associated habitat; material: faeces | place: China | collected 2012 ...
GAGCCGTTCAGCCGCGAGGAACAACAGGTGGAAGGCGCTTCATCGGGAACTGGCCTGGGCGCGTCTATTGCCAAACAGTTGGTCGAGCTTATGGGCGGAACCATGAGCTTTACGAGCGCCTTGGGGCAGGGGACGACGTTTACCATTTGCCTGCCGTTTGAGAAGTGCAAGAGTTCCGAGATTCCCCAGGCAGTTCGCGTGGATGCAGGCGACAGCGACGTGCTCCAGGGCCTGCGCGTTTTGCTCGTAGAGGATAACGACCTGAATGCCGAGATCGCACAGTTTACGCTCGACCGCGCCGGTGCCGTCGTGACACATGTCAAAGATGGCGAGTCTGCCGTCGAGACGTTTGCCGCGAGTGCGCTGCACGAGTACGACGTGGTATTGATGGACATCATGATGCCCGGCATCGATGGCCTTGAGGCCACGCGTCAGATTCGAGCGCTCGATCGCGAGGACGCCGCGACCACGCCGATTATCGCCGTGAGCGCCAATGCCTTTGCCGACGACCGTAGGCTTTCGCGCGAGGCGGGCATGAACGCGCATCTGAGCAAACCCGTGAGTTCTCAGGATCTCGTTGAGGCGCTTGCGCACATAGCTGCCGACGCTTCATAAACAAATAGCTCGGTTCCAATACTGGTTGGAACCGAGCCATTTTGCTATTTGCAGGACCTGTTTTTGGGCTTACTTTTCTTGAATCTGCTTGCCGCAAAGGTGCTCAATCGAAATCTCATAGAGTTGGACGCCCTTGATGTCTTTGGCGATTTCCTCCTCGACTTCTTCGGCGGAAGGGTAATACTTAAGCGCGAGCTGGCGGACTTTGTCCTCGATAAACGCGGGGGCCTCATCTACCAGACGGCAACGGCCAAAGACCACGGTACTCATAACGTAGGGAGCCCAGTCATCGTCCTTGTACCACTCGTTGCCGTAAACGGTAAAGCAGACTTTGTCATCACGCCTGAGTGAATCGACCTTGTGGCCAGCCTTGGCGCCATGGAAATAAATCTTGTCGTGCTCGGTGTCAAAGAAGTAGTTGACGGGAATGGCATACGGGTAGCCATCGTCGCCGTTGACGGCAAAGACGCCGCGCTTGCAGATAGCGAGCAACTCGCGCGCTTCCTCGTCAGTGATGGCGCGTTTCTTTCGGCGTAAGGGCCTAAACATCGTTGGCTTCCTTTCTAACTGTGCATGGTGGGTGGGCACAAACTATAGCGAAACAGTTCCGTTTTTCTTGATGCGGGCGAGGATGTTTTTGAGCTTGTTAAAGTCGAGCGGTTTGGGCAGATGGGCGTTCATGCCGGCATCGTGTGCCGCCTTGGCGTCCTCGGCAAAGGCATTGGCGGTGAGCGCGATGATGGGGATGTCGGCTGCATCGGCCTTCTCGCTCAGACGAATCGCGCGAGTTGCCTCGTAGCCATCCATACCCGGCATCATGATGTCCATCAGGATCGCATCGAAGCTGCCGGCGGGACGACTAGTGTATAGTTCGACCGCTTCTTTGCCGTCGGCGGCGCGAGTTACGACGATGCCTTCGCTTTCGAGCAGGGCCTGGGCAATTTCGGCATTGAGCTCGTTGTCTTCGGCCAAAAGAACGTTCATGCCGGCAAGCGAGCAGCTGATCGCCTGCTCGCCCGCGCCTTCTCTTGCCTGAGGGTTCTTGTCGATATCGAGCGGAATCTGGACGTTGAACGTACTTCCCACGCCGACCTCGCTCGAAATCTCAATCGTGCCGCCCATCATGTCTATGAGCGATTTGACGATCGGCATGCCCATGCCAGTTCCCTGAAATTTACTGCGGGCATCGTTGCCCTCTTGGGCAAACGGTTCGTAGATGTGTGCCAAAAACTCGGATGTCATACCAATGCCGGTATCCGAGACGCTAAAGCAAAACACGGCGTGCTCGTCGTCGACCGGTTTGATGGTCGATGAGAACGTGACGGTGCCTCCGTGCTTGTTGTACTTGATGCTGTTGTCGAGCAGGTTGACAAGGATCTGCCGAATATGGGTGGGGCTGCCGATCATATATTGGTCGACAGCGTAGGGCTCGCTGGTGTCGAGCATGGTTATGCCGCGGTCCGATGCGCGGAGCTTGCACAGTACGAGCGCATTGTCGCACAGCTCTTTAAGGTTGAATGATTCGTGCTCGAGCGTCACTTTGCGCTCCTCGATCCTGCCCATCTCGAGGATGTCGTTAATCAGTGACAGAAGGTGATTGGCGGCAACGCGCGCCTTGGCGCGGCTTTCGCGGGCGACCTGCATGTCGCCTTCTCTCAATTCCTCAATTTCGATAAGGCCCAGGATGCCGTTGAGCGGCGTGCGGATGTCGTGGCTCATGCGGGCGAGAAAGGCCGTTTTGGCCGCATTGGCGGCGAGTGCCTTGTTTTGCTCTACTCTGGCTCGCTGCAGGGCCCAGGTTAGAACCGCTACCCCAGTCAACAGTACACCGACGATGATGACGACAATCGAGCTACGATGACGATATATAAATCTGAACGCGTCTGATTCCTGTGCGCTATACGACGTAGAGGAATAATTGCTCGCAGAAAGCGATTCTCCGGCGTTGATGATGCCCTTGTTGACGATACTCAATAATTCGGGATTTCCGCGTCGCATAAGGCAAGAAAGTTCGGCCGTGCGTGAGAGTTCCTGTATCTCGTAGTCTCTGATATCGTAGCTATCTCGGATGGTTTCCAGCCGTGCGTTGGGAACAACGATGCAGCTTGATCTTCCGTCCTTAAGGGCAGAAAGCATGTCGTCTGCAGACGGATACTCGGTTACATTTGCATTTGGAAACATAGTTTTTAATTCGCTGCGGTTGACGATGGAAAACCCTGTGCAACAGATATTGCGGAGATCCTTGTTGAGATCGCTGGTGGCGTGGATGGCGGTAAGAGAGATCGTTCCCATCGAAATCGATTGAACGGTTCCCATTTGCTCGGCAAGCCAGTAGTCGCGAAATGCCGGTAGGGCGATGTCGATATTTCCCTTTGAGAGCGCTTCCGTCATTTGCTGGTTGCTTGAAAAAGCGAGCGTGTGTACGGTAATGCCATATTTGTCGTGGAGCGTCGTAACGAGTGAGACGAGTGACCCTTCCATTTCTCCGTTTGCATCTTGGTTGCAGAAGGGGAGATTGTTGTTGAGATAACCAAGTGTAAGCGTGTTGTTATTGGCCTTGAGCCACGACCGTTCGGAGTTGGTAAGTGATGCGGATCCGCTATTTTGCGCCGAGTAGTTGGATTTGACTTCGTCGTTGTAGCGCGGGTTGGTGCGGTTGATTGCCGCCATGGCCGAGTTGATGTCGTTCATCAGATCGGGGCGGCTTTTGGGAACGGCAAAATAGTAGTCGCTCGAGCCTACGTAGAACATGGGCGACGCATCGGGCGACGAAATGGTGTCGTTCATGATGACAGCGTCGACCTCGCCGTCTGAAAGTGCCGCAAAGAGGGCGCCGCCGGTGTCGATTTCTTTATAGGTACAGGTGACGCCTTCGTTGGCGAGCCACTGCTGGCCGACGAAGGTTTGCATAACGCCAGAGTTGCAGCCGATGGTGAGGCCTTGGAGTGCCTGGGGGTCACCCTTGGCCAGATCGTCGCGATCGGGCTTGGCGTAGATGTAGTAGCGCTCGGTGCCCTCGGGGTTTGAGGAAAAGAGTAACTTTTGCTCGCGTTCTACTGAATGCGAGATGTTGGGCATGAGGTCGATTTCGCCCTTCTCGAGCATGTCCATGAGCTCGGTGAAGGTGCCGGACACGTATTCGTACTGCCAGCCAGGGGTGTAGTACGAGAGGGTCTGGAGGTACTCGTAACCCCATCCCGAGAGGCGCTCGCCCGGTGTGCCTTCCTGGAACCCCTCGTTGTTGACAAGCCAGCCGACGCGGACCGTCTTGACCTGCTGGTCGGAGTCGGCGGCAAAGGCCGGGGTGGGCATGACGGCGCTCAGTAGTGTGAGCGCAGCAAGCGCGACGGCTAGGGTGCGATATAGAGCTAAGCGAAGGACGGCGGAAGGTTTCACAGACAATCCTATCGAGTTGAGATAATACCGCATAAGGATACCAGCTCAGCCACCCTAACACCCGGCAGATGGGTAGTCATTGGGGACGTTCTTAAACGACTAGTCGCTGGGGACACTCTTTGCCGGAGTTGGCACTTAGGGACGTTCCTTTTGTGCCGGCAGTTGGGGACAGTCCCTTTCTGCCGACACAAAAGGAACGTCCCCAGCTGCCGGTTGTGGGACAATACCGAGCGAACGTGATGGGACGTCTGGAAAAGGGGTCGCGATGAACAAGTTGAGGACACTTGCCGACGTGTTGCGCCAGGCTGGCTTTGCGCGCATCACGGGCCTGTTTCTTATCTTTTACCTGCTGTGCTCGACGGCTGTCTGGCTGTCCGAGCCCACGACCCTTACGTTTGGCGATGGACTCTGGTTTAGCTTTGAGACTGTATCGACGATCGGCTTTGGCGATATCCCGGCCGAAACTCCGGTTGCCCGCGCTATCACCGTCGTTTTGAGCGTCATCAGCATCTTCTACATCGCCATGCTCACGGGCGTGGCGGTGAACTACTGCAATACGCTCATCAAGATGCGCCAAAAGGACACCATGGCGCGCTTTATGGACGATCTTGAGCACCTGGAAGAGCTCGACCGCGATGAGCTCGCCGACCTGTCGCGCCGCGTGCGCGAATATCGCCGACGCCAACGCTAGAGGGGCGCCGCACGCCACGATGAGGGGGGACTGAATATGAATATCACGGTATACCTGGGTGCCAGCGTCGGCAATGACCCGGCGTTTCTGCCCGCGGCGCAGAAGCTGGGCGACTGGATTGGCGCCAACGGACACGCGCTGGTATACGGCGGGTCCAAGTCGGGTCTGATGGGTGCGCTCGCCGATAGCGTGCTCGATGCCGGCGGCTATGTGACGGGCGTGGAGCCGAGCTTTTTTATCGAGGCCGAGTTTCAGCACGATGGCATCGACGACCTTATCGTGACGAGCGGCATGACCGAGCGTAAGGCCAAGATGATCGAGCTCGGCGACGCGTTCATCGCCTTCCCGGGCGGTACGGGCACGCTCGAGGAGATTGCCGAGGTCATGTCCGCTGTGTCGTTGGGGCATCTCGATGCGCCGTGCATCCTGTACAACCTCGGGGGCTACTACAACGACCTCAAGGCGTTGCTCGAGCATATGATCGATAAGGGCCTATCGAGCCCGCAGCGCCAGCAGGGGATTTACTTTGCCGATAACCTGCACCAAATCGCATCGATTATCGACAACTAGGCCTCGGGCCTGCCGCGCGTGCGGCGCCCAACGGTGTCGTTCGCGGCGCAGATGGTTAGCCCGCCCGCGCCGTGCCCGCCCTACAATAAAACGTAACTATGTCGACTTTGACCGCGGGAGGACCCGATGGATAACCTTGCCAAACCCACAAACCGCGCGCTGTTTTTAGTGAGCGTTGCCGTGACCGGTGCGTTCGCAGGTGCCGCGGTCTGGCTGTTCTTTTTCGCGATGGAGCACGGCATCGACTATCTATGGACCGAGATTCCGCACGCGCTGGGCGTCGCTTCGCCCGAGCTTGCCAGTGGCTCGTTTGGCTTTTTGCCGTACCCGTTTTTTGTCTGCCTGCTGGGCGGCCTGCTGATCGGTCTGTACGAAAAGCTTACGGGCACCAAGACCGATGACCTCAACCAGGTGATGGCTAAGGTTAAGCAAGACGGGCGCTACCCGTATGACAACCTGGGCAAGCTTTCGCTCGCGGCGTTGCTGCCGCTGCTGTTTGGCGGAAGTATTGGACCGGAGGCCGGCCTGACCGGTGTTATCGCGGGTCTGTGCAGCTGGGTCGGCGACCGCATGCGTCGCTTTGGCGCCGAGTTTAGGCAGCTCACACTGCTGGGTACTCAGGCTGCCCTGACGGCGCTCTTTACCGCGCCCGTCTTTGGCTTTGTGGCACCGCTTGCCGGTAGCGCCGACGGCCAGGGAGCCGACGACGATCAGGGCTCCGAATCCGATGAAATCACCATCAAGCTGCCCAAGGCGCAAAAGACCGTGGTCTACGGCATCGCGATTGCCGGCGGCCTGGGCACCTATCTGTTGCTCGGCCAGCTTATGGGCGGCGGTATGGGCATGCCGAGGTTCGAGGCCGCCCAGGTGGGCAACCTCGAGCTCGCCTGGCTTATTCCCCTGGCGCTCATCGGTACGGTCTGTGGCTGGCTGTACTTTGTCTCGGAGCACGCAAGCGAGGCGTTGGCCCACGCCATAGGGGAGCGCCCTGTTGCCAAGGCCATGCTGGCCGGTTTGGCGCTCGCTATCTGCGGCACGGTCCTGCCCTACACCATGTTTGCTGGCGAGACGCAGGCCGACGTGCTCATGGAGACCTATATGACCATTCCCGCCGGTGTGCTCATTGCAACTGGTCTTATCAAGGCCATGCTGACGCCCGCCCTCATCAACCTGGGCTGGCGCGGCGGTCACTTCTTCCCCGTTATCTTCTCGGGCGTGAGCCTGGGCTACGGCTTCGCTATCCTTACCGGGGCCGATCCGGTCTTTTGCGTCGCCGTCTGCACGGCATCGACGATGGGTGCGGTCATGCGTCAGCCGGTCATGGTCGTGGGCCTGCTGCTCATGTGTTTCCCGCTCAAGGGTATCGTCTGCATGATCATCGCCGCAGTCATCGCAGCGGGCATTCCGCTGCCCAAGCCGCTGCGCAAGTAACGTGGTGGTGCGCGGCCAATACAGGCATCCCAGGCCCGGCGTGAGAATGTAGCGTCTGCTGGGCTGCTGTTCCAACAGTCATGAATAAAATATGCCAGATGACGGAGGTGGAACGGCGCAACAAACCACGGCCAGCGCCTAGATCTCGCTCGGCATCGGCGCTACTTCCAAACCGCGAGCGCCGCAGTGCCCAAGACGATGAGGGCGAGACCGATGGCGCTGCGTCGCGAGAGTTTTTCGTTGAATGCCAGGCGCGCAAATAGTACCGATACGACAATCGATAGTTTGTCGATCTGCACCACGACGCTCACTTGGCCTGCGGCGATGGCATAGTAATAGAGCAGCCACGATGCTCCAGTCGCGATGCCCGATGCCGCGAGAAATACGAGTTCGTAGCGGTCTATGTGCACGGCTTGGCCCATCTTGCCTTTAGCTGCCACGATTGCCCATGCCATAACCAGTACCACACAGGTACGGATTGCCGTGGCCAGGTTGGACTCGACGCCTTCGATGCCAACCTTGGCGAGGATGGACGTGAGTGCCGCGAACACGGCGGCGCCGAGGGCGTAAGCGAGCCAGGTCCGGTCTTGCTGTTGCTCGGGTCCGGCGGATTGCTGCTTCTCGATCATTAAAAACGTGCCGAGGGTAATGACGGCGGTTCCCACGAGCTTAACCGCAAGGTTGCTCGTCTCACCAAAAAGCGCGATGGCGATCAGCGCGGCGAGCACGGTGCTCATCTTGTCAACCGGTACGACCTTATTGACGTCTCCGATGCTCAGCGCCTTAAAGTAACAGATCCACGAAGCTCCGGTAGCGAGTCCCGAGAGGATGAGAAAGAGCCATGATCTGGGTTCGATGATGCCAATGGTTCCAATGGATCCAGAAATACCCGCCATTGCCCAGGCGAAAACGAGCACCACGCAGGTGCGAATGGCCGTCGCGACATCGGAGTCGGTCTGCTTGATGCCGCATTTGGCCAAGATAGATGTGATGCCGGCAAAGAATGCTGACGCAAATGCTGCGACGACCCACGACACGGGTGCGGTGCCTCCTTGGATAATGGGTTTATCCTGCGAGTTTTATGGACATGAGGATACCGCCCCGCCATGAAGGTTTGATATGGCCGCGGCGAGACGGGGGTCATGTTGCGGGGAGCCATTTGGTTAAGGCTCGAATTGAAGGTGAATGTTTTTCCGAGAAGTGAACGAGTCAATATGGACCCCTGGAGCATGCAGGCTTTTTTCGAATAAAACCGCTGGATTTCTTGGCAAAAAGCGCAGGAACTAAGCCCATAAAAATGTCGATGATACAGGGTACTGATTTTACTCGTTCACTTCTCGGAAAAACATTCACCCTCGATATGCTGTCGGCTTCTCTTTGGTCGCCAAGATCTAAACGGTACGCCGTGAAGGGTGGTAGCGACGTTGTTGCTGCTTCTCTTATCTAGTAAATGAGGTGGGGCGCCGCCCAAGTCCTTTAGCTGTCGATCACAGGTTGCGTGCCCGGTAGACCTTGGTGCTGATGGCACAGCTGACAACGCCAAGGACGACCGTTGCCAGCGCGACGGCACCACACAGGCAACCGAGGACGGCAAGATCGGGATTCGTCCCTGCAATCGACATGAGCTGGTTGCTGATGGGGTTGAATGAGTTTAGCGTGACCATGATAAGGCACATGAATAGGGCGTACAGACCAACGGATAGGCGTTGCGCCTTCATGTGTTCAAATCGAAAGAACAGAGGCAGTACCAAAAACACCGCCATGAGGGAGAAAAGCATCGATATTGCCGAGGCGATTGCGGTCTCAAAGACGGTCTCTCCCGTGGAGGGGATACCCACGCTGTTTAAGATCGGGATGGCGACGATACTCAACAGCACGGCCGCGCACGCCATGATGACCGAGAAAATAGTGATGCACAGGTAGCGTGCGCTGACGATGTCTTTGCGTGAGATGGGCAGCGTTGCCCGATAGCGCTCCCATCCGTTTTGGTTGTCGAGCCCGGCCAGCGACGTCATGGCCATGATAGGCGACATGGCACTGATCGCGAAGGCGCCGGCGGCGCTCATGTCGGAATCACCATTCGATGCCCTGACGGCGGTCAGCACGACGAAGATGAACAGGCCGACACCTGCGATGCTCGGGACGAGCGTGCGAACGATGGGAAGCTCGGACATAATGGCGCGTTTCATTTCAAAGCCCCTTTCAGCATGAAGCGAAGATAGTCATCAATGGTTGCCCGATCGCAGGGAATCTCGGGGAAGGCCTCGAGCACTTCGCGGTGGTTGGGCACGAGCACGTCCACGCTGTAGGCGTGGCGGGCGGCGCGGGTGCCTTCGACGCAAGCCATGAGCTCGGCGGCCTGTGCCTGGGTGCAGTGGGCGATGCCGGCGCGGTCGGTAATGTCCTCGCGTGGCAGGTCAAACACAATCGAGCCGTTATCGATGCAGATGACGCGGTCGGCAGCACGATCGAGATCAGACGTAATGTGGCTCGAGAGCAGCACGCTGCGCTGGCCGTCGGCGACAAAGGCGAGCAGCTCATCGAGCAGTTCCTCGCGTGCCATGGGATCGAGGCCCGCGGTGCCTTCGTCCAAAACGAGCAGCTTGGCATTGTGGCTGAGCGCGCAGGCGAGCTGCAGCTTCATACCCATGCCGCGGGAGAGGTCCTTGACCTTTGTCTTGGGATCGAGGCCAAATCGGTTGATGAATCCGGCGAACGTTTCGCGGTCCCACGTGGGGTACGCCGGGCCTACGAGCGCCTCGATCTGGCCGACCTTGAGCGTGGAGGGGAAGGGGCATGTGTCCAGCACGAGGCCGATGCGAGAGCGCAGGTGGCGTTGCGACTCATCGGGCGCGTCGGTGCCACAGCGCTGACCAAACAGGTGCACCTCGCCGGCATCGAGCTTTATAAGCCCAAGCGTGGCGCGAATGGTCGTCGTCTTGCCGGCGCCGTTTGCGCCCACAAAGCCAACAATTTGGCCGGGCTCCACGGCCAACGTGACGCCACGTAGCGAAAAGCGGTCGCTCACGCGGCGTGAGATGCTTTTGAGTTCTAGCAAGTTTTGCATGGCATAGCCTTTCTTGCAGATGGTTACTGCATGGTTTCGGGGGCTACCAGGTCGAGCATCTCGTGCAGTTTATCGCGCGTGACGCCCACGGCTTCGGCTTGCGTTGCTGCCTGTGCGAGCAGCTCTTCGATATGGCAGAGCTGATTTTCGCACAAGAGTTCTTGGTTGCCCTCGGCGACAAAACAGCCCTTGCCCTGCACAGTGCAGATAAAGCCGAGTTGCTCCAGGTCGGCGTAGGCGCGCTTGGTGGTGATGACACTCACGCCAAGATCGCTCGCGAGTGCACGGATGCTGGGGAGTTTGGCTCCCGCAGCAAGCGTGCCCGAAAGGATCTGAGCTTTGACCTGCAAGGTTATCTGCTCGTAGATGGGCTTGTCGCTCGAATTGGATAGGATGATGTCCACAGCGGCTCCTTAGCTGATGGGCTACACGTGTATATAACCGGTAAGCACAGTATATACACACTATGTACAGTTGAGCAAGAGGAAATTACGGGGCTGTCCGTCCCTCTACTCATTCATCTCAATCTGTAACAGTAAGACCCGTTTTGCTGGCTAACTGTTACAGATTGAGATCTTTCTGAGACGTCCGACCGTTTGTCTCAATTTGTAACATCTGGAGTTGTTTTTGGCGGCTAACTGTTACAGATTGAGATTTTGTCGACAGGTCCATTCATTTGTCTTGATCTGTAACATCTAGACCCGTTTTTGCTGGCTAACTGTTACAGATCAAGATATTGGCTGCCCGCCCTGTGCGTCCATCTCAATCTGTAACATCTGGAGGTCAAAAACCCTTCTAGGTGTTACAGATTGAGACAAACCGTCGCGGAACACCGCTGACATTCCACCGTCCGAGCCCCAACTGATGAATTTGTCCTGATAGGCGCCCTATGGCGAGGTTTCGCGGCTACAATAATGCGGTTACAACGACGTAATGCACTCAATGCAAGAAAGGATCCGCATGGCAAGCCTGTCGGATGAAATCTCGTCGCGCCGCACATTCGCGATCATCAGCCACCCGGACGCCGGTAAGACCACGCTTACCGAGAAGCTGCTGCTCTATACCGGCAGCATCCAGACCGCCGGCTCGGTCAAGGGCAAGAGCTCGGCCAAGCACGCCGTCTCGGACTGGATGGACATCGAGAAGGAGCGCGGCATTTCCGTTACCTCCTCGGTTCTGCAGTTCACCTATAACGGCGCCTGCGTCAACATCCTCGATACCCCCGGCCACCAGGACTTCTCGGAGGATACGTACCGTACCCTGATGGCAGCCGATTCCGCCGTCATGGTTATAGATGCATCGAAGGGTGTCGAGGCACAGACCAGAAAGCTGTTTAAAGTCTGTGTCATGCGCCACATCCCGATCTTTACCTTCATCAACAAGATGGACCGCGATGCGAACGATACCTTCGAGCTGCTCGACGAGATCGAAAAAGAGCTCGGCATTGCAACCTGCCCGATCAACTGGCCGATCGGTTCCGGAAAGAAATTCCGCGGTGTTTACGACCGTGACAAAAAGAAAGTCCTTACCTTCTCCGATACAATGAAGGGAACGAAGGAAGGTATCGAGGAAGAAATTGATATCGACGATCCGCATCTTCTCGATGTGGTCGATGAGGACCAGAAAGAACAGCTTATGGATGAGATCGAGCTGCTCGACGGCGCAAGTGCAGAGTTTGACCAGGAGCTTGTCAGCAAGGGAGAGCTCTCCCCGGTATTCTTCGGATCTGCGCTCACCAACTTTGGTGTGGAGACTTTTCTGCAGCACTTCCTCACGATGACGATGCCGCCGCTTCCGCGTACGGCAGACTGCGGCGTGATCGATCCGGTCAAAGAGGATTTCTCTGCGTTTGTCTTTAAAATCCAGGCAAACATGAACAAAGCACACCGTGACCGTATCGCATTCATGCGCATCTGCTCCGGCAAATTCGACGCCGGAATGGAAGTCTTCCATGTGCAGGGAGGAAAGAAAATGCGTCTTTCCCAGCCGCAGCAGATGATGGCGAGTGACCGTCATATTGTTGATGAAGCATACGCCGGCGATATCATCGGTGTATTTGACCCGGGTATCTTCTCCATCGGAGATACGATCTGTATGCCGGGCAGAAAATTCGCATACGAGGGAATTCCGACCTTCGCGCCGGAGCATTTTGCAAGAGTGCGCCAGCTCGATACGATGAAGAGAAAACAGTTCGTCAAGGGAATTTCCCAGATTGCACAGGAAGGTGCGATCCAGATTTTCCAGGAGTACAAAGGCGGCATGGAGGAGATCATCGTCGGCGTTGTCGGCGTCCTGCAGTTTGACGTTTTAAAATACCGTCTGGAGAATGAGTACAACGTGGATATCCGTCTGGAGAACCTGCCGTATGAGCACATCCGCTGGATCGCAAACAAAGAGGAGATCAACCTGGACCGTATTCAGGGTACATCCGATATGAAGAAGGTCATGGACCTCAAGGGAAATCCGCTGCTTCTCTTTGTCAATCCGTGGAGTGTCGGCATGGTACAGGATCGAAACAAAGACCTTGTGCTGACCGAATTCAGCAAAAACTAAGAACAAAAGAGCGGGATGCCGCTTAAAAAGGAGAAGGAATGAACTTATTCGATATTCTGGGCCCTGTGATGGTCGGTCCGTCGAGTTCGCACACAGCGGGGGCAGTGCGGATTGGATGGATGACGCAGAAACTTCTCGGGGAACAGCCGGTGGAAGCAAAAATACTGATGTACGGTTCCTTTGCCGCAACGGGAAAGGGCCATGGAACGGACCGCGGTCTCGTCGCGGGTCTTCTCGGCATGCGGCCGGATGACGAGCGGATTCCGGACAGCTTTGAAATTGCCCGGAAGATGAGTCTTTCCTATTCATTCGGCATCGCCAATCTGACGAGTGCCCATCCGAACAGCGTCGTTCTGGAAGTAAAGGGAAAGAGCGGCCGGACGCTCGAGGTGCAGGCGTGCTCCCTTGGCGGCGGCCGTATCATGATCAACCGCCTCGACGGGCTGGATGTCAACTGCAGCTGCGAGATTCCGACCCTGATCGTCCACAATCTGGACCAGCCGGGCCACGTAGCCGAGGTTACGTCGATGCTGGCACATAAGTCAGTCAACATTGCGAATATGTCCCTCTACCGCGACAAGAGAGGCGGATCGGCCGTCATGGTCGTGGAGATGGATCAGCCGCTTCCCAAAGAGTCGCTGGAATGGCTGGAGCATCTTGAGGGCATTGTAAAGGTAACATACATCAACGTAACGGAAGGAGAAGAGGACGATGTCTTATAATTCACTGGAAGAAATTGTCCGGGAGTGCCAGGAAAAAGACCTGCCGTTTGATGAAGTCATCCTTCTGGACGATATGAATGAGAGAAATGTAAGCCGCGAAGAGTCCATTGAGACGATGCGCGGCATGTGGGAAGCCATGAAAGGCGCTGAACGGAATTATGACGGTTCGCTGCAGTCGAGAAGCGGTCTTGTGGGCGGCGCCGGAAAGACGATGCGCGCGTATGTCGAGAGCGGGAACACGCTCTGCGGACCGTTTGTCGGAAAAGTTATGGCATCTGCACTTGCGATGGGTGAGTCAAACGCCTGCATGAAGCGGATCGTTGCAGCACCGACCGCAGGAGCGTGCGGTGTGCTTCCGGCTGTGCTCGTGAATTACCAGAAAGAGAAGGGGACAGCGGATGAGCAGATCGTGCGTGCGCTCTACACGGCAGCCGGTATCGGCCAGGTCGTTGCGGCGCGGGCCTACATTGCGGGCGCTTCCGGCGGCTGCCAGGCCGAAATCGGAACAGCAAGCGCGATGGCGGCAGGCGCACTGACCGCACTTGGCGGCGGCACTCCGTCCCAGATCACGCATGCGGCAGCGATGGCATTAAAGAACCTGCTCGGTCTCGTGTGTGACCCGGTCGGCGGTCTTGTCGAATATCCATGCCAGAACCGCAATGCCGCCGGTGTTGCAAATGCCCTCGTTGCCGCAGAAATGGCGCTTGCCGGAATCACACAGCTGATTCCGCTCGATGAAATGATCAACGTCATGTACACCGTCGGCAAAAAACTTCCGGCTGAACTGCGAGAAACTGCACTCGGCGGCTGTGCGACCGCACCGTCCGCATGTGAATCATGTCATATATGTAGTTAAACAATACAGGGAAAAAACCGTAAAAAACAAATAACGAATCTGTCTCTTAATCCAGATTCGTTATTGTTCTTCACTTACATTTTCCTATATTTTATAAAATCAATTCACTTAATTTCTCCTTAACGCTTCGATCGGGCTCAGACGCGCCGCTTTTTTCGCCGGATAAATACCAAAAAACACACCGACTGCACAGGAGAACAATGTTGCTACAAAAAT
>ERZ773193.3535-NODE-3535-length-14084-cov-2.924799_pt1 | contig 14084 bp, 7 predicted proteins | sample MGYA00511110_ERZ773193 | MGnify/ENA primary metagenome ERZ773193 (study PRJEB29015, sample SAMEA2737784) | human gut metagenome | biome: human gut; feature: human-associated habitat; material: faeces | place: China | collected 2012 ...
TTTCAGTACCGAGATGCTTTCCACTTCATTAAAGTCCATCAGGTCGATGTTGGCTTCTATATCGTCCACTAAGATCAGAGGTTTGGCATTGGCATTGGTAGCCATACCCCGTACATAAAAGGTATAGTTGCTTTTACCTAATTTTTCTCCTCCGTTTTTAATTGAATAGAGTCCGGAAAGCGTTCCGTTCATGGCCTGTTCGATACTGCTCACCGTGTTCTTTTCAATTACATCGGTACCGATGCTCGATACGGCAGAAGTCATGCTTCTTTTGGATTGTTCTCCATAAGACACACCGATCATTTCGTCTTCATACGTCAGGTATTTTACCATTTTCAGCGTATAGACCGGTTGATTGTCGAGACGTTTGATTACCGGACGGTAGCCTTTCAGGTTGACCACCAATACATCCGACGGATCGAGCAACATATAGAATTTACCATCCTCATCCGTTACGGCATCTGTCTGTTTCTCTTGCACATTTACGGTGATACCGGGCATGGGGACATTGTTTTCATCGACCACAATACCTTCAACAGTTACTGTCGAGTTCTTTTGGGTCTTTTGAGCTTTTACCGGCGTTACCGATAAAAGCAGCGTACACAGAACGGTGCACAAATATATAAATCTCTTCATTTGAATCATATTTTAGGGTTTATACCATCATTTCCATCCCGGGTTCTGTTCCAATACGGCGCTCTTGTACACTTCGTTATTCGGTATCGGATAAAGATGCATGTGTTCTTTGAATGTCGCACTTTCATACTTCTCGCGGGAATAAGTGAACGAGCCATCCGCATTTTTCACGGCACGGATACCATAAATATCCTTATTGAAATATTCTACTCCTTTGTGCCAGGAGAGTACATCGTACCAGCGGTGTTCTTCAAAGCAGAGCTCTACTGCACGTTCATTATAAATACGTTCGCGCATGCTTTCTCTACTGTCCGAAATGTCTTCCGGAATCGGCACCTGACCGACACGTGCCCTGAGTTCTGTCAGAACTTCCCTGACCGAGAGTCCTTCCAATGAGCTCTCCGGACCGCCTACTTCATTTTGCGCTTCGGCAAAGTTCAACAGTATTTCTGCATAACGGAAGAAAATATAATTCATATAAGTGGAAGTTCCTTTATATCGCTGGTGAGTTTCCGGCCAGAATTTGGCGATGGCATATCCCAAAACATTGATATGGGTAGTTCCCTTGTCGCGTCCCGATTCTTTTCCATCGGCTGTTACCCAAAATTCCAGTTTACGGTCGTACCAGAAACGGTCGTTGCGTAAGATACACATGTCCAGACGCGGGTCTCTGTTGGCATACGGATCTTCGTCATTATAAATTTGCGAATTGGTGATGGGATAACCTTTAGAATCTTCAAACATATCCACCAGATTCTGAGTAACCCATTCTCCTGCCCAGCCATTGTATCCTTGAGTGGCAATAAAACGTGTCCAGAAAGTGCTTCCGTTGGTATGTCCCTGTTCAAAATTCATTTTGATGCGCGGACGGTTCATAATGATTTCACTGCAAACCGGCTGGAAGAACATGTTTACATAATCCGGATAGAGCGTATAGAGTTTCAGGTCGATTACATCTTTGGCTGCTTTGGCTGCTTTTTCCCATTTGGCAATGTCATTGGTAGGGTTGTGCAATTGACGGGCGGCATATAGCAGAGTTCTGGATCTCAGTGCCAGTGCGGCTCCTTTCGAGGCGCGGCCGTTGTCAGCATCGGCATACTTCAGGGGCAGCAGGCCGGCAGCAGTTTTACAATCATTTTCGATAAACTCGACGCATTTCTCGTATGTGTCGCGGGGTAAATCCAGATTATCCTGATTTAATACCAGTGTATGGTCGATGATAGGTACACCGCCCCAACGTTTGATCAGTTCGAAGTAAAAGAAAGCACGCAGGAAGTAAGCCTCTCCCAAACAACGGTCTTTGATTTCATCGGACGGGAAGTTGGGAATGCGGTCTATGTTTTCGATGATCTTATTGGCCTTGCGGATACCGATGTACATATTCTGCCACATGTCCGAAATTTCGTTGTTGGCATCAACCATTTTATTACTGGTATCCATTCGTGTACCGTCCCATGCTCCGTTATTGAAGATAGCGGTACAACCACCCTTGTTGCGTGATTCGTCACCCATCGACGAAACCAAAGAGTTCCAGAGGCGTCCCAAATGACCGGGCATGTAAGAATAAGCCTGGTCTGCATACTGACGGAACATTGCATAGTCCGAAAATATCTTGTCTTCGTTGATATCTTCTACCGGAGCCATATCCAACTGTCCTTCTCCGAACAAACCTGTACAGGAGGAGAAACCTATGGATGCCGCTATTACATATATGATAAATAATTTTTTCATATTCGATTAAAAGTTAATGTTTACACCAAGATTATAGACACTTTGTTGCGGATAAACTTCTCCACTGGCATTTACGGTTTCCGGGTCGAAGTTATCGATCTTAGACCATGTGTAGAGGTTCGTTCCGTTCAAGTAAACTTTCAGTCCGGTCATTCCCAATTTGCGATAGATGGAAGCAGGGAATGAATAGGTAATCTGTACATTCTTCAGACGCAGGTAGGCGGCTGATTTCAGATGCAATGAGTTGATGTTTTTGTTGCTGTGTTTAGTTGCCATGTGTAGTGACGGATAGGATGCGTTCGGGTTCTCCGGTGTCCAATAGTCTTGATGTATTTTGGAAACTTGGCCACCGCCTGCACCGCCACCGAATTCATAACCGGCATTTCCGGCAAACAGTACAGAGGCATGAGCCGCTCCCTGGAATTGTGCCGATATTTCCAGGCCTTTCCAGATGATACCGGGAGTGACCGAATACATGATTTCGGGAATGCGGGAATAGCCGATGGCCACTTTGTCCGCTTCTGTCAGTGTGCCGTCTCCATTGCGGTCCCAGTATTTCAAGTCGCCCGGAATGATAGGGCCTCCTAAAGTTGTCTGGTCGGGAGAATGCTTGATTTCCTCTTCGTTCTGGAAGAATCCGAGAACTTGGTAACCTTTGAACTGGTCGATTCTGAATCCGGCAATTTTCTGATAATCGGGAGTTCCTGCGGGGTCATCATAGTTTATAACTTCATTTCGTGCAAAACTGTAATTGGCACGGATGTAATAATCTACTTTTCCGATGTGGTGGCGATGTGATAGTTCGAACTCATATCCCCAGTTCTTTACTTCACCCACATTCAGGTAAGGGCTCGACAAACCGATGATTTGTGGAGTGGAACGTCCTTGAAGAAGGATATCTTTACGATGTTCTTTAAAGAAGTCTGCGGTGAAAGTCAACAGATCGTTTGAAAACAGGCGGGCTTCCAGACCGATATTGCCTTTTAGGGCTGTTTCCCATGTAAGCAGCTTGTTTTCGTTTCTCTTTTCATAGATACCGCCATTGGTAGAAGGGTTGGTGGTTCCGAATCCGAAACTCGGGGTTCCGCCGCCGGCATATATGCCTTGGGCAGCATATTCACCCATGTACAGGAAGCGGTCTTTGGATTTGTCATTACCTACCAGACCGATTGAACCTCTTACTTTCAGGAAAGGAATCACGTTTTTCACTTTTGCCATGAACGGTTCTTCAGAGATGACGTATCCCAATGAACCCGAAGGGAAGAATCCGAAACGGTGTCCTTTGGCAAAGTTCTCCGAGCCGTTGTATCCTAAGCTGACTTCACCCAGGTATTTTTCTGCAAATCCATATTCTACGCGGGCGGCATATCCCATCAATGCGCTTGGTATACTGTTTCCACTGGTTGTTTTCTGCTGGTTATAAACCAATATGGAGTTGATGTTATGCTTGCCGAAACGACGGGCATACCCTACCTTTAATTGTAGGTTCGTGCGTCTCATCGGGTTGGTTTTCTTATCTTCTTTGAACCGGAACGGAGAATCCTCTCCCAACTGGTCGTAACGTCCGGAATTCGGTTCGTAATAATAAGTATCGATACCGTCCGTATAGACTTTGGTCGAACCGAAATTGTTGTTGAACGAGATGCTCATATCGAATGACAAGCCTTCGGTGATGAAACTCAAGTCGTTGTGCAGGGTACCTACCAGATCATAATAGTTGGTCTTCGAGTTTTCGTATCCGCTATATGCAATGGTAGAGAGCGGATTGCCCGAACCTTCCACACCGGCAATCGTGCCATCCGGATTATAGATCGGATGTCTCCAGGGTTCTTTGGCAATCAGTCCTTGGAAGAAGCTGCCCGATGCACCCGAGAATCCGTTCATCTCACCGGAACGGCCGGAGATATTGGCAGATACGGTCTGGTATTTGTTGATGTTCAAGTCGATGTTCGACCGGAAATTGAGGCGGCGGTAGTATACCTCCGGATTATAATCTTTCTGTAAGTCGCCATATTTAAACATACCCCCCTGGTTCAGGTATCCCAATGAAATGAAATATCTTACTACTTTGGTACCACCGGAAATATTAATATTGTATTGTTGCTGGAGAGAACCGCTCTTGTTGACCATTTCGTCATACCAGTTTACATCCGGATACCGGTAAGGGTCTTGTCCGAGGCGGAAACCTTCCAATGATTCGTCTGTCAGCAATCCGTTGTCTTGTTGCAGCGGATCTTTACCGTCGTTTTCCCATGCTTTTTTGCGGAGCAGCAAATGTTCGTATGAACCTAAGAATTCCGGAATCTGCGTAGGCCGTTGCAATCCCCAGTTGGCGGTAACCGAAATTTTAGGCTTTCCTTCCTTCCCTCTTTTGGTCGTGATCAGGATAACACCGTTCGCACCTCGAATACCATATACGGCAGTGGAAGAGGCATCTTTCAATACGGAAAGGCTTTCGATTTCGTTGGCATCGAGTTGGGAGAATGATTCTTGTTCCACACCGTCGATAATGATAAGGGGAGAAGCATCGTTGAACGTGGACTTACCACGAATCAGAATCGTAGCAGCGTCTTCACCCGGACGTCCGCCCGGTTGTTGGGTGATTACACCCGGAAGTTTACCAACCAATGCATTGGTTACGTTCGCTACCGGTGCGGCAACCAGCTCGCTGCTCTTCATCATACTGACGGCGCCGGTTACCGTTTGTTTCTTTTGTGACCCATAGGCCACTACCACAACTTCGTCCAGTGCATTCATCTGATCTTCCAGTACAATGTTGAACGAGGTCTTGTTGCCCACGATTACTTCGTATGTCTCGTATCCTACGTAAGAAATTACTAATACGGATTTGGGCGAAGGTACTTGTAATGTAAACTTTCCATCCAGATCGGAAATTGCTCCGATAGATGTCCCTTTTACGATTACGTTTACGCCGGGTAAGGTTTCTCCCTGGCTATCAGTGATCACACCCTGTATCTGGCGGGTCTGATTTGCTTCTGTCACAGCTCCGAGCGCGTGGCTCCAGCCAAGTTGCAGCAGCAATACACAGCAAAACACTTTTAGAAATTTAAAATGTAACGTTTCTGTGTTCATAGTCTTTTTAAGATTAAAAAATTAATGACTCGATAATTTTGCCGTTATGCGGGAAGGGCGGATCATACTCTCTTCCGAACGGTTGTGCAAATGAAATGCATTTTGTTTGCAATGGGTTGTACTCTGTGTACCGGTAAAATGCTATAATAGTGTATTCGGACAAAAATGCCCCCTAATAAAGACAATATATACCGGTTTTCAACAGAGTACAACCAATTATTTCTATTTTATTCCAATGTTTCCACTCCTTGAATTACTCCCGGTTCTGTCTGGTGCATATCAAAGATGATAATTTCGTTGGTACCCTCTTTCAACCATACTCCCGGACAATACAGACGGTACTGCGGACCGACATTCCAGAAGCGGCCGAGGTTGTGTCCGTTGACGTAAACCAGTCCTTTTGTGAAGTCTTTCAGGTCGATATAGCAATCTCCGGCTTTATCGAGTTGCAGAGTGGTTTTGAAGAACATGCCCGGACGAACCGTATCGCTTTCTTTCAGATTGGATACATATTCCGATGACATCGGTATATTGAATGCCTCCCAGTTCATCAGTGTCATGCCGTTCAGGGTAACCCGGTCGGTAATACCTTTGCGGTCGATCATCTGTGCGGCAAAGTTGATGCGTCCCATGCTTTCTACCAGAATGTCCAGAACCGGATTTTCTACATTGGATACCGGGAGGTCGATGGTATGCTGGCCCAGGGTACGGTCGATGCTTCCGATATAACGTCCGTTCAAAAAGACGGTTGCGTAGTCGTGCACCTCGTCTACACGGAGCTTACCGCTTTTATGACCGATCAGTTTGGTGCGATACAAGATCATTCCTTCGTATTGTTTCATCATTTCCATCGGAACCGGCTGTACGATTTGTTTGGCGGCAGGCAGGTTGTCCCAGATGCTTGTATATCTTTTCGTTTCCGTGGCCGGGAATGTGATGGTAGGTATAGGGTCGGGGATCGGTGCCAGTTTCTTTTTGCTGTATTTCTGGGTCAGTTCACGCAAAGCCATGTATTTGGGAGTAGCCTGGCCCATCTCATTGATAGGCGCATCATAGTCGTAGCTCGTTACGTCCGGTTGGTATGTTCCGGGTTGCGGAGAGTTGGCTCCGGCCCAGAAACCGAAGTTGGTTCCGCCATGGATAACGTAATAGTTGAATGACTTGCCGTTATCGAGCAGCCACTTTACGTCTGTGGTAATTTTCTCGATGGACGGATGTTGCCACTCTTCACGCCAGTGGGTAAGCCATCCCGGATAAAGTTCGGAACAGAAAACACTGGCATCGGGATGTACCTTCAGGGCTTCGTCGAATTCTGCTTTTGAGGCGGCCGGGTCCAGTCCGATGGCTACTCCCGGCAGTGTTCCTGCTTCGAGCATATAAGGAGTGGCTCCGTCTGCCGTATAGAAAGGTACTTCGATGCCTTTGTCACGCCAAAGGTCGTGCATCCATTTCATGTAAATACGGTCGTTGCCATAGCTTCCGTATTCGTTTTCTACCTGCACCATGATGATAGGACCGCCGTTGGTGATCTCGTATTTCTTTATGATGGGGGCGATCTTGTCTACATAACGTTCTACTGCCGCTGTATACCGGGTGTCCATACAACGGATTTTTATATCCGGTATGGAGAGCAGATAAGGAGGAAGTCCGCCAAAGTCCCATTCGCCGCAGACGTAAGGTCCCGGACGGAATAACAGGAACATGCCTTCGTCCTGTACGGTTTGGATGAATTTTTCCAGATTCTTATTGCCTGTCTGAAAATCGAACACTCCCGGTTCGCTTTCGTGATAGTTCCACATAATATAGCAGGCTACGGTATTGCAACCCATCGCTTTGATCATTTGTATCCGTTGTTTCCAGTATTCTGCCGGGATACGTGACGGGTGAATCTCGCCGGAGATGATTTGGAAAGGTTTGTCATCCAGCCAGAACTGGTTGTCGCCCAGACGGAAAGTGTGTGTGCCTTTTGTCTGTGCCTGAGCCCATGTACCGCTGCCTGTCAGCAGAATCAGTGTCATAAGAAAAGTGAAAAGTTTTTTTTTCATAAAATGATAGTTATTTAGTGGTAATTAGATTTCATGTACATTAATTTCCGCACTTCTGTCCTTGATACATGTGGATGATACGTAAGCCGGAGGATAGAAGGCGGAAATTAATTACACTTAAAAGTGCGTTTTTTCCATACAGGTCGATTTATAGAGTGTTAGAGGAGTTTTAGGGTGATGGTGGCGGGTTGTCCGCATTGTGCTCCTGTCGGGAGGGGCACTTTGATTTCATAGACTCCTTTTTTCTGTTTGGTGACCTCCTCGCCTGTGACGGGTACAGAAGTATATACAGTCAGGTTGTTCAAGTCTTTCTTCATGAAAGCATCTGTAACGGTCAGTATCAGTTTGCCGTCTTTCTTTTCTGCAAACAGGGCTGCCGGTGACGATACTCTGAATGTTCCCAACTTTCCTTTGGCTGTAGCGGAAGCATCGAAATAGACGGCACCCAATTTGGTCTTTTCCGGATTTTCTGCTGCTTGTAGCTGTGTGGTGTTGGCAAGTACGTTCGGTATTGCTTTGGGAAGTTCGCCTTTACAGTTCACCATGTAGGCATAAGTAGCGTCTTTTATCTCCCGCCCGTGTACAATTTCCATCTGAAATACGGGAACAGTCGTTTCCGGTCCGGTATTGGCTTTGCAAAGCCGTTTCCAGTCGGTAGTACGTTCTTCACGACGCCATTTCATTTCGCCGGATGTCTCTTTCGGGATTATTCCGTAAGCAAAACCTTCATGGCATATCCAGTCGATTTTTCCTTTTTTTACTGTTTCCGGTGCGGTCGGGCTGTAAGTCTGTTCGATGGTAGTTGTGATATCCCCCTCCTTTTCCGGTGAGAGATTCGTAATCCCTGCTCCTAATGCAAGGAATAAGTCGTCGAACATGAAATAGCTTTTGTATGCACGTACGCCATATATGTCCTTATTGACATCTTTGGCCTCGGAGTTGCCGGGATTTTCTTTCATCTTGGCGTTTATCTTCTGATAGATAAATCCGGTAGCGAAGTCTCCTTTTCCATCGGTGGCGCCGGCGGCAAAATTGTAAGAACTGGTATAACCGCTCCAATTCTCGATTGGTTTCAATGTGGTGGGAGTCTGGCGGGTAGTGACTCCCGGCCATGCAGTGAGATTCATGGCGCCGATATGGCGGTATTCACTGCCATCCCGCTGAAACAAGGTTACTCCGTCGGCACTGTAGAAATTATAACCGGCAGCACCGGGATAAGCACTTTCCAAACCATCCACCCGGATGGAGCCCATATTGATGAAGAGGTAATAATCGTTCGTTTTCTTTATCAGGTCGTCGTTGTTATAAAAATAGCGGGTTCCGTGATAATATCCGTCGGGAGCGGATGTCATTTGCACATTTAGGCGGGAAGACTCTTCGGTGAACTGTTCCAGTTCCTGTATTTCTTCGGAAGTGAGTGATGTACGCCAGTCTGCCAGTAATGTCTTGGCAAGGATGTGTGAAGGCACATTGCCACGGCGGTTGTTTTTCCGCGTCATGTTTCCTCTGTCTACCAACGGTGGGATGATGCCTTTGTGGTGATAGAAAGCGGAACAACGGATATAGTGAAGCACCACCTCTACATTTTCCCGCGAAAGTTGTTTGGCCCACGGTGAGCCTTGCAGGTGTTTCAATATGCGGAAAGTTCCTTTTAGCCCGTCGATGGGATATCCCCATACAAGGCATTGCATTCCATGTCCCCATCCGGCACCGTCGGCGGTAGTTCCTTCTGTCCAGAAAGCGTCGTCGTAAGTGGTTTGCGAAACTACGGATAACGAACCGATCGCTACTTCGGACAATACATCTATCATCGGGATGGAACTCATCATCACGGCTGCTTCCAGTACCGGGCGATAGTCGAGTGCATTGCCTCCTACCCACCAGACGTGCTTGCGGAATCGTTCCACGCTTACTACATTCTTATCCGTTTCATCGTGTCTGTAAGGTTGTGTCCATGACTGGAAACCTACATCGAACAGTTTCTGATGCGCTGCAAGGGCAATCGAATCTTTCACTTCTCCTGCCTCGATACGGTCCATCAGATCGAGCAAGGCAAAGTAGGTTTTGACTGCGGCACGCGGGGTGGCGAAGCAGGAGGCATGGAAGCGTCCGGGGGCATCGTTGTTACGCTCGTTTTCCATCTTACCGTAGAAGGCAATGCCGCGTAATAAGGTTTGTACTCCCTTGTCCGACGGGTCGAGTCCTTTTACTCCACGGTATGAATCGGCTATAACCTGCAACCGTTCAAAACAGTCCCGGGTCAGGTTGTTGATTTGGATACAGTGCGCCATGTTGGTTCCGGCGGCATGGTTGTTGCGGATAATGATCTCCTCTTCCGGGCGCTTATCGGTAAAACGTCCGTCTGCATCGATCAAGGACAGGGATTCCGCTAACGTATAGTTGGTAACAGGAGTTCCGCTGATGTGTCTGGCAAACTCTTGTCGCAATCGGCGGATGGTTTCTTTCTTTCCGTTGTCTGTTGCATATAGATCACCGGTACACAAGAGGCCGATTAGTATCAAACAGGTTAATATCTGTCTCATAGTTTACTGATCTTTTGACGATAACATTGATTTTGTGTTACTACGTTTACCAGATATACCTTATTATTATCAAGTGGTAAAGCCAATGAAGCTTTTCCGTTTTCTACGGTAATCTCTGCTGCTGTCACTGCACATCCGTTCGTGTCATAGACGGTGATATTGGCAGGGCCGTTTTCTACACCACAAAGGGTGAGTTTTCCGTCGCTGTACTCGATTGCCGTCTTTTCGGTATTCGGGCCGGAGATACCTGTCGGTGAAGGGTTTACTACGATATTATCGATATAGCAGACGTGCTGTTGGTCTTCATACAGCACGACATTCGAGTTGTAGGTCGGCAGTATGGCTATTCCCAATACTCCATTGGTGAATTTGCTTATCTGGCTGGAATAGGCGGCTTTGTTGAATGTGAATGTGTAGGTAATCCATTTTCCTTCCGTGGTAAAGTCATAAACCGATTTATTGAGAAGTATGCCCTCGTCCTGTATAAGATCATTCGTTGTATTGAATTTCGAAAGCAGTTTGATGCAGATGTCTTGTTTCTCTGCCGGGTCTTCCCAATCGTCTGTTTCTTTACCGATCACATTGAGCGGTTGATAGATCATAAACTCTACTACTTTCAGGTCGTCGATGGAGATAGGCGTGTCAAAGAGAAATTTCAATCCGTAGTTGCGTGCTTCCATAGAGGCATATTTCAGTACTTTTCCCGAATGGTTGCCTTCGGCGGATACCGGATTGTCTATCACTTCGTGTGAATACATCCAACGTGATTTGGGTTTATAGTCTCCCCGTTTTCCTGTGTTGCCGAAGCGGAAGAAATAAGGAGTTGTTTCATAAGTTTCAAAGTCTGCCCGGAAAAGTTCTTGTGCGAACATATTGCCGGAAAAAGAGATAAATGCTGCTAACAGCGCGGAAGTAATGATCTTGTTTTTCATAATTCAATCAATTTGTGAGGCTGATTTTGTTTTACTACTTACAAAAGTAGAGGATGTTGTGAAAATGGGATGTTGCCTATTGTCCGAAATAGATGATTTTATTGTCCGTTGGACGAAATGGGGATTATATTCCCTCGGGTGTCCCTTTGTTCTTGTCTTGAAGAAAGTTCTTCTCTGTTTTCCGCATTTTTAGCGGCCTGTGGGTGTTTTTATCCGTATTATGGGATTATATTGTCCGAAAGATAATTCGATACTACTGCCGATACAATACATCAACCTCAGTCTGCTGCATCTTCTCTACATTTGCCTCTGTGATCAGTTGGCGACAACTGTTTCCGTATTGGTTACATTAATATAATAGACGATGAAAAAGCACATTTTACTCCTGTTCCTGTTGGTAGGCACTTCGCTTACCGGAAAAGCTCAATCTACGGACAATGTAGATTTAATGTTTCCCAATCTGATGATGACTCGTTATCATTATGATAAGATGAAAGAAGATATTGAGAAGAAAGGCAATAATCCTCCTAAGAGCGCTTACATCAAACAGATGAGAAATCCGGCGGAAACAATTGTGAACAATGACCGGAAAACCACTCCTGCCGTTTCAACCTCCAACAATCCTAATAATGTGGATATAAGTGGTGAAATGAACGCTATCTACCAGCTTTGCGTGGTTTATGCATTCTCGCAAGACGATAAATTTCTGAATAAAGCTGTTGAATATCTGAAGGCGTGGGGAAAGGTGAATGTGGCCGTATCCAAATCAAATATTCACGAAAGTGTATATACACCGGCTGTAGAGGGATATAGCATTATTCGCAATGTGATTTCGCAGGCAGATAGAGACGAGATAGACGGATGGTTCAGAAAGCGTATCAATGTATTCATTAAGGATAATGATTTACGCGATAATAACTGGGGAACTTGTCTTATGCAGCAATTTTATTATTACGGTTCGGCATTGAATGATAAAAATGTAGTGAATACTTATTTCAGAAACAGGTATTCCGGTTGGGTGAAAAATAATCTATACGCCAATGGTACTACTACTGATTTGATGGGTCGTGATGCTTTTGCTTACCATTCTTATGATTTACTGTTCTTTGCCGAAATCTGTCATGGAATGGCCTGTTATGAAGGATATAAGGTAGCTGATGAATTTTATGCACAAGACGTGAACTGGGGGGCTTCTATTAAGAAAAGTGTCGATTTCTGGAAACCTTATTTATTGGACCCGGTGAAGAATCCGCATACGGAATTTGTAGAAACGGAATGGACACCCGATAAAAAACGTAGTGATTATAATAAACCTTATAGCCCTGCCGGAACAATGTATGTTGCCGATGAACTTCTCGAAATGGATCAAGACCTTCTACGTGCTGTTGATAAGTATCGGGGCGGTAACCCATTTTATACCTGGCGGCTCACCCTTAGCAATCTGCGCTGGTATTACGGTGAAGAAGAGTGATTTTAGTAGTCAAGTAGCCGATTAGTAGTCAAGTAGCCAATTAGTAGTCAAGTAGTTAAAGTAGTCAAGTAGGATACTACTGATTGTTAAGCTATATACTATCTGCTACTTACTACTAACGAAGTGATAACTACTTAACTACTTGACTACTACTAAACAGCTACTGAGAAAGAATATATAATGAAAATGTCAACCTATATGCGAATTATTGGACTATTATTGTTGAGTTGCTCTCTTTGCATGTCTTGCATGCAAGCGGATAAGAAGAAAGCACTCATTGAAGATGATTTTTTAGTTGCCGAACAGCATTTGAGTAATCAACTGAAAGCGGTTCCCGAACCTACTGTGTACCCACGTACTACGGGCAAGGACGGACAGTTGATTGCCACTCCGAAGAATGACTGGACGGAAGGATTCTATCCGGGATGTCTATGGTATATCTATGAACATAACCGTGAAGAGAGTTGGAAACAGAGTGCCGTCAAATGGACGGAAGCTTTGGAACCGATGAAAAAGCTGACAAGCCATCACGATATCGGTTTCCTTATCTATTGCAGTTTTGGTAACGGATATAGGCTTACAGGTAAAGAAGAATATAAGGATGTAATTATTGAAGCTGCCAATTCTTTAACTACCCGTTTCAGTGAAGTGACCGGATGTATTAAATCATGGAACTATCGTAAGGCATGGAATGGAAAGGATGAATGGTTTTATCCGGTGATTATTGATAATATGATGAACTTGGAGCTGCTCTATTTTGCTTCTAAAGTAACAGGTGATACGAGATATGCCAAGATAGCAACCACTCATGCGGAGACGACTGCAAAGAATCAGTTGCGCGAAGATTATAGCAATTATCATGTGGTAGATTATGATACGTTGACGGGAAAAGTACTTCATCAGGCTACCTGTCAGGGATTTTCTGATAATTCGGCATGGGCACGCGGACAGGCATGGGCTATTTATGGCTATACAATGGCTTATCGTGAAACGAAGAATCCTAATTTTTTGGAAATAGCCGTACATACGGCGGATTATTGGCTCAACCATCCGAATCTTCCGGAAGACGGGGTACCGTATTGGGACTTTAATGCCGGGCAGGAAGGCTATGTTCCCGATTGGAAATATGATCCCGACCGTTTCAAAGTAGTTCCCCGTGATGCATCGGCAGCGGCTATTGCTGCTTCTGCCTTTCCGGAACTGGCTACGTACGTACCGAATGAAGATACGTACTACGATGCGGCTGTGAAGATACTTAAGTCGCTCTCTTCTCCGGCTTACCGGGCGGTACCGGGCACTAACAATAACTTTATTCTGATGCATAGCGTCGGTAGTATACCTCATGGTCAGGAGATCGATGTTCCTTTGGTTTATGCCGATTATTATTTTCTGGAAGCTTTGAACCGGTATGAGCATTACAATTCGAAGAAATGAATTTCAATAACATAATTATTAACTTTTTAAATCAATTCGTATGAGAAAATTATTTTACGCAGTAGCATTGTTATTGGTAAGTGCAAACATGAATGCACAATCTTATTTTGTAGATGGTTATAATACCAGTTTTGATAGTTGGGTAGACATCAAGGATGCAGATGAAAATGTAATAGGTGTGAGACCGGCCGGCTGGGTA
>ERZ773193.3543-NODE-3543-length-14063-cov-5.952170_pt1 | contig 14063 bp, 12 predicted proteins | sample MGYA00511110_ERZ773193 | MGnify/ENA primary metagenome ERZ773193 (study PRJEB29015, sample SAMEA2737784) | human gut metagenome | biome: human gut; feature: human-associated habitat; material: faeces | place: China | collected 2012 ...
GTAATAACTATGTTCAGCTTTTTTAATGGTGCGATGTCTTCTTCCACACAACGTTATATAACATTTGAACTAGGAAGAGGGGATTTCGATCAATTGCAGAAAGTCTTTCAAACTAGTGTGAATATCCATTTGTTAGTTGCACTGCTTATTTTGTTTTTAGGCGAAACGATTGGGCTTTGGTTCTTTTATGAGAAGATGGTAATACCTGCCTCTCGTATGACTGCCGCTTTTTGGGTATATCAGTTTTCGATAATCACTATGATGGTTATGATAGTGAGTGTACCTTATAATGCAGCGATTATTGCCCATGAAAAGATGTCAATTTTTGCTTATATTTCGATTCTTGAAGTATTGTTGAAGTTGGGTATTGTTTATTTGCTATATCTTACAAGGTCAGATAAACTAATTATGTATGCAGCTTTGCTTTGTGCTACGCAATTGCTTATCCGTATTGTTTATGGTCACTACTGTAGTTGTCATTTTAAGGAAGTTCGTTACTATTGGGGTTGGGATCTTAAGTTATTTAAAGAAATGTTGTACTTTGGTGGTTGGAACTTGTGGGGCGGTTTTGCTACAGTTCTTTTTTCCCAAGGAATAAATATTTTGCTAAACATGTTTTTCGGTCCGTTCGTGAATGCAGCCCGTGGTATAGCAGTGCAGGTGCAGGGAGCTGTCACCCAGTTTTCTACTAACTTCCAAACTGCTTTGAATCCACAGATAACAAAGTCGTACGCATTGGGAGATTTTACTTATATGCACAGTTTGATATTCCGTAGTTCCAAATTTACCTTTTTGCTGCTTGCTGTCATTTCTTTTCCCATATTACTTGAAACAGAGATGATATTGCAGCTATGGTTGAATATGGTTCCTGCTTATACAGTTGTGTTTGTTCGGCTTATGCTTTGCATTACTATAATAGATGCTATGGGAGGTGCATTTATGGTAGCAGCACAATCTACGGGGCGTGTCCGTTTCTACCAGTCTGTGGTGGGTGGTATACTTCTTGCTATAGTTCCGGTTTCTTATGTAGTTCTTCGGCTGGGGGCTGCACCTTGGAGTGTATTCCTTATTCATTTCTGTGTCTGTACTGTTGCATTTTTTGTTCGTTTGTTTATTATTCGTTCTATGATACATTTGTCGCTATATAGCTATTTCCATGCTGTCTTGTTACGTTGTTTATATGTGTTGCTGTTAGCAATGCCTTTACCGATTGGTTTGTTGTATATATTTCCTGCTACATTGTGGGCTGGGATTTCAGTATGTTTTGTATCTGTATTGACAATTTCTCTTTCTTCGTATCGGGTAGGGTTGGCAGAAGGAGAGAGGAAATTCATAAAGGAAAAGATACGGATGTTTTTGAGCAAAAGTAACTAATTGAATATGATCGATATAACGGATAAACAGTCTTGTTGTGGCTGTTCTTCTTGTGTGCAGAAATGTCCACGTCAGTGTATATCGCTGCATGAAGATACGGAAGGTTTTCTTTATCCAGTGGTAGATAAGGGGGATTGTATAGATTGTGGACTGTGCGAGAAAGTATGTCCTTTGCTTCATTGGGGCGAAGCACTTGTTCCGATGGAAGTGCTGGCTGTGAAGAATAAGAATCAAGAGGAGCGTATTCACAGTTCTTCTGGAGGCGTGTTTATAGCATTGTCACGTCAGATAATCATGGATGGAGGTGTGGTATTTGGGGCTGTCTATGATGAGAATTGGGAGGTAAGGATTACTTATTCCGAAACACTGGATGGGGTTCGTCCTATGATGGGAAGCAAATATCTTCAAGCACGCGTAGAAACAGGGTTTGCTGATGCTGAACGTTTTTTGAAGCAGGGGCGTTATGTTTTGTTTTCGGGGACTCCTTGCCAGATAGCTGGACTTCATAAGTATCTTCGGAAAGATTATCCTAATTTATTGTCTGTGGATTTTCTTTGTCACGGTGTGCCGAGTCCTGGAGTGTGGCGGAGATATTTGAAAGAAACAATGAGTGACTTACAATCCGCCCGTAGGGCGGCAGCTAGAAAAAATACAGTTTTCCCTTCTCTAAATGTCATGCCCACGATAGTGGGTATAGAATTTAGAGATAAGACACTGCACGGCTGGAAAAAATACAGTTTTGTTGTCCGTGGAAAGTCCGCCTTTAATGCGGACAAAAATTCAGTTTTGTTGTCCGATATACACCGTGAAAATCCTTTTATGAGAGGTTTTTTATCTGATATTTATCTGCGCCCTTCTTGCTATGAATGTAAGTGTAAGAATGGAGTGAGCCACAGTGATCTGACTATTGCTGATTTTTGGGGGATAGACCGCCTGATGCCTGATTTTGATGATGATAAAGGGATAGGATTGGCCTTGGTGAACACGGTAAAAGGAAAACAAATATTCAAACGATTATCCATAGATATACGCTTGTCTGCGTTATCTGATGTAGTGGCGTTAAATGGTGGCTTTAAGGAATATAGGCAGCCACATCCTGCTCGTTTGGTTTTTTTTCGACGCTTTGCTGTTGGAGAAACAGTAGAGAGTATTGTGGAGGATATACTTCGTGTTCCGTTATGGCGAAGAGTAATGAGGAATATAAAGACATTTTGTAAGATGATAATTAACAGGAAACAATTGACTATTATTCCATTGTTTATTAGAAGAAGCAAAAAACGAGATAAATAAAGTGATATGTCATTAAAAGGGATGACTATGATAAGATAAATGATATTTCTAGTCTTGTGTATGCCATGGATATGTTTGAAGTCAGTTTATATTATTACGTTAAGGAAAGAAGAAGTTAAATAACGAATAGGTATTACACTATATAGTGATTCTATGCTTAGATGACAAGTCAAATAATTTATTCCTCAAACATTGTATTCTCAATTTGAGAATAATGCGATTTGTGAAATGATATAATCAGTAAAGGATGGGAACGTATGAGAACTATAAATTAGAGGGAATGTTGTAAACATATGCTTTTTGTTCTCTATTATTACTTTATTGCGTTATTTATTTAGACTTTTTGATACATATTTAAAGATAGTCACTCCCCGTTAGTGTAAATTAGAAAAATTAGAAAATGAAAACAGTAATGCTCGTTTTTGGAACTCGCCCAGAAGCTATTAAAATGGCTCCATTAGTGAAAAAATTCCAAAAGTATTCAAGTGATTTCAAAACTGTAGTGTGTGTCACAGGCCAGCATCGAGAAATGTTAGACCAAGTACTTAAAATTTTTGATATCAAGCCTGATTATGACTTGAATATTATGAAACAAGGACAAGATCTCTATGACATCACGGCTCGTGTGTTGTTAGGAATGCGAGATGTGCTGAATGAGGTAAAACCTGATGTGGTACTAGTACACGGAGATACTACTACATCAATGGCAGCATCCCTTGCGGCCTTCTATCAGCAAATAGCAGTAGGTCACGTTGAGGCAGGTCTCCGTACATATGATATTTATTCTCCTTGGCCCGAAGAGATGAATCGCCAAATAACGAGTCGCATTGCTACATACAACTTTTCACCGACACCATTATCCGAAAAAAATTTAAAGGAGGAAAAAGTTCATGGGAATATTTATGTTACGGGGAACACTGTAATTGATGCTCTTCATATGGTGGTAGAGAAGTTGAAAAATGATGTAACTCTTGCGGCAAAGCAGGAGCAAATGCTTGCTAAGGCTGGCTATGATGTTGCTAGATTGGCTGATGGTAAAAAATTAGTTTTAATAACAGGTCATCGTAGAGAAAATTTTGGAGAAGGTTTTATCAATATGGTGACTGCTATCAAGAATTTGACAGAGAAATATCCTAATGTTGATTTTGTCTATCCAATGCATCTTAATCCTAATGTGCGTAAGCCTATTCATGAGGTGTTTGGAGAGAATTTGTCCGATTTAGGTAATATGTTTTTTATTGAGCCATTGCAATATTTGGAGTTTATTTATTTGATGGAAAAGTCTACCATTGTGCTTACTGACTCTGGTGGTATACAAGAAGAAGCACCAGGGCTTGGTAAGCCCGTACTTGTAATGCGAGATACAACGGAGCGTCCAGAAGCTCTTGAGAGCGGTACTGTTCGTTTGGTTGGTACCAACCATGATTTAATCGTTGAAGAAGTTAGTACATTGCTTGATAACCAGTCTGTTTATGACAAAATGTCGAGAGCGGTTAATCCCTATGGTGACGGAAAAGCGTGTGACAGAATTGTTTATGCATTAAGAAATAGGTAAAACATTAAATATATTACGTTAAAGGCGCATAAGCTGTATCTTGAGAAATTGTTGAAAAGATATTGAGAATGTAGTTATGTGGAAATGTATGAATTTATTAACTGGTTGGAAGTATTAAGAGATAAACAATAGAAATAATATTTTATGAAAAATATGAAAAAGAAGAAAGTCATATTTTCTTATGACTATGAGCTGTTTTTCGGTATAATGTCAGGGACAGTACAGAAAACGCTCATAGAGCCAACAAATTTATTACTTGACTGTATGGAGTCGGTAAGTGCACGAGGAAACTTTTTTATTGATTATTTGATGTTTGAGTGTCTGGAAAAACTGAGTGATGAAAGAGCGAAGTCGGATTTGAAATTAATGAAAGAGCAGGTGAAAGATATGGTTCGACGTGGTCACCGTATTGAACTACACCTTCATCCTCATTGGATAGATGCTAAGTATAATGGTGATGGTACGTGGGACTATACTGACTATACTCATTACAGTCTGTACTCGTTGGACGAGGATGTAAGGTCAAGAATGTTCAGAGATGGAACAATTTATCTTACTAAATTGGCAAGAGAGGTAGATCCTGATTATACGATTTGTGCATTCAGAGCAGGTGGATGGACTATTCAGCCTTTTTGTATTTTGAAAGACTGCTTTAAGGAGAATGGAATTGTTATTGATTCATCTGTTATGCATGGTATATGTCAAGATAATAAGTACTCAAAGTTTGATTTCCGTTATGCTCCCAACAAAGAAATATACAGGTTCTTGGACGATGTATGTGTCGAAGATGAAAATGGTGAGTTTGTTGAAGTACCGATTACGGTTTATAATAGAAACATACTAAAAAAAACAATAGAAAAGGTTATACGAACTTTTTCAATCAAGAAGAAGTGTATTGCAGATGGGACTCATCAACGACTTGATTTGCCAATAGAACCAAGACGTAAAAAATGGTTAAAATCAATGCCTACAGCATTCTCTATGTCTAGTCGGAATCCTTTTATTGCAGCATTGGCATTCAGGGCATCCAATAAATCGCTGATAACTATTATTGATCATCCTAAAGACTTTACGGAAAATGCCTTGTCAATTATTAAGTTGTATATGAAAAAGGCGGATTCGATAACATATCATGACATTAAACAAAAGCTATAATAATATGAACAAAAGGAAGATATGCATTATTATGCATAATGATTTAATGGATTATCCGCCAATGATTTCATTAATTGATATAATGAAAGAATTGGGAGAGGATATCATATATATTGGTCATTACACGGATTCGCCAACTACAAGAAGATTCGAGGAATTAGGGGTGAAGTTAATAAAATTAGGCTGTATAAGATCAAATTCAGACTGGACAAATTTAAAAATTTATAAGCAATATAAGAAAGCTCTTTCGGAGCAGCTTAAAAGCTTGAATCTTACATCTAGTGATATCATATGGTATGTTTATTCTCAAACATCCAATTTTATACACGATATATTATCTCGGTATAGATATGTCATTCATTATTTTGAATATGCACCTCAAAATGATAGTTGGAAATTCAGATTGCTCTATCCTTCTTACAATCAATTGGAATTTGTGAGGAAAGCAATTGGAATAGTACATTGTGAGTATAATAGAGGGCAGATTTATAGGGCTATAAATGGTTTGGATAAATCTCCATTTATATTGCCTAATAAGCCTTACGTGAAGGAACATTCTATGGACGAAAGTGGTATGCCTGATGATATAAAAAAACTAATTATGGACGTGAAGCATAAAGTTCAGGGCAAAAAGGTTATATTATATCAAGGCTTTTTTGCTTCTGTAGAACGACGATTAGAGGAATTTTGTCAGGCGATAAATCAGATGCCTTCAGATTACGTTATGATTGCTATGGGGAAAGGACCTAATAATTATTACGATGTATTAAAAAAGAAATATCAATCTGATAAAATTCTTTTTATACCCTTTATTATACCTCCTTTTCATCTATATGTAACAGAAATGGCATCAATTGGTGTGATGTCATATTCTCCACATCAGAAAACTCATGCGGGTGTAGTGAACGCTCTTTACTGCGCTCCTAATAAGATTTTTGAATATGGCAAATACGGGAAACCTATGATAGCCAATGATGTTCCTGCCCTTAAATATATTTTTAAAGAGTATCATTGTGGAGAGGTCGTTGACTACCCAATTACTCCAAATGCGATTTCTACTATTTTAGAGAAATTGTTTTCCAATTATGATATGTATTCTAAAGGGGCTTTGGAGTATTACCAATCGGTTGATTTAATCAAAATAGTCAAGGGTATTTTGGCTAGTATATAATTCTATAGAGTTATGATGCCATATATACTAGTATTTATGGTTTGTATTTTCTTAACTTCGATAAGTTCAAGGAAAAAAATCATTCCTTTACTATTATCATGTCTGATATTATCATTATTTGCAGGATTTCGTGACAAAAATATAGGATCTGATACCGATTTTTACCCTCATTGGTATATATCAGAAATTCGATATATTCATAATTTAATTGATTTAATTACCATTGAAACAGAGAGGAATTTAGATAAAGGTTATCTTTTTTTATACTGGATTGCTTCTTGGATTGGTAATCAATATTGGATAGGGCTTTTTTTGACAGAATTGGTAATATCTGTTTTTACTTTTCTTGGTTTTATTCGTTTAAGTAGATACTTTAAGGGTGGAATTGCCATTTTTACAATGGCATTTCTTTTGCTTGTTTTTAACTATACGCTTAATGCTATGCGTCAGGAATGTGCCATCTCTATATGTTTTTTTGCATTTTCATATTTGTGGGAAAAGAAATGGATTCCTTATTTATGTTGGACTTTTGTCGCATGTACTTTTCATTCAAGTGCAATTATAACTTTAGCTCTTCCTTTCTTAATGATGATTTCTTATATATCTAATGATAAAAAGAGGAATTTGTTGATATCTTTCTTGTTATTGATGATGTGTATAGTAACTATGGCTTTTTGGACTCTTTTGGATATGATAGGAGATCTGGGATTGTTTAATGAGGTTTACACTATGCGATATGGCGAAGGAGGAGCATTCGAAGGGGTTGAGAGGCTCCCATACGCTCCTTTGCTTCTTTGTTTAGTATTCTACCTGATAATGTATAATTCATATAGAAAAAAAATTATGGACAAAAATATTTTTGTATTCCAATTTCTTATTACCACAATTTATTTATTGTGTTTGACATTTCAATTACTGAGTGTCTTTTTATATCGAATTGGATTGTATTTTTATATCTTAAGTATTTATTTTTTTTCTATTGAATTGTCTTCTAAGAAAACAAATCCTGTTTTAAAAATTGGATGTATCCTATATTTAATGGCATATTGGATATTTCTTTATGTAGTAAAAAACACAAGTGAAACTTATCCTTATACTTCAAAAATATTGGGGATTGATTAGGTGTAAACGGATAGATTATTTTTTATGAGTAGAAATGACAGTTTAATAAGTATTATTGTTCCAGTTTATAATGTGGAGCAATATTTGTCTCGATGTGTAAACTCATTAGTTAATCAGACTTATCATAATATTGAAATTATTTTAGTTGATGATGGAAGCCCTGATAGATGTGGCGAAATGTGTGATGAGTATGCAAAACGAGATAAGCGCGTTGTAGTCATCCATAAATCTAATGGGGGGCTTTCTGATGCTAGAAACAAAGGGCTAGATGTTGCCAAAGGTGACTATGTGATGTTTGTAGATAGCGATGACTGGATAGAATTGGAAACATGTAGTATAATAATTGGACTTGCGGTTAAATATGAAGTTGATGTCGTTTCATTTGGAATACAACTTGTTGGAGAGAAAGGAATATATGAGATTCAGAGGGTTCCTTATTCTCGGATAATATCATCGTATGAAGGAGTGGGTGCTATGGTTTACCAACAGAAGCGAAAAGGTATTCTGAATTATGTATGTAATAAAATATTTAAAAAAATATTATTTGAGAATATTAGATTTCCTCTAGGGGCTCTTTTTGAAGATCAGGATGTTACATATAAATTAATTCATAAGGCTAACTTGATTTATGTAACAGAACAAGTCTTTTATAACTATTATCAACGTGAGGGTAGTATCATGTCGAATTTTTATCATCCTAGATCTTTACATGATAGGATTCAAATTTGGATGAAGCGCTGTGAATTTATAAATAAGTATTATCCTGAATACAAAGATTATCAATTGGCTTTACTTCTTGGTGATATTTATATTTCATTAATTATACTCAAAGGAAATAGTCAATATATAGAATTCTATAAAGAAATTAAAAGGATTGCTGATCAGTGGAATTATTATGAGAGTAATTTGATAAAATATAACAATAAGGTAAAATTGCACTACTATTGTTATCCATTATTTTGGTTATACGTAAAACTATTTATAAAATGAATATAGCTGTTATAATTGCGGGGGGAGCAGGTCATCGAATGGGTCAGGACATTCCAAAACAATTTATCAATGTGTATGATAAACCTGTTATTATTTATACGTTGGAAGGATTTCAGCGACATCCTCAGATAGATGCCATTGAAGTGGTATGCATTGATGGATGGCATGATGTCCTTTGGGCTTATGCTCATCAGTTTAATATCACCAAACTTAAATGGGTGATAAGTGGAGGAAATACAGGACAGGAAAGTATCAGGAATGGCGTGTTCAATCTTGAGGGTAAAGTTGGTGATGAGGATATAATTGTGATTCATGATGGCATTCGGCCATTGGTGGATGAAACGGTTCTTACCGATGTGATAATGAAAGCCCAAATACATGGGAATGCAGTTACTTCATTGCCCTATAATGAGCAAATTTTCGTTGTAAATCCTGAGAATGAGAAAACAACGAAACAGTATATTCCACGTGAAATATTGAGAAGGGTTTCTACTCCGCAGGCTTATAAGTTTGGAAAACTAGACTGGGCGTATCATGAAGCGTTTGAGAAGGAGGTTGGTATTAAAGGTTCTGCCTATACCAACACAATGATGGTAGAATTGGGTGAAACGCTCTATTTTGCTGCCGGTTCAGATAAAAATATCAAGCTGACCACAAAAGATGATTTGGAAATGTTTAAGGGATATTTGAAGAAAGAAAAGGATAATTGGCTGAAATAATGAATCTGATAGAAAATGCTATGTATCAGGATGATATAATGAAAATTGTAACTCATCCTCTTCCTTGGGATAAACTGCAGAATAAGACTCTATTAATTTCTGGGGCTACTGGACTTGTTGGCAGTTTCTTAATAGATGTTGTCATGTTGCTGAATAGGGAGCAGGGGCTGAATTGTAAGGTTTATTCTCTTGGAAGGAATGAAGATAAGGCTAAATCAAGATTCAGTTATTGTTATGAATCTTCCTTGTTTCAGTTTATATCATACGATATTAATATGCCGTTTATTAGAAATGATATTGGAAGTGTGGACTATGTTCTCCATTTGGCTAGCAATACACACCCTGTTGCCTATGCTACAGATCCAATAGGAACTATAACAACCAATATCATTGGGACTCAGAACATGTTGGAGTTTGCTTGTGCTCATCATGCATCACGCTGTGTTTTCGCTTCCTCAAATGAAATCTATGGTGAAAATCGAGGGGATATTGAGAAATTTGAAGAAAAATATTGTGGTTATATTGATTGTAATACGATTAGGGCAGGTTATCCTGAGAGTAAAAGATGCGGCGAAGCTCTATGTCAGGCTTACATAAAACAAAGAGGGCTGGATATTGTGATTCCACGTCTAACTCGTTCTTATGGTCCAACTATGCTGATGAGCGATACAAAAGCCATTTCCCAATTTATTTGTAAGGCTATTGTTGGAAAAGATATAGTGCTTAAAAGTGATGGAACTCAGTATTACTCTTATACATACGTGGCAGATGCTGTATGTGGGTTGCTTTATGTTTTGCTGCTAGGAAAAAAAGGCGAAGCGTATAATATTGCTGACGAATCTTCAGATATTATGTTGAGAGATTTAGCGAAGATTATAGCAGACTCTGTGGGTAATAAAGTCGTGTTTGAGATTCCTGATGCAATTGAAAGTATTGGATACAGCAAAGCGACAAAGGCAAGACTGGACAGTACAAAACTTCAGAAACTTGGCTGGAAGTCCATATATGATATTCAATCGGGGATACAAAGAACAATCAAAATATTGAGTGAATTATGACAAACGAATATGAGCATTTAAATGAAATACAGAAAATTGGGCTGGATATATTGAAAGAGATTATTGCCGTCTGCAAACGGCATGATTTGACGTACTATGTATATGGAGGAACGTTGTTAGGAGCTATTCGTCATCAAGGTTTTATTCCGTGGGATGATGATGTGGATATTGCAATGTCTCGTAAAGATTTCGAGAAATTGAAGCAATATCAGAATGAATTTCCACAATATATGTTTTTAGATACAATTCAACAGAAAGGGCATCAATGGACAGCAGCTCATGTCGTGGATACAAGATATAAACTTGAGGTGGGAAAGGGGATGAAAAAAGCCGAGATGTCTGTTTGGGTAGATATTCTTATTATTGACGGTGTTCCAAATCCTGGAACTTTCAAATACAAGATATTTAGTGCGGCATATTTGACAGCAAGACTGCTCTATAAATTCTCAAATTTTAGTAATGAAGTTGATTTAGAAAAAGATAGATCTGCTATAGAGACCTTTTTTATTTCTTTTGCTAGGATTACTCATATTGAAAAGGTGATAAATCAGCATTGGGCTGGATGTTTCATTGATTGGATATCTCGCAGGTACGATTTGGATAAATGTGAGTATGGAGCCACTTTGGGTGGTCCGCAAAAAATGGGTGAAACACAGCCTAAATACTGGTTTGGTAAAGGTAAAGAACTTCTTTTTGAGGATATTATCGTGAATGGTATGGAGGAAACGGAGAATTTCCTTACTAAGTTCTATGGTCCCAATTACATGACTCCTCCGCCCTTGGATAAAAGAAACCAGCATAATGTAAGGTTAGTTGAGAAGATTGTTTAAATCGTAATAGTTGTAAATATAGTTTTAAATATTCACATGAAAGACACTAAAAAAAACTTGTGAGAGTGCTATTTATTTATATTCAATGTTTATTTTAAAATTGTATGATTACAGTTTCTATCGTCACCTACAAGACGAATCTAGGAGAACTGTCCAAATGCTTGCAGTCACTAATCTCTTCTCTTGTTTCTCAAATTTATATTGTCGATAATTCCAACGAGTGGTATATTGCAGATTTCTGTCAGCAATATACCAATGTGGTATATATTGGTAGTGAAAATGTAGGCTATGGAGCAGGGCATAATCAAGCATTGAGACAGGTACTCAACTCGGGTGGGAAATACCATTTGATTCTTAATTCGGATGTATATTTTGAACCTTCGGTTTTGGAATTTCTGGCAGCATATATGGATGCACATACGGATGTAGCACAGGTACAGCCCAATGTAGTATACCCTGATGGAGAGCAGCAATATACCTGCCGTCTTCTTCCCACACCTGCCAATCTGATTTTTCGACGTTTCCTACCTAAGAGAATGGTGGAGAATATGAATATACGTTATCAACTAAAATTCGATGACCATAAGAAAGAAATGAATGTGCCCTATCATCAAGGTAGTTTCATGTTTTTTCGTCTGGAATGTTTCAAAAAAGTAGGATTGTTTGATGAAAGGTTCTTCATGTATCCTGAAGATATTGATATAACTAGGAGAATGCACAGATGGTATCGAACTATGTTTGTTCCTAGTGTGACCATTGTACATGCTCATCGGGCAGCATCTTACAAAAATAAGAAAATGTTGAAGATTCATATGGTTAATATGATTAAGTATTTCAATAAGTGGGGATGGATAGTTGATAAAGAACGTTCTGCTTGGAACAGAAAGTTATTGGAAGAATTAGGATATAAAAAATAATATTTTCTATAATGAATTACTTTATTACAGGTGGTACCGGTTTCATTGGTACCCACCTCACTAATCTTTTGCACGAAGTACATCCCGAAGCAAAAATTTACAACTTGGATATTATAGAGCCGGGTACTCCATTACCGACAGTAAAAAATTATAAACCGGCTTTAAGAAAAGGGGAGGAACATGCAGCCACATTCATCTATTGTGATGTACGCCAGCCGATAGAGTTGGAAAAAGTAAATATCACTCCCGATGATGTGATCTTTAACTTCGCTGCCGTTCATCGCACTCCCGGTCATCCCGATCCTGCATATTTTGAAACAAATATCCGTGGTGCGGAGAACGTCTGTGCCTTTGCCGAACGGCATGGCATCCGGAAAATAGTTTTCACCAGTTCCATAGCCCCTTACGGTGCTGCCGAGGAACTGAAGGAGGAAACCACGCTGCCTATGCCCAACACCCCATACGGCATATCCAAGCTGGTTGCGGAAAAGATTCATCAGACCTGGCAGGCAGGAGGTGAAGGCCGCCAGCTTACCATTGTCCGTCCCGGTGTGGTGTTCGGACGGGGAGAGAACGGAAACTTTACGCGTCTGTATTGGGGCATTCGGGGGCATAAATTTATGTACCCGGGACGCAAGGATACCATCAAGGCCTGTATCTATGTGAAGGAACTGGTGCGGTTCATGCTTTACAGATTGGAACATCACGACAGTGGGGTGGAACTGTATAATTGTTGCTACGAGCCCGCCTATACGATAGAGCACATCGTAGAATCCATGAAAAGAGTGACAAATATGAAGGTAAAAGTTCCTTTCATGCCGGGATGGCTGATCATGACTGCTGCTGGTATAGCCGGAGCGCTAGGCTCTCCGATGGGCATCTGTCCGGCACGGGTGAGAAAGCTGCAGATCTCTACGAATATCTGCGGAAAAAAACTGTCCGCTTCGGGCTACCGTTTCCGCTACACCTTTGAAGAGGCGCTGGCGGACTGGTACAAGGATAATGGTAACCTGTATCTGCAATGAGGAGGCTGATACTTTTTCTTTTGTTTTTTGTAATGATCGGTGCGGTACACGCCCAGTTCACCTACGGAACTACAGGACTGTTGAATATGCCTACTGCCGATATGCAGCGTGACAAGACGTTCATGTTTGGCGGTGGCTTTCTGGAGAAACATGCCACTCCCGCCCGTTGGACCTACAATACTTTCAACTATTATCTTGACATCACTATTTTTCCCTGGCTGGAAGTATCCTATATTTGTACATTGCACAAGGCCATGGAGGTTGATCCTGCATATGGTCCGGGTTTCTGGGTTCCTTCCACGTATGGGAAGTTTGTCAACCAGGACCGTAATTTTGCGGTACGTTTACGGCTGTGGAAGGAAGGCTGGTGGAAACCTTGGACCCCGCAAATTGTATTGGGCGCGAATGATGCTCTTAATAATTCATGGACGGAGGGTAGCAAGATTGAAATGAGTTCGGCTACGGCAAATGGTTTTTACAGCCGCTATTATCTGGCTGTTACCAAGCATCTTTCCATGAAGGAGGTGGGAGAGTGGGGCTTGCATCTGGCATATGTTTATAACAGGCGGAAGGATTATCCGTTAAACGGTCCCGCCATCGGTGCCAACTTCCGATTCTCTCTGTCCCCGACTTCCTTTATCAACAAAGCGGTAAATAACTTGAATCTGATGGCAGAATACGATAGCAAATCGATAAATTGCGGCTTTGAGTACAGCTTCTGGAAAGACTACGTCAACGCCGTAGTAGAACTGAACCGTTGCAAGTACTTTTCCGGTGGCTTAGTCTTCAAAATCCATTTAAAATAATAAAAAGCGCTCATTCATAGGAATTTCCAGATAGAATTCGTTTCTTTGCGG
>ERZ773193.3556-NODE-3556-length-14013-cov-2.723098_pt1 | contig 14013 bp, 12 predicted proteins | sample MGYA00511110_ERZ773193 | MGnify/ENA primary metagenome ERZ773193 (study PRJEB29015, sample SAMEA2737784) | human gut metagenome | biome: human gut; feature: human-associated habitat; material: faeces | place: China | collected 2012 ...
GCGGATTGATGGAGACCAGGGCTGAGTTGACGTCCGGCACTTGCGCCAGCCACCAGGCATCTCCCACCTGGCGTACCCAGATTTGCTGGCCAGTCTGTACTACGTCAGTCACTTTACGCGGCGTTGGGCCTTGTTGAGTATCCGAGCGGTAAGGACGCGCCCAGCGCATACCATCCATGCGTAATGACACTGACGTACCATCCGCCAGCGCGGCAATGGCTTCCTGTGGATTGGCGCTGGTAACAACCGCTGGCAGCAGAGGGCCATAAGTCGGCAGCGCTTTCAGCGTATCGGTAATTTTCTTGCTGTCCCAACTACTTTCGCCCACTTTCCACAGCACGTTCGACGGGCCGCGGTAGCCGTGGCGCATGTCGTAATCCATCACGTTGTTACGTACTGCCTGCTGAGCCGCCTGCTGTACTTTGCGCGTAATGGTGGTGGTGATGCGATACCCGTCTTCATAGGCTTTCTCGCCATAACGGTTATACATCTCCTGGCGCACCATCTCAGACAGATACGGTGCAGAGAAAGCGATTTCCGGCGCGTGGTAGTTGGCATCAATGGCCTCGCCGCGTGCCTGATCGTACTGGGCCTGCGTGATGTAGTTTTCGCTCAACATACGCGACAGTACAACGTTACGTCGCGCGGTTGCACGATCCATCGAATAGAGCGGGTTGAAGGTTGACGGCGCTTTTGGCAGACCGGCAATCACCGCAATTTCACTTAAGCTGAGTTGATCCACCGTCTTACCGAAATAGACCTGCGCGGCAGCACCCACGCCATAGGCGCGATACCCCAGATAGATCTTGTTCAGATACAGTTCGAGGATCTCATCTTTACTCAGCAGTTGTTCAATGCGGATCGCCAGGAACACTTCTTTGATCTTACGCATCAGCGTACGTTCCGGGCTCAGGAAGAAGTTTCTCGCCAACTGTTGGGTAATGGTACTCGCCCCTTGCGACGCGTGACCGGAGAACAGCGCGACGCTGGCCGCACGGAAGATCCCCACCGGGTCTACCCCGTGGTGCTCATAAAAGCGGCTGTCTTCTGTGGCGATAAAGGCTTTAAGCATTACCGGCGGCATTTGATCCAGCGTGACCGGGATTCGACGTTTCTCGCCATATTGCGCGATCAGCTCGCCGTCAGCGCTGTAAACCTGCATCGGGATCTGTAAACGCACATCTTTGAGCGTCGCGACGTCAGGTAATTGCGGCTCGATATAGCGATAGAGGCCATAAATCGAGCCTGCTCCCAGCAGGATGCAACATACTGCAAGGATTAATAAATACTTTACGAACTTCACTGGAGATTTCCCATTTAGTGGCATTTGGGCAGTTTATAAACAAACGCGCGGTAGTATAAAGGCAAGCCAGACGCATTGATATACCCGTTAAAGCGACGGGTGATAAGGAGATCATCAGCAATGGCTTTCAATATCTGGAAAATTGGTCTGCATATTCAGCAACATGAAGCGCTGGCTGTCGCTATCGTTCGCGAAGCATCAGGTTGGTATCTGCAACGCTGGTGGCGTATACCGCTGACGCCTCAGGCTATCGTCGATGGCCACATTCGCGAGCCTGACCAGCTTGTCGCCGCGCTACTGCCGTGGAGCCGGGAGCTCCCTCGCCGACACCGTATTCATCTCTCTTTCCCCGCCAACAGGACGTTACAAAAAAAGTTTCCTCGTCCGACAATGACGTTACGCGAGCCAGAGCAAACTGCATGGTTGTCCGGTTCGATGGCGCGTGAACTGGATATGGCGCCGGATGCGCTGCATTTTGATTATAGCGAAGACACGTTGAGTCCGGCGTTTAACGTCACTGCTGCGCAAAGCAAAGAGATTTCAGCGCTTCTGACGCTTATCCAAACCCTGAAGGTGCAGGTTACGGCGATTACACCGGATGCCAGCGCGCTACAGCGATTTATTCCCTTCTTGCCGGAGCATCACCAGTGTCTGGTATGGCGTGATGATGCCCAGTGGTTATGGGCGACCCGTTCGGCATGGGGGCGTAAATCAACGGGTGATATTGGCAGTATCGATGAGCTTGCCACGACATTGTCTCTGCCCTCGGCAGCCATTGTGCAATGCTCTCCTGGCGGCTTCGATCCTTTAAGCGCCGTGTCCGTACGCCAGCCGCCCATTCCAACGCAAAGCCATCACTTCGCCATTGCTCTGGGACTCGCTATGGGGGACGCGTACTGATGATAGCGACCATTAATCTTCTGCCCTGGCGTCAGGCTCGGCGTTACGCTTGCCTACGCTTCTGGGGCATCTTATTTAGCGCTTCACTCTTGCTTAGTATTGGCGTGTTGTTGCGCTATTACAGCGTGTTGAGTGTAGAAAATCGGGCTGAATTGTTGCTGGCAGACGCCGAAAAGACGCGGGCCGAGGCCTTAATGGCGCTAAAGCCGCGTATGCAGCAGCGCCAGCAACGATGGCATCAGGTGCAGGTAAGGAACAAACAGCGTAAGCAGACCCAAAGCTGGCAGAGGGTTTTGCAAGAGCTGGCGGAATTACTGCCGGAGCAGGCGTGGTTAACAAAAATGACCTGGCAGCAGGACACGCTGGAACTGATGGGAAACACGCTGAACTTTGCCGCGCTGAAGACGCTGGAAGCACAATTACGTCAGCAGCCATTGTTTCATTTGAGCAGCCCCGGTGAAACGCAGCAGGATGCGCAGGGACGCTGGCAATTCCACTATCGACTGACACGGAGCGGTGCGCATGATAACGCTCTGTGATGTCTGGTTAGCGCAGTCGCCGCGCTTTCGACTCATCTGCTGGTGTGGCTGGATGCTGGGGTTACTCATACTGGTGACGTTATGTCTTTACCCCGTAGCGCGGGAGCGGGCTATGCAACGCGAGACGCTGGTCCAGCAACGTGCAGCTATTCAGATGCAATGGCGAGATGTCTATCTGCTGGCGGCATCACCAGAAGAGCCTGAAGAGAAACTGACCCCGTTCTCCCCGCTGTTGTTTCAGACTTCACTTACTCGTCTTATCCACTGGCAGCCCTCCGCGCAAGGCGGAGAGATGACGCTGAAACCAGCCTGGGATGCCATCCCGCCGATGTTTATCCAACTGGCGGATCAGGGGATGAACGTCAGTCGATTTTCGCTTAGCGCAGAAGGCGCGGAGCTGCTGCTAACGCTACAGCTGGAGCGCCTGAATGACGGTTGAACGCTGGCTGTTGATATGCGTAAGCGTACTGATGCTCACCGGTATGCGTAATCCCTTCCTGCCGCCGGAGGACCATTGCCAAATTGCTGAGCTGTCGACATGGCGTTTTCAGGGCATGGTGAGCCAGGACACGCGACCCATGGGCATCGTTCAGGATAGCCAGAAAAAATGGCGGCGGGTTAAGCGAAATGACGTCCTGAAAAACGGTTGGACGATTACGCAGATAACGGCCCAGAACATAACCCTCGACACAGAAAAAAACTGCGAACCGCCGCGGTGGCAGTGGCAACGACAAGGAGCGGTAAATGAAGCGATGGATAGCGTTGATAGTAATGGTACTGGCGGTCGGGATAACGAACGCGCTGGCGACAAAACCGCAAAACGTGACGCTGGTGGTCGATGATGTGCCGGTTACGCAGGTATTGCAGGCGCTGGCTGAACAGGAACAGAAAAACCTGGTGGTTTCGCCAGATGTCAGCGGCGTGCTGTCACTGCATTTGACGGATGTCCCCTGGAAGCAGGCATTGCAGACGGTGGTAAAAAGTGCCGGGCTGGTATTACGCCAGGAGGGCAATATCCTGCATGTACATTCTGTTCAATGGCAGAATGACAATGCGGCCCGCCAGGACAATGAACAGGCGCGGATTCAGGCCAGTTTGCCGCTGGAGCAGCGCAGCATTATTTTGCACTATGCCGATGCCGCCGAGCTGGCAAAAGCAGGAGAAAAGCTGCTCAGCGCTAAAGGGAGCATGACGGTGGATAAACGGACTAACCGCTTACTGCTGCGTGATAATAGCGTTGCGCTTAACACCCTGGAAAAGTGGGTGGCGCAAATGGATTTGCCGGTTGCTCAGGTTGAACTGGCGGCGCATATCGTCACCATTAATGAAAAAAGTTTGCGCGAGCTGGGGGTGAAGTGGTCGCTGGCTGACGCACAACAACCGGGGGCGGTTGGGAATGTTACAACGCTTGCCAGCGATCTCTCTGTAGCCACCGCCACATCCCGCGTGGGGTTTAACATTGGCCGTATTAACGGTCGTTTACTGGAACTGGAGTTGTCTGCGCTGGAGCAAAAACAGCAGTTGGATATCATCGCCAGTCCACGATTACTGGCATCTCACCTGCAACCTGCCAGTATTAAGCAGGGTAGTGAGATCCCTTATCAGGTCTCCAGCGGTGAAAGCGGTGCGACATCCGTCGAGTTCAAGGAAGCGGTACTGGGGATGGAGGTGACACCAACGGTGTTGCAGAAAGGGAGAATCAGGCTGAAACTGCATATCAGCCAGAATGTTCCCGGACAGGTTCTACAGCAAGCAGATGGCGAAGTGCTGGCTATCGACAAGCAAGAGATTGAAACGCAGGTCGAGGTAAAAAACGGCGAGACAATTGCGCTTGGCGGGATTTTTTCACATAAGAATAAATCCGCAGCCGACAGCGTGCCGCTATTAGGCGACATTCCCTGGCTTGGCTCTCTTTTTCGCCATGATGGTAAAGAAGACGAAAGGCGCGAATTAGTGGTCTTTATTACGCCCAGACTGGTTTCAACGGAATAACTTATGCATGAAAAGCCGTTGTTTTTGCACTGAACACGTTTCAGGGATTTGACGTGAGGGTGTATTTAGCATACAAGGAGTACCGATTTGAGCGTCGGTACTTTTCTTTACTTATGCGGCAGTGAATACGCTTTGCCTTTCCGGTGGTGTGCCATAGGCTTATTGGGTGTCATTTGACTGCGCGATACGTCGCCAGGGCTGATGTTTGCAGGGTAGCATGCCTGCCACGACCAGAAATGCGTTAGGTTTGGTGATTTATTCAGTTGCCAAACCCGCTTGAGTATTGAGATAATTTTCAGTCTGACTCTCGCAATATCTTATGAGGTTTCAGTTCATGTCCTGCGGCGCTCTCTGAGCGAAGCGGGTTTATCATTAACGAATAGTCTTAGTAGTACCGAAAAAATGGCAGAGAAACGCAATATCTTTCTGGTTGGGCCTATGGGTGCCGGAAAAAGCACTATTGGGCGCCAGTTAGCTCAACAACTCAATATGGAATTTTACGATTCTGATCAAGAGATTGAGAAACGAACCGGAGCTGATGTGGGCTGGGTTTTCGATTTAGAAGGCGAAGAAGGCTTCCGCGATCGCGAAGAAAAGGTCATCAATGAGTTGACCGAGAAACAGGGTATTGTGCTGGCTACTGGCGGCGGCTCTGTGAAATCCCGTGAAACGCGTAACCGTCTTTCCGCTCGTGGCGTTGTCGTTTATCTTGAAACGACCATCGAAAAGCAACTTGCACGCACGCAGCGTGATAAAAAACGCCCGTTGCTGCACGTTGAAACACCGCCGCGTGAAGTTCTGGAAGCGTTGGCCAATGAACGCAATCCGCTGTATGAAGAGATTGCCGACGTGACCATTCGTACTGATGATCAAAGCGCTAAAGTGGTTGCAAACCAGATTATTCACATGCTGGAAAGCAACTAATTCTGGCTTTATATACACTCGTCTGCGGGTACAGTAATTAAGGTGGATGTCGCGTTATGGAGAGGATTGTCGTTACTCTCGGGGAACGTAGTTACCCTATCACCATCGCGGCTGGTTTGTTCAATGAGCCAGCTTCATTCTTACCGCTGAAATCGGGCGATCAGGTTATGTTGGTGACCAACGAAACCCTGGCTCCTCTTTATCTCGATAAGGTTCGCGGCGTACTTGAACAGGCGGGTGTTAACGTTGATAGCGTTATCCTTCCCGATGGCGAGCAGTATAAAAGCCTGACGGTTCTGGATACGGTTTTCACCGCGTTACTGCAAAAACCGCACGGTCGTGATACCACGTTAGTTGCCCTTGGCGGCGGCGTGATTGGCGATCTGACCGGTTTTGCGGCAGCCAGTTATCAGCGTGGTGTTCGTTTTATTCAAGTCCCGACAACCCTGTTGTCGCAGGTCGACTCCTCCGTTGGCGGCAAAACCGCCGTAAACCATCCCCTCGGTAAAAACATGATTGGCGCGTTTTACCAACCGGCCTCCGTGGTGGTGGATCTCGATTGTCTGAAAACGCTTCCTGCGCGTGAGCTGGCATCGGGGCTGGCGGAAGTGATCAAATACGGCATCATTCTTGACGGTGAATTTTTCAGCTGGCTGGAAGACAATCTGGATGCGTTGTTGCGTCTGGACGGTCCGGCGATGGCGTACTGTATTCGTCGTTGTTGTGAGCTGAAAGCAGAAGTTGTCGCAGCAGACGAGCGCGAAATGGGCTTACGTGCTTTACTGAATCTGGGACACACGTTTGGCCATGCGATCGAAGCTGAAATGGGTTATGGCAATTGGTTACATGGTGAAGCAGTCGCCGCAGGTATGGTAATGGCTGCCCGTACGTCAGAACGTTTGGGTCAGTTCACCTCCGCTGATACGCAGCGCATCATTACGCTGTTACAGCGAGCAGGCTTGCCGGTGAATGGGCCGCGTGAAATGTCCACCGAGGCTTATCTGCCGCACATGCTGCGAGATAAAAAAGTGTTAGCGGGAGAGATTCGTTTGGTGCTTCCGCGAGCGATAGGGAAGAGTGAAGTGCGCGGCGGAGTGTCGCACGAGGTGGTTCTTAACGCTATTGCTGATTGCCAGCAGGCGTAACAACAAGAAAGGTCAGGCTTACGTTGCGAAACGTAGGTTTTTTAGCTTCAGGTTATGTGCAAAGTCGTAAGCATTAACCTTTGAGTGGGGTGTTAAATGGATGAATTCAAACCAGAAGACGAGCTGAAACCCGATCCCAGCGATCGTCGTACTGGTCGTTCTCGTCAATCGTCTGAACGCGATAATGAGCCGCAAATCAATTTTGATGATGTTGATCTGGATGCTGACGATCGCCGTCCTGCGCGCGCACGCAAAGAGCGTGAAGAAGAGCAGGACATTGAAGAAGAGTATGAATCTGATGACGATGCTGTGGATGAAGAGCGTGTAGAACGTCGTCCGCGCAAGCGTAAGAAAGCCGTCAGCAAACCTGCCTCCCGCCAGTATATGATGATGGGCGTGGGTGTTCTGGTACTGCTGCTGCTGATTATCGGCATGGGTTCTGCGCTGAAAGCCCCCTCATCTTCTTCCAATGAGCAGGCAGCATCTGGTGAGAAGAGCATCGATCTTTCTGGCAGCAATGCAACGGATCAGGCGAGCGCAACGGCTCCTGCAACGGGCGCTGAGCAGACCGCTGGCAATACCCAGCAGGATGTTTCCCTGCCACCGATTTCCTCTACCCCGACTCAAGGTCAGGCACCTGCGGCAACTGAAGGGCAGCAGCGTGTTGAAGTGCAGGGCGATCTGAACAACGCTCTGACACAACCGCAAGGTCAGGAGCAGGTTAACAACGCGGTGGTTAACTCTACGCTGCCGACCGAACCTGCGACCGTTGCGCCGATGCGTAATGGTAATGCTGCGCGCCAGACTGCGAAAACGGAAACGACTGAGCGTCCTGCTGCTACGCGCCAGGAACGTAAACAGGCCGTTATTGAGCCGAAGAGCAAACCGCAAACTACGGTGAAAGCGACGCCGACAGAGCCGAAACCAGTTGCTCAGGCAAAACCAACTGCAACTGCGCCGACGACCACAACTAAAGCACCTGTGGTTACCGCTACGCCGAAGGCGACCGCTGAGCCGAAAGCGACCGCGAATACCACGCCTGCTCAGACCACAACACCTGCGCCAACCGCAACAGCGTCAACGCCTGTTGCTGGTGGAGCGAAAAGTGCAGGTAATGTTGGAGCGTTAAAATCTGCGCCGTCCAGCCATTACACGCTGCAGCTCAGCAGTTCTTCTAACTACGACAACCTGAACGGTTGGGCGAAGAAAGAAAACCTGAAGAACTATGTGGTGTACCAGACGACGCGTAACGGTCAACCGTGGTATGTTCTGGTGACAGGCGTGTATGCGTCTAAAGAAGATGCGAAACGTGCAGTGTCTACGTTGCCCGCTGATATTCAGGCGAAAAACCCGTGGGCAAAACCGCTGCATCAGGTTCAGGCCGATTTGAAGTAAGATAGGATATGTTCTGCAATGGTTTGATGTTTCGCCCAATTGCGGGACAAAGACTAAAGCGCAGGATGCTGTCGGAGCTTTCTCCACAGCCGGAGAAGGTGTAATTAGTTAGTCAGCATGAAAAAAAATCGCGCTTTTTTGAAATGGGCAGGGGGGAAATACCCCCTGCTTGATGATATCAAACGGCATTTACCTCAGGGTGAGTGCCTGATTGAACCTTTCGTGGGTGCCGGGTCGGTGTTTCTCAACACCGACTTTTCTCGTTATATTCTTGCCGATATCAACAGCGACCTTATCAGTCTCTATAACATCGTGAAGACGCGTACCGATGAGTATGTGCAGGCTTCGCGTGAGCTGTTTATGCCTGAAACCAATCAGGCTGAGGTGTACTATCGGTTCAGAGAAGAATTTAATGCCAGCCAGGATCCGTTCCGCAGAGCAGTGCTGTTCTTGTATCTGAACCGCTTTGGTTACAACGGATTGTGCCGTTATAACCTGCGCGGCGAGTTTAACGTCCCGTTTGGGCGTTATAAAAAACCTTACTTCCCGGAAGCCGAGTTGTACCATTTTGCTGAGAAAGCGCAGAATGCGGAGTTCCATTGCCTCTCCTATGAAGAGTGCATGGACCGTGCGGATAGCAACTCTGTGGTCTATTGTGACCCGCCTTATGCACCACTTTCGGCGACGGCAAATTTCACTGCGTATCACACCAACAGCTTTAGCCCGAAAGAGCAGGCGCATTTGGCCGAGATGGCAGAAAAGCTGGTCAGTAAGCAGATCCCGGTGTTAATTTCGAACCACGATACGCCCGATACCCGTGAATGGTACCGAGCGGCGAAACATTTTCAGGTCAAAGTGCGGCGCAGCATAAGCAGCAATGGCGGCACGCGTAAAAAGGTGAACGAACTGCTGGCACTGTATAAACCAGGAGTCGTAACGCCTGCGAAGAAATAAATCTCAAGGAGAAGCGGATGAAACAGTATTTGATCGCCCCCTCAATTCTGTCGGCTGATTTTGCCCGCCTGGGTGAGGACACCGCGAGAGCGCTGACTGCCGGTGCCGATGTCGTGCACTTCGACGTCATGGACAATCACTACGTACCGAACCTGACCATCGGACCGATGGTACTGAAATCGCTGCGTAAATATGGCATCACCGCCCCGATTGATGTTCACCTGATGGTGAAACCGGTCGATCGTATTGTCCCGGACTTCGCCGCCGCTGGCGCCAGTATCATTACTTTTCATCCGGAAGCCTCCGAGCATGTCGATCGCACTTTACAGCTGATCAAAGAGCATGGCTGTAAAGCGGGCCTGGTGTTCAACCCGGCAACGCCGCTGAGCTACCTGGACTACGTCATGGATAAGCTCGATGTGATCCTGCTGATGTCTGTTAACCCAGGCTTTGGCGGGCAGTCCTTCATCCCACAAACGCTGGATAAGCTGCGCGAAGTGCGTCGTCGCATTGATGAATCTGGCTACGATATCCGCCTCGAAGTAGACGGCGGCGTCAAAGTGAATAACATTGGTGAAATTGCCGCAGCAGGCGCAGATATGTTTGTCGCAGGCTCCGCCATTTTCGACCAACCAGACTACAAAAAAGTCATTGATGAAATGCGCAATGAACTGGCGAAGGTAAGTCATGGATAAGTTTCAGGATATTCGGGGCGCTGCATTTGACCTCGACGGCACGCTGGTCGACAGCGCGCCGGGATTAGCCGCAGCGGTGGACATGGCGCTATATGCGCTGGAACTGCCGGTTGCTGGTGAAGAACGCGTTATCACCTGGATTGGTAACGGTGCAGATGTACTGATGGAGCGCGCGCTGGCGTGGTCTCGTCAGGAGCGCGCAACATTACGTAAAACGATGGGTAAGCCGCCCGTTGATGATGATATTCCCGCCGAGGAGCAGGTACGTATTTTGCGTAAGCTGTTCGACAGATACTACGGCGATGTCGCAGAAGAGGGGACATTCCTGTTCCCTGATGTTGCCGACACGCTGGGCGCGCTGCATGCGAAAGGATTACCGCTGGGTCTGGTGACCAACAAACCGACCCCGTTTGTCGCGCCATTGCTCGAAGCATTAGATATCGCCAAGTACTTTAGCGTGGTCATCGGTGGTGACGACGTGCAGAATAAAAAACCGCACCCGGATCCGCTACTGCTGGTGGCAAGCAAGCTTGGCATCAAGCCTGAGCAAATGCTCTTCGTAGGGGATTCACGCAATGATATTCAGGCGGCAAAAGCTGCTGGCTGTCCGTCCGTTGGCCTGACCTATGGCTACAACTATGGCGAGTCGATCGCGCTGAGCCAGCCCGACGTTATTTACGACCGTATTAATGAACTACTGCCCGCTCTCGGGCTTCCGCATAGCGAAAATCAGGAATCAAAAAATGACTAAGCCCATCGTTTTTAGTGGCGCACAGCCCTCAGGTGAATTGACCATTGGCAACTATATGGGTGCGCTGCGTCAGTGGGTGAGCATGCAGGATGACTACCATTGCATCTACTGCATCGTTGACCAACATGCCATCACCGTTCGTCAGGATGCTCAGCAACTGCGTAAAGCAACGCTCGATACGCTGGCGCTGTATCTGGCATGCGGTATCGATCCTGAAAAAAGCACCATTTTCGTGCAGTCTCACGTACCGGAGCATGCACAGTTAGGTTGGGCGCTGAACTGCTACACCTACTTCGGCGAGCTGAGCCGTATGACCCAGTTCAAAGATAAATCCGCACGCTATGCGGAGAACATCAACGCCGGTCTGTTTGATTATCCGGTACTGATGGCGGCTGACATCCTGCTGTATCAGACCAACCAGGTACCGGTTGGCGAAGATCAGAAACAGCATCTGGAACTGAGCCGCGATATCGCCCAGCGCTTCAACGCTCTGTATGGCGACATCTTCAAAGTGCCTGAGCCGTTCATTCCTAAATCCGGCGCGCGCGTGATGTCGCTGCTGGAGCCGACGAAGAAAATGTCCAAGTCGGATGACAACCGCAACAACGTGATCGGCCTGCTGGAAGATCCGAAATCTGTGGTTAAGAAAATCAAACGTGCGATGACCGACTCCGAAGAGCCGCCGGTTGTACGCTACGACGTGCAGAACAAAGCGGGTGTTTCCAACCTGCTGGATATCCTCTCTGCGGTCACCGGTAAGAGCATTCCGGAGCTGGAACAGCACTTCGAAGGCAAAATGTATGGTCATCTGAAAGGTGAAGTCGCAGAGGCCGTTTCCGGTATGCTGACCGAGCTTCAGGAGCGCTATCACCGTTTCCGTAACGATGAAGCTTTCCTGCAGAAAGTGATGAAAGAAGGTGCGGAAAAAGCCAGCGCCCGCGCATCTGTTACGCTGAAAGCCGTTTACGAAGCGATTGGTTTTGTCGCCAAGCCGTAATGCTCCCTGCGATACTCAAGAAACCGGGTTACGCCCGGTTTTTTTTCGCCTGTTCGTTTGTGAACCTCAAAAAAGTGTGAAGCGCCTCGCCGTTTGCAAATTTCCTTATTGCATCATATCTTCAATTTAATGAAGATATAAATATTCAATTTACTGAAAATATAAAATGCGTCGGACATTTATCAAGAAAGAAGGGGTTGTGCTGACAACCCTGGCCCGTTACTTGCTCGGTGAGAAGTGCGGTAACAGACTGAAAACTATCGATGAACTGGCAACCGAGTGTCACTCATCGGTAGGGTTAACCCAGGCTGCGTTGAAAACGCTGGAATCTTCCGGGGCAATCCGTATTGAGCGTCGCGGGCGTAACGGTAGCTATCTGGTGGAGATGGATAACCGTACGCTGCTAAAGCATGTAGATATTAATAACGTAGTTTGTGCGATGCCGCTGCCCTACACCCGTTTATATGAAGGGCTGGCGAGTGGGCTGAAGGCGCAGTTCGACGGGATCCCGTTTTATTACGCACACATGCGTGGGGCTGATATTCGCGTGGAATGCCTGCTAAACGGCGTCTACGACATGGCGGTGGTTTCCCGTCTGGCTGCGGAAAGTTACCTTGCTCAGGCCGGACTACGCATCACGTTGGCACTGGGGCCGCATACCTACGTCGGCGAGCATCAGCTGATTTGTCGCAAGGGCGAATCTGCAAATGTAAAACGTGTTGGACTCGATAACCGTTCGGCGGATCAGAAAATCATGACCGATGTCTTTTTTGGCGATAGTGATGTGGAACGTGTCGATCTCTCTTATCACGAGAGTTTACAACGCATTGTTAAAGGCGATGTCGATGCGGTTATCTGGAACGTGGTTGCAGAGGCTGAGCTGGCGGTTTTGGGATTAGAAGCCACACCGCTCACTAACGATCCACGATTTCTGCAGGCCACGGAGGCCGTGGTACTGACCCGGGCAGAGGATTATCCGATGCAGCAGCTACTGCGGGCCGTTGTTAACAAAGAAGCGCTGCTTGCCCACCAACAACGTGTGGCGAACGGCGAACAGGAACCCAGTTATTAAGTGAAGGCGAACGACATGGAAAACAGGCTTAACCTGCTGTGTGAAGCAGGCGTTATCGACAAGGATATTTGCAGCGGCATGCTGCAAGTGGTCAGGCGGTTGGATGAAGAGTGGTGTTTGCCGATTCACAATGAGCAAGGAACCATGGCGATGACCCATATGGCGAGTGCGTTAATGCGTAGCCGCAGGGGTGAAGTGATTGAAGCGCTGGATGGTGAGCTGTTAGAGGAACTGACGCAATCTCATCTCTGGCCAACTATTTTGCTGGTACATCAGGCGTTGCTGAAAGAGTTCACGGTGACGCTGCACGTGAATGAAGAAGGCTACATGCTGGCGAACTTGTATGGATTGTGGATGGCTGCGAACGAAGGCGTCTAAAACCCATGGAGAATTAGCCTATTGTACCCTAAATATTCAAAAAAATGAATATTTAGCTGAAGGATTAGAAACGAGGCAGAGAAATGTTTATAGAGGCATTGAAACGCCAGAACCCCGCGCTTATCTCGGCTGCTATCGCGTTGTGGCAGCAGGGAAAGATCGCACCTGACAGTTGGGTCATTGATGTTGACCAGGTTATTGAGAATGGCAAACGTCTGCTGGATGTCGCCAGACAACATGGCATCTCGCTGTATCTGATGACCAAACAGGTTGGACGTAATCCGTGGCTGGCGGAGAAGCTGTTACAGCTTGGCTATGAAGGCATCGTGGTTGTTGATTACAAGGAGAGTCGCGTCATGCGCCGTGCCGGGCTGCCGGTTGCGCATCAGGGACATCTGGTGCAGATCCCGTCGCGGCTGGTCAATGACGCTGTGGCGCAGGGCACCGAGGTCATCACGTTGTTCTCGCTGGAGAAAGCGCGCGAAGTTTCCGCTGCGGCGGTGAAGGCCGGCTGTGAACAAAACGTGATGCTGAAGGTGTACGACAAGGATGATTTTCTCTATCCGGGGCAGGAAAGCGGCTTTCCGCTGATGTATCTGACGGATGTGGTCAATGAAATTCGCAGGCTGCCGGGCTTACGCCTGAGCGGGTTGACCCATTTTCCCTGCCTGTTATGGGATGAAAACTCAGCGCAGACGATGCCGACACCTAATCTGCACACGCTGGTGAATGCCCGACGTCAGTTGGCGGAAGCCGGGATTGCCATTGAGCAGTTGAATGCGCCGTCAGCCAGTAGCTGTTCGTCACTCCCTCTGCTGGCGGAATACGGCGTCACCCATGCTGAGCCAGGTCATGCGCTGACCGGTACTATTCCTTCCAATCAAAAAGGCGACCAGCCGGAACGCATTGCGATGCTGTGGTTGAGCGAGGTATCGCACACGTTTCGCGGAGACAGTTATTGCTACGGC
>ERZ773193.3560-NODE-3560-length-14004-cov-2.770593_pt1 | contig 14004 bp, 9 predicted proteins | sample MGYA00511110_ERZ773193 | MGnify/ENA primary metagenome ERZ773193 (study PRJEB29015, sample SAMEA2737784) | human gut metagenome | biome: human gut; feature: human-associated habitat; material: faeces | place: China | collected 2012 ...
ACAACTTAGGCGTTCTTGCTCGCCGCTTCCAGCCTGCCCGCGCCCTTGGGCTTGGCGGCCGGGCGGAACAGCAGGTACAGCATGCCCGCGGCCACCACGACAGCCAGCGCCGTGAACGGGCCGAAGGCGATCTCACCGGCGATAAGGCCGCCGAACTGATAGATCATGAGGCCCACGCACCAGGCGAAGGCGCACATGTAGCCGATGGCGAAGAAGGTCCATTTGGCGCTGTTCATTTCCCTTCTGATAGCGCCCATGGCCGCGAAGCAGGGGGCGCAGAGAAGATTGAAAATCATGAAGGAGAAAGCGCTCAGGAAGGTGAAGGCTCCCGCTTGGACCAGGCGGTCCCCGGTTTCCCTGATTTCCGCATCTTCATCTTCCTCTTCTTCCGCTTCAGCAGCGGATTCTCCGGAACCTTCCTCCAGGGATGCCTGGAGCTCCCGGCCGGCGGGGGACATTTCCTGCGTTTCGGGGGAGTCCTCCGTTTTTTCCGCTTCATCTTCCCCGGAACTGCCGTCCGCATACAGGACGCCGAAGGTGCCTACCACGTTTTCCTTGGCAATCAATCCGGTAATGGTAGCCATGGTGGGTTTCCATTCACCCCAGCCCAGAGGCTGGAAGACAGGCGCGGCCACATTGCCGATGGAGGCCAGCATGCTGTCATTCTGCTCTACGGAATCCACCTTCCAGTTATAGCTGGAGAGGAACCAGATCAGGGCGCTGGACACAAAGATGACGGTCCCGGCTTTTTGCACGAAAGCCTTGCAGCGGTCCCATGCATGAATGATGACGTTCTTCCAGGCCGGGATGTGGTAAATGGGAAGTTCCATGACGAAGGGAGTGGGGTCCCCGGCGAACATGGCAGTCTTTTTCAGAATAAGGCCGGAAAGGATGATGGCGCCCACCCCGATGAAATAGGCCCCCGGAGCCACCCAGGAATTTTCCGGGAAGAAGGCTCCGGCAATCAGGGCAATGATGGGAGTTTTGGCCCCGCAGGGGATGAACGTGGTGGTCATAATAGTCATGCGCCTGTCCTTTTCGTTCTCAATGGTGCGGGTCGCCATGACTCCAGGAACGCCGCACCCCATGGAAACGAGCATGGGAATAAAGGATTTCCCGGAAAGGCCGAATTTGCGGAAAATGCGGTCCATGATGAACGCTACGCGGGCCATGTAGCCGCAATCCTCCAATATGCCCAGGCACAGGAACAGAACCGCCATTTGCGGGAGGAAGCCCAGAACGGCTCCCACGCCGGCAATCACGCCGTCCTGGATCAGGCTTTCCAGCCATGGGGCGCAGCCGGCGTTTTCCAGCAGGCTTCCTACCCATTCCGGAACCCATTCCCCGAAGAAAGTATCATTGGCCCAGTCTGTGCCCCATGCGCCTATCGTCTGAATGGAGATGTAATATACAGCCCACATAACGACGGCAAAAATGGGGAGGCCCAGCCAGCGGTTGGTGATGATGCGATCAATCCTGTCGCTGCCCGTCAGGTTGCCGGGGCTGGCTTTAACGACGGCGTCTTTGATGATGCGGGAAATGGAATTATAGCGTTCATTGGTGATAATGGATTCACTATCGTCATCCATTTCCCGTTCCATGGTTTCAATAATCCCGTTGATGCGGGATTGTTCCTCGGGATTGAGCGCGAGCTGGTCCGCGACTTTCTGGTCTCTTTCGAAAACTTTAACGGCAAACCATTTTTTCTGCTGATCCAGGCATTTGCCGGTGATGATTTCCCCAATTTCTCCGATGGCTTTTTCCAGATGGTCCGGAAAGTGGACGGCCTGCGGGGTCCGGGCGTCGTCCGACGCAGTCGTCGTTACTACGGCGTCTATCAGTTCACGAATGCCGGTCCCCTTGAGAGCGCTGATTTCCAGCACCTGGCAACCGAGGTTGCGTGCAAGTTTTTCCGTGTCGATCCTGTCGCCGCGCTTCCGGACAATGTCCATCATGTTCAGCGCTATAATGACGGGAACGCCCAGTTCGCAAAGCTGGGTGGTGAGGTAAAGATTGCGTTCCAGGTTGCTGCCGTCAACCAGGTTCAGGATGAGGGAGGGATGGTCCGTGACCAGGTAATTCCGGCTGACGACTTCCTCCAGGGTATAGGGGGAAAGGGAATAAATGCCCGGAAGGTCTTCAATGATGATATTTTTATGGCCTTTCAGGCGGCCTTCCTTTTTTTCCACGGTGACGCCGGGCCAGTTCCCGACGTATTGGTTGGCGCCTGTCAGGGCGTTAAAGAGCGTGGTTTTCCCGCAGTTGGGGTTGCCCGCCAGGGCGATGGTAATGTTGCTCATGAATGGTTTCCTTGTCTTGATATATGGGTGCCCGTCTTGCTGTAAAGTCAGGAAACGTGGGTAATAGAGGCGGAATCAATGGATATGGATGTTCTCCGCTTCCGATTTGCGAATGGAGAGTTCGTACCCGCGGACAGTAACTTCAATGGGATCTCCCAGAGGGGCGACTTTGCGGATGAATATCTGCGTTCCCTTGGTAACCCCCATGTCCATGATGCGTCTTCTGACCGGGCCTTCCCCCGCCAGTTTACCGACGGTGACGGTTTCCCCGATGAGGGCATCTTTCAATGTACGATGTTTGGTCATAGAATAATGGTTGGTTGTTGGATGGAATAACTCAGGCAACGAATATTTTGCTGGCAAGCGCCTTGCTGAGCGCAATCCTGGAGCCTTTGACGTTGATAATGAAATTACCGCCGTTTTCGGAAACGATGGAGACCGTGCTCCCGGCAACGAAGCCCAGGCTTTCCAGAAAACGCCGGGTTTCATCCTTGCCATGGATTTTGTTGACTTGGCGAATATCGCCGATGTTGAGCATGGAGAGTGGCATGGTGCGTGTATGAATCAAATCCGGAAAGAAGTTAGTTTTATCAAACTGATAAGTCAATGATATTATTAGGCTATATTTGTTCAATCAATGTAAAATACGTTTAATATAAATTGTTTATGTATTAGTTTAATCTAAGTGTAGCCGACAGGGAAGAGGAAGGGAATGGAAGTTTCCCGGCAGTGCCTGCCGTAGGAACTGGAAGGAAAATGCAAAAAAGCCGCGCCAATGAATGTTCATTGGCGCGGCTGGAAAAAGAGCTTTTCTTCAGATTCAGGAGGCAGGGCAAACTTCGCCCTGGACGGGTTTGCCGTTGTATTCTCCGGTAAGCGTCTTCAGGAAAGCCACCAGCAGTCTCACTTCCTTCTTGTCCAGTTTATCGTAACCGAGCTGGTAATGGTACATTTTCGTAATGGCTTCCTCCAGCGTCTGTGCGGAGGCGTCATGCATGTACGGCCAGGTGAGTTCCACATTGCGGAGGGTCGGAACGCGGAAGCGGTGCCTGTCCGATTCCTTTTTGGAGAAATTCATCAGGCCGTTATCGTCATTGGTCTTGGCGCGTCCGGCAAAGAAATCGCCTTTGAGGTCGGCGTATTCAAAGGACTGGCCTCCCATGGCGGGACCGGTGTGGCAGGTCTGGCAACCAAGCTTCAGGAAAAGCTTGTAACCTTTTTTGGCGTTCTCGCTGATGGCGTTTTCATCCCCTTTCAGGTAGCGGTCAAACGGGCTGTTCGGCGTGATAAGAGTTTTTTCATATTCCGCGATGGCATTCGTGATGGTCTCTCCGGTGAATCCCTGGGGGTAAACCTTTTTGAATTCTGCGGCAAAAGCGGTGTCCTGGTCCAGTTTGGCAGCGATCTTCTTCCAGTCATCCGGATGTTCGTACCCCATTTCCACCGGATTCAGGGGCGGTCCGCCGGCCTGTTCCTGGAGGTTGGCTGCGCGTCCGTCCCAAAATTGCTTGGCATGGAAAGCGGCATTGAAAACGGTGGGGGCATTGATGCCGCCTTTCTGGCCGCGGACTCCGGTGGAAGTGGGCAGGTTGTCCGTCCCGGCTTTTTCCAGGGAATGGCAGGAAGCGCAGGAAACGGTATTGTCCGTGGAAAGGCGCACGTCATGAAAAAGCTTGTAGCCCAGGGCTACTTTGGCCGGATCCGTGGGGAGGGCGTCCGGAATGGGGGCAAGAGGGGAAAGGGCGTATTCCTCTCCTACCATATCGCCGAAAATTTTCAGGCGCTCATCCTTGATCCACTGGAGCATGGCGTTTTTCTCCCGGAGAGTGAGCGTACTGCCCCAGTGCACCATGGTGTAGGAAGTGGGGGGCATGGAATTGATTTGAAGCACATGTTCCAGCTTGGAAAGGGTGACGGCAGTGGGAGGTTCTTCCATATTGTAGCTGCGCTGCCCGTCCCTGATATGGCGCGCCAGCAGGCCTCCGGAAAGAGTATTGACCAGTTCGGAAATGTGAGTGCCGGGCTTGTGGCAGTCCGCACATTTGGAATTCATGGTCTGTGCGGTAATTTCCGCCGCCTGGGCGGACGTCAGTGGCTTGACATTCTGGTTCGGCAGGAACAGGGGGGCGACAGCCGCCGTCACGATGACTGTGCCGCCCAGAATGGCTCCTGCCTTGATGAAGGAACATGTTTTGCTCATGAGATTCTCAATGACGTGGAATTGCCCGGATGGTAAAAGGGGAAGGATAAAAAATCAAGATTTATTCTAAAGTTCGCCGGCCTTTCTCAGGTCTTCGTTAATGGCTTCCAGAACATCCGCTTCCGGGGTGAAATTGGCGGCGTGGTAGGAGCTGCGGACCAACGGCCCGGATGCCACGTGCCTGAAGCCTTTGGAGCGCGCAACTTCCTCATACCGGGCGAAATCATCCGGATGGACGTATTTGACCACCGGAAGATGGTTGCGGGAGGGGCGCAGGTATTGCCCCAACGTCAGGACCGTGACGCCGTGCTCCAGCAAATCGTCCATGGAGCGGAAAAGCTCTTCTTCCGTTTCCCCCAGGCCCAGCATGATGCCGCTCTTGGTAGACACTTTGCCGTCCACGCACTCCAGAGCCATCCGGAGAACGCGCAGGGACCGCTGGTACTGGGCGCGGAAGCGGACAATGGGCGTGAGGCGTTCCACCGTCTCCAGATTGTGTCCGAAAATATGCGGACGGGCCGCCATGAGCGTCTGGATGGAGGAGGGCTTCTCATTCAAGTCCGAGGCAAGCACTTCAATGATCGTGGAAGGGCTGGCTTTTCTGACGGCCCTAATTACCTGGGCGAAATGCGCGGCGGCGCCGTCCGGCAAATCATCCCGGGTGACCATGGTAATTACGGCGTGGCGCAGCTTCATGTGCACGACGGCTTCCGCCACGTGCTGCGGTTCTTCAGGATCCAGCGGGCCGGGCTTGGCCGTGCGGGTGGCGCAGAATCCGCAGGCGCGCGTGCACCGTTCTCCGGCAATCATGAACGTGGCCGTACCCTGGTTCCAACATTCATAACGGTTGGGGCAGTGTGCTTCTTCACAGACGGTGAAGAGGTTTTTGCCTTCCACAAGCTGCTTGACGTCCCAGAATTCCCGGCCGTTGGGCAGACGAACCTTGATCCACGACGGTTTGCGTTCCGTTCCTTCCGCAGTCTCATTGTCGTTCCGGCGTTCCATAGTCCCGCTAGCTTGCCGTGACTCTGCTGCTTTGGCAAATGCAAAGTGTTTTATTCCGGACTTCATTCCCCGTTTTCATCCGGAGGGGAAGAAAGACGCGCAGACAATTTTTTCCGTTCTTTTGCCGCCAGACGCGCCGCACGGAAAAACTCCTGGAGATGAAGCAGGCACTCGTCTCCCAGTACGCCGGGACGCACCTCGCACTTATGGTTCAGGGGCGGATTGGAATCCAGCAGATTGATCCAGCCCCCCGCAGCCCCGGTTTTTGCATCCGGGCAGCCGAAAACGACGCGGTCCGGACGGCAGTGGACGATAGCTCCTGCGCACATGGGGCACGGCTCCTTGGTGACATACAGGGTGCAGCCTTCCAGCCTCCAGTCGCCCAAAGCCTCCTGTGCCGCCGTCAGGGCAATCATCTCCGCATGGGCCGTAGCATCCTTGAGTGTCTCCACCTGGTTCCAGCCCCGGCCGATCACGCGGCCATCCTTCACCACAATGGCTCCAACAGGCACTTCCCCTTTCACGAGGGCCTTTCTGGATTCTTTCATGGCTTGGCGCATGAACCATTCGTCCGAACCGGGCATTTCCATCATTACGGAGGTTATCATGGACCGGGCGGCGCGGTTCTGGCAAGCTCTTTCTGGAAGATTCTTATTGTGTTTTATACGGTAAGTGCGCCATGCCGCGGAAAGGGGTGGGGATGAATGCGTTTTTACGTTGATTCCGGAGAATGGGTGGCATAAGTATGGACTATGAGCTTTTCAGAACCCTGTGCCTTGGCCGTTGATTTCGGCGGCACGAGCATCAAAATGGGCGTAACGGCGGGGGAGCGTATTCTGGCGACGGCCGACCGCATCCCTACTGCCATGTTCGAAAGCCCGCAGGCAATCATTGATGCCATGATTGCGTCCGCCCGCACCCTGCGCGGACAATTCCCCTCCGCCTGTGTGATGGGCATGGGAATGCCGGGATGGTGTGATTACCAGCGGGGAGTGCTTTACCAGCTTACCAATGTGAGGGTCTGGGATAGGGAAATTCCGGTGAAAGAGATGATGGAGCAGGCCCTGGGCCTCCCCGTCGTGCTGGATAATGACGCCAACTGCATGGCTTATGCGGAATGGAAGCTGGGCGCCGGGCGCGGCATGTCCAGCCTGGTGTGCCTGACGATGGGAACGGGGATAGGCGGGGGAATCGTGGTGCATGACCGCATGCTGCGGGGAAGGCGGCTTTCCGCTGCGGAACTGGGCCAGACCAGCATTCATTACCAGGGGAAAACGGGACCGTTCGGCAGCCGGGGAGCCATTGAGGAATACATCGGCAACAACGAACTGGCGGCGGAGGCGGTTAAACGGTATGCCGGGGCGGGAATCATCAAGACGGTGGATGAATGCACGCCCAGGCATCTGGACGAGGCTGCCCGGTCCGGATGTCCTATAGCCCTTCAATTATGGGAAGATACGGCGGAAATGCTGGGCTGCCTGATCATGAACCTGATGTATACGCTGGTGCCGGACGCCTTCATCATCGGGGGCGGTGTGGCCAAGGCAGGGGATTTGTTGATGAAGCCGCTGCTGGAGAACCTCAGGAAACAGTTGTTTCCTCTCCTGATGGAGGATTTGAAAATTCTGCCTGCCAGATTTGGAGCGGAGGCAGGGTTGCTGGGAGCGGGAGCCATGGCGATGGATGAATTCATGGGGATGGGGATTTTGGAACGGTTTAAGGATCAGAAATCAACGCAGACTTTTTGTTAGTTTGGGCTAATATAGGGCTTGCCATGCCGGAGAGGCAGGCGTACAAGCGGAACAGGTCATGAGCACGGAACATTCCCACGAACATTTTCCGGAAGGTGCTTCCTGTTGTTCCGGAAGCTGCGGTTCTGGAAGCTGTTGCTGCTCCGGAGACGCCATCGGGCCTGTTCCCGCCGTGCTGGGCATTGCCCTGTTCATCAGTGCGCTGGCGGCGGGCGGCGATTCCCTGGCCGGTATGGCCGCCTACGTGGGCTCCTACCTGCTGATAGGCTGGGATGTACTGAAGGCCGCCTTTCTGGGGATGATGCGCGGCCGCGCCATCAATGAAAATTTTCTGATGAGTATTGCTTCCCTGGGGGCGATGTTCCTGGGGGATTATTCCGAGGCGGTGGGGGTGATGCTGTTCTACCGCGTGGGAGAGTACCTTCAGGAACGTGCGGTGGGCAGCTCCCGCCGGTCCGTAAGCGAACTGATGAGTCTGAGGCCTGAGGCCGTCCATGTGAAAAAAGCCGGAGCCGTAGATGACGTTCCTCCTTCCGAGGTTCTGCCCGGCTCCCTGATTGAAGTGCGCCCCGGCGAACGCGTTCCGTTGGACGGTGTGGTAACGGGAGGCTGCTCCGTGCTGGATCCCTCCGCCATGACCGGGGAATCCCTGCCGGTGGAAGCCGGATCCGGAAGCCCCGTGCTGGCGGGGTACATCAACGGGCAGGGTGTGCTGGAAGTGCGTACGGAGCGGGACTGGCGGCATTCCGCCTTGGCGCGGGTCCAGGAACTGGTGGAAGCCGCATCAGGCCGCAAATCCCCTCTGGAGGGGAGGCTGTCCTCATTTTCCCGCATTTATACGCCGCTGGTGATTTCCATAGCCGCTCTGGTATTTTTGCTTTATCCCCTTGTGACGGGCGGAAGCTGGGCGGACGGTCTGTTCCGCGCCCTGGTCCTGCTGGTGATTTCCTGCCCCTGCGCGCTGGTACTGTCCATCCCGCTGGGCTTTTTTGCCGGAATAGGGAGAGCGGCGCGGCAGGGGATTTTGCTGAAAGGGAGCAACTATCTGGATGCCCTGCGGAAGGTGAAGACGGTGGTGTTTGACAAAACCGGAACCTTGACGGAAGGCGTTTTTTCCGTGGATGAAGTGCTTCCCCGTGACGGCGTTTCCCCGGAGGAACTGCTGTACTGGGCGGCCCATGCGGAACTCTCCGCCTCCCATCCGCTGGGGCGTTCCATTGTGAAGGCATATGAAGGGACTCTGTTTCCGGACCGCGTGGCGGAACTGGTAGAGGTGACGGGCGGCGGCGTTTCAGCCCGCGTGGAAGGGAGACCGGTTCTGGTGGGGAAAAAGTCTTTTCTTCAAGAGGCCGGCGTAAGGACGGAGGAGGGAGAAGACCATGGCGTGACCGTTTATGCGGCGTTGGACGGCATACTTCTGGGATGCCTCCGCCTGTCTGACCGCGTCAAGCCGGGAGCGGAGCGTGCGGTGCGGAAATTGAGGGAACTGGGCGTTTCCAACCTGGTCATGCTGACGGGGGATTCTTCTTCCGCCGGAACGGAAGTGGGGCTTAAGCTGGGGATGGACGGGGTATTCTGCGGGCTGATGCCTGCCGGCAAGCTGGAGCATGTGCGCCGGCTGAAACCTGAAACGGGGCTGCTTGCCTTTGTGGGGGACGGTATGAATGACGCCCCTTCCCTCGCTGCTGCCGACATCGGCATTGCCATGGGCGGCGTAGGGTCCGATACGGCTCTTCAGGCGGCTGACGTAGTGGTGATGAAGGGAGATCCTTTGGCCGTTCCGCTGGGGATGATGCTTTCCCAAGCCACAGAGCGCATCATTGTGCAGAACATCGTTCTTATTTTGGGCGTCAAAATTCTGGTCATGGTGCTGGGTATTCTGGGGCTGGCTGGGATGTGGGCCGCCGTGATGGCGGATGTGGGCGTCTGCCTGCTTGCGGTGGGCAACTCCATGCGTATTTTCCGGGTGAAGCTGGACATGTGACGAAAGGGAACTCTCTTCCTCCCCCTGTTTATGGGAGGATGCCCCCATCCCGATATCCGGATGCTGCCGCGGAATCTTGGAACAGCGGAAGATATCCTGATAAAAAAGCCTCCGTTCCGGCGGGCGGAACGGAGGACGGGGGAAAAACAGGCCGGGCAGAAAATCTTACCGCAGCCCCGTCAGCAGAAGTTCCGCGTTATTCTGTGTCTTGGAGATATTTTGCAGGAGAGTCTGAAGGCCTTCCCAGCCCGGTTTCATGGCGAGCTGGCGGCGCAATTGCATGATTTTGACGAATTCCTGTTCGTTATACAGCCTGTCGTCATTGCGGGTGCCGCTCTGGGAAAGGGAAATGGCCGGATAAATGCGCCGTTCGGAAAGTTCCCGGTCCAGGCGGATTTCCAGATTGCCCGTTCCCTTGAATTCTTCAAAAATCACTTCGTCCATTCTTGATTCCGTGTCTACCAGGCATGTGGCGATGATGGTCAGGCTGCCTCCTTCTTCCACATTGCGCGCCGCGGAAAAGAATTTGCGCGGTTTTTCCAATGCATTGGACCCCAGGCCGCCGGACATGATGCGTCCTCCCGTCTGGTTGGCATTGTAGCCGCGGGCCAGCCTGGTGAGGGAATCCAGCAGGATGACGACGTCTCTGCCCATTTCCACCAGGCGTTTGGCCCGTTCGATAACCAGATCGGAAACCTGGGCATGGCGCCGGGAAGGTTCATCAAAAGTGGAGGCGAATACCGGAGCATCCACGGTTTCTTCAAAATCCGTTACTTCCTCCGGACGTTCGTCCAGCAACAGCACAATCAGTTCCACTTCCGGATAATTGGCCCTGATGGAACGGGCGATTGTTTTCAGAAGAACGGTTTTTCCTCCGCGCGGGGGGGCCACAATCAGGCCGCGCTGCCCTTTGCCGAAGGGCGTCATGAGGTCCAGCACGCGCATGGCGGCGGAATTGACCCCCTTGTTTTCCAGAAGGAGGCGTTCCTTGGGGAAGAGGGGGGTGAGGCGTTCAAAATCGCTGCGCGCCCGGTAGTCTTCCGCAGGGATGTCCTCCACGCTGATGACGGAGGCTGCAGAAAGGTACTTGTCATGAGGCCGCAATTTGCGCAGCCTGACCTTGATCTGCTGGCCTACGCGGAGATGCAGGGGTTTGATGAGATTGCCGCCCAGATAAATATCATCCGGAGAGGTACGGAAACTTTTCACCGGATCCCTCAGCATGGCGTAATTATCCTTGGCTTGTTCCATGACCCCGGAAACTACGACTTCATGGCCCTTTGCCAGAAGCTGTTTCCCCAATTCAAAAACCAGCTGGGACTTGGTGAGGGAGGCCGCGTTCCGGATGGGCAGCCCTTCCGCCATTTCCTGAAGATCGTTCAGGGGGCGTTTCCGCAGTTCATTGATGTCAATCTGCTCCAGAACAGGGGCTGCTTCCTCCTCCTCCCGGACTGCGTTTCCACTATTTTCCTCCGGAGCGGCAGCGGGCTGTTCCCCGGAGGTTTCTTCCGTCGCGGGCAGGGGCTTGGGGAGGGTTTCCTGCGGAATATCTCCGGCGGGGGAAGGGGTGTTGTCGAGTTCTTCAGTCATGAAAAAAATGTTGGTAAAGTCTTTGGGTTTGCTGGCGGAGCAGGTCCGGGGGGCCTTCATTCCAGATGACGAAGTCGGCCGCAGCCACTTTTTCCATGATAGGCCGCTGGGCCGCCAGAATGGCTTCAATCATATCCTCCCGGAATCCATTCCTGATAGCCAGGCGGGTTTTCTGCGTTCCCCTGGAAACAGCCACCACGCACACGGCATCTTGGCAATAGCGCGCCGAAGTTTCAAAAAACAGGGGCACGTCAATGACAAACCCGTCCACCTCCGTATTCTGACGCGCCGCCAGCATTTGCGCAAGACATTCTTGATGCAGCAGGGGGTGAATGATCCCTTCCAGCGTTCTGCGGCTTTCCGGATTCCGGAAAACAAGCTCCCGCAGAAAATGCCTGTCAGCCTTTCCGGAGGAGTCTACGCTGGCTGGGCCGAAGACGCTGGAGAGGGGGGCTTTCAGCGTACCGCCATCCAGCAATCTGCCCGCCTCCGCATCACAGTCAAACAGGCGCAGGCGCGCGCCTCCCGCCTCCATCAGCAGACGGATGAATGTAGATTTCCCGGTGGCTATTCCTCCGGTAACAATCAGGGTTTTCATGGGGGGAAGGGAAAGGAAGGCGCTTCTGGGATATAAAGAGCGGGTGAAAGGGTTACCCTTTCACCCGCTCCAATATGGACGTTATGCACGCAGCCTACATGGGAGGCAGCAGGCCTTCGGAGGCGGGAAGGGCGCTTTCCGGAGCGGCCGCAGTGGGAAGGGCATTGCCGCGTACGGGCTGGCCCGTGGCGTCAATGATCTGTCCCGTTACGAAGATCATCAGATTCTTCTTGATGTGGTTGTCGGAGTTGCTGCGGAAGAAGCGGCCGATGAGAGGCAGGTCACCGAAGATCGGCACTTTGTCTTCCACCGTCTGCACGTTTTCCGTGATCAAACCACCGATTGCCACGGTATGGCCGTCGTAGATGAACAGGGACGTTTCAACGGACCGCTTGGAGAAGATCGGCTGCTCGATGCGGTTTTCCGTCAGCGTCAGGGACATCGGCTTGCCGTCGGAACCAACGCCGGTGGACTGGATCGGGCTGCCGTAGTTCACGAAGCCTTCAAATTCCACGATGCTGGGCTTGAAGTTCAGGTCGATGATGTACTTGTTGTCGCCAATGGTAGGCACCACTTCCAGAGTTACGCCGACGGGCTTCATTTCAAACACGCCGGGAGTGGCGGGAGTGACGGGGAAGCTGGATATCTGGGGCTGGATCTGATTGCCCAGCAGGCCGTCCACAATGTTACCGTTGTTCCCATAACCGTAACCGTTGTTATAGCCGCTGTTGCCTACGGAGTTGGGGAGTTCCGGCGGTTCGTATTCGGTGGGATACCAGAATTCGCGGATGATTTCAATCTTGGCGGTTTCACCGGACTTGGCGGTCACGCTGGGGGCGGTGAGGACGTCAGAGCCTTTTTTCTGGGACAGGCCGCGCATCAGCATCTGGAAGGAGCCTTCGTCATAAATGCCCGTCAGGGACATGATGCCGGGAGCGGCGTTTTTCTGGGAGGCTTCAGAGCGGTTGGTGCTGTTCAGCAGATTGTCCACGGAGTTCTTGGTGATGGCGTAGTCACCCGTGCGGTTGCCGCCGGTAACGAGGCCGTTGATGGTGTCGCTGCCGCTGTTTACAGGCCAGCCGGTCACGCCGCCGGGAGACTGGGTAAAGCTGTCGGAAGTGGAACCGGTGCCGTAGTTCGTGCCGCCGCCCAGGAAGGTGCTGCGGTCATTGCTTACGGAGAACGGGGTGACAATCCAGTCAAAGCCGAGTTCTTCCGTGTTTTCCTGGGTTACTTCCACGAACTTGGTCATGATGCGCACCTGCTGGGATTCGCCGCGGGTGTTTTCAATGAGCTGTTCGATCAGGTCCAGGTTGCCGGAAGTGTTGCGGACGACCAGGGAGGAATTGCCGTTGACAAGGAATGCCGTGGCGCCTTCCGGGAAGCTGATGCCGCTCTTTTGCAGCAGGCTGCGGATGGAGGGCATGGGCTTAAGGCCGGAGGAGCTTTCGCCACCGCCGCCAAAGGGGTCGTCACTGACTTCGCCGCCGCCGTCGCCGACGGTGGTGCGGAGAGCGGACTGGAAGCCCGGGGGCACGGAGAAGGTGCGCTGGTACAGATCCACGTCATTACCGCCGGCAGGAAGGATGGTCACTGCATAGTCTTCCACCTTCTGGCGCAGGCCGGCATTGCTGCAGATGAAACGGAGCACTTCCAGCATGGGAACATTAGTCAGCTTCAACTGGCCGATTTTGCGGGTGCGGATGCTTTCCTGCGGGGCTGCTGCCGGAGCAGCTTCCGTGACTTCCGCAGTTTCTTCGCCAAAGCCGTCTTCATCAGTTGCGGGAACGGCGGGGGCGACGGCAGCGGGCTGGGAATCATTGATGACAAAGTTGATGCCGCGTTCACCGTTCGGGCCTACCGTGCGGTCCAGTTCAATGGACTTTTTGCGCAGATAGTCAATGGCGTCTTCCACGGTGGTGTCTTCAAAAGAGACGGAGGGGATGATGATGCTCTTGAGCTTCATCAGATTGGCCGTGGCGCCGTTGATGTCCGTGATCGGTGCGTTGTCAGTGCCGTCGGCTCCGGTCGGGACTTCCATCGGGATGGGGCGTTCCCACATCTTGTCCACTTCCGCCAGCATGGTGCTGCGGGTTTCGTCGTAAGCGGCTGCATAGTAAGCCATTCTGCGGCGGTTGACCGTTTCCTGTCCGCGGCGGGCCGCCACGTTGTACGGGTCGATGGAGAGAACCTTGTTGAATTCGGCGATGGCTTTGTCGTAGTCGCCGAGGTCATAGTAACCATAGGCCATGTGAAGGAGGGTGTTCACCTTTTCCACGTTTTTCACGTGTTCGGGGGTGAGCGCCGGATTCGTGCGAATCGGGTCCTTCATGTATTCGAGCGTCTGCTTGGCAAGCTTGGCGCTCCGGGGATTGAGCTTGATGGCATCCTGCAGAAGCTTGTCGGCTTCGTCATAGCGCCCCACTTTGATGTATTCCTGAGCAACGGCGATGCTGGCGTCGCCAATATGGTTGGCGATAGCTTCCTTGCGCTGGTCGTTGATCGGCGCGGAAGGCAGCATGTTGTAAGCGGCGTTGTATTTGTCCAGGGCTTCCTTGTACTTGCCTTCGCGGTAC
>ERZ773193.3565-NODE-3565-length-13982-cov-3.094565_pt1 | contig 13982 bp, 9 predicted proteins | sample MGYA00511110_ERZ773193 | MGnify/ENA primary metagenome ERZ773193 (study PRJEB29015, sample SAMEA2737784) | human gut metagenome | biome: human gut; feature: human-associated habitat; material: faeces | place: China | collected 2012 ...
GTGGGGAGAATATGGGCGAACAGTATTTATATCAGAAATTCCCCTTCTTAAGTCAGAAAAAAAGGAGCTGTCTGAAATATATTTTCGGACTGCTCCTTCTTTTTACTACCTATCGAATGCCTTTGAAAGTGACAGTTTTGCGCATTCCTCGTTTCAGGAATAATTTTTTATAATTTTTGGCCTGTTTTCTTGGAACATAGACTTTCATTTTTGCAGGTGTTCCTTTAAAGGCATTTGAACCAGTGTATTTCTGCGATAATCCTGGAGATTGAATGTTCAGTGTTCTTAATTTCTTACATCCGTAGAAACATTGCTTTCCAATTAACCGAACGGATCTTCCAACTTTTACAGAAGACAGTTTAGGGCATTTATAGAAAGCATAATTTTTGATCTGAACAACGTTATTTCCAATGGATACCTTCTTCAGATATTTGTTGTTTTTGAAAGCTTTGCTTCCAACAGAGGTTACAGTGTAATCCAGACCATTGAGTGTAATGCGGTCCGGAATATTAATAACACTCGATTTTTTATTTACGGGTTTTGTATACTCCAGAGTTTGAGTGCCGGTTACCTTATATATGCTATTACTTGCTGTATGTTTGACAGGCATTCCAACTGGGTAAGGTCTTGGAGCTGGAGTACTGGTAGGCTGTGGCTTCGGAACCGGAGTATTTGTTGGTCTTGGAGTCGGAGTATTGGTAGGCTTCGGAGTCGGGGTGCTGGTCGGCTTCGGAGTCGGAGTGTTAGTCGGAACCGGAGTATCTGTTGGCACTGGAGTGCTGGTAGGCTTCGGAGTCGGGGTACTGGTAGGCTTCGGAGTTGGGGTGCTGGTCGGCTTTGGAGTTGGAGTGTTAGTCGGAACCGGAGTATTTGTTGGTACTGGAGTACAGGTAGGCTTTGGAGTCGGGGTACTGGTAGGTTTCGGAGTCGGAGTATTGGTCGGCTTTGGAGTCGGAGTTGTGACTCCTTGAGCAGAATCATAGAATTCTACTTGCGCGGTGTAGGATTTCTTTGTAACTCCGTCTGGTGCAGTTAATGTATAAATGACCGGATTGGTAAAATCATGTGGGGTTCCACTCCAAAAGGCAGCCGGAAGGGAAGTACCGTAACTGTAGCCAAAATCAATAGATGGTTTCAGGGCAGTTACATTTGTGCCTTTTGGCAGCCGGAGAATGATCGTGTCCGTTCCAATCTCTCCGATGACATCCTGTTTAAGTTCCGGGTTATCCGAGGCACGCAGTACGAAACTGTAAAATTTTGCTTCACTGGAAGCAAGTACATGTAATACAATTTTTACCGATAAGGTCGCTTTTGTCTGAGTATCCTGAACGGTGTACAGTGACTCGTAAGTGCCGATAGGAGCAGTAACTGTTCCTGAGTAATAGAAATAAGAGTAACTGGAACTGTCAGGTATATTATTTCGGCTCAGTCCGGACGGAAGATTCTCGCTGACAACGGTTGTCTTGTACTCGCCACTGCCGCCGGTTACGTTGCCGGAATAAGCATATTGAGTGTTCTTGGTTCCAGTGCACAGATGAAGCTCTGTATCTGTGATCTGCAGAGGAGCCAGTACACTGAGAGTCGAGGAAACTGCAGTTACAGTTCCATACTGTCCTGGTAATATATCTGTAGCATAAAACAGAAGAGAGCTTCCGCTGTCCGAAGCAGTCATAATATGCTCTTTGTCAATCGCAGTAACATTTGAAGCAGCGCCAAGTGCTATATGAATTCCATAGGTATCCAGAGTATCAGTAGTAATTATTGGAGAAAGGGTTCCATTGCTGTAAACAATCTGGAGCTTTATTCCCGAAAGATCCAGCTTATCTCCGATGGTGTACTGAGTCTTTGAGGGCGAAGAAAGAATATTCAGTTTTGTTGGTGTATTTGCTGCAACAGAAATCTTCTGTGTTACTTTTGCACCAAAATAGTCAAAAGTAACTTCTGTATCAGAAGAAGTCAGCGCACGCGTTTTATTATAAGTATATCCGCTGTAAATATAGGCATAGCGACCGCCTATGGTAGCAAAGAAGCTGACACCGGATGGATTGAACAGATCTCCCTCTGTATAGGAAAGTCTGGATGGTTTTGCTGATATCTGGAGACTTGTAATATCACTTGTTTTTGGAGCAACGACAGGAAGTAAATAACTGGTCTGTCGGCCTTTGTATGTTACAGTAATCTGGCAGGTATGTGCCGATGTATTATCAAAACCGCTGACCATATCCCGCGTAATGGAAACTTTCGTTTTGTTGTTTATAACAAGCGTTCCGAAGCTCCATGGTGTTTCACCAATATAACAGGAGGACGGAGTATATTTTACAGAAAGTGAAGTAATGTCTGAGGAATCGGTTCGAGCCGGGATTCCATCATCAGACATTTTCCAGTCAGCTCCAAAAGACCATCCCTGGTAAGAGGAAGAATCCTTCATCTGTGCATCTGTCAGCAGACCACCGGTTGAAGGCACTGCAGCAGTAGAACCGACCAGATTTCCAGATCCCGTTTTTCCATAACAGTTCAGGATGTGACCATTTAATCCGGTTGAAGAATTTATTACATTTGCAGCTGCAAGACCGCAAATTTGTCCAACAGAAGAGGAACCACCGGAAACTTTAATCTGACCGGCATGCAGACATTCTTTGATCACACCACCCATACCACCGAATTTTTGGGTTTCACCGGCAATACCACCGACATAAAGAGGATAAGAAGTGCCGTTTTCCTGGGTGACAGAGATGATTCCATTGCTGACACACTTTTCTATTGTACCAATATTTAATCCGGCAATACCGCCGACCCAGCCTTTCATAGCTGGCATAGACAGATTTATATTCAGGCGGGCCGTACACCCACTGATGATTCCGGCAAGTTCGTTCTGACCGGCAATGCCGCCAAATTCAGGAAAGACCATGGATCCATCGCCACCCATATGTCCGGTGACCGTGCCGGAAACAGAACATTCCTGAATCTTTCCCTGATTATATTGTGCAATGACACCCTGTACATTCTGGCTGTCATCGTCAAAATCAGCTACAATTCGCAGATTTTCAATGGTTCCGTCATTTTGGGCGATAAGCGGTTTTTTTAATCCGTAAATAGTGTGTGAATTACCATCTAAGTGTCCACTGAAATAATTTACAGAGAAATTAATATTTCCATTTGTCTGAATATCTTTGGTCAGACTGTAATAAGCACCCGGATGATCCGAGATAAGGTTCAGGTCATCGAGAGAAGTGATCTTATATGGATCAGAGGCAGTACCACTACCTTCAGATGGAGCTGCAGAAGTGGCGCGATTTCCGACGATACGGTAAATAATGCTGGAGCTTCCGTTGGCAGGAACCGTGAATTTCCCATTTTTCAGTTTTATAATGACTGCAGAAGCTGCAGGCAGCGTATAGTTCTGGTTACTGTTTCCGGAAAAAACAGGAAATGTTGCAGCCTTTCCGGCGGCAATACGGTCACCAGAGAAACTGTAATTGCCGTAGAGATCGCCGGCAGCGATTGCGGTATAGAAATCAGCCATTAATGTCTTAAATGGAATGCCGGTTACCTGCGTCAGGTATTCTTCACAGGTAAGGGTGGAGGCATCTATCTGGTAAAATTTTGGCAGGACATCCATTGGTTTATAGCTTCCGGCCATACGGTCGATTACATAACGCATAAAAAGATAAGGCATGCCGTAATCCTGCGCCGTATCATCACGGTAGGTCTGATAGATTAGGGAAGAGCCGCTTCGAATAGCGGTACTTCCGGCAATGCCGTTTAACCATCCGCTGGAATCAATGCCACCCCAGAGATAGTCCATGGCAGTCACAGCCAGTCCCTCATTGAGCCACATATATCTGCCGGTATTGGAAAATCTGGTTTTCAGCCAGAGCAGTGCATGCTGTCCTTCGTGTACAAGCAGACCGTTTCTTTTGGACATTTCACCGGAAACATAGGCAGATGCAGAAGGAGTGTTGATATGGATTGCTGTGATGTCTGTGTCGTACATGTACATGCCGCTTGCGGAAGATAAAGTTTCGAGAAGAATTGAAATTTTACCGGAATTATCTTCATATGGGATGTTACCACCGGCCAGAGTATTCAGGATTCGATAAGGTTGTCCGTCATATACACCTGCCATATCCTTTGCGATTGAGGAAGTCTTACCAGCTGCATCGTAACTGGCTTTCATATCTTTATCCATCCAGATATAGCAGTGTTCACCAATGCCGATGCATACATAAGTTTTGCCTGTACTATTTGAACGATAGATATATTTTTCCTGCCCGATGTAGTAACTTGTGGCAGCAGACTGTGCAGCTGCTGCGGAAAGGGCAGATGAAGAAAGAACATTATAATCACTGGTGTCAGAAGCTTTTTTGAGAATCTGGGACGCAGGCAGATTGGCTGCGCTGCTGCCAGTGCTGAGATAAGAAGAGACAGTATCTGTACCATCGTCAAAAACCAGAGTTCCGGTATTCTGAGATGAAGAGGTGTCTGTATTTATAATAACGGCATATTCTCCGGAAACAGTCTGCCCTGGTGAGCCTTCAACAGCATCTGCTGATACAGAAAAACAGCAGAACAGACCTGTGAACAGAAAACCGATTCCCATAGAGAGAGGAAAAAATCTTTTCTTTTTCATAGGGTTCCTCCAGTTTTATTTTTCGGTTTTTATTTTACCATCAGACTGGTGTAAAAGCTATTCTTTTCGCAGAAAATGCAATATCATGAAGAAAAGTAAACAGAAACGTAACCTGCCTGTGATTCAGGACAATAATTTGTTCTGTTGGCGATATTGTCTTGGTGACATCCCGTAAATGTTACGGAACGCTCTGGAAAAATGAAGCTGGTTTGGATATCCAACCTGAACGCTGATGTCACCAATGGACAGGCTGGTGCTGGTAAGCAGAGAGGTTGCTTTACTCATTCGATAGCGGATCAGGAAGTCCTGTGGAGACTGTCCGATCATATCTTTGAAAACTTTACCAAAATAGCTTCGGTCAAGATTACAGCGATTTGCCATATCTTCGACTGTGATTGGCAATGTATAATTTTGTTCAATAAAAGAAAGTGCTTCCTGTGCGTAAAATCTTGAAAGCTTTCCGCCCTGAAGTCTTTTTTTATTGGAAGAACCCTGGATAAGGGCATCCATAATAAGATATAACTGACCAATGATCCCAAATGGGCGGGAATTGTCCGGATATTGTGTCAGACGCAGCATTTCATCGCGAAGCTTATCTGCTGCTGTATCGGAAATGGGATGAAAGACCGGATGATCGTTGGACAGTCCGGCTTCTTCCATCAGCTCTTTTGCACGCAGTCCATCGAACTCTACCCAGACGTATTCCCATGGGAATTTCTGGTCAGCACTGTAAAGATTGATACGCCCCGGTTCAATGAGAAAGCCGGAATGTGCTTCCATATGGTAAACAGCACTGTCATCTTTTTCTGTAACACTCAGCATTCCTTTGCCGGAAATAATATAGTGAAAAAGATAATGATTACGTACAAATGGTCCATAAGAATGCAGAGGATCACATTTCTCATAGCCGTATTGGTATACGGTCAGGTCAAGAAAAAGTTCATTGGAAAATATGTGAAAAATAGAATCTGACATGGTTTTTATCATTTCCTCCTATGGGATATAGTAAAATATGCATAAAAACGAGATACAGAAATCATACAATTTTAACGAAATATCGCTATTTAGTACTATTATATACCATAATGAGTAGTAACATCAACATTATTCTGGAAATAACGCATTATGGTATATTTTGATGTTATCCATCTATGTACGAAGCTTTTCTTTTGGTGCTAGAATCGAATCAAACAGAGATGACCGGTCTGAATCTGAACTGCCGGATGGCAGTAAATAGCTGTAAAGAAGGGAGAAACAAATGGGAAAGCATAAAGTAGGTGCTGTTTTCCTTGCAGGCGTTCTGGCAATGGGAATAGTTATGACAGGATGCTCCGGAAAGGACGAAACAGAGGGCAAAACTGTAATTGAAATGGTACAGTATAAACCGGAGGCGGTAGATATTTTTGAACAGTTTCAGGATGAGTTCAATGCAACGCACGATGATATTTATTTAAAGATTGATTCACCGAACGATGCAATGACAATCCTGAAAACAAGATTTATCCGTGAGGATAATCCGGATATCATAGGAATTGGCGGGGATATTAATTATTCCAATTTTCTGGATGCAGACATGCTGATGGATATTTCTGATTTTGAAGGACTGAACGATATTAAAGAGAAATATCTTGAGATGAACAAAGATCTGGAATATGTGCCGAAAGATGGTGTTTATGCCGTTCCGTATATGGCAAATGCAGCTGGAATTCTTTTTAACCGGGATATGTTTGAAGAACATGGCTGGGAGGTTCCGACCACATGGACAGAATTTACGAATCTTTGTGATCAGATCCAGTCAGAAGGAATCCAGCCATTATATTTTGGTTTTAAAGATACATGGACTACACTGGCACCGTGGAATGCAATTGCAGTAAGTCTGTGCGATTCTGATCTGACTTATCAGGTAAACAGTGGAGAAACAACTTTTGCAGAAAATTACAGAGAAGTGGCAGAAAAGGAAAAAGCGCTTCTTGCATATGGACAGAAAGATCCGGTTGTACAGTACAAGATGATGGGTTAGGATATAACGATGCCTGCACTGCATTCGCAAGAGGAACATCTGCGATGTTTACAATTGGAAGCTATGCGATCTCTCAGATCAAATCTGTAAATCCGGATATGAATATTGGTTCTTTTGTATTTCCGGCAAATGAAGATGCAGATAAAAATGTGCTGAATTCCGGAAATGATCTGATGTTCTGCGTGATGAAAGATTGTAAAAATAAAGAGGCAGCTTATGAAGTGCTCAGTTATATGCTCGAAGATGAAAATGTCAAAAAATATCTGAATGCACAGAGCGCTGTTCCATGTAAAAAAGGTGATTTTGAGATTACTCCGGAGCTGGAAGAAATGCGTGATTATATCGAAAACGGTATTGTAGCGGATTATCAGGACCATCATTATCCGAGCGAAATGTCAGTAGATGCAATGATCCAGACATATCTGATGGATGACAGTGCTGATGCGACAGATACATTTATGAAACGATTTGACAAAGAATGGATTCGCTACAACAGAGATGTCGTGGCAAAAGTAAAAGCATATGAGGAGGGTAATGATCATGAATAAAAAACATGGTGCGTGGAGCAAAAATGAAAAGATATTTTTTGGCCTGCTGGCACCAATTCTGGTTCTTTTCTTCTGCTTTAATACATTACCGCTGATCAAAGGTTTTTATTACGGACTTACAAACTTCCGCGGATATGGAAGTTATGATTTTGTAGGACTGCGGAACTTTGCAGAAATTTTCCAGGATTCCCGTGTGGGTCACTCATATCTGTTTACATTTAAATATGCGTTGGTTATGACAATTGTGGTCAATCTTCTCAGCCTGATCCTGGCACTGGGACTGAACAGCAAGATCCGTGGAAAAAATGCACTCAGAGGAATCTATTTTGTACCAAATATTCTGGGAGGTCTGGTTGTCGGTTATATCTTCAGCTTCATTTTTACCTATATTCTGCCGACGATCGGAGAAGTAACAGGAATTGATTTCCTGAAAACAAGTCTCCTTGGAAGTACAAAATGGGCATGGATCGCAATTGTGATCGTCGGAGCATGGCAGGGAATAGCGATGAATACGATCATTTATATTTCCGGTCTGCAGACTGTTCCGGAAGAAGTTTATGAGGCATGTATGCTGGATGGAGCATCCGGATGGAAAAAATTTAAGAGCATTACACTTCCATTGATCATGCCATTTGTAACAATTAACCTTGTCCTTTGTATGAAAAATGCGCTGATGGTATTTGACCAGATCATGTCTTTGACAAAAGGTGGCCCGTCACAGAGCACAGAGTCCATTTCTTATCTGATCTATAACAATGGTATGAGTGGAGGACAGTTTGGTTTCCAGAGTGCGAATGCATTTGTATTCTTTATTGTGATCGTTGCGATATCACTGTTTCAGATGAAATTCCTGGGAAGTAAGGAGGAGCAGTTATAATGAGCAGAACAAAGAAAAAAGAAGGCGCTGTTCGTGGTAAGACTACAAACAGGATTATTAATATTTTACTGGTACTTGGCTGTCTGACGATTTTATTTCCACTGTATATGACAGTGATCATTGCATTTAAGAAGCCATCGGAAATGACAAATGATGTAGCTGGTGCACTGGCATTCCCACAGAAATGGAGTTTTGAAAACTTTGCAGAAGCAATGCGTGTAACTGATTTCTGGCATTCTCTTGGAAACAGTCTTCTTATTACCGGGGTAACTGTGGTATTATGTATATTAATACATTCACTTGCCGGTTATCTGATCGGAAGAAAGATGAAGCAGCGTAAGATATTTAAGATTTCTTACTATTACATTGTAAGTGGTATGTTTGTACCGTTTGCGGTTCTTATGATGCCGCTGGTAAAAGAAACTGCACAGCTGGGAATCGCAAACCGCTTTGGTGTTATCGTATTGTATGTTGTGTTTTTTATGCCGATGAATGTACTGCTTTATTCCGGATATCTGAATAATATCCCGATGGCACTGGAAGAGGCTGCCTGTGTGGATGGAGCCGGAGTATGGCAGACTTACTGGAAGATTATTTTTCCAAATATGAAACCGATGCATGCAACAGTAGCAGTTCTCACAGCAATGAGTACCTGGAATGACGTTATGACTCCACTGGTCATCATGTCCGGCACAGATCAGAACACACTGCCGCTGGCACAGCTGAATTTCCAGACACAGTTCGGAACGAATTATAACCTGGCATTTGCATCTTATCTTCTGGCATTACTTCCAATTTTAATCTTTTATATCATCTGCCAGAAACAGATTATCAATGGTGTTGTAAACGGAGCAGTAAAATAATTCTTGAAAAAGACAGAAAGGGAAAACGACAATGGCTATCAATATAAAGAATCAGATTTTTACTCTTCATACAAAAAACAGTACTTATCAGATGAAAGTGGACGAGCAGAATATGCTTATTCACACTTATTACGGAAACCGTACGGATGATACGGACTGTTCCTATCTGATTCGTATGGCAGACCGTGGATTCAGCGGAAATATCCCGGGGACTGACAGAGAGCGTGTATATTCTCTGGATTTTCTTCCGCAGGAGTTTCCGGTATATGGCGACGGAGATTATCGTGTAGACTGTCTGAAAGCAGACCTTGGAAGCGGTGTACAGGACGGGATGTTTTTCTTTGACAGCTATCAGGTAAGAGAAGGAAAATATAACATTCCGGGGCTTCCGGCATTCTTTTCTTCTGAGAAATCAGAAGGAGAGACACTGGAGATCGTTCTGAAAGATGCTGTTGAAGAAGTCTATGTACATCTTCTTTATGGAGTCTTTGAAGAGCTGGATATCATTACAAGAGCAGCAGTAGTCGAAAACCGTACAGAGGGTGATATCCAGATTTCCAGAATTATGAGTGCGTGTCTGGATCTTGGAATGGGAAAATATGATCTGATTCATTTTTATGGAAAACATGCCGGTGAGCGTCAGATGGAAAGAAACAGTCTGCCACACGGCATCACGGAGCTTCGCAGTACCCGTGGAACTTCCAGCCACCAGCATAATCCTTTTGTGATTCTTGCGGATAAAGACACTACAGAGAGTACTGGTGAGTGCTACAGTGCATCTTTTCTGTACAGTGGCGGTTTTCATGCACAGGCAGAAGTAGATCAGTTTAATCAGACAAGACTGGTCATTGGAATTGATGACTATGATTTTTCCTGGAAACTAAAAAAGGGTGAAAGCTTCAGCACACCCGAGGTATGTCTGACATACAGTGCAGATGGATTTTCAAAGCTGTCCCAGACTCTGCATCAGGCAATCGTGTCGAATCTGATCCGCAGCTGCTGGAAAGACAGAGTGCGCCCGATTCTGGTAAATAACTGGGAAGCAACCTATTTTGATTTTAACAAAGACAATCTGATTGCAATTGCAAAAGAAGCGGCAGAACTGAATCTGGATATGCTGGTACTGGATGATGGATGGTTTGGAAAAAGGGATGATGATTTCTCCGGTCTTGGCGACTGGTTTGTAAATGAGAAAAAGCTGTGCGGAACCCTTTCTGAGCTGGTGAAAGAAGTACATGATATGGGACTTTCTTTTGGGCTTTGGTTTGAGCCGGAGATGATCTCTGAGGACAGTGATCTGTATCGGGCACATCCGGACTGGGCACTGGTCATACCGGGAAGACAGCCGATCAGAAGTCGTTCCCAGCTGGTATTGGATATGTCCAGAGAAGATGTGACAGATTATCTGACAGAGCGGATCTGTGATATTGTAGAGAAAGCGGATATCCAGTATATCAAATGGGATATGAACCGTTCACTTATGGCTGCTTACAGTGCGAAGCTTCCACGTGACCGTCAGGGGGAACTGAGACATCGTTATGTGCTTGGCCTTTATAAAGTACTGGAAGCTGTGACTCAGAGATTCCCGGAACTTCTGCTGGAAGGATGCAGTGGCGGCGGTGGACGGTTTGATGCAGGTATGTTGTATTACTGTCCGCAGATCTGGTGTAGCGATAATACGGATGCGATTGAAAGACTGCGTATTCAGTACGGTACTTCCTTTGGCTATCCGATGTCTTCTGTTTCCGCACACGTATCGGTTTGCCCGAATCATCAGAATCATCGCGTGACACCATTCAAGACAAGAGGAATCTGTGCAATGCAGGGAACATTTGGATATGAACTGGATCTCAGTAAGATGACTGATGAAGAAAAGAAGATGGCGGGAGAACAGATTGCGTTTTTCAAAGAACATGGAAGACTGTTCCAGTTCGGAGATTATTACAGACTGACTTCACCATTTGAAAACAGAGACTATACTGTATGGGAATATGCGGCACAGGATGGCAGTGAGGCCTGCATGTCTGTCGTTTATACAGATATGTATGCAAATGCAGCATCTGAGATCGTGAAATGGAAAGGGCTGGATCCGAAAAAGGTTTATCAGATGCAGCTGGATGGAGAAGACGCTGGAAACTTCTCCGGCGCGGCGTTGATGCATGCCGGAATCCTGCTTCCATTACCAGAGCAAAATTATGATGCATTCCAGATTTATCTGAAGGCAGAATAGAATAAAGAAAAATTACAGAGAAAGCTCCTATGGTGTCGAAAGGCATTGTAGGGGCTTTTTTTATATGAAAAATCCACAAAATAAAGCACAAAAAAGGAAGAACGGAGTTGAGTTCTTCCTTTTTTGAGATATACTTAATTCGATTAAATTGCGTCCAGTGCCTGAGCGATATCTGCGATCAGATCGTTTTTATCTTCAAGGCCGCAGGAGATACGGATCAGTCCGGCTGGAATTCCGGCAGCAGCGAGCTGCTCGTCATTCATCTGGCGGTGTGTGGAGGTTGCCGGGTTGAGGCAGCAGGTTCTTGCATCTGCTACATGTGTTTCAATTGCTGCAAGTTTCAGATTTTTCATGAATTTTTCGGCAGCAGCACGTCCACCCTTTAATTCAAAGGAAACAACACCGCATCCACCGTTTGGCAGATATTTCTTTGCAGTTTCATAGTATTTGTTGGATGGAAGTGTCGGATAGTTTACGAATTCTACTTTGTCGTGTTTCTCAAGGAATTCTGCAACTGCCTGGCCGTTTTCAACATGTCTTGGCATACGTACATGAAGCGATTCCAGTCCAAGGTTCAGAATAAATGCACTTTGTGGAGACTGAGCGCAGCCGAGGTCTCTCATCAGCTGAGAAGTACATTTGGTGATGAAAGCGCCTTCTTTTCCAAATTTTTCAGCATAGGTAACTCCGTGATAAGAATCATCCGGTGTGCAGAGTCCCGGGAATTTGTCTGCATGTGCCATCCAGTCAAATTTGCCGCCATCGATGATCGCACCGCCGAGCGCTGCTCCGTGTCCATCCATATATTTGGTTGTGGAATGTGTAACGATATCTGCGCCCCATTCGATCGGACGTAAGTTGACCGGTGTTGGGAAGGTGTTATCTACGATGAGCGGCACACCATGTGCGTGCGCTGCTTTCGCAAATTTCTCGATATCAAGAACGGTAAGTGCCGGATTGGCGATAGATTCACCGAAAACAGCTCTGGTATTTTCTTTGAAAGCTGCGTTTAATTCTTCTTCTGTGCAGTCCGGGTCAACGAAGGTAACGTCTACGCCCATTTTTTTCATTGTAACTGCAAGAAGGTTGTAGGTTCCTCCATAGATGGAAGAGGAGGAAACGATATGGCTGCCGGCTTCGCAGATATTGAAGACAGCGAAGAAGTTTGCTGCCTGTCCGGAAGAAGTCAGCATACCAGAGGTACCGCCTTCGAGAGCTGTGATCTTGGCTGCAACATAGTCGTTGGTAGGATTCTGTAATCTTGAATAGAAATATCCTTCAGCTTCAAGGTCAAAGAGCTTGCCCATGTCTTCGCTGGTATCATATTTGTAAGTGGTTGACTGAATGATCGGAATCTGACGTGGTTCGCCGTTTCCTGGTGTGTAGCCTGCCTGCACGCATTTTGTATTAATAGTATAGTCCATGAATTTGCCCACCTTTATATAAATTGTAATATCTTTATGTTATACTTTTTTTTGTTATATGTAAAGAAAAAATACATACTTGATCGGTATGAGAAGGAGAAGAAGGTTATTGCTTATTATGTAAACAATAACGAGAGAATTATGGGACAAAGTAACAAAGCATTACACGAGAAATATGAATTCCGTGATATCAGGCGGGATGAGATCGAACAGGCCGTGAGAATTGAGGCAATCTGTTTTCCGCCAAATGAGGCTTGTACATATGAGCACATGGTACCACGAATCGAAAATGCACCGGATCTTTTTCTGGTGGCAGTGGACCGAAAAACCAGAAAGATGGCAGCTTTTCTGAATGGTCTGGCAACGAATCAGGAACACCTGACGGATGACTTTTTTACGAATGCTGACTTGCATGATCCGGCTGGAGCAAACATTATGCTCCTTGGACTGGATGTGCTGCCGGAGCACCAACACCAGGGACTGGCAAGAGAACTGATGGAACAATATAAGGAAAGAGAACAGGTTAAGGGAAGAAAGAAGCTGATCCTGACCTGCCTTCCGGATAAGGTTGAGATGTATAAGAAATTTGGCTTTAAAGACCATGGAATCGGCGATTCTGTGTGGGGCGGCGAAGCCTGGCATGAGATGAATATTGTGTTGGAGTAGAGTAAGATATCCTTCTTTGCAGACTTGAATTTACATTCGTTTGATATTATAATCAAAGGGATTGAAACGAATCCTGAAACAGCGGGAACATTTAATTTTAAGGAGGAATCTTATTATGATTACCTGGAACAACCTGGATACTCTTGAATCATTTAAAGAGCTTTCCAATGTAAAAAAAGTAAACCTTGTAGAAGCCATGACCGGAGAAAATGGTGCAGAACGTGTAAAGAACTACAGTGTACCGATGGCTGCTGGTCTTGCATATAACTATGCTGCAAAGCAGGTAGATGATGAAGTGCTGGAAGGTCTTAAAAAACTGGCAAAAGAAGCACAGCTTACTGAAAAATACGCAGCTCTTTATAATGGCGAAATGATCAATACAGGTGAGAAACGTCTTGTTCTTCATCAGCTGACACGTGGACAGCTTGGTGATACTGTCACAGCTGACGGTGTTGACAAACGTGCTTTCTATGTAGAACAGCAGCAGAAGATCGCTGACTTTGCCAATAAAGTACATGCAGGTGAGATTACAAACGCAGCAGGAGAAAAATTCACAACTGTTGTTCAGATCGGTATCGGCGGAAGTGACCTTGGTCCTCGTGCAATGTATCTTGCACTTGAAAACTGGGCAAAGAAAAACGACAAATTCAAAATGGAAGCAAAATTCATCAGCAACGTAGACCCGGATGATGCGGCAGCAGTTCTGAATTCTATCGATGTTGCA
>ERZ773193.3575-NODE-3575-length-13947-cov-6.737331_pt1 | contig 13947 bp, 7 predicted proteins | sample MGYA00511110_ERZ773193 | MGnify/ENA primary metagenome ERZ773193 (study PRJEB29015, sample SAMEA2737784) | human gut metagenome | biome: human gut; feature: human-associated habitat; material: faeces | place: China | collected 2012 ...
AGTAGAAGTGGTCCTCGCGGGTCTTGCCCTCCTCGTCGGGACGCTTGTCGTAGAGGTTCAGGCGGATGCCCTTGTTCAGGAACGCCAGCTCGCGCAGGCGGTTGGCCAGGATGTCGTATTTGTATTCGGTGGTATGCGTGAAGATCGAGCCGTCGGGCTTGAAGGTGATGATCGTACCACGGTCCGTACATTCGCCGACCACCTCGACCTGCGAGGTCGGGGCGCCCTTGCTGTATGTCTGGCGGTAGATCTTGCCGTCGCGGCTGTGGATCTCGGCGATCAGCAGCGTCGAAAGCGCGTTGACGCACGAGACGCCGACGCCGTGCAGACCTCCCGAGACCTTGTAGCTGCCCTTGTCGAACTTACCGCCGGCGTGGAGCACCGTCAGCACCACTTCGAGCGCCGATTTGCCCTCCTTCTCGTGGTAGTCGGTCGGAATGCCTCGGCCGTTGTCCCTGACGGTGATGGAGTTGTCCTCGTTGATCGTCACGTCGATGTCGGTGCAGTAGCCCGCCAGCGCCTCGTCGATCGAGTTGTCCACGACCTCGTAAACCAGGTGGTGGAGACCCTTCTCGCCGATGTCGCCGATGTACATGGCGGGACGCTTGCGCACCGCTTCGAGACCTTCAAGGACCTGAATGTTCGACGCGGAGTATTCTTCTTCTTGTTTTTTAACGTTTTCTAATTCGGTACTCATCGTAGTCTTTAAATATCGTACAAATATACGGAAAATTTCCGGATAAAACAAGCATCCGGAAACGGCTTTACGGACGATTGTTTGGTCTGTTCGTTCGCTTTGCGGCCTTGATGCGGAATTACGCCAGTTCGGCCTTGAGGTCCACCTCGCGGATTTTGCCCTTGGAGAAGAGCACGGCGCGGGCGGGGTAGTTCTCGATCAGGGCCGTGTTGTGCGTCGACATCACCACGGCGCAGCCCTGCGAGGCGATCTTCTGGAACAGCTGCATGATGCCGTCGGCCGTCACCGGGTCGAGGTTGCCCGTGGGCTCGTCGGCCAGCAGCACCTGCGGGTCGTTCAGCAGCGCGCGGGCGATCACCAGCCGCTGCTGCTCGCCGCCCGAAAGCTCGAAGGGCATTTTGTAGCTTTTGGCCCCCAGATCGACCAGATTCAGCACCTGATCGATCCGCTCGCGGATTTCGCTCTCGTGTTTCCAGCCCGTGGCCTTCATCACGTAATAGAGGTTCATGAAAACGTTGCGGTCGGTCAGCAGCTGGTAATCCTGAAACACGATGCCGATTCTGCGGCGCAGGTAGGGGATGTCGCGCCGTTTGAGCCTTCGCAGGTCGAAGCCGGCCACACGGCCTTCGCCCGTGAGCAGCTGCACTTCGGCGTACAGCGTTTTGAGCAGGGTGCTTTTCCCGCTCCCGACGCGGCCGAGCAGATAAACGAATTCGCCCGGCGCGACGCACAAATTCACATCGGAGAGTACCATCTCGCCCCGCTGGAGCAATTTGGATTCGGACGTGCTGCCGAACGGGTTGTCCGCATGATAAATAGCCGCGTTTTTCAGTCTTACAACGTATTTTTCACTCATAGAGCCGCTCTCTGGAATTATTTTCCAAAGATAGTCAAAATATTCGTTCCGGAAAGTTCCCGAAGCGAAAAAAAATACCTCCGGCGGGCCTCGGTCCGGTTTCGGAGAGGCGTTTGCGGATGTTTTTGTTTAATGAATCAGCCGTTTGTTTTCATAAAATAACCGCAATAATTTGCATATCCGCCCCGGCATGCCTACTTTTGTATAGACGTGCCGGGAGATTCCGGCCGGACAGTGACGCTAAAATTTATCGAATGAAAGAATACGAAATCCTGCAGGAGATCATGCGGGATGCCAAGATAGGTTGGTGGCAGGCCGACCGCAAACGTCGTATGTTCCACATATCGGAAGGGCTTCGCGATCTGCTGGGCCTTGCCACGTGCCAAGTGAGCTACGAGGAGTTCCGGGATATGATAAGCCCCGCCTACAGGGACTACGCCTTCGCTTCGGTGGGGGTGCGCGGGGGCGATTTCAACGAGGAGCGCCTTTACCCGCTTCGGGGACGGAACGGCGAGATCTGGTGCTACTGGAAACTGCTGCGCGAGGAGACCACCGAGGACGGAGGGATGCTGCTGACGGGTTATTTCCGCGTGGGCGATCCGCCGCTCGAAAAGGTCAACTCACCCGAACGGCAGCAGATCAACGACCTGCTGTACCGGCTCAACAGCATTTCGCATACGCTGCTCTCGCTGCTGAAAACCAACGATCTGGATGTCGTCATCGACAAGATACTCACCGACGTGCAGACCATGTTCCACGGCGGCCGGGCCTATATCATCGAATTCGACCGCGAGCGCAGGACGCACGACTGCACATACGAGGTTACGGCCGAGAACGTCACGGCCGAGCAGGATTTGGTAAACAGCCTGTCGATGGACGAGGTGCCGTGGTGGACCCGGCGTATCGAGAACGGCAATCCCATTATCATCTCCTCGCTCGACGAACTGCCCGACGAAGCGTTCCGCGAAAAGGAGGTGCTCGCCATGCAGGACATCAAATCGCTGATCGCCGTACCGCTCGCCTCGCGCGACAAGGTGTGGGGATACGCCGGCATCGACATCGTGAACGAACCCCGGAGATGGAGCGGGGAGGATTACCAGTGGTTCGCGTCGCTGATGAACATCATCAGCCTCTGTATCGAGCTTCAGCGCTCCGAACGGGAGGCGCAGTCCGAACGCACCTACCTCGAAGGCCTTTACCGCCACATGCCGCTGGGCTATGCACGGCTGCAAATGCTGCGCGGCGAGGACGGCGCGCCGTCCGATTTCAGGATTTTGGATTCGAATTACGCCGCCGACAAGATCTCCGGCAGCCGCCGGGAGCGCTACATCGGCAAACGCGCATCCGAGCTGGGACTCGACATGCGGTTTTACATGCCGATTTTTTCGCAGGTGCTCGACGGCGGTGATTATGTCGAACACGATTATTACGACGAGCAATCGAAACACTGGATACACTCGATTCTCTACACGACCCACGAGGACGAGGTGATCTGTCTCTTTTCCGACACGACGGACGTGCACAACGCCCACGAAGCGCTTTTCAACAGCGAAAAGCTGCTGCGCAACATCTTCGACAACGTGCAGGTCGGCGTCGAGCTGTACGACCGGGAGGGGTATCTGGTGGACCTCAATAACAAGGACCTCGAAATCTTCGGACTCAAAACGAAGGAGGCGGTGCTGGGCGTCAATTTCTTCCGCAATCCGCTCGTTCCGCAGGAGATCCGCGAAAACGTGCGCAACGGACAGGAACAGGCTTTCAAACTCGATTACCATTTCAACCGGCTGGACGGCTACTATCCCTCCGAAAAGAAGGGGAACGTCCAAATATACACGACGGTCACCATGCTCTACGACATGTACGGCGAGTTGATCAATTTCGTGGTCATCAATATCGACAACACCGAGATCAACGAAGCCTACAGCCGTCTTGCCGAGTTCGAAAGTTCGTTTTCGCTGGTGAGCCGCTTCGGCAAGGTGGGCTATGCGCGATTCGACCTGATGACGCGCGACGGCTATGCCGTGCCGCAGTGGTTCCACAATATCGGGGAGCGGAGCGATACGCCGATGCCGCAGGTGATCGGGGTTTACGACCATGTGGATCCCGAAGACCGCGCCGCCATATTCCGGGAGATCGGGCGCGTCAAGGCGGGCGAATCCAACGGCTTCACGCTCGACCTGCGCGTCACGCCCGAAGGCGAACCGACGGGATGGACCCGCGTCAATGTGGTGCGCAATCCGCTGAACACCGACCCGTCGAAGATCGAGATGGTATGCGTCAATTTCGACGTCACGGAGCTGAAGCAGACCGAGAAGAACCTGATCGAAGCCAAGAACAAGGCCGAGGTCAGCGACCGGCTCAAATCGGCTTTTCTGGCCAACATGAGCCACGAAATCCGCACGCCCCTGAACGCCATCGTGGGATTTTCGAACCTGCTGGCCGAGACGGACGACATCGGGGAGCGGCGCGAGTACATGCGTGTCGTCGAGGAGAACAACGAGCTGCTGCTCAAACTCATATCCGACATTCTGGACCTTTCGAAGATCGAAGCCGGGACCTTCGAGTTCAATTACGGCCGGGTGGACGTCAACCGCATGTGCGAGGAGACGGTGCGTTCGCTCAGTCTCAAGGTCAAGGACAAACCCGTCGAGCTGATCTTCGGGGAGCACGATGCGCAGTGCTGCGTGGTCGGCGACAAGAACCGGCTGATTCAGGTCATCACCAACTTCATCAACAATGCGGTGAAGTTCACCGACGAAGGCTCCATTACGCTGGGCTACCGCACGGAGGGCGGCGAACTGCTTTTCCATGTCGAAGACACCGGATCGGGCATCTCCGAAGAGCATCGGCAGAGCATCTTCGACCGTTTCGTCAAACTCAACAGCTTCGCGCAGGGCACCGGACTGGGGCTTTCGATCTCGAAGAGCATCGTCGAGCAGATGGGCGGCCGTATCGGCGTCGAATCGGAGGTGGGGCGCGGCTCCCGGTTCTGGTTCACGATTCCGGCCGTGACGTGCGACGCACCCGAAAAGAAGAACGCAGCCCCCGCACCGCGTCCGGCGGCGGTGCATGGCGACGGACGGCTGCCGCGGCTGCTCGTGGCCGAGGATACCGACAGCAATTACCTGCTGGTGTCGCTGATGCTGCGCAGGGAGTTCGACATCGTGCGCGCTTCCGACGGCGAAGAGGCCGTGAAGATATGCCGCGAACTCAAACCCGCCGCAATTCTCATGGACGTCAAAATGCCCGGCATGGACGGTCTCGAAGCCACGCGGCATATCCGCGCCTTCGATCCGTCGGTGCCGATCGTCGCCGTCACGGCGTTCGCCTACGACCGCGACCGGCAGAAGGCGCTCGACGCCGGGGCCAGCGAATACCTGTCTAAACCCCTTAACGGCGAACGGCTGCGGCAGACGCTCCGCGAGCTGCTTTCGGAAGAATAGGACAGCTCCGGAAACAGTGGCCCTGCGGTATGCCGTCCGGCGGGATTCGGGCTGTCATGGGGGTCGTTGCGGCCCTCATACTCTGCTCATGCAGGTACGCCCGGCCCGAAATGGAAAACGGGCCGTTGCCCGACCGGCTCATAAGCGCATCGCGGAGTCTTCCGCAAACAGAGACCTGTCTGCGCCCGGTTCAGCCACCCTTCCCGGCGGCGACTTGTCGCGGTGCAAGGAGACGCTCATGCAGTTGCGCGCAGTTCTTCCTGCCGGGCCGGACGAGTGCGTGAACCGGGCCCGGATTCCCCAGCGCGACGCCCTTGGGCGGAGCCGAATAGACGATTTCTCCCGGTGCGGCTGCATTATTCCGAAAATTTGTACTATCTTTGCAATGTTTCCATGAGACTTTGTTTCGCAAAACGGGGGTGCCCGGTTTTGACAGCAGGCAGAGTTTGATTGTAAGCACGCCGAGCGCTGTGTGGCGGCTCGTTAATCCCGATGCTCGATTTACAAATGGCAATAACAGCTATGCACTCGCTGCCTAATTTTCAGAGAAAGTTAGCTTAATCGCCGGGTCCAAGGAGGCTTGGCGACGAGTATCCCGGAGAGTGGTTCCGCTCTTTAACCGCTTTCCATATGGGGTATCATCGATTTAGAGATAGTGCGCCGGACCGTCCCGGCCGGCGTGCGAAATTCAGGGACTGGGACCTCGGTTAGGCGGCCGCCTGCCGGACCGGGGTAGAAGGATCAAGTGGCGGCTAAGCGTGTAGAAAGCTTTCGGGTTCCCTGTTTGGACGCGGGTTCGACTCCCGCCACCTCCACACCGCAACAAAAAATACGACCTGCCGCAGTGACGGCAGGTCGTATTTGTTTGAAGAGCGGAGTATTATTTCTTGTACCAGTCTTTATTCTTTTCGCCGTTCGTAGCGGCCCATTCCGCATAAGCGGGGTAGACCTGATCGATCGGGGACTTTTCATTTGTCTGGTCGAGCAGTTTGGCCACGTCCCCGTCGTTCGCACCCGAAAGGAAGAAAGCGAACGGATAATTCTCGGCGCGTACGTAGTAGATGCCTTTTTCGGGAACAGACTTGTCGTCGTTCGTGCCGAAGAACGACATTTCGGCGCGTGCCGTCGGCGCTTCGTAGGGGATATGCACCTCCCAGCGTTTGCCGGCGGTCAGCCCGTCGCGGTCGGTGCGGTAGATGAACGGCTTGATCGTTCCGGCCTGCGCCTCGGCGACCGGCGCGTCGTATTTCGCCGTAATCCGGTAGGTCGCACCCATCGTCTCCTTAACGTCGGGCGTCAGCAGTACGACCTTGCCGTCGCGCTCGAAATCCGCAGCTTCGAACGTCTCGGCACCGGGCTTGCGGACGCTGAATTCGAGTTTTGCGTCCGCCGCCGCTCCCGTAAGGGTCACGGCGAGTCCGTTGGCGTTGCCTGCGAAGTTGGCGAAGGTCTTCAGCATGAACGACTCCTCGAAAATGCCCTTTTCGTTGAACACTTTCTCGTAATCGCTGCGGACCATCACGTCGTTCATGTCGTAGTCGCCGCGGCTGGGCCAAAGGTCCTCGAAGGCATAGATGCCGCGCAGTACGTTGGCCGTCTTCTTGCCGTCGTTGACATCGACCGACGGAATGTCCGTCACGGCGTCCACGGGATTGGAGGTCATCGTGAATACCACGTCGCTGAAATTTTCGTCGTTGTTGTGGTCCTCGAACGAGAAGAGCACCGAGTTGATGCCGCTTTTCTTGTCCGTATAGCGGAATACGGCCGTGCGGGGCGTCTGATAGGCGACACCGTTGTTATTGACGCTCAGACCGTCGGAAGTCGCGGCGCGGTACTTTTTGTCTCCGGCTCTCAGCCGGTTGGTCCATGCGTTGGTGGCCAGTACGAATCCGATGCGGTAATCGGCCGGGAATACGGTCGTAGCTCCGGCCTTGCTGCCGTCGGCGATTTCGGGATAATAGATCAGCTGTACGGCTGTGCCGCGCTCCACGCCCTGATAGAGCCGTGATTCCCACGGCGAGTTGCTCCACCGGCCGTCCTGCGTATTGGGGAAGATCATCACCACGTCGGCGTCGGCGAGCGACTTGGGTTTGTTGCCGGTTTTGTAGTAATAATAACCCATCGAGCTGTTCCAGCAGGTGTTGCTGCCCAGCAGGGTGATGACTACTTCGGCCGATTTTTCGAGATAGAGGTCGCGCGAGGAGCGGTACTCCTCCGGACACTTTTTGGTCGTGTCGAACACGCTTGCGTGCGCCTTGAGGAGCGCTCCGTAATTCTTGACTTTCAGGTCGCCCTTGTATTCGTAGCCGATGCTGCCGTAGGTCGTGTCGTAGCTGCCCAGCCATGTTTTCCAACCGTCCCGCTCGACGGCCGTCGAATGATACTCCTTGGCGCGCGTCGATGTGGGGGCCGCGTTCGCGGGTGCTCCCGATTCGGCCGATGCGGTCAGCATATCGCCGCTGCGGGTCGCTTCGAGCAGGGTGCGCGCATAGAAGGCGGGGGTCAATACATAAGCCTTCCGGATATACGAGGGCAGTTCGATCGTCCCTTCGAAACGCCCCTGCCCGTCGGTATAGCCGGCATAGAGCGGCTCGGTCCCTGCGATTCTGGCATAGGCCGTTTCAGTCTCTTCGACGGGGCAGGTGTCGTATACCTCGAAATAGACGTTGGACGGCATGCCGTCCATGTCGCCGTAATCGACGCAGAGCGTGACCGGGACGGTCGTCGTGAAGCCGAATTCATTGAATTCCCCGCCCTTTGCGGGCGGTTCGGGCGACGGGGTGGGGTTGTCGTGGGAACAACCCGCCGCAGCGGCCATCGCCATGGCCGCAATCGTTAGGATAGTGACGCTTTTCATTATCGTTGTCAATTGCACCTGCTCTGTTTTGTGTATATTTTGAGCGAAAGTGTATATTATGCCACAAAAGTATGCAAAAAAAACGTACGTTGTACGCCGACGCACGAAAAATTGCAGGAAATTATTAAAAATAAGATTTATAGACCCTTTTATGGTATTCGGAAGATCTTGCCTTCGGCGAAGGTCGCCCAAAGGGAGCCGTCGGGAGCCTGCGCGAAATCATTTCCGCCCGAATTGCAGCATTTGACGCTCCACAACAGCGTGCCGTCTTCGCCTACGGCGGCAACGGTGCCGTGACGGCCCGCGACATAGACCACGCCGTCGCGCACGAATGCCGGACAGGAGTTGTACTCATACCCCCAGCCGAGGTCCGTGCACCATAGTTCGCGGTACCGCTCCGCCGAGGTGTCTATGGCCGCCAGCTCGCCGTCCATCGTCTTGTAGTAGAACCTCCGTCCGTCGCCGCTCAGTCCGGTCGTTTCGCGCGATTTGCGGCTGTTGTCGCGCCATAGCTGCTTCCCGGTGGCGAGATCCAGACAGGTCACGACGCGGTCCGGGGCGACGATGAAGACCTTGCCGCCGGCGATGCGGGGTACGACGTGCCCCGGCGAGAAGAAGAGACTGCCGCTGCCGTTGTTCCACTTCCAGAGCAGTTCGCCGGTGCCGGCGTCGAGACAATAGAGATGGCGGTCCCATGCGCCGAATACGAGCCGTCCGTCGGCCAGCGCCGGACGCCCCTGCGCCTGCCCGCAGCCGTAATCGTGCCGCCACAACAGCCTGCCGCTGCGCAGGTCGATCTTGCCTATGGAACCGGTTCCCAGACCTATATATAATGCCCCGTCGTCCGTAATTCCGTCGCCCACGACAGCGCTCTGCGTCGGAAGGTGCCATTTCTCGCGCCCCGTCCGGGCGTCGAAGGCCCATATGCCGCCCGATGCGGCTCCCGCGATCACGAGTCCGCCGGTGCAGAGCGGGGTGGTGTAAAGCCCGTCCGGAAAGACGTGCCGCCACAATTCGCGTCCCTTGCGCGTGTCGTAAGCGCGCAGTGCGCCCTGCGAATTGCCGTAACAGAGCACCTCGCCGCAGAATGCCACTCCCGTCAGCACCATGGCGCTGTCCTGCACGACCAGCCGCATGCGGCCTTCGGCGTCGGGCGCCGGCGGCAGCGGGTCGCAGGGGAGCGCCAATATCTGCGGATCGTCTTTCAGGCAGACCGTATACCGGGTGACCGGGGGCATGCCGAGCGGCTTCTCGCGTATGCGCACCGAGTCGGCGAAAAAGTCGAGCAGCGTATACCCCGGCGCTTCGCCCCTTTTGCCCGCGAGCGCGCGGCCCGGAATCCCCGCAATCCCGTCGAAGTTGCGCAGCTGCAGCTGGTGGTAATGGCCGTACAGCGATGCCGTGACGCCCACGCTTTTCAGCGTCTCGGTCACCTCCTGCCGGTTCGTCAGATCCCCGTTGAGCGGATAGTGGCAGAGGCTTACGATCCGCTCGCCGGGCCGTGCGGCGGCCGCTTGGCGTTCGAGCCATGCGAGGTCTTCGCCCCGTATCATTCCGTCGGCCATTTTCATATAAGGCCCGCTGGCATAGCCCAGAAAGAGATAACCCTTGGCGCGGGTGGCGACGCATCCCGCATGTCCGAACAGACGGCGGAATGTCGTGCAGCCGCTTTCGGACCACGTCGTTTCGTGGTTGCCCGGCACCGTGAACCACGGCTTGCGGAGCTGCGACATGAGTCCGTGCACATGCGCCAGCTCGCGGTCGCTCCCCATGTTCGTCAGGTCGCCGCCGAAGATGACCAGATCGGCGTCCGAAGCGTTCGCCTCCGCGACGGCGATCCGGAAGAGCGAATCCTGCACGTTGCCCGGCGTGACGTGTATGTCGGTGAAGAAGACGGTGCGGAGCGTATCGGCGGGCGGCACCTCCCCGACCGTTTTCGCCGCGGCAGGCTGCGGCGCCAGCGTCAGCAGGGTCAGGCACATGCAGCCGTATAATTCGATGAACGGGTTTTTCATGGTTTCGGAGCAGTTTTATCTTTACAAGGTACGAATTTAGGTCGAAAAAACATATCTTTGCGTCACTAAAAAAACAGAAGTCCATGAAAAAGATAATGCTGCTCGGTTCGGGTGAGCTGGGCAAGGAATTCGTGATCGCGGCGCAGCGGCTGGGGCAGACCGTCGTCGCCTGCGACTCTTATGCGGGCGCCCCCGCCATGCAGGTCGCCGACGCATGCGAAGTGTTTCACATGCTCGACGGCGACGCGCTGGCCGCCGCCGTCGGGAAACACCGTCCCGACATCATCGTGCCCGAAATCGAGGCGATCCGCACCGAACGGCTCTATGAGTTCGAAAAGGCGGGCGTGCAGGTCGTGCCGAGCGCCCGCGCCGTCAATTTCACGATGAACCGCAAAGCCATCCGCGACCTCGCGGCCAAGGAGCTGGGGCTGAAGACCGCGCGCTATTTCTACGCGACGTCGTACGACGAGCTGAAGCAAGCCGCCGCGAAGATCGGTTATCCGTGCGTGGTGAAACCCCTGATGTCGTCGTCGGGCAAAGGCCAGTCGCTCGTCAAAGGACCCGAAGAGCTGGAGCACGCTTGGCGCTATGGCTGCGAAGGGTCGCGCGGAGACATCCGCGAGCTGATTATCGAGGAGTTCATCCGCTTCGACAGCGAGATCACGCTGCTCACCGTAACCCAGAAGAACGGCCCGACGCTCTTCTGCCCGCCGATCGGCCATGTGCAGAAGGGCGGGGACTACCGCGAAAGCTTCCAGTCGCCGCACATCGCGCCCGAACATCTGGCCGAAGCGCAGCGCATGGCGGCCGCCGTCACCGAAGCGCTGACCGGCGCCGGGCTGTGGGGTGTGGAGTTCTTCCTGAGCCACGAAAACGGGGTCTACTTCTCCGAACTCTCGCCGCGGCCCCACGATACGGGCATGGTGACGCTGGCCGGCACGCAGAACCTCAATGAATTCGAACTGCACCTGCGGGCCGTGCTGGGGCTGCCGATTCCGGCCGTCACGTTCGAGCGTCTGGGCGCCTCGGCCGTCGTCCTCTCGCCGGTCGCCTGCGCCTCGGCACCGCGTTACGAGGGCATCGACCGCGCACTGGCCGCCGATCCCCGCACCGACGTGCGCATCTTCGGCAAACCCTCGGCCCGCGTGAACCGCCGCATGGGCGTGGTCACGGGCTACGCCCCGCTCGACGGCGATCTGGAGGCCCTGCGCGAACGGGTCAAGGCCGCCGCCGCGGAAATCAAAGTTCTGGAACCTTAATTTTATCGAACGATATGGCACAATACGCAATTATTTCGACCGAGAAAGGCGACATGAAAGCCGAACTCTATACCGACGAGACGCCGGGCACGGTGGCGAACTTCGTAAAACTCGCGGAGAGCCGTTTCTACGACGGACTGACTTTCCACCGGGTGATTCCGGGATTCGTCATTCAGGGCGGCTGCCCCAAAGGCGACGGCACGGGCGGTCCGGGTTACACGATCAAATGCGAAACCTCGGCTCCGCGCCAGTACCACGACCGGGGCGTACTCTCGATGGCCCATGCGGGACGCGACACGGGCGGCTCGCAGTTCTTCATCTGCCACACCCGCGAGACGACGCAGCATCTCGACGGCCGGCACACCTGCTTCGGCCGCGTCGTCGAAGGGCTGGACGTCATCGACGACATCCGTCCCGGCGACCTGATCCTCTCGGTCCGTATCGTGAACGAGTAGCGCGCCGCTGCAATCGCAGATTATCCCTGAGGCCGCAGAATTTGCCAAAGGCTCTCCGTGCGGAGAGCCTTTTTTCGTCGCGGGAAGATCCGTTGCCCGCAAGAGGAGGCCGCACGGCGGCCTGTCCTCCTCTTTTCCGCATCGTCGGCATCAGCGTGGAACGGCACGAAGAAAGGGAGCCGCCGGTCTGATGCGGGAACCGGCGATGCGCTGCCGCCGCGTCATATCTTCCGGATCATTTCGAACTGCTTTCCCTGCGGCACGATGTTTTTCGCTTGCAGGAATCCGGTTATCGAGCCGCACGAAATGTCGGTATTTATGATTTTGATGGAGTCGTTCCTGTTCAGCCGGAGCATCTCCCGCAGCAGCAGCAGGCCGGCGATTCCCTTTCTGCGGTACTGCCGCTTCACCGCGATCTGCGCGACGTCGCCCGACGCGGGTTCGAAAACGCAGTAGCCGGCGAGTTCCTCTTCGGTGAATACGCCCAGACTGACGAAACCTCCGGCGGCTCTTCCTATGGATTCGAAACTGTTCTGCCACGAGGGCGTGAAATCCCAAAAGGAGGAGATCGAAGCGAATTTTTCGGGATCTGTCCGTCTCACCGAGTGGGGCAGGCGGGGCGTATCGCCCCGGTCGGCGATTTCCGTGTTCGACTGGTAGAAATAGTTGAACTCCCGGACCGTCTCGAACCCCAGATTCCGGTAAACGGACACGGCTTTGGTGTTGTGCTGCAACACCTCCAGCAGATACTGTCCGACGCCCGCCCTCCGTAGGTGCGGCATCGAGTGTCTGAAAATCTCCGTGGCCAGTCCCGTGCCCCGGTACTCCTTGAGGGTCCCGGTTCCCGTGTCGTAAGCCGTCGGCACGCCGTTGAAATTGCCGATGCCGTTCAGTGTGAAAGCCGCGATCTGCGCTCCGTCGAATGCGGCGAACGACAGGGCGGGATCGAAACCGCGCCGTGTCAGCATGGCCCGCAGCTGTTCCGCGTTCAGCTGCACCTCGTAGTCGGCGAACGCCCGGCCGAAAGCCCTGAACAGCGTGTCGAAGTCTGTCTTTTCCAATGATTTTATCTCCATATGCGTCGGTTTTCGGCGGAAAAATGGCCGCCCGACAAGGCTATGCCCGCTCTGTTTCAAAGATAGTGATTTTTACCGATCTCCGCTTCCCGAATTCCGCTTTTTCACCGCAGCTCCGGTCCGTGCGACGGCCGACAACCACGGCAAAAAAAGAGACCGTCTCAAAACGCTGAGACAGTCTCTTTGTCATTCGGTTCTTTGGACCGTATCGCCGCCGGATTATTTTCCGAACTTGGCCTTGATGTTTTCCGTCGCCTTCTTCAGCAGCTCTTCAGGACAGCAGAGCGTGATGCGAATATAACGCTTGCCCTCCGAGCCGAAGATGCCGCCCGGAGTCAGGAACACGTCGCACTTGTCCATCACCTCGTCCGAGAATGCGAAGCTGTCACCCTCGTACGACTCCGGCAGTTCGGCCCATACGAAGAGTCCCGCCTGATGCTCGCGGTATTTGCATCCCAGCGCGTCGAGCAGCGCGTACGCCTGCTTCTCGCGGCCGTAGTAGATGTCGTTCAGCTCCTTGAACCACTCCTCGCCCAGCGCCAGCGCCGTGTCGGCCGCAGCCTGAATGGGGTAGAACATACCCGAATCCATGTTCGACTTGAATGTGAGGATCGAGTCGATCCACTCCTTCTTGCCTACGACCACGCCCACGCGCCAGCCGGCCATCGAATGGCCTTTCGACAGCGAGTTCATCTCCAGCGCCACGTCGCGCGCGCCTTCGGCCTCCATGATCGAGATCGGAGCCGCCGCGTTGCGGATGAAGCTGTAGGGGTTGTCGTGCACGATCAGTATGTTGTGCTTGGCGCCGAAATCCACGATCTGCTGGAACAGCTCCATGGTCGGGGTCTGTCCCGTCGGCATGTTGGGGTAGTTTATCAGCATCATCTTCACACCGTCCAGCCCGGCCTTCTCGATCGCTGCGAAATCGGGGCGGAAATTCGTCTCCTTGTTGAGCGCATAGGTCACCATTTCGCCGCCGGCCAGACGCACGGCCGCCGAGTAGGTGGGGTAGCCGGGGTTGGGCACCAGCACCTTGTCGCCCTTATTGAGGAACGTCATGCAGATGTGCATGATACCCTCCTTCGAACCGATCAGGGGCAGCACCTCCGAATTGTAGTCCAGCTCGGTGCGATACCATTTCTTATACCAGTCGGCAAAAGCTTTGCGCAGGATCGGCTCTCCCTTGTAGGACATGTATTTGTGCACGTCGGGACGCTGCGCCTCTTTGGCGAGCCGGTCGATGACCGACTGGTGCGGGGGCAGGTCGGGGCTGCCCATAGCGAGTTTCA
>ERZ773193.3588-NODE-3588-length-13904-cov-3.450430_pt1 | contig 13904 bp, 9 predicted proteins | sample MGYA00511110_ERZ773193 | MGnify/ENA primary metagenome ERZ773193 (study PRJEB29015, sample SAMEA2737784) | human gut metagenome | biome: human gut; feature: human-associated habitat; material: faeces | place: China | collected 2012 ...
TATTCATACTCACCGACACGGCAAAAGCCACCCCTACTTTAGCCCAGCACAATCCCGGTGCATGAAAAACCGCCGGAGCCTCCTGCATGCCAAGGTATTGCAAAAATGCCGGAGTACCATTCGAAAAAATAACCATCGCCATATTAATGCCCATCCCCAATATCCCCCATACAAACATCCGGGGCAAAACCCCGAATCCTTTCCGGCAATACACGCCGGCACTAATCCGCAAGCCGATCATCTCTCCCAAAGTCGACAAGACGGCAAATTTCAGGAAACTCATGATCATGCCATGAGCCGCATTAAAAGCATGATACCATTCGTAAACAGGCCGGCAGATAAAAAAGGGTAGCAGCAAAACCGCTACCCCCAGTATAAAAATAAAGTCTTGTTTTTTCATTTTTCAATCCGGATACGGGCATCCACCGCCACCACATTTTCTTTATTACCGAGTAATGGATTCAGGTCCATCTCAAAAATTTCAGGAGCCACTTTCACTAACATGGACACCCTCGACACGGCTTCGGCGAATTTTTGTTCGTTCACCGGTTCTTGTCCCCGTACTCCCTGAATGATTTTATACGATTTCAAGCTACGGATCATATCCAAAGCCTCCGGTTGGGCAATCGGAGCCAAGCCTGCTTTCACATCTTTCAATACCTCGATAAAGATACCTCCTAATCCGCACAACACCATATGTCCGAATTTATCTTCCCGTTTAGCCCCGATAAACACTTCGGTCCCGGACAACTGCTGAGCCAGCATGACGGCATGCGTATCTTTGATCTGCATCATCCGACGGAATTCGCTGCGTACCGTCGCTTCGTCCCTTACGTTGAGGGTTACCCCACCGACATCGGATTTATGGACAGGTCCTACTACTTTCATCACTAACGGGAAACCGATCTGACGGGCCAGACCGACAATTTCTTCCTCTTTATCGGCCACACCTTCTTTCGCCCGGGCAATACCGGCAGCATCCAGCAATTCATGGATCTGTTCAGGTGACAGATAGCCGTTTTCAGCCTGATCGACGACTGCCCGGATCCGTTTCCGGTCTACTTCCGGCAATTCGGGCTCGGCAGGTTGCGGAGCAGGGGTACGGTATATTTTACACAAAGCATTACCAAAATTCACTTCATAAGGGAAGTAAACGCCACCTTTCCGTACAAACTCGTCGATTTCCTCTTTCACCACCATCGAAGAGGGGAATATGGGATAAATCGGTTTCGGGGAAGTAGCTATTTTTTCACGCAATACTTCATATACATCGAAAACGGGGAAAAGCCCGGGACTACCGAAGATCACTGCAATACCGTCGATATTATCGAAATCGCGATTACAGGCATCCAGGATAATTCCCAATTGTTCGGCTGTTCCCGTCGCTAAAAAGTCAATGGGATTACCTACAGAAGATCCGTTAAACAACTGTGCCAGCAATGCTTCAGCCTTCGGCCCTTCCAAATGAGGAATTTCCATTCCTCCATCCGACAAGGCATCTGTCAGCATTACGGCCGGTCCTCCGGCATGGGTTACGATAGCCATATTCTTTCCCCTCAATTCGGGATAGTTAAAAATAGCTGCCACCGTGGCCAGTTCATCCCGCCCGTTACACCGTACGATACCGGCTTTCCGGAATAAAGCTTCCACGGCAACATCCGAGCTGGCCAAAGCTCCGGTATGCGACGAAGCGGCACGGCTTCCGGCAGCGGAACCGCCTGATTTGATCGCAGCGATACGACAACCTTTCCGGATCAGTGAGGAAGCATGCTTCAATAATTTTTCCGGTTTATCGATACTCTCTACATACATCAATTTAATCCGTGAACTTGTCTCGGGATCGAAAGATTCGTCCCAATATTCCAGGACCTCTTCCACGCCTAACTGGGCAGAATTACCGACTGAAAATACACTCGAAAATTTTACACCTTTCTGCATACCGGCATCCATAATGAAAAGTGCCGTTGCTCCCGAGCCCGATACGAAATCTACTCCTTTCGGATCCAATTTCGGTATAGGGGTCGTGAATACCCCATTGTAGTTCGTTGTCAATACGCCGATACAATTCGGGCCGATCAAAGCTCCCCCGACAGAATCGATCGTTTCTACAATTTGTTTTTCCAATGCTTTCCCTTCTGCATTCTCTTCACTAAATCCGGCAGACAGAATGATAAATGCCCGGGTATTTTTTTGTTTCGCCAGCATCTCTACCGTCGACGGACAGAATTTGGCAGCGATGGCCAGGATAGCGCAATCCACTTCCGGCAAATCTTTCACGTCCCGGTAGGATTTGATACCTTGTACTTCATCCATTTTCGGATTCACCACATATAAACTCCCTTTAAAATGTCCATCGATCAAATTCTTCAATACCTTACCACCCGGTTTCTGAATATCGTCCGATCCTCCAACCACCACAATGCTGGAAGGATTTAGCAATTGTTTATTAATCATATCTTCCGAATTTTACTATAAAATTCACTATTCAATTTTATCAATTATATATTATTGAAAAACTTCAAAAATTCCCCTACTTTAGTGACCATATTTTTTGAGCCGGTATAAAAAGGTATCCGTTGGTGGATATTTTCAGGGGTCATGTCCAATATCCGGTTTCCGCCATCCGTAGCCAATCCTCCGGCTTGCTCGGCAATAAACGCAATCGGATTACATTCGTACAACAGACGCAGTTTTCCTGTCGGATGGCTATTGGTTTCGGGATAAATAAAAATACCTCCCTTCAATAAATTCCGGTGGAAATCGGCCACCAGAGAACCGATATAACGCGAAGTATAAGGACGCTTGGTTTTCTTATCGGTTTCCTGGCAATACTTTATATATTTTTTCACTCCCACCGGAAATTTCTCATAATTTCCTTCGTTTATAGAATAAATAAAACCATTTTCCGGTGTTTTAATATTCGGATGTGAAAGACAGAACTCCCCGATAGAAGGGTCCAGCGTAAAACCGTTCACTCCGTTGCCGGCCGTATATACCAACATCGTAGAAGAGCCATAAATAACGTAACCGGCAGCAACCTGGTCACAACCTTGCTGTAAAAAGTCATCGATATTCGCAACTTCGCCCAGCGGAGATTTGCGGCGGTAAACAGAAAAAATAGTACCGATAGAGACATTCACGTCGATATTCGAAGAGCCATCCAGCGGATCCATACAAAAGATATATTTCGCATCACGGCTCAATCCATCGTCAAAAACAATGATATCCTGATTTTCTTCTGAAGCAACACCGCAACATTCACCACTGGCTTTCAGTTCCGACAAAAAAGTCTCATTGGCATAAATGTCCAGTTTTTGCTGGTCTTCACCTTGTACATTCTCGGAGCCGGCACGCCCCAGAATATCCACTAAACCAGCCTTATTCACCTCCCGGTTGACTTTTTTGGCTGCAATACCTACGTGATGTAACAAACAAGAAAAACCCCCTGTTGCCTGAGGTACTCCTGCCTGCTGTTCGATAATAAACTGATTTAAGGTTGTAACTTTATTCATTGATTCTGATTCTATTTGTTATTAGATGCAAATATAAAATGATAAATCGTAATACACAAACGTTTTCATGAAATTAGTATTCCCTCAGAATCACAGATTTTTTGAAAATCAAATAAGTTTTCATTCAATCCGAATTGATTCCACATTATTATTCAATTTTAATATCTAAATTAGCGCCATGAATTAATTATCGTGTTTAAATTTAAACGCAATGAACGTATATAAGTTTGGTGGCGCTTCCGTTAAAGATGCCGAAGGTGTAAAAAATTTATTTAAAATCATCAATACCCAGCGGGAAAATTTAATCATTGTCGTATCGGCGATGGGAAAAATGACCGATGCCCTGGAAGTTTTGTGTAATTCTTATTTCGGGAAAACCGGTAATATTGCAGAGGTTTTTCAGCGCATTCAAGATTTCCATCAGCAGATTATCCGGGATCTTTTCGGTTCTGCCGACAGTGAAGTAAATGCCCGGGTAGAAGCCCTGTATCAGGAATTGGACACTATCCTAAAAAGTGATCCTTCCCTCTGTTACGATTATGAATACGACCGGATCATCTGTTTCGGTGAATTGCTCTCGACAACAATCATTGCCTCCTATCTCGAGAAACAAGGGCGAAAAGCCAAGTTTACCGATATCCGTAAATGTCTGATTACCGACCAAAACTACCGGAATGCTTGTGTAAATATCGAATTATCGGCTCAGTTGTGCCGGAAGACATTCAATTTTCAGGATACATTTATGTATATCACGCAGGGATTCATTGCCGGAACGACGACCAATCAAACGACCACTCTGGGACGTGAAGGTTCGGACTATACCGCAGCCCTTTTGGCCAATTTGCTGGATGCCGAAGATGTTACCATTTGGAAAGACGTGCCCGGTATTATGAATGCCGATCCCAAAATATATGAAAATACAGAAATTATCAGTAAGCTATCCTATAAAGAAGCGATCGAACTATCGAACTGCGGAGCGAAAGTAATTCATCCGAAAACCATCAAACCGTTGCAAAATAAAGGGATTCCGTTATTCGTAAGATCTTTCCTTTACCCGGAAAGTCATGGTTCGGTGATCCGGGAATTGGACGAGAAATTGAAATTACCTCCGATTTATATCAATAAAGGAGATCAGTTATTACTGACTCTTTCCCCCCGGGATTTTTCTTTTATAGCAGAAGAAAAACTGAGCCGTATTTTCGCTACGTTAGCCAAATACAGACTCCGCCTTAACCTGATGCAAAATTCAGCAATCACATTCTCTTTTTGCATCGACTATAATGAAGCGATTTTTGAAAGTTTCATCGATGAACTCCATGACGAATACGAAGTACTCTACAACAAAAATGTGCGCTTGCTGACGATTCGCCATTACAATGAAGACATCATCCAACAGCTGACCAGCCATAAAAATGTGTTGGTAGAACAACGCAGCCGTTTAACAGCCCGTTTTGTCGTAGCCGACAATTAAAACGATCCTGCCAATGAAAAAACTATCTATCATCATACCTGCTTATAATGAGGAACGTTCGATTTCCCAAATTCTCGGAAAAATACACCAGACCCGATTGATTGGAGAAACAGAAAAAGAGATCCTCATTATCGACGACGGTTCAAAAGACAGTACAGCTGAAAAATGCCGGCAATTCATGCAGGCCCACCCCGATCTGGATATACATTATCACCTCCAGCCTTTCAATCAGGGGAAAGGAGCAGCGTTGAGAACAGGCATAGCATTAGCGACAGGAGATTGGATCATCATTCAGGATGCAGACCTGGAATATGACCCCGAAGATTATAATCCTTTATTACAGTGGGTGATCGAAAACAATGCCAAAGTAGTCTATGGTTCCCGTTTCCTGAAACCTTCGAACAAACATTCTTACCTGCGTTTTTATTTAGGCGGGAGATTAGTCACTTTTGTCACGAATCTCTTATACGGCCAACATCTGACAGACGAACCGACCTGTTATAAATTCTTCGATGCACAATTTTTAAAATCCATTCCATTAAAATGCCAGGGCTTTGAATTTTGTCCGGAAGTAACGGCAAAAGTTTGTAAGAAAGGAATCAAAATCCACGAAATACCGATCAATTACTACCCGCGTAGCATCGCCGAAGGGAAAAAAATAAATTGGAAAGATGGCCTGGAAGCCATCTGGACTCTGTTAAAATATCGTTTTAAAAACTAACAGGATGGAGAAAAAAACAAATTATTCAATTCAGACGTTACTAGAGAGCCGTTCCTTTTTATATGTCTTATTACTCATCGTTACGATCTGTTTTGTGAGTACCTACACTAAGATTTACGATGTAAAACTGGATATGAACGGAGATAATATCCATTATTATGCTTTGGGAAAAGCGCTGGCAGAAGGCAAAGGATTTACCAATACCATTTCTTTTTCCGAAACTCCACATACTCATTTCCCACCGGGATATCCGGTTTTTGTCGCCGGAGTGATGAAATTCTTTCCGGATAATATCAATGCCGTAAAGATAGCAAACGGTATCTTGCTCTATGCCGCTATCTTGCTGCTTTTCTTTTTATTGAAAAAAATATCGGGAAGTATCATCGTTGCTTTCCTGACTTGTGTATTTTGTTCTATTCATGCAGAGATATTGCGGTATGCCACGATCATGATGAGTGAAATGCTTTTCCTGTTTTGTAGCGTGGCAGCAATCTTCCTGATGCTAAGCATAAAACCGGAACAACTTTTTACCAAAAAAGGGGTACGGGATACGATCTTACTCGTTCTTCTTCTGTTCCTGGTCAACTATATCTATTTTGTCCGGACTATGGGCACTTCGCTCATTCTGGCAATTATCATTTATAGCGGTATACTCTTTCTCAAACCGTGTTATGCCCTGTACAAAAATAGAAAAGCCCTGGAAGAATCCCCGTCCCGGAAAATTTCTTTCCAACAGCTACTGAGATACGGATTATTGTTCGTATTACTCGCCGGTTCGTTCTGGGGTACGAAAACGGCCTGGGACATACGGAACAAAAACGTCGGCAAAACAAGCAACGATTACATCAGTGACTTTATGAAAAAACCGAATGGACAAACGATGGCCAATTGGGACGACTGGAAAAACCGGATTACCGATAATTTCGGATCCTATCTGAACAAATGGCTGCCCAACGCCATTTTGAATACCCCCTATAATCTGAATGCCAAATCTTCCGGGGGAGAAATTTTCCGGGGGATGCTGATCGCATTTCTGATCATTTTCGGTCTCATCAAATTGCCCAAAGGCGGATTGCTCCTGTTTCTCTATTTGGGTGCAACCATGGCAGTCCTGCTCGTGTGGCCGGAACAATACGGCGGTCTTCGCTATTTCATCGCCGCTATTCCTTTTTTCATCTTCCTGTTTTTCTACGGTATAAATGCGGTGATTCTTTATCCGGGTAAACGCCGGAGAAAAAATATTCCGGTATTCTTACCGGCTGCCTGCATGATTATCTTTGCCCTGATTTTCATGTTTCCTGCCTATTCCCAGGCTTTGGTCGAAAAAAAGCAGCTGGCGAAATACAAAACCTGGAGTCCTGAAATTGCCGGAAATGCTTTTGCAGAATTTACGGCTGCCATGCAATGGTGCGGGAAATCTTCCCGATAGCGCACGGGTGATTTGCCGGAAACCGGAAATATTCTTTATGTACTCGGGAGGGAAAAAATGCGGTAGTTTTTCCCAATACGGAAAACCGGAAGATATCCTGCAACAGCTGATCGGTCAAAAAGCCACCCATGTCATCATCGACCATTGGTTTCGGCATGCCTACTATACGTTGTATCCGCTGATCTCGACACATTATCCGGAAAAATTCAAATTCGTCGGTAAGTTTGAAAGCCGGGGAGCCCAACAGGAACCCCCGACCCTCATTTTCGAATTTCATCCCGACTGGACTAAGCCTGAGACAAATGCACAATAATTTTATCTGATTATAAAAGAGAACTGTATCAATTTCCATTCAAAAATGATATATTTGCACTTTGTTTTTATAAAAGTGCACAACAAGGTGTGTCATTTACTATTGCAAATATAAAAATCACCTATAATGAACGAGAAATTTCCTGAATACAAAGGCCTGGATCTTTCTGAGGTAAACAAAGAGATATTAAAAACCTGGGAAGAAAACAAGACTTTCGAAATGAGTTTGAAGACACGGGAAGGTCACCCTTCATTCGTTTTCTATGAAGGTCCTCCTTCAGCGAACGGCATGCCCGGAATCCATCATGTGATGGCCAGAACCATTAAGGATGTCATTTGCCGTTATAAAACTCTGCAAGGATTTTTAGTAGAACGTAAAGCAGGCTGGGATACGCATGGTCTCCCTGTAGAACTCGGTGTAGAAAAAAAATTAGGAATCACCAAAGAGGCTATCGGTAAAACGATCAGCGTCGTGGAATATAACAAAGAATGTCGTGCAGATGTCATGAAATTCACTAAAGAATGGGAAGATCTGACAAAGCAAATGGGATATTGGGTAGACATGAAAAATCCCTATATCACTTATGACAACCGATATATCGAAACGTTATGGTATCTATTGAAGAAATTGTATGAAAAAGGATTTCTTTATAAAGGTTATACCATACAGCCTTATTCTCCGGCTGCGGGTACCGGTCTGAGTACACACGAACTGAACCAACCGGGATGTTACCGGGATGTAAAGGATACGACTTGTGTCGCCCAATTCAAGGTAATCCGGGACGAAAAATCCGAAAAGCTGTTTGCTGACAGCGAACCGGTATATATTCTGGCGTGGACAACTACACCCTGGACTTTGCCTTCCAATACCGCCCTGGCTGTAGGACCCAATATCACTTATTATGTCGTAAAGACTTATAATCCTTATACCTATCTTCCGGTGACCGTCATTTTGGCCAAAGACCGGTTCAGTGCCTATTTCAATCCCAAAGCCGAAAGTTTGGCCCTGGAAGATTATCAGGCAGGAGACAAATTGATTCCCTATCGGAAAGTCGGGGAATTCAAAGGTCCGGAACTCGAAGGTATCCGTTATGAACAGCTGATGCCCTGGATGCGTCCCGAAGGAGATGCGTTCCGGGTAATCCTCGGGGATTATGTGAGTACAGAAGACGGAACCGGCATCGTACATATCGCTCCGACTTTCGGTGCCGACGACGACCGGGTTGCCAAACAAGCCGGAATCGCTCCGATGTTATTGGTCGACAAAGACGGTAATAAACAACCGATGGTCGATAAACGCGGACGTCTTTTCGTTTTGGAAGAAATCGATCCCGAATTTGTAAAGAGCCATGTCAATACCGAACTTTACAGTGAATATGCCGGCCGGTTTGTCAAAAACGCTTATGACCCTCAACTGACTGAAGAAGATGCCACCCTCGACATCGACCTGTCCGTCATGCTGAAAAAAGAAAATAAAGCATTCAAGGTCGAGAAACACGAACACAATTATCCGCATTGCTGGCGTACCGATAAACCGGTATTGTACTATCCTTTGGATTCGTGGTTTATCAAAACTACCGCTGTACGTGAACGGATGATCGAGCTCAACAAGACTATCAACTGGAAACCGGCCAGTACGGGCGAAGGACGGTTTGGGAAGTGGCTGGAAAATCTGGTTGACTGGAACCTTTCGCGTTCACGTTACTGGGGCACTCCGCTCCCCATCTGGATAAGTGAAGACGGCACAGAAAAAAAATGTATCGGTTCGGTAGCAGAACTAGTCGAAGAGATCGAAAAATCGATCCAGGCCGGCTTTATGCAGGAAAATCCTTATCAGGGATTTATTGCCGGTGATTATTCTAAAGAGAATTACGATAAAATAGATTTGCATCGTCCTTATGTCGACGACATCATTTTGGTGTCAGACAGCGGACAAAAAATGTACCGGGAAAAAGATCTGATCGACGTGTGGTTCGACTCAGGCGCTATGCCCTATGCTCAGCTTCATTATCCATTCGAACATCGCGAAGATATCGATCAGAAACTGCGCTTTCCGGCAGACTTTATCGCCGAAGGTGTCGATCAGACCCGGGGCTGGTTTTTCACCCTGCATGCCATCGCGACAATGGCTTTCGACTCGGTTGCCTTCAAGAACATCATTTCCAACGGGCTGGTATTAGATGCCAAGGGCAATAAAATGTCCAAACGGCTCGGGAATGCAGTAGATCCTTTTTCTACGATAGCCACTTATGGATCGGACCCATTGCGTTGGTATATGATTACTAACTCGCAGCCCTGGGATAACCTGAAGTTCGACATGGCAGGTATCGACGAGGTGAAACGTAAATTTTTCGGAACCCTCTACAATACCTACGGTTTCTTCGCTTTGTATGCCAATGTAGACCATTTCCGCTATGCAGAGGCAGAAGTCGCTATTGAAGAACGTCCCGAGATCGATCGTTGGATTCTGTCTTTACTGAATTCTCTGATCAAGGAAGTGACCGAAGCTTACGAAAAATACGAACCGACCAGGGCAGGCCGGGCTATTCAGGATTTCGTTATCGAAAATCTGTCCAACTGGTATGTACGTTTATCCCGGAAAAGATATTGGGGAGGTGAATACTCCCAGGATAAGATTTCCGCTTATCAGACGTTATATACTTGTCTGGAAACGATCGCTATTCTTTCGGCTCCGATCGCTCCGTTCTATATGGAAAAACTATTCGGTGACCTGAATAAAGTGACCGGACGGCACAGCGGAAGCGTACATTTAGCCGATTTCCCGAAAGCCGACGAAAAATTGATCGATAATGAACTCGAAGAGAGAATGGAACTTGCCCAACAAATCTCTTCTATGGTACTGGGCTTGAGGAGAAAAGTTCAACTTCGCGTGCGCCAACCGCTAAGCAAACTCATCATACCGATTCTGAACGATCATATGATCCGGCAACTGGACGCTGTGAAAAATATTATCCTCTCGGAAGTCAATGTTAAGGAAATCGAATACATCACCGATACGACAGGTGTTTTAGTCAAGAAAATCAAACCGAATTTCAAGACTTTGGGACCGAAATACGGTAAATATATGAAGCAAATTTCCACTTTGATCGCCGCAATGGAACAAAGTGATATTTTCGAGTTCGAGAAAAATGGCCGCTATCAACTGAATATCGGTACCGAACCGATCGATTTGAGCCTGGAAGATGTCGAAATATTGTCGGAAGATATCCCGGGTTGGTTAGTCGCCAACGAAGGACGCCTGACGGTAGCTTTAGATATCAACGTAACCAAAGAATTGAAAGAAGAAGGAATTGCCCGGGAATTGATCAACCGGATTCAGAATCTTCGGAAAGAAAGTAATTTTGATGTTACGGATAAAATCACGTTAGCTATCGGCCGGCACAAAGAGATAAACGAAGCTGTCGAAAATTTCTCGCAATACATTGCCAGTCAGGTATTAGCCGAGCACATCGAACTAACGGACGAGAAGGATGATAAAGCCAGGGATATCGAGATCGACGACATTCACACCTTTATCAAAATTGAAAGAATAAACTGAATGCCGAAACCGGCGAACAATCCCGCCGGTATTTCGTATGAAGAAACATCTGTAAAATTTTCAAATGTTGATGTTTTTTATTAATTTAGACAAAAACTTATAAGCTATGGCAGAGAAGACGAGATATTCGGATGAAGAGTTGCAGGAATTTAAGGAATTAATTCTGGAGAAACTCGATAAAGCAAGAAAAGATTATGACTTGCTGAAAGGTGTCATCTCGGGAAGTGACGGGAACGACATTGCGGACACTTGTCCTACATTCAAGGTACTGGAAGAAGGAGCCTCTGTTCTTTCTAAAGAAGAGGCCGGCCGTTTAGCTCAGAGACAGGCTAAGTTTATCGCCCATTTGGAAGCAGCCTTAATTCGGATCGAAAATAAAACGTATGGTATTTGCCGGGTAACAGGTAAGCTGATTTCGAAAGAAAGATTACGTGCTGTTCCTCATGCCACGTTAAGCATCGAGGCCAAAGAAGGGAAAGAGAACTGATCCAGTCCGGTCAGCGGATTTTCAGGTCTGATCAGCGGGCCCTTCGAACACTCTGATTGGCAAACGACTTCCGGTTCTGATCAATAAATATGAATCAGGGTGTTCCGGTTATGCCAATCAGCTTTGTTCCAGTCAGTCTTTGAAAAGAATCTGATTATTTTTTCTCTTTTATTTACCGTTTCGGATTTGCAATTTTAAACTCTTAGTTCTTAATTCTAAACTCCTGGTTTTCATTATGAGTGTGCGGAATAAACTGGTGATTTTCATTATAGTCTTACTTGTTCTGGATCAAGCTGTAAAAATCTGGATCAAAACCCATATGATGATTGGGGAAGAATTCAGTGTCTTCGGAAACTGGTTCAAAATTCTTTTTATTGAAAATAACGGGATGGCTTTCGGAATGGAACTGGGAGATGGGAAATTCGGAAAGGCTGTGTTGAGTTTATTCCGCCTTGTGGCTGTTGCCGGTATCGGTTGGTATATCTTAAAACTTATCCGTGAAAAAGCCCCTTTAGGCGTACTGTTTTCTTTTGCCTTGATTTTTTGCGGGGCTATCGGAAATATTTTTGACAGTCTTTTCTACGGTATGATCTTTAACGACAGTCACTATCAGATTGCCAGCCTATTCCCTGAAGGCGGTGGTTACTCTTCTTTCCTGCACGGACGGGTTGTCGATATGTTATATTTTCCTTTAATAGAAGGTACGATCCCCGGTTGGGTACCCGTTTGGGGCGGTGAAGATTTTCTTTTCTTCCGTCCGGTATTCAACCTGGCCGATTCATATATCACGATCGGTGTGTTGATGTTAATCCTTTTTTACCGGAAATTTTTCGCTACGAAAAAATAATTTATTTTAAATCATTTTTCAAAGCACACTGAATCTTTGACTTGCCGTACTGTCATGCCGGCGAACTTTATAATGTTTTGCCAGAAAACAGAATAGCAAAAATCGAAAAATGACACCGCTATGGGACAAGAAAAAACGAATAGTACTGTCCGTATAGATATGCTTCACGGCGGAATCTTCCGCAAATTACTGCTATTTGCCTTGCCTCTGATCGCCAGCGGTATCCTGCAACAATCGTTCAATTCAGTAGATGTTGCTGTTGTCGGACAATTTGCCAGCAGTCAGGCTTTGGCGGCCGTCGGTAGCAATGGATTGGTCATCAGTTTGATTATCAATCTTTTTATCGGCATATCGATAGGCGCTAATGTAGTCATCGCCCATTATATCGGACGGCAAGATGAGAAAGGCATTAAAAATGCTATCTCCACAACGGCTATCATTGCCGTAACAAGCGGCATTTTCCTGCTCATTACCGGTCTGCTGATAGCCAAACCCATTTTGGAAGCGTTAGACACACCGGAAGACGTCATCGACCTTGCCGTACTTTATCTTCGCATCTATTCCTTGGGAATGCCTTTCATGATGATATACAATTTCGGGGCGGCGATTCTCCGGAGCCTCGGCGATACCAAACGGCCGTTTTACAGTTTGGTGGTGGCCGGAGCCATTAATGTGGGACTGAATCTCCTTTTGGTCATCGAATTCGAAATGAGTGTGGCAGGTGTCGCCGTCGCGACCGTGATTTCCAACATCGTCAATGCCGGTATCATCGTTTTTTTCCTGACCCATGAAAAGGGCGTATTCCGCTTGGAACTGAAGCAATTGTCCATATCCAAGGCGGAATTGAAGAAAATATTACAAATCGGAGTTCCTGCCGGCATACAGGGAATGGTATTTTCCATTTCCAACGTCTTTGTACTGGCCACCATAAACTCGTTCGGTTCGGCAGCCGTAGCAGGCTCTTCAGCAGCCCTCAATTACGAATATTACTGTTACTTCGTAGTGAGTGCTTTTGCCCAAGCAACCGTAGCTTTCACCAGTCAAAATTACGGAGCCGGGCAAATTGAACGTTGCAAAACAATCTTCCGGCAAAGCATGTTGCCCGGACTTTTGGGATGTGCCGCATTAAATCTCCTGATTGTATGGCAAAAAGAATTTTTCATCCGTTTTTTTACCACTGAACCCGAAATCATCCGGTATGCCGCCATCCGCATGGAATATGTGTTACTTTTCCAATTCATAGCAAGCAGTTATGAAATCAGCGGTGCCGCCCTGCGAGGCATAGGTTATTCCATGACCCCAACCGTACTGACCATATTCGGCACCTGCCTGTTGCGCTTGGTATGGATTTTCACAGTTGTCCCCCTGTCGAAAAGTTATGAAACCTTACTGGCTGTCTATCCTATTTCCTGGGTGATTACCGGCATCTCTGTCTGTACGGCATACGCCATCATCCGTCGCAAGGCTTTTTCTCTGGCAGTCCTCCAGCAACAAAAATAATGGTAGGTATAATTTTTTCTTTCTATTCCGATTCCGGGTTTTATCCCGTCAGACCGGTTCGCCTGG
>ERZ773193.3613-NODE-3613-length-13803-cov-8.664751_pt1 | contig 13803 bp, 17 predicted proteins | sample MGYA00511110_ERZ773193 | MGnify/ENA primary metagenome ERZ773193 (study PRJEB29015, sample SAMEA2737784) | human gut metagenome | biome: human gut; feature: human-associated habitat; material: faeces | place: China | collected 2012 ...
ACCGGCAGCTGGCTGACCGCCTAGCTTTCGCTAACCCCCACCGTCCTATGGGAGGGCACCAGCGGCAAAACCGGCACCCTCCCGCTCGCCGAATCGATCACGGATTTCCGCGAGCTGATCATCGAGGGTAATGATGATGACCATTACCCGAGGCTGTTCCACACTGCCGCCGAAGCAGGATCGATCGTCCTCTCATTCGTCGGCATGAATTTCGTGAACGGGCTCGCGTCAGGCAAGGCCACTCTCGTCCGGATCGCCGACACGAGCGTGCAGATCATCGGACACCGAATCCACGTGATGGAAGGCAACACGTCAGACACGCAGTGCCTGACCATCACGAGGATTCTCGGCGCGCGTTAGACGGCGGGGATCACCGCAAACCGGACATCCATCGTGATGTTCTGCTGGGTGCCGACCTGGATGGCGCGGACGACCTTATGGGGCACGTCGTAGCATGCGACCAGCGCCGTATCCACGCCGGTGGTGACGGGCGTGAAAACAACCACATCGCCACCAGTGTAGCTCCGGCCGACCAGGGCACGGTATTCCGCATCGGACAGGACGTTAGCGACGCTGCCGGTGAACGTCGCGTTTTTTTTGCCGGACCGTATAGGGGTTAGCGAATCCCTATCCGCGCCACATGACGGCCCAGTTGACGCGGATAGGTGCCGTGTTTTTACCGTCGAACATGACATCGATGCGGTTTCCGGACGGGCTGACACGCACAGAGGTGACCTGACGGCCGTTCGCGTCCCAGTCACCGTTGATGGCGGCAACGACCACGTCATTGTTCCAGTCGCGGCCGAACTGGGTTTTGAACTGGCCGAACGTCCACAGGGTCGCGTAGCCGCCGCTACCGGCATCCTTATAGACGCCACTGCCAGTGTAGAGATGCAGCGGGGTTAGCGAAAGCTAGGCGGTCAGCCAGCTGCCGGTGCAGGTTTGGTAATACCCTTTATCCGCTTTGCCTCGAACGGTAATGCGTCCGTCAGAGTCTATGTACCAGCTGGTGACTGCACCGCCATTGTTCGATACAAACAGGATCGCGCCGTTAGTCGCAGGCCTGTATCCTTCCGGGATTATCTCTATAGCTTTCAATTCTCCGGTCACATAACTAGATGACGGCGAAGGTTGACCGACCGCTGTAACGATGCGACCTATGCGCATGAGTCTTACCCTCATTGCGTAGGGGCCAGTAAACGATACAGACGATTGGGTTAGCGAATCCCTATCAACGTATGAGGGCGTGCTCCCATGTGCGTTGCGCTTCGCGGAGTACTTCACTGTCTGGGCGCAGGTAGTAGCGGGCTGTTGTAGCGATGCTGGAGTGGCCGAGTGCTCGACTGACCACCGCCACATCTACGCCGGCGCCTAACGCGGTGGACGCCCAGCTATGGCGCAGGTTCCGTCTCGGCACATACGGCAGGTTCTGCGATCTGCACCATGTGGCGTAGCGACGAGCGACCTGGCCGGGATTCAACGAGCCGATGAGTCGGCCACCGTCTCGTGGCCTGATTTCACGGAGTCGAAGTACCGCGAATCGCGGCAGCACGATGGTGCGACGGCTCAACTCGGTTTTTGGATCTACGATTACCTCGTGCCCGTCCACCCATTGCAGGCCGCGCTGGACCCTGACCTTGCCGGTGTTGAGGTTCAGATCCTGCCATTCCAATCCGAGGGCTTCTTCGGTGCGCAATCCGAGGCATACGCTGCAGATCAGCCATGCCTCGAGCTCATGCCCGTGGAAACCCTGCAGCAACTGGCGTATCTGGCGGATATCCAAAACCTCCGGTTCATAACCGCTCGGTTTCGGTGGCGTGACCCTGCCGGTCACGTCCGCATCCAGTAATCCGAGCCGCACCGCCGAACGCAGCATCTGCCGCAATACGGCCCAGACTTTACGTGCCGCACCTGGTGATGGTATCGAGTCAAGCCACGACTGGATACGCGGCCCCGTCAGATCCGCCAGATCCATGTCACCCAATTCGGGTCGTATGTGGCGATTCCATGCACTCGCATATCCGACGCGCGTGCATTCGCGCAGCCTGCCACATGACGGCCAATACGACTCGTCCCAATACTCATTCAGCAACATTTCATACCTCCAAAACCCACACGCAGCATGGCCGTTCCATGCGGATCTGCGTGTGGGTTTTCCATACCGTAGGAGCCGTGCATGAACCTGCCCGAGGGATTGCCCGCATGGGCGTACATCGTGGTGAGCGCCCTGGTGCTCGCCGCCCAGATCGTCACCGCCATCTGGATCAACCACAGAGGGGACGAGAGGGATCGGGCGACGCGAGGCGAGATCACGAACAACCATGAGATGCCGTTGCGCGACGACCTCGACGACAAGGCCCTGCGCACATTGGACGCCATCGAATCATTGCGCGGCGCGGTCGACGGTCTGCGTGACGACATGAACGGCGAGTTCGCGACCGTCAATCGTCGCATCACCACTACCGAGCAGAACCTCATCGAACTGCGCCACGAGGTCAACGACCTCCGGCGCGGAGGAAACAACCACCAATAGAAAGGAACACCAATGGCAAACACCAAAGGCGTGGCCGACCACAAGGCCGCCAACACCACCACGATTCCAGGTCTGACCGTGGAGCGCACGAAATCCATCGTGCTGCTGCTCGTCCAGCTGTTCAGCGTCGTCCAGACCGGCCTGTCCATCGCTGGCATCAGCCAGCTGCCGTTCACCTCGGACCAGGTGAGCACGGCGATCACCGGCGTCATCGCCGTCATCGCATCCGTGTACGCGTGGTGGCGCAACAACAACGTGACCTCCGCGGCCGTGCAGGGCCAGCAGGTCGTCAACGCCGTCAAGCTCGCCCAGTCCACTGGCAATGCGGTGGATATGCCGGGCGAGGTCGTGCCCATGAGCGAGATGATCTCCGACCCGGACGCCAAGACCACCACGGAGTGACTAATAGTGCAGATCAAGGAGGAGATCGTCAACGCAGGGCACGGCTACCTCAATCCGTCCCTGTTCGCCGTCCACAGCACGGCGAATCCCGGCGCCACGGCCCGCAACCACCGGGACCTGTGGTCGCGAGGCTACGACTACGCGGTGCACCTCACGTCCGACTGGACCGAGGCGATTCATTGCGTGCCCTACGACCGGCTGTGCTGGCAGGTCGGCAACGGCAACGGCACGTGCGAGGGCATCGAGATCTGCGAGGCCACCAACGCGTCGGACTTCTGGCGCGGCATCGACATCGCAGCCGACGTGATAGCCCAGCGCCTCCGCGCGCACGGGTGGGGCGTCGACCGCATGCACCCGCACCAATGGTTCAGCCAGACCTACGGCGGATCCGACCATACGGACCCCATCCCGTACTTCACGCGCTTCGGCTACAACTGGGGAGCCTTCGTCCAACTCGTCCAACAGAAGCTATCCGGCAACACCGGAACACAGGAGGTAGATATCATGGCGGCAATGATGATCCGCAACGACTCCACGGGAGTCATCTGGTACTGCGAGCCCGGCAAGGGGCGCACCGCGCTCACACACCCCGATCAGGCCAACCTGCTCCAGCAGGCAGGCGTGCCATTGATCCACGGCAACAACGGCGCCCCATGGTGGAGCCGCTTCGACCAGATCGACGCGCTCGTGCGCAAGACCATGGAACAGCTCGGCGTATGAACCGCATCCAATGGCTCGTCGAATGCGCGGGCCTGATCGCAGCCGTACTCGCACTCGAACTGTATGCGGCGCTCGCCGACGACCAAGGCATGCCCTGAAAACCGAACGCCCCGCTCAGGCATCGCAGACGGCTCTACATGAGCCGCTCTGCTTGCCGGGCGGGGCGTTTTCTTGTATACAATTGAATCAACACAAGAAAATAGAGTGTCAATAGTGTGTACGCACAAAAGGCGAGACGCTGAAACCCTTGAAAACACAGGGAAACGAAAAATACGAACACATTCAAGTTCAACGTCTCCAAGTAGTGATTGCCGATTAGTGCCGAGGGCCTTGGAAGCGTTGCGTTCCAAGGCCCTTGTCTATACTGTAGACAGTTGTTCTTCATATGTGAATCGCCCGATATGACTTTGGAGCGGGCTTGATTGGAGGGGACGGATATGACGAGTTACGTGCTGCGGCTCTATGATGATCCGCTGCTCCAGTTCGATGCGTCGTATGGCGAGGGCCTGCTGGCGGGCAAGATCGAGGCGCATGTCCGCTGGTTCGATGAGTTGAAGCGCGCGTTGCTGCCGTTTCCGTTGGCTCCGGAGCCGGATAATGCGAAGCTGACGACGTGGCTGGAGCGGCGCACGATTCCGAAGAATCGTGAGTTCGCCACGCAGGTTCTCGCGCAGGCGGGGTTGAACATTGCGGATACGCTGGGCATCATCGACCTGTGCAAGGGGCTGTCGGTCAACGATTCGTTCTGGGTGGAACGCGACGGTGAGAACCTCAAGTTCGCGGACATCAACCTGTATGACAATCCGTTGGACGAGACGCTCGCCATCGTGGCCTACACGGGGTATACGTCGAGCGAGAAGCATGCGATCGGCCTGTCGAGCGAGTGGACGACGGACGGCCAGTTTCCGAAGGCGTGGCGGCATACGGGACGTGGGCTGGAACTGTGGAAGGCGGGTTCCGAAGGGTATGCGAACGCCGGTTTGGAACCGTATTCCGAGTATCTCGCCTCGCAGCTGGCGCGCAGGCTCGGTGTGAACGCGGTCGACTACCGCATCGCCCGTTGGAAGGGCAAGCTTGCGTCGGTGTGCGGTTCGATGAACTCGAAGGACGTGTCGTTCGTGCCGTTCTATGTGGCGACGCAGCTGGCGTCGTTCCCGGAGATCCTCGCCGCCGCACGCGCCGTGTCCAAGGAATCGTTCGAGGCGATGCGCACGATGCTAGTGTTCGACGCGCTCATCGTCAATCAGGACCGTCACGCCAACAACCACGGGTTCCTGCGCGACAACCGTACCGGCCGGATTCTGGGTCCGGCGCCGTTGTTCGACCATAACATGTCGCTGTTCAAGAACGACATGCGCGCCGACTGGGAGGGCGGCGCGTGGATTCCGCAGGTACTGTCCGAACGTCAGCCGGCAAATTCTCGTATGACGTTCCGCGACCAGTGCGCGGCCATCATGGGCAGCGCGCAGCATGAGATGTTGCGCAAAACGTTGGATGTCACCTTAGAGAACGACCCGGCTTACCCGCTGGAGCCGGGCCGCATCGAGGCGTTGAACGACTACCTGCACGCGGCCGCACGATCCCTGCTCGAACTGCCGGTGGTCGACGAGTCGAAGCTGTCCGACCAGCTCGATGCGTTGCAGCCGTCAATCGAACACGCTCCTGTCATCCTCAACGAACGACTGTTGCGATAGACCAAACCGGTCGAGTTCGCCAATAAAAAGGACCTTCCGGGTTGCGCACTGTGAGGAGGCGTGGAAGGCTGCTATTGACTTGGCGCAACGGCGACATCGACATCTCGCCCACGTACTTGTATGGGCACTCATACGAATACGCCGCCCCCGGCAAACTGGTTTCAGCCTGATGTCGTATGCCGACATCGTCGAGTTCATGTTCCAGTCCGGTTGTGTGATGGACAAGTGCGGTATGAAGGCCGTTTCCGAATCAAAGTCCGATTGCTTCGGACTCATCGGCGCATACCATATCTGGGACGTCTGGCAGGTCCACACCCGCCTCGACGGGTACGGCAAAGCACGCCGATGTCGCCGATCGGCGAGATCGTCAACGGCAGGCGGCGCATCACCACCCCATGGCATGGCGGCTCGGCAAGGCGCTCGACACCACGCCCGACTTCTGGGCGAACCTTCAGGCCGACTACGATCTGCTGACCTTCGACCCCAGCACCTTGGACGACATCCGCCCGCTCGTGGAGGCCTGACGCCGGGGCGCTTGATCCAATGACCACCATCGTCGTATATGCGATTACAGTGGTCATTTTCATATCTACGGTACGGGGATGACGTGAACGGCCAACACACCATGATTGATGGCGGCCGTTTGCATATCCACACATGGCTTTGATGTCTCAGCTGTCCAGAGCGAAGGTGATGGAATCCCGTCCTAGAACCGCCGCGTTACGTGCGCGACTGGAGGCAGCATCGCGGTGGCCAGGGCGAACGTCACCGCCAGGACCGCGCCCGCCGGGTAGACGCTGTACGCCCAGCCGTATGCGATCTGTCCGAGGGGCTGGGCGCACATGCTCGCGGAGAGCGCAAGCGACATCACCTTGCCGGTCATGTCCTCGGGGCAGCCCATCTGGATCGCCGGCACGGCGATGAGGTTCGCGAGGGTGATGGCGATCATGGTTCCGCAGGTGCTCGCCGTGAGCACCGCGAGTCGCATCACTCCACCTGCGGGAATCGTCATGGCGAGCGCCTGGGGCAGGATGGTGAGCGAGAAGGCGGCGATCGCCATCGGGAATCGCCGCATGGACAGCGACCTCGCGACCCGCCCACCGACGAGCGCGCCGAGCAGTCCGGATGCTCCCACGAGACCATATGCAAGGCCGTACGCCGTGGAACCGAACCCCAGTACGGTCCGCACCATGTAAGGGAAGCCGACCTCCGCATACCCCGTCACCAGGAAGTTGAGCGCGGCGCAGATCAACACCAGATGCAGCACATGAGGACGTTCGCGGGTGAGGAAACGTCCGGCCGCGCGCAGGTCGTCGACCGCGGTGACGCGGCCGACGTCGCCGCGGTCGGGAGCGCCGAGCCGGATGAAACACTCCACGACGGCGGCCGCACCGAACCCCACGATCGTGATTTCCATCATGGGCATCGCACCAACCGCCGCGTATAGCACGCCGCCGAGCACGGCGGGAACGAGCGTGCTCGTCTGGTTCACTACGTTCACCACGGCCATCGCGCGACGCATCACATCCTCGCCATGGGAGCGGAACATCTGCGGCAGCGCCGCCTGCACCGTAGGCGTCTCCATCGCGTCAAGCACGGCGAGCACCACCTGCATCACGGCTATCGCCGCCAGATTGAAACCGGCGGCCGAAAAGATCGTCGCGCAGACGAGCACCGTCACGGCGGAAAGCGCGTCAAGCGCCACCATGACGGTCCGACGGTTCGTACGATCCGCCATCACGCCGCCAAGGGGCGAGAGCAGAATCGTGGGCAGGATGCTTGCAGTAAGAATGGAGGCGAACGCCGCCGCCGAGCCGGTCTCGTCAAGCACCCACATGGACATGGCAAACCGCAGCATAAGGTTGGCGAAGAGCGATATGCCGAGACCCGCGACGAGCAGGCGGAAGTCGCGTGTGCGAAGAGGATCAGCGGCTTGGCTTCTTTGTGGTTCGTATGCGTTCGTCATCGTGGATTCCTTTCTTGTGATTGGCCACGGCCATTTATACAAACCGACCGTCGGTCTGTTATTGTGATAACAATACGCCCAAGGAAAAAGGTGCGGAAGCGCTTCGACATCTGTGACGTCAGGATGTGCAAGATGCGGCGCACCCGGGCGCGTCTCCTATGCGGACGCTGTACTCTCTTCCGGCGTCAGGGCCGTGAGACCTTCGGTCGTCCGCAGGATGAGCGTCTCGTCGAACACTGGCACGCCGATGGCGTCGAGCATTGTGGCGAGGCAGCGGATGCGGTGTTCCATGTCGGCATGATCGGCGGGGTAGAAGCAGGGCATGAGCCAGTAGTTGCCGAGGAGCGAGAGCAGTTGCGCCGCCTCCTCGGGGTATGCCGTGGGAATGGAGCCGTCCTGCACGCCCATATCGATGAGCGAGCGGAAGGACTCCGGCAGTCTCGTCGACCAGAAGCGCATGTTCGCCGTAAAGAACGCAGGATCCTTGAGCAGCGCCAGCTGGGAACGGACTAGGTCCAGATGATCGGGGGCGTCCACGGCGGAAACGATGAGCACGCGCAGCTTCTCAAGCGCACTCATGTCCTTGCGCTCGATGAGTTTGTCGAGAAGACGCGCGGTGACGGCCCACTCGTCGGCGTTCAGCCGGTCGAGAATCGCCTCCTTCGATTTGAAGTGGTGGTAGAGCCCGCCCTTGGACAGTCCCAGGTCGTTCAGGATGTCCTGGATGGACGTCTTCTCATAGCCCTTTTCAGCGAAGAGCCTGCGGGCGGAATCGAGGATTCGTCGTTCGGTGTCTCCGGAATGCATATCGTGCGCCATGCGGATGGCCTGCCTTTCGTTCATGTCCCCGTCAAGCATACAGACCGTCGGTCGGTCTGTCAAATGATCGAGGAAGTCACCCCTGCGATGCGATTGAATATCCGCGGCAAGGCAGGACGAAGAAGACCGGTAAGACGCCGAGTTCAAGTTCAACATCTCGAAGTAAGTGTTTCTCTGGCTCCTCTCTTTGAGGGGAGCTGTCGCTACAAGCGGCTGAGGAGCGGCACGGATAAGGCCTGAGAAGTCGTCTTCTCAGGCCTTTGTCATGACATTGTTCTGCAAGGACTGGCCGCTGCGGCAGCATAATGTGTGTTTTATTATTCGGCCTTGGCGGCTTGCTGGTCAATCCAATTGTTAACGTCGGTGACCGCCTCGTCAAGGGTTGCTTTGGCGGCTTTGTAGTATTTGGAATCTACAGGTTGACGATTTCCGCGCCGAACGGCCAGAGTGCGAGCTTGGCCATCTTGAACGATTGCAGTCCGAACGGAATACCGATAATGGTGATGCAGTTGAGCACGCCGGCTCCCAGATAGCCGAGCGCCATCCACCAGCCGACCAGCACCACCCACAGGATGTTGGCCAAGGCAGAGCCGACTCCGCCGCCGTATTGCACGGTTTTGCCAAACGGCGTCAGGGTGAGTCCCGCCATCTTGAACGCTTGAATGCCGAGCGGGATGCCGATGATGGAGATGCACAGAATCAGTCCCACCAATGCCCATCCGATTGCGATGGCCAATCCACCAAGAATGATCCACAGGATATTGCCGAGAACTCGCATGATTTGCCCCTTTCCGATTCCGGTCGATGCCTCGCATGTTCAGCTTCACTATTTTGCCAGACATCATGACGGAAACACGAGACGCAGCCCTTGGCTCGCCCCTGATTCATCCGCGGACCGCTATTCAGGCGGATCGTATGCGGTAAGCCCAATCCTTTTGTGAAGATTTTGTGTATTGTTGGGCATGCGTGGTTTTCACCGGCGATTTGAATGATGATAGGCTTCTCGATGTCTGCCGTATGAAGACCCATCAAGGAGGTGCCATGAACCTGTATCGCTACGCGATGTTCATCGCACGTGCCTGCCGTGGGTCGTTCGTCGGCAATGTTCTGTTTGCCAATCCACAAATGGCCCTATCCTCGATGCTGGTGTAGCGGGGACACGCCTTATGCCGGGATGTACCGATGGCCCATCCGCAGTCGACGTCGCATGAATCGCTCACCATAGCCATCAACTTACGCAAAGCCGCGAATCGTTTGCCGTATATGAATGCGGAACGGATGGCGGCTTTTCCTTTACGTCCGGACTCATCGGTGTCCTCGCGTCTTGACACAAGCATGGGGCCGGATCGCCACACATGACGTTACCAACAGAAGGAAATGCTGTGACCTCACAGAAAAACGCGGAACTCGGGTCCGCCACCAGTTCCGTAAAGCCTATTGATCCGCACACCCGATTCATCGTTGTGGGTGTGATCGTCGTCGGCTCGTTCATCGCGCTGCTCAACCAGACCGTCATGTCACCGGCCTTGCCGGCACTGATGCGTGATTTCAATATCACCACCGGCACCGTGCAGTGGGTGACCAGCGTCTACATGCTGGTCTCGGGCATCATGGTGCCGATTTCAGGCTATCTGATTGATAAATTCTCCACCCGAAAGCTCTTCGCCGGAGCTCTTGCCACTTTCATGGTCGGCACACTGCTGTGTGCCGTCGCGCCGAATTTCATGCTGTTGCTCGTCGGGCGCATACTGCAATCCGCCGGCTCCGGCGTGCTGTTGCCATTGGTCGCCGTAGTGCCGATGCTCGTCTATCCGCCGGATAAGCGCGGCACCGCCATGGGCATGGCCGGTATCGTCATGGCCGCCGGCCCGGCTATCGGCCCGGTTGTCGGTGGTCTGGTGATTGACAGTTTCGGATGGCGCCCGATGTTCATTGGCATCGCAGTCGTGGCACTGGTCATCCTTGTCGGAGGCACGATGATGCTCAAGAACGTCAGCGAGTTGAAGAACCCAAAGCTCAACATCCTGTCCGTGATCCTTTCGACCATCGCGTTCGGTGGCCTGCTCTATGGCTTCTCGTCCGCTTCCACGATGGGATGGACCAGTCCGGTCGTCATTACCTCAATCGTCGTCGGTCTTGTGGCCTTCGTCGCATTCGTATACAAGCAAGTCAAGCTCGATGAGCCATTGTTGCGCGTTGACACCCTTGCCACCCGCAACTTCCGCAACTCCGCGATTCTGGTCACTCTGATCAACGCCGCAGTCGCCGCAACCAACGTGACGTTGCCTATCTTCATCCAGAATGTGCTCGGCCAATCCGCCACCGTCACCGGCATGGTCATGCTGCCCGCCGCGGCGATCGGCATCATCCTGAGTCCGGTCGCCGGTGCCGCATTCGACAAATTCGGCCCGCGAGGCGTGGGTATCGGCGGCCTTGCGCTCATGACCATCTCTCTTGGTCTTCTCGGCACCATCAACACCAGGACATCAGTGCTGTTTGTCGCCGTGTTCTGCGCATTGCAGGCATCCGGTCAGGCTATCGCCAACATGCCGATCAACACTTGGGGCGTCAACGCTTTGCCGAACGACATGATCGCCCATGGCAACGCCATCGCCAACACCGGCCGCCAGATCGCGGCAGCCATTGCGACCTCGCTTCTGGTCACCGCAGAAACATCCATGACCGCCTCGCACATGTCCCAGGGTGTGAAGTCCGCCACGGCCAGCGGCATCGCGTTCTCCTACCTGCTGTGCGCCGCCATCTCGCTGGTCGCCTTGATCATCTGCATCTTCACCGTCACCAGCCGTGCCAAGGAGAAGGCCGCACGCAACGCCAAGGCCTCCGAGGCGCAAGCCTCCGCCGAAGTCGCGGCCGAAACCACTGAAGGCCAGCCCGCCGAGCATCACTACGCCGGCGCATACGTGGCCCCCGCCGCCTCCCTGTTCAAGCAGGCCCAGGAACAGTCCATCGGCGGGATCATGGACGATCAGCCCTACAGCTGCCTGGACAGCGATGACATCACGCATGTGGTACGCGAGTTCATCCGCCTCAACGTCTCCAGCCTTCCCGTGGTGAACGGCGATGGCAGGCTCGTCGGCTTCGTCAGCGACGGCGATGTCATGAAATCGATTGCCACCTATGAATCCCGTACGGTTTCCACCGGCACCGGTTCGACGATGGTGGTGTTCGACGACGAAACCGTGGCCTCCAAGGTGCAGGCGCTCTCCGGCAAAAAGGTGATGGACATCGCCACGCGTAAGGTCGTTGCCGCCACGCCCGACCAGCATGTCGGAGAGGTGGCCCGAATCCTCGCCAAGAAGCAGTTCAAGAAACTGCCGGTGGTGGATGGTGATGGCAGACTCGTCGGTGTGATCCGCCGTAAGTCCGTGATGGAACATGCCTTCGACGCGCTGTTCCCAAAGGATGATCGGTGATTAGGCGCCATCATCGCTGAATAGAATGAATGGAATATGAGGCTTCCCTTCTCGCGGGGGAAGCCTCATTGCTTTGTCCGCGGAGTCTTACGGCACCTGCGCAAGGGCAACGTCACGTCTTCATGATATACTATTGAATAGTGTGTTCCTCTCGTTGCATGGTGACGCTAACGCATGGCGTCACGATACTGAAGCCTGCCATCTAACGGCGGGTACGGCTCGTTGCTGGAGTCGTGCACGCATACGCGCGTCGGCGTGCGTATGCCGTGATGTGACCTTTGTAGTGGAATTGAAGAATTGAGAACACTCGTATGTCTTCTAGTAGTACAACAACTGAACCAACTGTGCGCGAAACACCCGAGGTTTCCGGCGATGACAATGCGAATGCGCGCGCAGCGGTCCATAGCGCGAACAAACCCGGTGCCGCCTATGCCGCAGCAGTGGCCAACGGGGAATCCGAGCGTGCGTGGATCCGCCGTGTAGTGCTTCTACTCACCGGCCAGGCGTTTTCGCTGTTGGGCTCCAGCATCGTGCAGTATGCCATCTGGTGGTGGATCGTATTGCAGACCAGAACCGGTTCGGCGATGCTGCTGGCCACTCTGTTCGGCGTGGTGCCGCAGGCCGTGGTCTCGATCTTCGGCGGCTCCTGGGCCGACCGTCACAGTCGCAAGTTGCTGATTATGCTGCCGGATATGGTGATTGCTGTGGTCACCGTCGTGCTGTCGCTGAGCTTCGCGATGGGATGGGCGAGTCTGACCATGATTTTCGTGGTGCTGTTCATTCGTTCGGCGGGAGGCGGGGTGCAGACGCCCGCTGTGCAGTCGTTCATACCGGATGTTGTTCCCTCGGGCAAACTATTGCGCGTCAACTCAATATACGGCGTGATTAATTCGGCGAATACGATTGTGGCACCTGCGGTGGCTGCTGTGCTTATCAACACAGTGCCGCTGTGGTCGATTCTGTTAGTCGATGTGACCACGGCCATTATCGGCGTCGGCTTTGTGGCGTTGATCAAAGCGCCGAAGAAGAGCGCGGAACATGTTGCGAGGCGTATGGCTGAAGCGGAGAATAGCGGGCAACCCACACTCGAACCTATGTCGGATGCCAATGCTGATCGTTCGCTGATTGCCAGCGTCCGTCGTGTGTTTGCTGACTTGAAAGATGGTTTCAGCTACACATGGCGCCGGGCGAACCTGCGCAACGTGGTGCTCGGTGGCGCCTTGGTGTGCTTCGTGTCCGTGGCGCCGATGAACCTTACGCTGTTGCTCATGACCCGCGAATATGAGGGCATCGATTTGAATCTCGGATTCATCAACCTGACCACCGCCTCCGATAAACTCGCCGCCAACGAGCTGGGATGGAGCATCGGTATGCTGCTCGGCGGCGCGCTGATGTCTACCATCGGTGCCAAGCTCATCCGCAACAACATGCGCGTGGTCGCCTTCGGCATCGCTCTGGTGGGCGTCTCCGTCGTTGGTCTTGGCGTGGTTCACAATCTGCTGGCGTATTTGCTGATTGATGTGGTGAACGGTTTGGCTTCGGCCATCTGCACGGGCCCGATGCGCACCATCATCCAGACCGAGGCCGATGAGAGGATGGTGGGCCGTGTATTCGGCCTTGACACCACCCTGAGCGCGCTCGGAATGCCGCTCGGCATGTTGATCTTCGCGCCACTGGCCGACGTGATCCCGATTTCGCTGGTGTTCATCATCGGCGGTGTTCTGACCCTGCCCATCGGCATCTATCTGTTCGGCCAGGCGCGCCGTAACGTCAGTGCGCAGGTGACGAGAACAGCGGCCTGACAGGCACCTGACGGCCACCTGCCAGACGTAAAGTCAACTACCAGATTTGCGCATACAGATCGTAAGACACATACTTCGGCAGATCGTAGACGGTAATCGAGAATGGCGTGGATCGGCCATTGCCCGGCCAATCCACGAATGCGATATCTCCATAGATGATTGCGTTCTGTGCGTTACGCAGTACTAGGGAAATCTTGATTTGCTGTCCATCAGATGGCTTGAATCCATCTGCCACGGCGCGGACCTCGCCATTGAACGTCGTGCAGCCGTCCCTGTTGTCTATTTTGGATATTCCACTGATGGGGAAGGCGGCGGTTCCCTGAGCCTTGGCGACGTTGTATGTATCCGGATTGAGCACAGTAAAATCAACCGTTTCTGGACCAGCATGTCGGAGAGGTGGCCCGAATCCTCGCCAAGAAGCAGTTCAAGAAAC
>ERZ773193.3617-NODE-3617-length-13779-cov-2.492276_pt1 | contig 13779 bp, 13 predicted proteins | sample MGYA00511110_ERZ773193 | MGnify/ENA primary metagenome ERZ773193 (study PRJEB29015, sample SAMEA2737784) | human gut metagenome | biome: human gut; feature: human-associated habitat; material: faeces | place: China | collected 2012 ...
AATCCATTCTTATACCTGATGGTCCATCAGCACAACATGCAACAGGTATTCCAAAATTTCTTAATGATTCAGTAATTCCACCAAATGCAGCTGCTGTTCCTGGAGTAACCTTAGGACTACACATTCCCTCTCCTCTAAACATACAAATTAAATCATTGTAACTTAACTGTGCTACAAAATCATCTAACTTTACTTTATTTTCAAATACATCAGCAAGCTTATACCCTCTATCCCCTGTATAAATTATTTCTTCATCACGATTTTTAAACATTCTCTCTTTAGGATTTATTCTTCTCATAGGAACTTCTTCATTTTCTATATTAAATTTATTATTTTCATCTAATATAGGCTTAATTCTTTTAAACTCAACTATTGGTGCACAAGCCTCTTCTAAACTTTCTACTATTGTAAATTTTTCATCGTATTGCCCTGATTCTTCAGCATTTCTAACATCTGATCCTATATAAATCTTATATAAACCTTCTTCTAAGATATAACAAGATTTATATCCGGTTACACCACTATCATCATAAGAAGCTATATAACTTTTAGGTATATTTATTATTAACTTTTCACATTCACCGGGTTTAATAATACCTGTCTTCTTAAATCCAACAAGAGCTCTTACTGGCTTTCCAAGTTTACCTTGTGGCGCTTCTATATAAACTTGTACAACTTCTTTCCCTGACATATTGCCATTGTTAGTTACATTTGCTTCAACAACTATTTCCTCATGTATTGATTCAACTAATTTCCCCTTAATATCAAAACTTGTATATGATAATCCATATCCAAAAGGATACATAACCTTTTCTTTTGCAAAACTTTCAAAATATCTATACCCTACATAAATATCCTCTTCATAATAATTTCTCTCTGGATCTCCGAAATTTTTAGTAGATGGATAATCTTCTATATTTTTTGCAATAGTATCAGTTAACTTTCCACATGGATTTACTCTTCCAGTTAAAACATCAATAACTCCATTTCCCCCTTCTTGCCCACCTTGCCAAGCATAAAGCACTGCTGATGGATTATACTCATCTACCCATTTCATATCTATAATATTACCAACATTTAAAACTACTACAGTTCTCCTAAATGATTTGCTCACTTTTTTTATCATATCTTTTTCAACATCTGTTAAAAGATAACTTCCAGCCTCATTTTTACTATCTTGATCCTCACCTGCAGTACGGCCTATCATAACTAATGCAATATCATTTTCCTTAGCTACTCTTAATATATAATCTTCTACTTTCATTTCTTTTTGCGACCACGGTACAGTTCCCCATCCATGCCCTTCATCATATGGATTTTCTTTAATCCACTCACTATATATTTCTAATAAGTCTTCATCTAAAACAATATCCTTTTCATTCCTTAAAGCATCTAGTATACTTACCACATATTTTGTATTTACAAGTCCTCCAGAACCTAATCCACTTTTATAATAATTAAAAGCACTTCGACCAAAAACTGCTACCTTATCTCCTTTTTTTAGTGGAAGTGTATTATTATCATTTTTTAATAATACACAGCTTTCAGCTGCAACTTCTCTAGCAAGCCTTGCATATTCCTTTAAATCTAAACTATATTTTCCCATAATATCCTCCTTAAATTATTCTCACCCTTTATCATTCATATATATTTTTATTATCTCCTTATATTATACCATCTATGTTTTTGTAAAATTATTCATATTTTTAAACTTAAAAAAATTAATTTTATATGTCAAGCGATTGACATATTATTAAATAATATCTATACTCTAGTTATAGAAAACAATTTGGAGGTAATAATGTTTAATTTTAGTAATACTATACAATTCCAAGATAAAATAAATGACGTATTTACAATTGGGGAAATTTTAGTAGATATGATTTCTGATGATTATGATACTAATTTCAACTCCAATAAATATTCAAGATTTTTTGGTGGTTCACCGGCTAATATAACTATGAATATAAAAAGACTTGGCGGTAATCCTATTATAACAGCTTGCGTTGGAAATGACGGATTAGGTAAGTTTTTAATTAATCACTTAAAAAACAATAACATTGACACAAACTTAATTAACTCAGTAAATCATTCTACAAGTATGGTACTTGTAACTAAAAGCAAAGAAACTCCACTACCAATTTTCTATCGTAGTGCAGATTACAACTTAGAATATAATTCAGACATAGATTCAACATTAAAAAATAGTAAAATAGTTCATTTTTCTTGTTGGCCTATTTCTCAATCAAAATCAAGAAAAATGATTGAAAGAGTTATTGAAGAAGCTAGAAAAAATAATGTTCTTATAGGATTTGATCCAAATTATCACGAAATGATTTGGGAAGAAGGACATGATGGAATAGAATATATAAAAAATCTTATAGGTAAAATAGATATTATAAAGCCTTCTGAAGTTGATGCTGAAAGAATTTTTGGACCGGATACTCCTGAAAATCATGTAAACAAATTTATAGAGTGTGGTGCAAAGCTTGTAATAATGACCTTAGGTAAATATGGTGCAATAGTTTCTGACGGAACTAAAACTATCAAATTCAATACTTTAGCTACTGAAGTTATTGATACAACTGGTGCTGGAGATGCTTTCTGGGGTGGATTCTACACAGCTATAACTAGCAATTACACTTTAAAAGAAGCTTTAAACATAGGTTTTGCAACAAGTGCCTTCAAACTTAAACATGTAGGAGCAATTGCTAAATTGCCTTCAATAGAAGAATTAAAAACAATTTATAATATATAATTAATTAAGAGGAGATATAAAAATGGCAGTTAAAAATAAAGTTCAACTTATAACTTATCCTGATTCTCTTGGTGGAGATTTAAAAACATTAAATAATGTTCTTACAAAATATTTTCCAAAAACATTTAAAGGTGGTATTCATATACTTCCTCCATTCCCATCATCAGGAGATAGGGGATTCGCGCCACTAACTTACTTAGAAATAGAACCTCAATTTGGTACTTGGGAAGATATTCGTAAATTAGCTGAAAACTATGATATCCTTCTTGATCTAATGGTTAATCATATTTCTAAAAACTCTGTATTTTTCCAAGACTTCTTAAAGAATGGGAGAGATTCAAAATATGCAAATTTATTTATAACATTAGATAAAATATGGTCCGATGGCAAACCAGTTCAGGAAGATATAAATAAAATGTTCTTACGTAGACAAGTTCCTTATTCAACATTTAATATAAAAGGTGAAGAAGTTTCTGTTTGGACTACTTTTGGTAAAGAAACACCTTCAGAACAAATTGATTTAGACATAAATTCTGAAGCTGTACGAGCCTTATTAAAGGAATTCTTTGAAAACTTCCACAAAAACAATGTTAAAATTGTAAGACTTGATGCTGTTGGATATGTAATAAAGAAACTTGGAACTAGTTGTTTCTTCGTTGAACCTGAAATATATAAGTTCTTAGACTGGGTATCTGATTTAGCTAAATCTTTAGATATTGATTTATTACCTGAAGTTCATTCCCACTATACTACTCAATATAAGTTAGCTAAATACGGTAACTATATATACGACTTTATATTACCATATACTATACTTAGCACATTAGTTAACAAATCAAGTTCATCACTTATTGACTACTTAAAAAACAGACCAACTAATCAATTTACAATGTTAGATTGCCATGATGGTATTCCTGTAAAACCTGATCTTGATGATTTAGTATCTACAGCTGATGCTAGAAAGATTGTTGATCATTGCTTAAATCATGGTGCAAATTTAAGCTTAGTTCATTCTGATACTCATAAGAGTCCAGATGGATTTGATGTTCATCAAATAAGATGTTCTTACTATTCAGTTTTAGGATGCAATGATGATGCATACTTAAGCGCAAGAGCAATTCAATTCTTTGCCCCTGGTATTCCACAAGTTTATTATGTTGGGTTATTAGCTGGCGAAAATGATGTTGAAAATGTTACTAGTACTGGAGAAGGTCGTGAAATTAATAGACATAACTTTACTTTAGAAGAAATTGATAAAGCATATAGTCAAGAGGTAGTTCAAAGATTACTTAAGCTAATTGACTTTAGAAATGATTATCCTGCATTTGATGGAGACTTCACTGTTGAACCTTCAAGTGATACTGAAATCATCCTAACATGGAAAAAAGATAATAAATATTGTACTTTAAATGTTGATTTAACTACTAGCAAATCTATAATTAAATATATAAATGATGATGGTATTGTTGAAAGATACACTATTTAATGATATTGTATTTTAACTTAATAATAATAGATAATTCTATTCATTCTCTTAAGTTTAAATATATAAATAATGAACGATACATCATAGCACACTTAAAACTCCCCCTGGTAAATCCACCTGGGGTAGTTTTTTTATATTAAAATACTCCATAGATAATTTTATTTATTCACTGTACTCTCTCTAATAATTAACTTAATTGATAATATAGTTTTTTCATTTACCTCTATATTATTATACTTAGCATCAATTAATCCAATTGAAAGCCTTGCCATTTCTTTGATTGGCTGATGTACAGTAGTTATCCTCGGTGTTGTTAATTGTGATATATCAACATCATCAAAGCCAACTAATTTAATATCTTCCGGTATCCTAATTTTTATTTCATTACAAACTTGAATAACCTGTGCAGCTATTAAATCACTACTTGCAAATATTCCATCAACACCTTCTATTTCATTTAGTGCTGCTTTTATATAATCGTAATAATTCATTTGATTATATGTATCTATATCATATTTCTTTATAAAATACTCAATCTCATTTTTACTACATACATCTATAAAAGCTTTTTCTCTATTATCAGCAGGCATTTCTTCATCTATTACTCCACTAAGGTGTAATATTTTTTTGCATCCACATTCTATTAAATGCTCTGTTGCAAGCTTTCCACCTTGATAATTATCACATTGAATTCCAAGCTTACCTTCTTCAAAATTTTTCTCTAATAATACTACTGGAATACCTCCTGTATTAATCTTATTAGATTCAACATTTCCACTACATATAATTATCCCTGCAACTCTATTACTTTTACACATATCTAAATATTGCTTTTCTTTTTCAGCTTTTTCTTTACTATTACATAATATTATCTTGTAATCTTTTTTAGCTGCTTCATTTTCTAAATTACTTATTAATTTGGCAAAGTATGGGTGAGATATATGAGGTACTATAACTCCAATTGTATTACTTTTTTGTTTTGTTAAGGAACGTGCTATTTCATTAGGCTGATATCCCAGTTCATCCATAGCTTCCTGAACCCTTTTCTTTGTTTTTTCACTAATATATCCTCTATTATTAATAACACGTGATACAGTGGTTGGAGTAACACCTGCTAACCTTGCAACATCTACTATCGTAGCCATCTATTTATTCACCTATCTCATTAAAATATTGTTTATAAATCATTTATTGACTCAACTTTAAGTATATCATATTTATAAACCATATATTAATAGTAAGCAAATATATTATTTATAATATCAACATAAATTACTAAAAAAATTAACTGTATTTAAACTATTTGTAATTTCTTTATTTCAATACAGTTCATATATCTTTTTATACCTTATAAATTTTTTATCGAATCTGATATTACATAAGCTAAATCTTCAGTCTGAGGAACAAATCCTAACTTATCATTGAACTACCTCGGGTACAAGCTCACGAGGATTCTTTTAGCGTAGTCTGATATTTAAGTTTCCACTTGAATTAACAAGCCACCCTTATACGCTTGGGAGAGTCCAATTTCCCATTATCCCTCTTTAAGTTAATTAAGTCGGGAATACATTTTTCTGATTTTCTAAGTATGTTTAGACTTCCATTTATATCTGAATTTATAAGTCCATAACCACTTAGAAATAATCCTCTAACTATTCTTCTTGATTTGTTATAGTTCTTTTTTGTAATAGCTTCTAAGTCTAAAGCACTACATCCACTTGTATAGCTTTCTTCTTGGAATTTAACTTCTATGCCTTGCAGTTTAGCTTTGTAGCTTATTAGCTCTGCTAAACGTTGTATAGGCACTTGAACAAAGTTCTTATTATAGTTCATATTTTGCTTTATTCCTTTAAGTTTTCCTATTACTATTTTGCCTACATTATTTTCAATAGATTTGTCTATAATAGATTTAGAAACTTTGTGCATATAATCATTTATATAGTTATTTCTATATCGTCTAATTTTATTAATTCTTTTAGTATTTTTAAACTTATCTGAACCACATTTAAACATTTCTATTGATTGTAAATGAGCTATTTTTTTATTAGTATAAGAATTAACTGATTTTAGCTTTTTGCCACAAAAGATATATTGATTCAAACCATCTTTAAATGTTAATGTGGCTATATTATCAAGTCCTAAGTCTATGCTTCCAACATTAGTTTTATTATTTTCTAATTCCTCTTTTTTGTAAATTACAATTAGATACCAACATTTTTGAACTTTATCATAGTTAAATCTTGCTTGTTGTAAGCTATTCCAATCTATAATGCTTTGTAGTTTTTTAGAAACTTCAAAATTAAGACTTTCCACATTAAATAGCGACTTTATAGCTTTTGATAATGATAGCTTTAATAATCCATTATCATATCTTATAGCAAGATTAGTAAATATAATTTCATTCTTATTTTTATCAGTATTTTTAAATTTTGGAGGTCTTGGCTTTGCTTTATATTTAGTTGGATTTATTCCAAAGTCTTTAACACTTGCAAAATAAGACTTCCAATTTTGTTCTAATACTTTAAACATTTGCTGTCTTGTATGGCTATGAAGAAAATCACAATGCCAATTTGACTTGTATTCTTTCTCTATATCGTAATAAGTTTTTACACCATTTTCTCTTAAATCATAGTTGATAATATTATATAACTTAGTTGTATGATAAGATAATTCCTCTACTATTTCTAATTGTTTTTTACTAATACTTGGTTTGAATTTAAAACTTAACTTCATTTTTCCACCTCCTTACATATTTATCTATGTATTTATTATAACTCTACATTGATATATAGTCAACTATGTGTTATAATATGATTAAAAATATTGTGAGGTGAACAAAATGGCAAGAAAGAATATCAACACAACATTAGATGAAGAACTATACAAAAGTATTAGAATATTAGCACTCCAAAAAGGAGTTAATGCTAATGATTTAATCGAAGAAGGAATGAAACTTATAATTGAAAGAGAAGATAAGAAAAACTAAACATAGCGTATATAACATCAATTATCATATTGTATTTTGTCCAAAATACAGACATCATATATTTAAAGATGAATTAGAATATGAAATTTTGAAATTATTTAAAGTTATCTCATATAATTATGGTTTTTAAGTTTTAGAGCAAGAAATTATGCCTGACCACATTTATCTTTTTATATCTGCTCCACCAACTATTGCACCAACAGAACTAGTTAAAATCCTTAAAAGTGTTAGTTCTAACGAAATGTTTAAAGCATTTCCAAGTTTAAAGAAAAATAAGTTTTGGGGTAGTGGATTATGGAGCAAAGGTTATTATATCGGTACTGCTGGGGCAGTTAGTTCGGAGATAATTAAAAAATATATACAAGACCAAAAATTAAAGTAATGGGCTTACAGCCTCGGGCATGAAGCCACGAGGTTTTACGCCCTAAATCTATAAACTTTATGCTTCATTTACATTTGCAAATTCTTTATTATCTATAAAATTAATTATATAATCAAAGCCCTTACTATATAAAGCTCCAAATACATTGTTTAAAATACGGAATATTATTGCGCCTCCAAATCCTAAAATAGGCGTTGCTGCTGATAATGCTCCAAATGCATTAAATACAGTTTGCCACTTATATGTTCCTGAAAATCCAATCATAACTCCACCAATTAAGCCTATAAGCCCTCTAAATTGTTGTGGAATTAAGAAATATATACTCATATACATTAAACAACCTAAAACCATATATAACATTCTTTGTTTATAACGTATTTGTAATTGACTTTTATCAGGATGAAACACAGACATACATGCAATTCCTATCCACATTACTCTTGGAATATGTAAAAACTCACCAATCATTATTGCTGAAGTTGTTACAAATGCAAACTTTAATTGCCATTTAGTTCTTTCTGTATTGAAATCAACATCATTTATAATATCAATAAATGTATTTTTAAATTCTATTTTTCTTTGCTTAATATAAAAAATTGAAGCTACTAAAATTCCACCAAAAATTAACCCTATAATACGATTAATAAGAATTTCAGTATTTTCAACCTTATATCCATATAAAAGAAAATATGACAATACTAATATACTATGATTACATAACCTTACATTATGACATGTTAAAATTAATATACCTATTATAGATGATTATGGAATAATAGGCTTATCATTATTAGTATTATTCGTTTTATTTTTAATTATTATAGAAATAAAGTTTATTATAAACCCTAAAAATGGATTTGATATGGATGCTATATATGGTGATATTGATAAAACACCAAATATACCCACTATAGTTAATGCTGCTTGTCTCACTTTAAAGTCTAAGTTTGAAAATCTAAAATTTAATAAACTAATAACTGTCACTACTCCAACTACATTATTTTCTTCTCCGAAAACTTTTCCAAAACTAATAACAACAATAGTACAAAATAAAAGACATAATATTGATTTTAATATAAGTGCTGCTATATATTTATTTTTGGTTTCTTTACTTTCTGCATTTTTTATTAATGGCTTTAAATTAGCTGCACTTAACTGCATTGCTTGATAAAATCCCATTTACTTTCCATTCTCCCCTTCACTTATTTTTTCATTAGCCATCTTTATACAATCCATTAGTTGCAAAAAATTTTTTTCTCCTAATTTTCTTCTTAAATCATATATTGGCCCTAAATAAAATTTTAATATTTCATCAACTTTCTTTTCTCCTAATTCTGTAATAAAAACATCATAACTTCTTTTATCATTATCATCTTGCTTTTTTATTACATAACCAGATTTACTTAATCCATCTATTAATCTGCTTATTATTGTTTTGCTTACTCCCATTACTTTACTAAGTTTTAATGGAGTCATTCCATCATTATTAATTATAAGATGACATAACAAATCTAAATGCTGACTTGATATTTCATGCTCTTTTGTAGCCCTAGGGATAAGACTTCTACTAAATAGTCTTATTCCATTCATATTTTCAATCATATTCATCCAATCATTATTTTGCATATTTTCACCACCTATAAACAATTTTAATATAGTTCATAAAGTAAACTATATTAAAACTTATTTTATTGTAAAAATTATTTATTGTCAAATTATAATTTTTAACAATATGTATATAATAAAATAAATTTTTAACTTCTTTTGTTAAAATTTTACATTTATTAAATATTGTTATATACTTTTATAGAGGTGATTTTATATGGAAAATAATACAGAATTTGTGGATTTTTATCACGAAAGAAATTATATAGAGTTAGTTAAAAATTTTATGGGAAAATTAAATAAAGATTTATATATAGTATTGAAATTGTTAAGTATAAATGAAGTTTATACAGTTGCAAAGGAATATATATTTGAAACAACAATTAAATTTAAAGATTTATTAAATGATTCAAGAATTGTTAGTACATCAAAATTTATAACAGAACTTGCTTATAGTTTTTATACAAAGCATTTTTCTGTTCATGAAATATCAAGTACAAGAAAGTTAGATACTGATACAAGAAATTTTATAATAAATATTTTAAATTATTATGAAGAAAAAGCGGTGATTAGTTAGGAGCAAGTGGAAAGTGGCAAGTTTCAAGTTAAGGTATAAATTCAGCTTATGCTGAATTTAATAAATATATTTTATATTTTTAGAAATTCCTTAAGGAATTTCATCCTTAACTTGTCACTTATCACTTGTCACTTGTCACTTGTCACTTGTCACTTATCACTATCCTAATGCTACTAACTAACTCTAAAGCTTGCCATGTTATTACGATTATCTCCTAGTTTAACTACAAATTCAGTAAGAGCTTTTGGTAAAGTTAATACTATTTTTGTAGAGCCAGAATCATTTGATTGTAATCCAACAGAATTTTCAAGAGTAAATTTTCTTATTATATAATCATTATTTTCATTTATAAGTGAGCTTCCATCTAAATTACAAACTTCAATGCCAACAGTGGAATATTGACCATCTTTTGTAGTTTTTGTATTATTTGATAAAGAAGTTGTATATTCAATTATTACATATTCTAAAGAATTATTAGCTAATTGAGGGATTTTTGAAGTTGAAGCATTTTTATTATATTCATTAATTATTTTTTCGGCTTCAGCACCTCTAATTACTTTATTTAATGTTATAGATGCTTCATCATTAGAAATTTTTTCTGATGAATCAACTATATTTTTAGAAACTACAGCAGATTCACTAATGTCTATTATATTATCAGCAAAATCATTTTCATAATCTCTTTTTCTTCCCTTTTGCTCAGAATTACTTTTTTTAGCCGTAGCATTGGCTCTTATAGATTCAGTTGTGTTTGAAGAATAACCTACAGCTAATGTTATTAACATAGCTGATAAACATATTAACCCAATTTTTTTTCGCATAATTATACCTCCGTGTTTATAAAAATTCATATGGCGTTTTAATTATAGTCTTATGGCAAAATAAAGTATATGAATAAATAAGGGTAATTTATTAAGAAAATTAAAGAAATTTAAAGTTAATTTTAATATTTCTAAAAGAAAATTGATATATATAGTAATTTTAGGTTTTTTAGTTGTTAGAATTGAAAAAGTACTTTTGATAACAAGAGAAATAGCCATTATTTCATAAATAATCCTTTAGTTCCATAAAAAATACTAAAAAGTAAAAATAATGAAATGATTATGTGAATTATTATAAATAAAAATTAATGAGAGAAAAATAAAATAATAAATTATGGAGCAAAACTTATAGCAAATACTTGAAATTTATAATTAATGTAGTATAGTTTTAAATATATAGAGTGATTAAAATAGATGAAAAATTAAAGTATAAAGGAGCTTTAAGATGGGGTTATTTAACATATTTAATAAAAACAAAAGTGAAGTAGAAAAAATTGAGCATAAGGTTCCAGAACATTATGGAACTACAAGTGAGTTATTAGATGAGGTTGAAAATTTAGCTTTAAGATATTTAATAAATGATAATATGTTAGATACATATAATAAGGAAAAATTAGATATAAAATATATTAATGAAGCAAGAGTAGAGTTAGAAAAAGCAATAAAGGAATTAAATAAATCATTAGAAGAATATTATGATAATGAGTATAGTGCTGTAGGAAATACAAAAGAAAGTAATAAGAACTTTCCATATTCATTAGAAGCTTTAGTAGCAATATTTAATAATTCATTAGATTTATATTCTGATGATGAAAATACATGGGATACTTTAAATTTAGCTTATAATAAGTGTAATCACAAATTAAATAAAGTTAAAGAAGTTTTAAGTGATAATGAAGCAATTCAAGAATTTACAGGACTTAAGCCTATTGAAAAAGAGGAAGTTAAGGAAGAGAAAGTTAAAGAAGATAATGTAAAAACAAAAGGTGAATTTGAAATAGCAACAGAAGATTTAAAAGATGAAGATGATGGAGATTTAATTGTTAATAATGATAAATTAAATATTTATTATGTTAGAATAAGTAGAAATGAAGATGAATCAATAAATTTAAATCTTTGTGTTAAAAATAAATTCAATAAAAATATTATAGTTGAAAGTAAAGATGTTAGTGTTAATGGAATTGATACAAATCCTAAATTTAGTATAAGTGTTTTAGCTGGAGAAAAATCATTTGATAAGATGGTATTTAATACTGATATTGCTGAATTAGTTAATTTAAAATGCACATTTGTTATAAAAGATGAAAATACAAATGAAGTTTTAGAAGAATGTAGCATTGATATATTTAAAGAAGATTAATTTAAAAGCAGCTACATTTAAGTTTGTAGCTGCTTTAACTTTAACATTAGTTAATATTAAAGCCAGTTAATATTAGCTTTTTTTCTTGGAACAGTTCTCTTGTACTTAACATCTGGATAACCAATAACTAAGCAAGAAACTATTTGATTACCATCATTAATTCCAAGTAAATCTAAAATTTCTTTATTATCTTTAGAAGCTATTTGAATAAATCCACTAAAGAAAGTACCAAGTCCTAAGGCATCAGTCATAAGTTCCATATTAGAAGAAGCTAATCCACCATTAAATGCATTAGGTGAAGTAACCAATATTACTGCAGGTGCATTAAAGAAAATTCTATCATTTTTTATAGGATCTTCTTTAAAAGCAGCATAAGAGTTAACCCATGCAGTTGCATATCTTTTTAAATATTCAGTTTCAGGTGTTAAGTTAGCTAAGATATATTGTCCTTTTTGATTTAAGCTTTCATAAGTTAATTCTTTAAGTTGTGGTAGTTTGTCTGTAACTACAGTATAAGAAACATCTTGAGAATTAGTTGAAGTTTGAGTAAATCTTCCAGCTTCAATGATTTGTTGAATTTTTTCTTTTTCTACAGGCATATCTTTAAAGCGTCTAACACTTCTTCTAAATTTAATAAAATTTAAAAGAGTTTCTGATTCTACAGTAAATGTTTCTTTATCATAAGGCTTTACTTCAGACATATCATAATCATCAGTTGAAACAGCTTCTACAGGACAGACTGCAATACAATGACCACATTTAATACAGCCTTCATTATTTATATAAGCTTTCCCTTCTTGTAAGGAAATAACACGTACAGGACAATCTTTTATACATTGTTTACATGCAATACATTTTTCTCTATCTACTTTAAACATAAAAAAACATCTCCTTTATTACAATAATATCATTAGTATATTTTGACTTTTATATTCAAAAAAATTATAATTCATTAATGAAAACTATGAATTGATATTGAGATTATAGCATTATTTAAATAACTAGGTCTAATTAAATATATTCATAAAAGGATAACTAAAAGTTATGGATTAAATTTGAATACAATAAAATTTAATAGGAGATATTAAGATGAACTTACAACAATTAGAATATTTTAAGGTAGTTTCACAAACAAATAATTTTACTACAGCATCAAATATATTATCAATAACTCAACCAGCTTTAAGTAAGGCAATTTCAAAGTTAGAAGAGGAATTAGAGGTAAAATTATTTGAAAGAGAAGGTCGTAATATAAAAATAACTAAGTATGGGGAAACTTTTTTAAAGTATGCAGAATCAGCTTTAAATGATGTTGAAAGAGGAATAGAAAAGATACAAGATATGAAGAAGAATAATGATAATATAATTTCAATTGTATCGACTTATTGTATTGGTGCAACATATATTCCGTTTTTAATAAGCAATTTTTTAAATAATCATACTGATGTAAAATTTAATTTTAATAATCAAAGTACAGAAAAAATTCTTAGGGACTTAAAAGATGGAAAAGTAAACTTTGGCTTTTTTGATAATATTGAAAAAATTAATGATTATCCAGAAATAGAAAGTATTTTAGTTAAAAAAGAAGAATATGTATTGATTGTTCCTAAAAATCATCATTTGGCAAATAAGGAAGAGGTTTATTTAAGTGATTTAAAAGATGAATATTTTATTGTACAAAGTAATAAGGAGTTTGAAAGAAGCATTTCTTATTCAGAGCTTATAGGATATACTCCTAAAATATCTGTTGAGCCAACAGAAGGTGCAATGCTTTCAAGCTTAGTAGCAGCAGGAGCTGGAATTG
>ERZ773193.3621-NODE-3621-length-13772-cov-22.545965_pt1 | contig 13772 bp, 14 predicted proteins | sample MGYA00511110_ERZ773193 | MGnify/ENA primary metagenome ERZ773193 (study PRJEB29015, sample SAMEA2737784) | human gut metagenome | biome: human gut; feature: human-associated habitat; material: faeces | place: China | collected 2012 ...
GGAGCCGGACGAGGCCATGACCAGCGAGTGGAGCATCACCATCGAGAAGGTCTGAAAAACCATTTGAAATGCGCGCCGCGCTGCTTTGCGCATAGTCAGCGGAAAAATTATTCTTAATTTGGGGCTCAGGAAAGTCTGCGGAGCTTGTCGGGGCAAAGCCCCTCCATCTGCTTGCGCAGACCGCTCTGCCGCTTAAAAGCCTCACTGGGGCTTTTATTGCTGCGCAAACGCGGACTTTCCTGAGCCCCTTTTTCACGGGAAAGGAGCGCTCTTCTCAGGATGGTGCAAAGCTTTTGATTTCAGTAAAGAAAATTTAGCACGCTGACCCGCAGCGCCGCGCTTTCGCAGAAAGCGGCGCTGCGAATGCCGTTTTCAGCCACGACCCGCCTGTGAAAATGGAATACCGGAGCGTCCGCAGACGCTCCGGTATTCCGAAATTATAAATATTTTTTCCTTAGCTTATGCCCAGAGCGCAAGCGGAGGGCATTCAAAATCGTCCCGCCCGGAAAGGGGAGCGGCCTTTAGTGGCAGCTGCCAGCGCAGCCGCCCTTGTCGGCGTGGCAGGCGTGAGAGCCGCAGCTGTGGCTCTCCTCGTGGTCGTGGTGGGTGCAGCGGGCGTTGGGGTCAAAGACCAGCGTGCCGGCAAGATAAGCCGCTGCAGCGCTGTCGGCGTCGCCGGTAATGCCGCCGCACAGCCGGATGCCGGCCTGTGCCAGCGCCATCTGTGCCCCGCCGCCAATGCCGCCGCACAGCAGCACATTTACGCCGTTGCGCACCAGAAAGCCCACCAGTGCACCGTGCCCCTGCCCGTCGGTGGAGACCACCTCGGCACCGGTGATGCGGCCCTCCTCGGCGGTGTACAGCTTGAACTGCGCAGAGTGGCCGAAGTGCTGGAACACCTGACCGTTTTCGTAGGGAATTGCGATCTTCATAATAAGAGCTCCTTCCTGTATGCAATATTCTCTTTCCCTATTCTAACAGATTGCGGTGAAATAGGGAAGGACACCCGCGCTTTTTGTGCCTTTTGGAGCGGAAAACATAGCCGGTATGTAAAAATGATATCAGAAACTGCTGCAAAATGTATTATAATAGAGCCCGAAAAGAGGGTACAAGTATGAAAACAAAGCATCACGGGCAAATGTCCGAGTCCTTTCTTACGGCGGTGTTCCTTTCGCTGTCCGGCGGCTTGCAGGATGCCTACACCTATCTGTTCCGGGGCAAGGTGTTTGCCAATGCCCAGACCGGCAATATCGTGCTGCTGAGCACCAATATCATGGATGGCCGGTGGGATAAGGTGCTGCACTATCTGGTGCCGTTGTGCGCCTTTGCGCTGGGGGTTCTGGCTGCGGAAAAAATGCGGGAGCACTTTCAGGCGATGCAGCGGCTGCACTGGCGGCAGCTGGTGGTGCTGGGCGAGGTGCTGCTGCTGTTCGCGGTGGGCTTTCTGCCGCAATCGCAGAACCTGCTGGCCAACGCCATCGTTTCTTTTTCCTGCGCCATGCAGGTACAGGCTTTCCGCAAGGTGAACGGCTACGCCTTTGCCAGTACCATGTGCATCGGCGACCTGCGCAGCGGCGTGGAGGCCTTTTGCATCTGGCGCAAGTCCCATGAACCCCACGCAAAGGACAGGATGGTGCGCTACTTCGGCATCATATTCCTGTTCGCGCTGGGGGCAGGGCTGGGCAGCAAGAGCGCGGCGCAGCTTGGTGGCAGAGCCATCTGGATCTCCTGCTGCTTTTTGCTGGTCAGCTTTGCGCTGATGTTCATCCGGGAGGAACTGGAAGAGAACCCGGTCATCGAAAAAGACCTGACCGCCATCCGGCAGGAGACCCGGGAGATCGACCGCACCCTGAAGCAGGAGCTGCAGGAGGAGCAGCGGGAGCTGACGCAGAGCGCCCGGAAATAACAAAAAAGGGGCTGTTGCACATCATTGGTGCAGCAGCCCTTTTTGGCTGAAAGCTGTCGGAACAAAAGGCTTCCCCCGACCGGGGGAAGCCTTTTGTAGAAACCGTTAGGATTGCAGTCGTGTAATAACGCCCGGAGTATTGGTTTTATTTACGCTCTGCGCTCCGTGTCCCGGCCTTGGTCAGCAGCTGCTGGAATTTCCGGGCGGCGGTGTTCAGCGGGCGGTGATGGTCGTAGACAAGGCAGATGGAGCGGGAGGGGATGATCTCCTGCAAGTGCAGCTGTACCAGCTCTCCGCTGGCCAGCAGGGGTGCTGCCATGGGCTCTGGCATAAAGGCCAGTCCCAACTCGCTTTTGACCAGCGTGAGCATCTGGTCGGTGGTGGCGGCCTCGGTGTCCGGCTTCAGCACCGCGTCGTGCTCCAGAAAGAACTGCCGGTAAAAGCTGCGGGTCATGCTCTCCTCGTTCAGGCAGATCAGGGGATAACCGGCCAGTTCCTTCAGGCTCAGGGTCTGGCTGGCCAGCGCCGTAAAGGTCTTTCCGCCCACAAGGACTTCATAAAAGGGCATCAGCTCTACCATTTTCAGCCCGTTTTCCACCTCTGCGGGGGTGGTCACGATGGCAAAATCTACCTCGCCGTTGCGTACCGCCTGCACCGCCTGCGGAGTGGAGTGGTTGGAGATGCGCAGCCGGATGCCCGGGTACTCTGTATGGAAAGCGCGCAGCTTTTCGGACAGGTAGATGTTCAAAGCGGTCTCGGTGGTGCTGATGCTGATGGCACCGTGCTCCAGCGTGGCGGTGGCGCTCAGTTCCTCCTCGGCATCCTGTATCTGCACCGCTGCTGAGGCAATGCGGGAATACAGCAGCTCTCCCTCCGGCGTTAAGGTGACGCCCCGGTTTGAGCGGATGAACAGCACGCAGTTCAGCTGGCTTTCCAGCCGGTTCATGGCGTGGGTGATGTTGGGCTGATTATTGCCCAGCACCCGCGCCGCGCGGGTAAAGTTCTGATACTTTGCCACATAGTAAAAGATTTTGTAGTATTCCCAGTCCACATACATAGGTGCGGCCCTCTTTCCTGTCGGGCTTCCGGCGCGGCCAGCGGCAGAAGCGGCTTTATGCTCTTCTTGTATCATAGCACGGCGCGCCGGAATTGCAAGCGCTTTTTACGGCTTGGCTGTGCCGGATGCGGGCAGCAGCCTCTGCAATGTAAAAAACATATTGCTGCTATACACAGGATACTTTTTACATATTCTCTGCACGCTCGTATAATAGACACCGCGAACAGGAAACAAGAATGAAAAGAAGGTAAATGAAGTTTATGCTGACCGCTGTTACTGGAATCAACTGGGGCGATGAGGGCAAGGGCCGCGTCATCGACCTGCTGGCCGAAAATGCCGATATCGTTGCGCGCTATCAGGGCGGCAACAATGCCGGTCATACCGTTGTGACCGAGAAGGGCAAGTTCATCCTGAACCTGCTGCCCTCCGGCATCCTGCACCCGGAGGTGACCTGCGTGCTGGGCACCGGCATGGTGATCGACCTCGAGCATCTGGCCGGAGAGATGGAGGCCATCGAGGCGCGCGGCGTGAAGGTGGAGCCGGAGAACCTGAAACTCTCCGATAAGGCTACCATCTCCATGCCGTGGCACAAGGTACAGGACGGGCTGGAAGAGGACCGCCTTGCCAAAAAGGGCGGCGCGTTCGGCTCTACCCGGCGCGGCATTGCTTACGCTTACAGCGACAAGTACCGCAAAAAGACCCTGCGTCTGGGCGACCTTTTGCATCTGGACGAGGAGCGCACCCAGAACCGTCTGCACATGATCTTGGACGCCAAAAACATGGAGCTGGCGGGCTGCTATCATCAGGAGCCCATGAGCTACGATGCCCTGCTGAACTGGTGCAGGCAGCAGGCAGCGTACTTTGCGCCCTTCATCTGTGATGTAGGCGCTTTCTTGCAGCAGGCGCACGACAGCGGCAAGCGCATCGTGCTGGAAGCGCAGCTGGGCGCAATGCGGGATATCGACTACGGCATCTTCCCGTTCACTTCCAGTTCCAACACGCTGGCAGCCTACGCGCCGCTGGGTGCGGGCATCCCCAATTGCAAGCTGGACCATGTGGTGGGTGTGCTGAAGGCCTACTCCACCTGTGTAGGCGCAGGCCCCTTTGCGGCAGAGAACGCAATGGGCGAAGCGTGGAACGAAAAGCTGCGCAAGGCCGGCGGCGAGTACGGCGCAGCCACCGGCCGTCCCCGCCGGGTGGGCCCCTTTGACTGCGTTGCCAGCCGCTACGGCCTGCAATGTCAGGGTGCGGATAAGATCGCACTGACCAAGCTGGACGTGCTGAGCAGCATGAAGCAGATCCCGGTCATCACCGGTTACAAGCTGGACGGCGTGGAAGTCCCCCGCTTCGACACCCTGTCCGACCTTGACCGTGTGCAGCCGGTGGTCACGCTGCTGCCCGGCTGGAACAAGGATATCTCCGGCTGCCGCAACTGGGCAGAGCTGCCCAAGGAAGCCAAGGCCTATGTGGAGTTCCTTGAAAAGCAGCTGGAGCACGAGATCCAGTTCGTTTCCACCGGTGCCGAGCGCGAAAAGTTTGTGCTGAAGGGAGAATGGCTGTGAGACATTTTATTGAGCCCGGCAGCTTTTCTCTGGCTGAGCAGCTGGCACTGCTCGACCTTGCCGACCGGATGGAGGCCGACCCCGCGCCCTACGCCCACCTGTGCGACGGCCGCATTCTGGCCACTTTGTTCTACGAGCCCAGCACCCGCACCCGCCTTTCCTTCGAGTCCGCCATGCTGCGGCTGGGCGGCAAGACGCTGGGCTTTGCAGGGGCGCAGCTTTCCAGCGCCAGCAAGGGCGAAACGGTGGCTGATACCGCCCGCGTGGTGAGCAACTATGCAGACGTCATTGCCATGCGCCACCCCAAGGAGGGCGCACCGCTGCGGGCGTCCATGTATGCGCGGGTGCCGGTCATCAATGCAGGCGATGGCGGCCACGCCCACCCCTCCCAGACTATGATCGACCTGATGACCATCCGCCAGCGCAAGGGGCGGCTGGATCATCTGACCATCGGCTTCTGCGGCGACCTCAAGTTTGGCCGGACGGTGCACTCCCTCACCGCCGCGCTGAGCCAGTTCGAGGGCAACCGGTTCGTGTTCATCTCGCCCGAGGAACTGCGCATCCCGCAGTACGTCAAGGACGAGACCCTGACCCCGCTGCACCAGAACTATAAAGAGACCGCCGACCTTGAAGCTGAATTGCCCGGTCTGGATGTGCTGTACATGACCCGCATCCAGCAGGAGCGCTTTTTCAACGAAGAGGACTATCTGCGGTTGAAAGGCTGCTATGAACTGGACGAAAAGCTGCTGCAGGCGGCACCGCCCACCATGCCGGTGCTGCACCCGCTCCCCCGCATTGATGAGATCAAGCCGGACGTGGACAACGACCCCCGCGCTGCTTATTTCGATCAGGTGCATAACGGTGTGTATATCCGCATGGCCATTATACTGGCGCTGCTGGGCATCCCCGACCCGCTGACCGGGAAAAAGGTGCTGGAAAGTTTATAAATTGGAAACAGGGCTGCTGCACAAAACCTCGTGCAGCAGCCCTGTTTTTGCGTCTGGTGATTCATGAAATGAAAATTTTTCCCGCTACCCCCGCAGCGGCGGGTCTGGCACAAAAATCATGGTGCCCCGGGCAGAAAAAAGCAGCTGCGGCATCATGCAGCTGTACCCCAGCCACAGCACCGCCAGAATGCACAGCACCAAAAGCACCCTGCGCAAAAGCACCGGATGCCGGGCGGGGGAATAGCGTTTTCTGCGGTCTCGCTGCATAGGCTGTGCCCTCCTTTTTCAAGGCTTTGCCCAGCTTATGCTGCGGCAGAAAGAATTGTGCACCGGCGGGGTTTGTGGTAAGATAACAGGGAAGAACCACGGAGGAACTGCTTATGCTGACCATTACACTGCTGGGCACGGCTGCCACCATGCCGCTGCCGGAGCGCGCCCTGACCGCCGCTGTGGCGGAGTGCGGCGGGCACAGCCTGCTGCTGGACTGCGGCGAGGGCACCCAGACCGCTGCCCGCCGCGCCGGGGTGAACCTGATGCGCGCGGATGCCATCTGCCTGACCCACTACCACGGAGACCATATCTTTGGTCTGCCCGGGCTTTTGCAGACCCTTGGGGCGCAGGGGCGCACCCGCCCGCTGACGCTGCTGGGGCCGGAGGGGCTTTTGGAGGTCTGGCGGGCAGTGTATGCTCTGACCGGGCCGCTGCCCTACGCGGTAAAGCCGCTGGTCTGCCGTGCCGGGCAGCCTGTGGCGCTGGATGCTCTTTCGGATGGATGGCCCGCCGGGGCAACGCTGCTGCCGGTGGCAACAAAGCACCGGGTACGCAGTCTGGGCTACCGGCTGGAGTTGCCCCGGGCGGGTAGGTTCGACCCCGAAAAGGCGCGGGCGCTGGGCGTACCGGTGACCCAGTGGCGGCTTTTGCAGCGGGGACAGGCTGTCCCGCTGGCAGAGCGTATGGTGCAGCCCACCGAGGTGCTGGGCGCGCCTCGCAAGGGGCTGCGGTTCGTCTTTTCCGGCGACAGTGCCCCCTGCCCGGCGCTGGAACAGGCGGCGCAGGACGCAGACCTGCTGCTCTGCGATGCCACCTATGCCCTGCCGCAGCAGCAGGCGCAGGCCGCGCAGTGGGGGCACAGCACCTTTGGACAGAGCGCGACGCTGGCAGCAAAGGCTGGTGTAAAGCGGCTGTGGCTGGTGCACTATTCCCCCATGATCACCGACCCGGAGGAGCATCTTGCACAGGCGCAAAGCATCTTCCCGGCGGCAGAATGCGGCTTTGACGGCAAACGCATCACCCTGCATTACGAGGAGAACGAGGAATGAAGCTGACACTTGACCCCGGGGCAGCTGCCCTGCTGGACGCCCTGCACGCGGCGGGCTATGCAGCCTATGCCGTGGGCGGCTGTGTGCGGGACAGCCTTTTGGGGCGCACCGCCCACGACTGGGACCTGTGCACCAGCGCCCTGCCACAGCAGGTAATGGAACTGTTCGGGACAGAGCGGTGCATCCCCACCGGTTTGCAGCACGGTACGGTCACCATCAAATACGGTGGGCAGCTATATGAGACTACCACCTTTCGCACCGAGGGCAGCTATACCGATGGACGTCACCCGGACGAAGTGCAGTTCGTACCGGATGTGCGGGAGGACCTTGCCCGGCGGGATTTTACCATCAACGCCATGGCGTATAATGCAGCCGAGGGGCTGGTAGACCCCTTTGGTGGGCAGGCGGATTTGCAAAACGGTCTGCTGCGGGCAGTGGGTGAGCCGCAGCAGCGGTTTACTGAGGATGCGCTGCGTATCCTGCGGCTGTACCGCTTTGCGGCAAGGTTCGGCTTTGCGCTGGATGCAGCCACAGCCCGGGCGGCGCGGCAGTTGGCACCGCACTTGGACTGCATCTCTGCAGAGCGCATTCAGGAGGAACTGGCAAAGCTGCTGGTTGCCCCGCAGCCGGGGGCGTATCTGGAACCCGCCGTGCTGGCGGTGGTGCTGCCGGAGTTGACCCCGGCGGCGCTTGAAGCCGCAAAGCCGGTGGTGGATGCCTGCCCGGCGGGGGAGGAAAACCTGCCGGTGCGCTGGGCGGCGCTGCTGGGCACTCTGGGCGAGGCCGATACCCGCCGGGTGCTCAAGCGGCTGCGCTGCTCCAACGCCTGCATCGAGGAGACCGCCGTGCTGGTGCGGGAAACGGCAGGGGAGGGCGTGTGCGGGAGCTTTCTCCTCGGACACGAATCGGGCCATTCCATCGCCCGCCCTACTGCCTGCGGCAGCAGGGTCCCACCCCAGCGGACGGTCCTCGGAGAAACTCCCGCACACGCGGGAGAGGTTGCCATCCGGCAGCTTTTAGGGCGGTACGGGCTGTGCACCGTGGAGCGGCTGTGTGCGCTGTGTGCGGCGCTGCACCCGCAAGCTGCCCCGGCTTGCGCCCTTGCGGCGCAGCGGGCGCGGCAGCTGGAAGCGGACGGCGTATGCTGCCGGGTGAGCCAGCTGGCGGTGAACGGCCGCGACCTGATGGCGGCGGGCATCCCGGCAGGCCCTGCGCTGCGCCGGGTGCTGGAAGCGCTGCTGGACGGCGTCATCCGCGCAGAATACCCCAACGAAAAACCGGTGCTGCTGGCTGCGGCGCAGAAAATTATAGCGTCTTGACAAGCGGTTTATGCTGCGGTAGTATTATACTACTGCTTTAGTATGTTGAACCCATAAAAGGAGAACCTATGACCACACAGAACCCTGCAAACCGTCCCCGCGCCCTCATTGCCATGAGCGGCGGCGTGGACAGCTCGGTGGCGGCCTGTCTGATGCAGCAGGCAGGCTACGACTGCACCGGCATCACCATGCGGCTCACCCACAACGAAACGCTGGGACAGTCCGGCTACCAGACCTGCTGCTCGGAAAAGGATATCGAGGACGCCGCCGAGGTGGCCTTTGCGCTGGATATGCCGTATCAGGTGCTGGATTTCACCGCCGATTTCCGGGCACAGATTATTGAAAAATTTATCCGCGTCTACGAGGCGGGCGGTACCCCCAACCCCTGCATCGACTGCAATAAATATATGAAGTTCCGCCACCTGCTGGACTGGGCGGAAGAACACGGCATGGAGTATGTGGTCACCGGCCACTACGCCCGGGTGGAACAGGACGCAGCCACCGGCCGCTGGCTGCTGAAAAAGGGCTTGGACGAGGGCAAGGATCAGAGCTATGTGCTGTATAATCTCACGCAGGAGCAGCTGGCACATATCCGTCTGCCGCTGGGTGCACTGCACAAGACCGAGGTGCGAAAGATCGCGCAGGAGCACAGCTTTATCAACGCCCAAAAGCACGACAGTCAGGATATCTGCTTTGTGCCGGACGGCGATTATGCCCGCTTTATGGAGCAGTTTACCGGCAAGCACTACCCCGCCGGGGATTTTCTGGACCAGAGCGGCAAGGTGGTGGGTACCCACAGCGGCGCGGTGCGCTACACGCTGGGGCAGCGCAAGGGACTTGGCCTTGCGCTGGGTGCGCCGGTGTACGTCTGCGGCAAGGATATGCAGGCCAATACCGTTACCGTCGGGCCGGAAAGCGAGCTGTTTGACCGCATCGTTTACGCAGAGGATGTGAACTGGATCGCCATTCCGGCGCTGACCGGGCCGCTGCGGGTCACCGCCCGCACCCGGTATCATCAGGCCGAGCAGCAGGCCACCGTCTACCCCGCAGAAAACGGTTTCCGGCTGGAATTCGACCAGCCTCAGCGTGCCCCCACCCCGGGACAGGCTGCCGTGCTGTATCAGGGCGATGTGGTGCTGGGCGGCGGCACCATCACCCGCGTAGAAAAGTAAGGAGAACAAAATGCAGGATCAGTATTCCCGCACCCAGCTGCTGCTGGGTGCAGAGGCTATGGAAAAGCTGCACCACGCCCGGGTGGCAGTGTTTGGCATCGGCGGCGTGGGCGGCTATACGGTGGAGGCACTGGCACGCAGCGGCGTGGGCGCACTGGATCTGATCGATGACGATAAGGTCTGCCTGACCAACCTCAACCGTCAGATCATCGCCACCCGCAGCACGGTAGGGCAGTATAAGGTGGATGTGGCAGAACAGCGCATCCACGATATCGACCCCAACATCAAGGTGACCACCCACCGGTGCTTCTTTGGCCCGGAGACGCAGGACGACTTCGACTTTACCCAGTACGACTATGTGGTGGACGCCATCGACACCGTTACCGGCAAGCTGGCGCTGGTGATGAAATGCAAGGAGGCGGGCACCCCCATCATCTGCTCCATGGGCGCAGGCAACAAGATGGATCCCACCCGCTTTGAGGTGACTGACATCTACAAGACCTCGGTCTGCCCGCTGGCCAAGGTGATGCGTACCGAGTGCCGCAAGCGCAAGATCAAGCACCTGAAGGTGGTCTACTCCAAGGAGCCTGCCATGACCCCCATCGAGGATGACGACATCAGCTGCAAGAATCACTGCATCTGCCCTCCGGGCACCCAGCGCAAGTGCACCCAGCGCCGTTCGGTGCCGGGCTCCAATGCCTTTGTGCCCTCGGTGGCCGGCCTGATCATCGGCGGCGAGGTGGTAAAAGACCTTGTGGGCTTTGTACCGATGAAGGGCTGATATTTAAAATATTTTTTACGGAACCCCGGAAAAGTCTGCGGATTTTTCTGGGGTCCTTTCTGTTATGGACAGTGTCACCGCCCACTCTGTCCTTCTTTCGCTCGCCAGACCACCAGCGGGATGCAGCCCTCGAACTCCCCAGAAGAAAATATCGTCGATCATAGTTCTGGCCCGACCTTCAGACATGGCATCGCGTCATCCTGCCAGAGCAGGCGGCACCGCTGCGGCACAGGCTTCAAAAATACTGCAAAAATAAATTTGCAATCAATTTGCATTTTGGTATTGCAATTGGAGAGAATATCGTGTATAATCATCCCTGTTCAAAAATGCAACCAATTTGCAATTTACTAAAATGAAGCGACGAACGGTCGTTTTTAGGAGCGTATATGGAACTGTTTCTGGATGTTCTGGGCGAATCTCTGGTGGATACCGCCAAGATGCTGCCCTTCCTGTTTCTGGCTTATCTTCTGATCGAGTATATCGAGACCCGCCACGGTGAGCGCATTGAAGCACTGCTGGCAGGCGGCGGGCGCTGGGGCGCGATTCCGGGCGCGGTGCTGGGCTGTGTGCCGCAGTGTGGCTTTTCGGCCATTGCGTCCAACTTCTACTCCTCCCGCGTCATCACGCTGGGCACCCTGATGGCCGTCTACCTTGCCACCAGCGACGAAGCCATCCCGCTGCTGGTATCCATGCCGGCCTACTGGGATAAGCTGGCTGTGCTCATGGTCATCAAGGTGGTATACGCCATTGTGGTGGGCTTTGTGCTGGATTTTGTGCTGCGCGGCGTGCTGCCCAAATCGCTGCGCGGCGGCTACACCGGCCATGCCGACGAGGTGGACTGTCACGAGGAGCACAGCGACGAAGAGGGTAAGCCCGCCCCCATCTGGAAAGCGGCCCTGCGCCACACGCTGGAGATCTTTGTGTTCATTTTTGCGTTCAGTCTGGTGTTCGGCCTGATCGTGGAAGGCGTGGGCGAAGATGTGTTTGCAGACCTTCTGGGCAGCATGGGCTTCTTCCAGCCGGTAGTGGCTGCGCTGGTGGGCCTGATCCCCAACTGCGCCGCCAGCGTGCTGCTGACCCAGCTGTATGTGGAGGGTGCTCTGCGCTTTTCCAGTCTGGTGGCGGGCCTTTGCACCGGTGCAGGCGTGGGCCTTGCGGTGCTGTGGCGCACCAATCCTTCGTGGAAGCAGAACCTGTTCATCACCGGCCTGACATGGGGTGCAGGCGCATTCCTCGGCGTGGCAATGCAGGTGGTCGTGGCCGTGTTTGCGTGATCCCGAGAAGAAGCTGCAAAGAAAACGGCATCGTGAAACAAAATAAGGCTATTGCATGGAATTCTGTGCAGTAGCCTTATTTTTATGCCCAAATGCACCCCAATTTTAAAAAAGTATGGTATACTGGTACAAAACTCAGTTCCATAGGGGAGAATAGAATGCAATATAAGATTCTGGCAAGCGATTACGACAACACACTGGTGCCCTTTGGCGAGGGCAAGCCGCGTCAGAAGGTGGTAAAAGCCATCAAAAAGCTGCAGGCCGCAGGCGGCAGATTTGTGCTCAGCACCGGACGTGCGTATCCGTGCGTCAACCTCAAAGGCCAGCTGGGCGGCATCCGGTTCGATTATGCCATCACCTGCAACGGTGCCTGCGTGGTGGACCGCGAGGGCCGCATCGTGGCCGAGCACCCGCTCACCGCTGAGGAAATGTACGCGCTGGTGGATTTCTGCGAGGATTATAACTATCCGCTGCAGTTCAATTTCAGGGATGCCTGCTACGCCTACTGCGAGTATGAATATCTGCACAGGGGCTATCAGCAGATGAACAGCATCGGGCTGGACTGTGTGGACGGCGAAGATCAGGACCGCCACCTGATCGACATGCCCCACGCCGCTTTTGCGGCAGTGCCGCCGGAGCACGTGGCAGATTTTGCGGCAAAGTACGGCCATCTGGGCCTGCACTGGATGCAGGTAGGCGCGCAGAATGCCGACGGCCTGTGCTACTACGACATCGTGCGCGGTGGAATGGACAAAGGCGTTGGCCTTGCCGACCTGTGCGAAAAGATGGGCCTGACACTGGCCGATGCCGTGGCGGCAGGCGATTCTGCCAACGATGTGGCCATGCTGAAGGCAGCGGGCCTTGGCTGCTGCATGGCAAACGGCACGCCGGACGCAAAGGCTGCCGCCGACCGCATCATTGGCGATGTGCGGGAGGACGGCCTTGCCGACCTGATCGATGAGCTGTGGTTCGACGGCCCCAGAGCAGAGCCGTCCGGCCGCGACCTTGGCTCGCCTTGGGATAAAATTGAAAGTGCAGGCGGACAATGAGCTTTGAACCGGTGTATAACGAACACAGCCGGGCGCTGATCCTTGGCACATGGCCCAGCCCCAAAAGCCGGGAGATGGCCTTTTACTACGGCCACCCGCAAAACCGGTTCTGGCCGCTGCTGGCGGCGCTGACCGGGGAGCCGCTGCCCGTGCGGGAGGATATCGCCGCCAAAAAGCAGCTGCTTTTGCGCCACGGGCTGGCGCTGTGGGATACGCTGGAAAGCTGCACCATCACCGGCGCATCGGATGCCTCCATCCGGAATGTGGTGCCCAACGATATCGCCGGGCTGCTGCACAAAGCGCCCATCCGGGCGGTGTTCTGCAACGGTGCCACAGCTTACCGTATCTATACAAAATATCAGCAGCCGCTTACCGACATCCCGGCTGTCCGCTTGCCCAGTACAAGCCCCGCCAACGCCGCCTGCAGCCCCGCCCGGCTGGAGGAGATTTGGGGCGCTGCGCTGGAGGACTGGATCGTAAAATGATGACAAGGCTGTAAATTCTTTTGCGGGATACTTGCGTTTTTTTGCGGACGTTGTATTATGGATATCATAAGGGGCGCACTGCCCCGGACAAGGAGAAATGACCATGAGCAAGATCATCCGCACCCAAAAGCCCAGCGTGCTGCCCTTTTATGCGGCGGCGCTGGTGTTCGTGGTACTGTGCGCGGTGCTGCCGGTATACAAATTATGGGCACTGCTGGTGGCGCTGGGCGGTGCCGCCGTGGCCTTTGGCGTGGCACAAAAAACCTGCCCGCCCCGGGTGGTGGAGCACGAGGTACCCTTCCACACCGGTGTGGAGGATGTGGACCAGATGCTGACCGATATCCAGCAGAAGCTGGACACCCTGCACGCACTGAACGAGGCTTTGCCCGACCCGCAGCTGTCCGCCGCTATGACCCGCATGGAAAAGGCGGGACGCTCCATCGTGGAAGCGGTGGAAGCAAACCCCGCCAAGGCAAAGCAGGTGCGCCGGTTTGCCAACTACTATCTGCCGGACGCCGTAAACGTTTTGCAGCAGTACGCAAAGCTGGCAAAGCAGGGTGTGCGGGGCGAGAACGCCGCCGCCATCCGCGCCGAGGTGGAGCACAACGCCGCCTCCATTGCCACGGCTTTTGAAAACCAGCTGGATGCCCTGTACGCGGCAGAGAGCATGGACCTGTCCGCAGACCTGACCGTTTTGCAGAATATGCTGAAAGGGCAGGGTCTGAGCAAGTAAAACCAGAATATCCCCTCGGGATTTTGAAAGGAAGGAATCACTTATGGCTGACAATACTCTGAACTTTGATCTGGATGCCCCCGCAGTGCCCACCCTGACGCTGGACCCCACCCCCGCCGCTGTGCCGCAGGAGGAAAAGCCCGCCGCTGCCCCTGCCCCGGAGGCACA
>ERZ773193.3624-NODE-3624-length-13768-cov-22.158682_pt1 | contig 13768 bp, 13 predicted proteins | sample MGYA00511110_ERZ773193 | MGnify/ENA primary metagenome ERZ773193 (study PRJEB29015, sample SAMEA2737784) | human gut metagenome | biome: human gut; feature: human-associated habitat; material: faeces | place: China | collected 2012 ...
CGATGGTGTACACCGGGTTCAGGCTGGTCATGGGGTCCTGGAAGATGATGGAGACCTCGTTGCCGCGGATCTTGCGGAAGTCCTTCTCCTTCATGTTCTCGATCTCGTGGCCGTTGAACCACACCTTGCCGCCCACCAGCTTGCCGGGGTAAGCGGTCAGACCCATAACGGAGTAGGCGGTGACCGACTTACCGGAGCCGGACTCACCCACAACGCCCAGAACATCGCCCTGATTCATGGTAAAGGAAACGCCGTTCAGTGCCTTTACTTCGCCCGCAGGGGTGAAGAAAGAAAGGCGTTCATCTTTGATATCAAGAATTTTCTCGCTCATTTCTGTTCACCTCATCAATTCTTCAGCTTCGGGTCAAAGGCATCGCGCAGGCCATCGCCGAACAGGTTGAACACAAGGATCATCACGCTGATCATCAGTGCGGGGGCGATCAGCAGATGGGGGTAGGTGTTCATGCCCTTGACGGCATCGGTAGCCAGAGAACCCAGAGAAGGCAGCGGGGCTGCAACACCCAGACCGATGAAGCTCAGGTAGCTCTCGGTGAAGATGGAAGCCGGGATCTGCAGGGTGGTGGTAACGATCAGGGTACCGATGCAGTTGGTGAGCAGATGCTTTTTGATGATACGGCCGCTGGAAGCGCCCAGTGCGCGGGCAGCGGTAACGTACTCGCTCTCCTTCAGGATCAGGATCTGGCTGCGGACGATACGTGCCATGCCGACCCAGTACAGCAGAGCAAAGATGATGAAGATGGAGATCATGTTGGGGCCAAGGGTCTGCATCCACTTGAAGCCGGGCTTGGTAGCCAGTGCATCCAGCGGATCCTTCAGGGCCATGCCCAGCAGGATGATCAGCAGAATATCGGGGATGGTGTACAGAATATCTGTAATACGCATCATGATATTATCTACCCAGCCGCCGGCAAAAGCCGCAACCGCACCGTAGGTGGCACCGATGATCAGCACCAGCACAGAGGCGATCAGACCGACGGACAGGCTGACGCGGGTGCCCATCATGATACGCACAGCGAAGTCACGTCCCATGCGGTCGGTGCCCAGAATGTGCGGGAACACCTTTTCGCCTGCATCGATACGCGCCTGCTCGGAGGCAGAGTACTCGAAAGGCTTCAGGTTGTTGCTGCCCTTCATCTGCTCGGAGTAGCTGTAAGGCCAGACGGCGGGCAGCAGGTAGGCAAAGATGGCAATGGCAATGATGAACACAAAGCTGACCATGGCGATCTTGTTCTTCTTCAGGCGGCGGATACCGTCCTTCCAGAAGTTGACGCTTTCGCGCATGACCACCAGGCTCTGCTTTTCCTCATTGCTGGCGGGCAGAAAATCCTCCGCGTTGAGCTGCAGGCTGAGCGGATTCTTTTTAATGTTTTCCATGAAAATCGCTCCTTTCTCTTACTGCAGCTTGATGCGCGGGTCGATGATTTTATAAAGGATATCCACGACCACGTTTGCAATGATGACCATGCTGGACAGCAGGATGGTGGTGCCCATAATCATGGTGTAGTCACGGTTGGTGATTGCAGACACGAAGTCGCGGCCCAGACCGGGCACGGAGAAGATTTTTTCCACCACGAAAGAACCGGTCATCAGGCTGGCCAGCATGGGGCCGACGTAGGTGATGACAGGCAGAATGGCGTTGCGCAGTGCGTGCTTGAACAGGATCATGAACTGGGACACGCCCTTTGCGCGGGCAGTGCGCATATAGTCCTGACCCATAACGTCCAGCAGGCTGGAGCGCATCAAACGGGTGATATAAGCCGAGGGATAGATGGCCAGTGCAGTGACCGGCATGATATAGGCGGCTGCGCTGTTCAGACCAACGGTGGGCAGCACCTTCATTTTCATACCAAACTGGTACAATAGCAGCACGCTGGAAATAAAGCTGGGGATTGCGATGCCGCAAGTTGCAAACACGATAATAACGTTATCCAGCCACTTGCCGCGGTTGTAAGCGGAAATGCAGCCCAGCGGGATGCCCACGCACAGAGCCACAACCACTGCAATGCCTGCCAGGCGGCAGGACACCGGCAGCTTGCTGGCGATAATCTGGTTCACGGTACGTCCGCGCTGACGCAGGCTCAGACCCAGATCGCCGTGCAAAAGGCTCTGCATGTAGTTGACGTACTGCACACTCAGCGGCTTATCAAGGCCATACTTTTCGGCCAGAGCCTGCTGAGCAGCGGCACTGATGGACTTTTCTGCCACGAACGGGCCACCGGGGACCAGGTTCATGACAAAAAAGGTAACCGTGGCCACAATGAAGATACTGAAGATACCCATTGCGACACGCTTGATGATGTACTTTGCCATCGTTTGATGCCACTCCAATCCTATCAATGAATTACTGTTTTTGCTCTCAGGCCGAGCCACACTTTCCCGCAGTCCGCCAGCCTCACACATAGCGGACGTCTGTCCTTGGCACGCGGACAGAAAAGCGAATAATAAAACGATGGCATCTTGCGGTTGCACAAACACCATCGTCCATACCCGAGAAACACTCTATCTATTATAAGGATAACCACGATTTTTGTCAATTTACATGAAAAGAATTCACTTCATTATAGCAAAGCATGAGTGAAATCTTATACTTTATACAAATTTCCTGTATATTCGTAGGTAAAAGTGCTACTTTTCCGGCCTTTTTGGGGATTGTTCCGTTGGCGCGTACAATCCACCCTCCCCTGTCGGCGTAAAAAGCAGCGTCTCTGCCGCAGAGTCATCCCTCCATGTCCTTGGCATTTTTCTCCATGTTGGAGGAAACTTGGCAAAAAAGACCACCCGCAACCCCTTTCCGGCACAGTCAGTGCCCGGGAGATGTGCTGCGGGTGGTCATGGGTCGTTTTGCGGGTCAGGAGTACAGTTTTGCGGTCAGCCGGGAGTACATGGCGCTCTTCTGTGCCTTATAGGAGGCCATGGCCTGATCCGCCAGTGCGGTGCTCTGGCCGTTGGCGGTCAGAATGGCGCGCATCTGGCTGACGATGCTCTCCACTTCCTTATCATAGGAGGCCTGCATCGCGTACAGTCTGCCGCTTCTGGCCAGCACGATGGAGATCTTTCGCGCCTGTGTCTGCTGAGACTCCGGCAGCGATTTGAACTCTGCCTTTGCTCCGGCAATGCAGCTGTTCAGCTCTGCCTCGGCGCGTGCCTTGACGCTGTACAGCTGCCGCAGCAGTGCCTTGACCTCGGCCTCGTAGCCGGCCTCCTGTTTGCCGGAGGAGGACGCCGGTTTTTCTGTACCGGAATTGGCTGTACCGGCAGTCTCCTGCTTGCTGGAGGACGCTGTACTGCTGCTCTCCGTCCGGGAGGCAGCGCTCCCCGAAGAAGCAGAAGAACCTGCCGGGGAGGAAACCGCACCTGTCTCCTGCTGCGGAGCGCTGGCGGATGCCTCCTGTTCCCCGCTGCCGGACGCGGCGGCTTCATCTGCCAGTTCCTCCAGCGTGATCTCACCGCTGAGCAGCTTATCGATCTCATCATCCGTCAGGGTGACCTGTGTGCTGTCCGCCGGGGCATCCGGCAGGGTTTCAGGAATACCGGCTGCCATACTGTGGAGGTAGAACAGCACGCCAAGAACAGCTGCTGCCAGCAGAGCCACCAGCGCGCCCAGCACGATCAACACGATTTTCAGGACCTTATTTTTCTTCATACCAAAATCCGCTGCCCGGGCAGAGCAATTCTCTGCCCGGGCAGTTTTCTCCTTACTTTAGGATCAGACCCACATGCCCAAAAACTTTTTGGGCTGATGCAGGGTCGCCGCGTCCAGTTCCTGATCGTGGAACAGTTCATCGCCGTTGCGCACGATGCGGGCAGCAGTTTCCTTGCCCAGCAGCTTTTCCAGCTGCTGCACTCCCTGTGCCATGCGGGGCGGGCGCTTGTCCGGGGAATGGGTGTCGGTGGAGATGACATGAACCAATCCCCACTGGATGAACTTACACAACTTTTTGCAGAGCTTAGGCTCCAGCAGTGCTCCTGCGTTGATCTGCGCATAGGCACCAGCGGCTACCCAGTCGTACAGCAGGGTGGGATCCTCCAGCACATAGGGGTAGCGCTCGATATGCGCGATCAGCGGCACGATGCCCTGCTGCTGCAGATTGTACAGGGTCTGCCGGATAAAATGCGGCTTGTGGGTGGTGGGGAATTCCAGCAGCAGATAAGCGGTGTCCCCCATGCACAGCGCCCGGGTGTCCAGCTCGCACAGGCCGGGCGAGAAGAACACCTCCGCCCCCAGTTTGAAATCAAACTGCATGGGTTGCCCCTCCAGCGCTGCGGTCAGCTGTTCAAAGGCAGCCTGCCGCTTTACCGTAAAGGCTTCCACTGTGGTACGCTCGCTGTTGAAGTGGCTGGTGAACGCAATATTGCGCACACCGTCCTCGTATTCCCTGCGCAGCAGCTCCAGCGAGACTGTTGTATCCTTTGCGCCGTCATCCATGCCGGGCAGAATGTGACAATGCAGATCGGTCATAGCAGTGCTTCCTTATTATTTACCGGCAGTGGCATCCTGCTTGCCGTAGGCATAGTTGTAGTTGTAAGCATAGCTGTATGCGTAGCTGGAGCCCTTGAGTGCCTTCTTCATATCGTAGCGGGTCAGCACGCTGCCCAGCACCCGAACACCGGCATCCTGCAGCTTTTTCACTGCGCCGCGCACCGCATCGGCGGGGGCGTAGTCCGAGCGCACAACGAACATTGCGCCGTCCACATAGCGGCCGATGACGGCTGCATCGGTGACCACGGACACCGGGGGTGCATCAAGGATGACAAAATCGAACTTTTCCCGCAGGGCATCCACCATGGCCTGCATCTGCGGCTGGCTCAGCATCTCGGAGGGGTTCGGCGGCGGGGTACCGGCGGGCAGGAAGGTCAGGTTCATTTCCTTCAGTTCGTGCAGTGCCTCGTCCAGCGTGCACTGGTTGGACAGCACGTTGGAAACGCCCTTTACGTTGTGACCGGCCTTCAGATAGCGGTGCAGCACCGGCTTGCGCAGGTCGCAATCCACCAGAGCCACCTTTTTGCCGCTTTCGGCCATCGTCATCGCCAGATTGACCGCCACATTGCTCTTGGACTCTTCCGGCACGGTACTGGTGATGACCAGCGTGTGCACGTCCATGGAGCCCGCCATAAAGTCCAGATTGGTGCGCAGAGACTTATAGGCTTCCACATAGCCAAAGGGCATTTTTTTATCGGTGATCAGCTGCAGGGTGCGGTGCTCGCCTTCTTTTTTCTTTTTACCAAACAGATTCCACATCGTCTTACACCTCCGGGATCAGGCCCAGCACGGGCAGGCCGAGCTTCTTCTGAACATCTTCGTCATCCACAACGGTATCATGCAGCAGATGTGCCAGCACCAGCACGCCGCACACCACCACAGCGCCCAGCAGACCGGCCAGCACAACGTACTTCTTGGTCTGGGGGAACACCTTGTTGGGATCGATGATCACATCGCTCACCGCCTTGCAGGAACCGGCTTCCACCTTTTCCACCAGCACATCGGGCACGATGTCGGCAATGGTCTGTGCGATCTCGCCTGCGCGCTCTGCATCGGTATCGGTGACCGTGATCTGCATGATCTGGGTAGAGTCCACATCGGCAACATCCACCATCTTATACAACTCGGTGTAGGTCATATCCAGATCCAGTTTGTCGATTACCTCGTTCAGCACGGTGTTGCCCTTGATAATGACCGCATAGGTGCTGATCAGGTTCTTAGCCGAGTTGAAGTTATCACTGGTGAAGGTGGTGGTCGTGTCCTGACGGGTATTCACGATCATGTTGATAGATGCCTGGTACTTGGGTGTAAGCGCAAACACGCACACCAGCAGGCAAATCAGCGCTGCCGCAACAGCTGCTGCCACGATCTGCACAGCATGCGCCCACAGCAGGCGGGCCAGTTCCATCAGATCAATGGTCTCCTCGTCCTCCGTGCTCCGGAGCGACTGTCCCATAGTTGCTTTTTCGTCCATAATAGCGAAACTCACCTTTCTTGTTTTCCGCAGTGCAAGAAATGTACACCGGGTTCCTATAGATACACATTCGTTTTATAATGATAGCACATCTTGTTGTATTTTACAAGTAAAAATGCCATTTTCTGCCGGCAAATATATGGACAAAATATGCCCTGCCCCGTACAAAAAAGGCATCCGCAGCACATGGATGGCTGCGGATGCCTTCGTTTTACGGATTTTTAGCGAATACGCTTAGCGGGAGCCCTTATCGTAGGGGATACCCTCGGCCTTGGGTGCCATGCTGTTCTTGGAGGTGAAGGCCAGAATGACCATGGAGGCCACAAAGGGCATCATATTATAGATGTTGCTGGACCAGTGCAGCTGCGCAAGGAAGGTAGAGTCTGCAATATTGGCAAGGCTCTTGAACACGGCAAAGAACATGGCCGCGCCAAAGATGTGGAAAGGCTTCCACTGGCCAAAGATCATAACTGCCAGTGCCAGAAAGCCTGCACCGGCCACGCCGACTTCAAAGTTCCAAGTCTGCACCGGGGGCACGATATACGCCAGACCGCCGACGGCGCCCAGCGCACCGGAAAGGATGACACCGGCGTAACGCATCTTGTAAACGTTGATGCCCACCGAGTCCGCAGCCTGCGGGTGCTCGCCGCAGGCACGCAGACGCAGGCCGAAGCGGGTCTTATACAGCACGATGTAGCTGACCACCAGCAAGATCAGCCCCAGCGGCACGAACACGCTGAGTTCCAGCCCGCCGATGCTGAACAGGAAGGGCTTGTTGGAGTAGTTCAGCTTGGCGCTGCCGCTCTCGCTGAAGTACTTGGAGATGACCACGGCAATGGCGGTAGCCAGCAGGTTCAGTGCCGTGCCGCCGATGGTCTGGTCTGCCTTCAGGTTGATAGAGGCAAAGGCCAGCAGCAGGCTGTAAATCACGCCCGCCAGCGCTGCCACCAGAATGGAGATCAGCACCACAAGGAAGGGCGACAGGCTTGCAGGCAGCATGGTCAGGGTAAGCACACCGGCCACGCCGCCGATGACCATGATGCCCTCCAGTGCAATGTTGATGATGCCGGAATGTTCGCTGAACATACCGCCCAGTGCCACCAGCATCAGCACGATACCGTACAGCAGGGTATATTTGATCAGAAGCAGCATATTACTTGCCCTCCTTTTTGGTCTTTTCTGCGGCAGGCGCAGGCTCTGCGTTCACATTGGTCTTTTCGGCATTCCGGAACAGCAGGCTCTGGATCTTGCCGCGGAACAGCATGGAGAATGCGCACAGGTAGATGATGATGCCGCTGATCAGATCCGAGATCTCAGTGGGGTAAAACTTGGTGGACAGGAAGGAGCCGCCGACCGAGATGTGGGAGATGAACAGCGCAGAGAACACGGTACCGATGGGGTTGGAGCTTGCCAGCAGTGCCACCGAGATACCGTTGAAGCCCATGCCCGGCAGGCTGGTGGAGTTCAGCGGGTTCCACTGGGACACGTTGGACAGATAGAACAGGCCTGCGCCGAAGCCTGCCAGCGCACCGGCAATGGCCATGGAGAGGATGATGTTCTTCTTTTCGTTGATACCGGCGTAACGGGCGGCGTTCTTGTTCAGGCCAACGGCCTTGAGCTCGTAGCCGAAGGTGGTCTTGTTCAGCACCACCCAGATCAGCACGGCCACCGCTGCCGCCAAGAAGATGGCAATGGTGGTGCTGTTGGTCTGGAACAGCTTGTTCAAGCCAAAGTCCGGGATCAGGGACTGAGCAAAATCGGCATTCTTGCTCAGGTTCAAAGTACGGGTGTTGCGCACATCGTACATGGGGCCGGTGCCGTTCTGGTAGATGAGCTCATTCACCAGATACAGGCCGATCCAGTTGAACATGATGGAGGTAATGACCTCGTTGATGTTGAAGTAGGCTTTGAAAAAGCCGGGGATCGCACCCCACAGGCCGCCCAGCACTGCTGCTACCAGCAGGCAGACGAACCAGGGCAGCTTGAGCATGATGGCGCAGTACAGCGCACCGTAAGCGCCCAGCGTATACTGACCGGCTGCACCGATGTTGAACAGGCCGGTCTTGAAGGCAAAGGCCACGGACAGACCGGTCATAATCAGGGGTGCGGCATTGGCAAGCTCCTTGCCCACGCCGTAGGGGGCATCGTGGAAACCGCCCTTGATGATGCGCACAAAGCCATCGCCCCATGCGTGTGCGGGGTTGATGGCTACCAGCACCAGAAAGCCCACCAGCAAACCAATCAGGATGCACAGCAGTGCAGCCAGCACGCTGGTAACAGAGCTTTGCAGGCTGCTGCTGCGGGAAAGTTTTTTCTTATTCATGTGTTACTGCTCCTCCTTTCCCTGCTTGCGGGCGCCTGCCATATACAGACCCAGCTCCTGCACGGTGGTGGTCTTGGGGTCAAACTCGCCCACGATCTCGCCCTCGTACATTACAAGGATGCGGTCAGAAAGGTTCATCACCTCGTCCAGTTCAAGGCTGACCAGCAGCACGGCCTTGCCCTTATCGCGCTCGGCCACGATCTGGCGGTGGATGTACTCAATGGCACCCACATCCAGACCACGGGTGGGCTGCACTGCCACCAGCAGCTTGGGGTCGCGGTCGATCTCGCGGGCGATGATCGCCTTCTGCTGGTTGCCGCCGGACATACTACGCACGGTGGTCAGACTGCCCTGACCGCTGCGCACATCGTACTGCTTGATCAGCCGGTCGGAGTACTCGCGCACCTTATCGGCACGGATAAAGCCGCCCTTCTGGAACTCCGGCTGCCAGTAGCGCTGCAGCACGATGTTGTTTTCCAGACTGAAATCCAGCACCAGACCGTGCTTGTGGCGGTCCTCCGGGATGTGACCCATGCCGTCCTTGGAGCGCTGACGGATGCTCTCGTGGGTGATATCCTTGCCGTCCAGCGTAAGCTTGCCGCTAGACAGCTTGCTCAGGCCGGTCAGGCCGTAGATGAACTCGGTCTGACCGTTGCCCTCGATGCCCGCCAGACAGACGATCTCGCCTGCGTGCACCTTGAAGGACACATCCTTCACCACATCCTTCTTGCGCTGGTCATTGTGGATGGTAACATTCTCCACGTCCAGCACGGTCTCGCCGGGGTGCGCGGGCTGCTTTTCCACCTGCAGCTGCACGTCACGGCCCACCATGCGGCGGGAAAGCTCTTCCTTGGTGGTGTCCTTGATATCCACCGTGCCCATATATTTGCCCTTGCGCAGCACGGTGCAGCGGTCGGCCACAGCCATGATCTCGTTGAGCTTATGGGTGATGAACAGGATGGACTTGCCCTCCTTCTTGAACCCGCGCATGATCTCCATCAGCTCGTCGATCTCCTGCGGGGTCAGCACAGCGGTGGGCTCGTCAAAGATCAGGATCTCGTTGTCGCGGTACAGCATCTTCAGGATCTCCACGCGCTGCTGCATACCAACCGAGATATCGCTGATGAGCGCGTCCGGGTCCACGCGCAGGCCATACTTCTCGCTCAGGGCCATGACCTTCTTGCGGGCCTCGGCCTTCTGCAAAAAGCCCATCTTATTGGGCTCCACGCCCAGAATGATGTTGTCCAGAACGCTGAAGCACTCCACCAGCTTGAAATGCTGATGCACCATGCCGATGCCCAGTGCATTGGCATCGTTGGGGTTGCGGATGGCGACCTCCTTTCCATTTTTCAGGATCTTGCCAGCCTCCGGCTGATACAGGCCGAACAGCACGCTCATCAGCGTACTTTTGCCGGCGCCGTTCTCGCCCAGCAGGGCGTGTACCTCGCCTTTGCGCAGCTGCAGGGTGATATCATCGTTTGCCTTGATACCAGGGAATTCCTTGGTAATGTGGAGCATCTCGATCACAAAATCCTCTGCCAATCTGCTCACTCTCCTTTCGTGCCGTATCGACACCTATACTATTCTATCTTTCATTATACCTGATTTCCGACAATTTGCACACGGCTTTTTTCGTTTTTGGCAGAAAGTACAGATAAAAGTATTACTTTTGAAGCATCCTGCACAATTTCCGCCGGGTCTGCCCTGCCCGGACACACAAAAACAGGGTGCCCGCCTGCAATGGGCACCCTGTTTTTGCATTGAGTAATTCATAAAAGCGGCCTGCCGGTTTGCGGCCCGCAGGCTGCGGGAAACGCCGGGTTACTGGATATAGTTGACGGTGGTGAACTCGCTGACGGTGGGCTTGACCCCATCATCCGAGCTGTTGTCCACGGTGATCTTGCCGGAAGCGGTCACGGTCAGGAATTTGCGGCGGGAAATTTTTATCCTGGGTTCTCCTTGAAATAGTATGACTTCTGGTTTTTGATACAGCAAAAGACGGGGTGTCCCTTTCGGAACATCCCGCCCGGGGAAGCTCTTTACTGGATGTAGTTGACGGTAGTGAACTCGCTGACGGTGGGCTTGGTAGCATCGTCGGAGTTGTTGTCCACAGTGATCTCGCCGCTCTTGATCTTGTCCTTGACGGTCTCGTACTCGTCCTTGGTGAAGGTCTCGAAGTTCCAGCTGTCGTCTGCGGTGGGCAGGCCGATGTAATCGCCATCCTCCAGACCGAAGTTGCCGTTGGAAGCAGCGATGTCAGCCCAAGAGCCAGCCTCGATGTCAGCCAGAGCGGTGTTGACAGCCTCGCTCAGGCCCTTCATGGCGGAGGTGATGAACGGGTTGTAAGCATAGGTGCCGTCAGCCACGCCATTTGCACCGATGTAGTTCTGGTCAACGTCAACGCCGATGACATAGCCGTTGTTCTTCAGAGCAGCTTCCACAGCGGAGGTGTAGATGCCGCCGCCGCAGGCGAAGACGACCTGCGTGCCGTTGGAGTACCAGCCCTCCATACGGGAGGTGATGTTGGCGTCGCCGTAGAACTGGCCGCCGTAGAAGTAGTTGATCTCAATGTTCTGGCCCAGCTCCTGTGCGGCAGCATCAGCGCCCTGCACAAAGCCGTAGCCGTAACGGATGACAGCGGGCACAGCCATGCCGCCCAGGAAGCCCAACTTGGTCTTGCCGTCCTTGGCGATCGCGTAACCGGCCAGGTAACCTGCCTGCTCTTCCTTGAAGGTGATGCAGTAGCAGTTTGCGGGGATGGTATCCGTGCCGATATCGCCCTGGGTCACGTCAACAGCGATGAACTTGACATCCGGGTACTGATCAGCAGCCCAAGCCAGAGAAGCACCGTACAGGTAGCCGACGCAGACGATCACGTCTGCACCGTCGTTGACAGCCTGACGGATCATGGTCTCACGATCCTCATCAGAAGCGTCAGCCTCGGGGATGTAGTACTGGCAGTTGTCGCCCATGTAGCCGGAAACAGCAGTCCAGCAAGCCTGGTTGAAGCTCTCATCGTCGATCGTGCCAGTGTCGCAGGTCAGAGCGACCTTGACGATCTTCTCGCCGCCCTCAGCAGCGGAGGAAGCGGTGGAAGCAGCAGCGGAAGAAGCGGTGCTGGTGGAAGAAGCGGAAGAACCGCCACAAGCGGTCAGAGCAGCGGCGGCGGCAGCGGCACCAGCCACAGCCAGGAAGTTACGACGAGAAATCTTCATAAGAAAGTCTCCTTTATTTTCAATCCATCGCGTGCCGACCTGCAAATGCAGGCACTTGCACATTTACTGGTTCAAGTATAGCGAGAAGATGTGTGAGATGCAAGCACTTTTCGATTACAAAATATTTACAAAATCTTTGTAAATATGTCCAAAAAGCATTACTTTTGCACAACTCCCTGCCGTTCCGGTTTTGTGCCGGGAAGCGTTTTATTTTTCCACAGCGGCATTTCCGGCCACATTGGAAGGCCCGAACCCAAAGGGCAGCAGTTCGTCCATGCTGCGCTCGATGAAATCCTCCGGCGTTTTGGCCATGATCACGTTCAGCTCCGGCCCGCCGAACTCGAACAGTGCCTGACGGCACACACCGCAGGGCGAGGTGATCTGTTCGTTCACCTCGCCGCGGCGGCTGCCCACCACTGCAATATCCGTGAACTCGGTCACGCCGTCGGCCACGGCCTTGAACAGGGCCGTGCGCTCTGCGCAGCTGGTGGGGGTAAAGGACGCATTTTCCACGTTGCAGCCGGTGTAGACGCGTCCGTCCTTTGCGCGCAGGGCAGCACCCACCATAAAATTGGAATACGGTGCATAAGCCTTTTCGCGGGCAGCCAGTGCCATGCGGATCAGTTCCTGCTTTTCTTCCAAGGTCAGGTTCGTCATAAAATGTTCCTCCTTTTGGGGGCGAAAACAGCGCGGCCGGCCTTTTTGCAGGCAGACCGCGCTGGATCTTCGGTTGGGTTTCTCAGTACTCTGCGCCCAGAGCCACCTTCATCATGTTGGTAAAGCTCGTCTGGCGCTGCTCGGCCGTGGTGATCTCCGGTGCCACAAAGCTGTCGGAAATGGTCAGCAGGCAGGCCGCATGCTTGCCCAGCACCTGTGCGTTGGCAAACAGGGCAAAGCTCTCCATCTCCACGCACAGGCAGCCGCGCTCATCCCGCAGCTTTTCCCAGTAGGTGGGCTTTGCGTCGGAGGGCTGGCGGTAGAACACATCCGAGGAGTGGATGTTGCCCTCGATGAGGGGGATGCCCTGCTTGGCAGCCGAAGCGCGGAGCTTGTCGTTCAGGCTCTGGCTGGGCTGGGTGATGTCGCCCTCAAAGCCGCTCTGGACCCGGGCGTAGTTGGACTCGCTCACGGCACCGGTGGCCAGCACGGTATCAAACAGCTTGGCTTTCTCGGTATAGCTGCCTGCGGAGCCGATGCGGATGATGTTTTCCACATCATAGAAATTGAACAATTCATGGCTGTAAATGCCGATGGAAGGGCAACCCATGCCGCTTGCCATAACAGAAACCCTTTTGCCCTTATATAGCCCCGTATAGCCGAGAATCCCACGGGTGTGGTTGACCTCCACGGCATCGGTCAGAAATGTTTCCGCAATGAATTTCGCCCGTAAAGGGTCGCCGGGCATCAATACTGTTTTTGCAAAATCGCCTTTTTCGGCAGAAATATGAGGTGTTGCCATATCCATTCCCTCCTTATTGTTATTGAAGCTTGCTATTGAAAATTTTTCTCGTTTCTCAAATCGTTTCTTATTTTTCCTCGCGCAGGCTTTTTAAAAGAGAAATCTCTTTGGCGTAGCCCGCCGCCTCGTTCGGTGTTTCCAGATAAAACGGCAGATGGCACAGCTTCGGGTGGTTGATAATATTTGCAATGCCTGCCAGACCAAGCGTACCCTCACCGATTTTCTCGTGTCTGTCCTTATGACTGCCGATGGGATTCTTGCTGTCGTTCAGGTGAATGGCTTTCAGCCTGTCCAAGCCGATGATGTCATCAAACACCTGCAGAACGCCGTCCAAATCCCCGATGATGTCATAGCCGCCATCATACACATGGCAGGTATCCAGACAAACGCCCATGCGCTCCTTCTGCTCTACTCTGTCCAAAATGGCGCGCAGCTCCTCAAAGCTTCTGCCGACCTCACTGCCCTTCCCTGCCATGGTTTCCAGAAGGACGAGGGTTTTGCCGCCTGCCGAAAGAATATCGTTCAATGCGTCCGCAATCAAGGGAATCCCGATTTCCACTCCCTGCTTCACATGGCTGCCGGGGTGGAAATTAAACATCACATCAGGCAGAAGCTCCAGCCTTGCCAAGTCCTCCTTCATGGTATTTCTGGCGAAGGTGCGCAAATCCTCCTTCGCGGCACAGGGGTTCATGGTATAGGGTGCATGGGCAAGCAGTGTGCCGAAGCGGTGCTCCGCATGAAAGGCATTGTATTTTTCGATATCCTCTAAATCCAGCGCCTTGACAGAGCCGCCTCT
>ERZ773193.3629-NODE-3629-length-13762-cov-2.898519_pt1 | contig 13762 bp, 6 predicted proteins | sample MGYA00511110_ERZ773193 | MGnify/ENA primary metagenome ERZ773193 (study PRJEB29015, sample SAMEA2737784) | human gut metagenome | biome: human gut; feature: human-associated habitat; material: faeces | place: China | collected 2012 ...
TGAGAAAAATAGTATTGATTTCATTTGTAATCTTATCTGCGGCTGTACAAATGACACATGCGCAAAAGCAGGCAGTCATCAAACTGACGGAGACGACATTGATGCACGAAATGCGTGCCACTCCTTATCCCCTTGATAAAGCGGTGGTAAATGATCGCGCGGTTTCTTTTCAGTGGCCGCTTCGTTCGGATATGAATTCCCAAGATAGTCCGCTGGATGGATTCGAACACAAAGTAAAGAAGATAGATAAAACAAAGATTACCTATCGGTTACGTTATTCACAGGATGCCGGATTGAAGTCGGGAGTTGTTCAGGTGGAAACTCGCTGGCCGTTCTATAATCCGGAACAACCGCTTGCGCCGGGTGTATGGTACTGGCAGTTCGGTTATGTAGAAAACGGACAAGTGACATGGGGAAGCACACAGCAAGTCACCGTGGAAGATCGTCCGGGTAAATTCTGTCCGCCTTCATTGAAAACAGTGTTGGCGAAACTACCTGCTGACCATCCGCGCGTGTGGATCATGAAGAACGAATGGAAGGACTTTATAAATCACAGCAAACAAAAGGCAGAAAGACAATGGTATCTTGAACGTGCAGATCAAGTACTTCAGACTCCAATGAAATCAGTGAAAGATATTAATGTCTCGCAGGTGAAGAATCTGAAGAACGAGATGCAGATAAATTCATACCTCACTCGTGAGAGCCGTCGCATCATCGATGCGGAAGAGGGCAATACTGAAACACTTATACGGGCCTGGTTACTGACGCAGGATACTAAATATGCTGACGAAGCTATCAAACGGGTATTTATCATGGCCGACTGGGATGAAGATAAGAATGTGAAAGGCGATTTTAATGCTTCCAGCTTATTGTCTCTCTGCTCTATGGCTTATGATTCTTTTTACGACCGGTTAAATACATCACAAAAGAAAGCATTACTGGAAGCCATCAAAAATAAAGGTGGTGAAATGTATGAGAACTTTAATAATCGGATGGAGAACCATATTGCCGACAATCATGTGTGGCAGATGACACTTCGTATTCTTACAATGGCAGCATTCAGTGTGTATGGCGATTTGCCGGAAGCCAATACATGGGTAGACTATTGTTATAACGTCTGGTTGGCACGTTTTCCCGGATTGAACAAAGACGGTGGCTGGCATAATGGCGATTCTTACTTTACGGTCAACACCCGTACATTAGTCGAAGTGCCTTACTATTATAGCAAACTGACTGGCTATGACTTCTTTTCCGATCCTTGGTATCAGGGAAATATCATGTATACCATCTTCCAGCAACCTCCTTTTTCCAAATCCGGAGGAAACGGAAGTTCACATCAGAATGTAGCACGGCCTAATAGTATTCGTATAGGATATTTAGATGCACTGGCACGTCTTACCGGAAATACTTATGCCGCTGACTTTGTACGCCGTACATTGAAAGTGGAACCGGAATATATGAAGAAAGCCTTATTGAGTAAGCCCGGTGATCTTGCTTGGTTCCGTCTGCAATGTGATAAACCTCTGCCGGAGGGCGAAGGGTTGACAGCACTCCCCGCAGGATATGTGTTCCCCGCAACAGGACTTGCCTCTTTCCAGACTAATTGGGATAGAGTGGGTGGAAATGCCATGTGGAGTTTCCGTTCTAGTCCTTATGGTTCTACCTCTCATGCACTTGCTAATCAAAATGCATTCAATACTTTCTACGGTGGGCAGCCATTGTTTTATAGTAGTGGTCATCATATTGAATTTACTGATGTACATAGTATGCTGTGCCACCGTGCCACACGGGCTCACAATACGATTCTGGTGAATGGTATGGGACAGCGTATCGGGACGGAAGGATACGGGTGGATTCCCCGTTATTACGCTAGTGAGAAAATAGGCTATGTGTTGGGCGATGCTTCCAATGCTTATGGAAAAGTAATTTCACCGCTTTGGCTGACACGTGGCGAGCAGTCCGAAGTGCATTATACACCCGAAAATGGTTGGGATGAAAATCATGTGAAGACTTTCCGTCGGCATATAGTTAATTTAGGCAAAACCGGTCTGATTTTTATTTATGACGAACTGGTGGCAGACGAACCGGTGAACTGGAATTACCTGTTACATACAACAGCAAATCCTATGACAGTGAATAAATCGAATAATCGCTTTGTACATATTCAAGCCACGAATCGGGGAGGAGCATCGGACGCTTATCTTTTCTCTACCGGAACATTACAGACTGATACGACGAGCCGTTTTTTCTATCCGGCAGTCAACTGGCTACGTGCTGATGACAAAGGGGTGTTCAAGAAGTATCCTAATCACTGGCATTTCACCGCTACATCGGAAAAAGCACAAGTATATCGTTTTGCCACTATCATCAACACACATGCACTGAAATATCCTGCCAAAGACCCCGAAATCCTGTCCGACGGACGTATCAAAGTGGGCGGATGGTTGATTAGTGTAAACCTGAAATCCGACGGTGCTCCTTCCTTCTTTATCCGCAGCACCCAAGAGAAGGTGAATATCACTTATAAAGGTGAAGCTACTGTCATCAATGAGGATGGGTATGAAACGGTAATGAGGGATACAGTGCCCGAACTGGAAATCTGATAATGAACATGAAAGATATGGATATATGAGACACTCGACTTTTAATATGAGAACTATATGCTTGTTGGCTGTATTATCGGGCATAACTGTCTTGTCAGCACAGACTCCAGGTAAACCCCGTGTACAGACTTCTGCAGCTCCGGAGGAAACTACGGTCTACAAGCCCGACGGGAAAAAGCAAGAAACGGCAGTTGTGACTTCTTCAAAAAAGGAGGAGAATAAGCGGCAATCCGGCAAAGATAATGCAGGAAAGAAAGCGGCTGCCTTTGATGGTCAACGCTATCTGGCACTGAAAACTAATGTAGCATATGATGCTTGTGCTTTGCTGAACCTTGCTGTGGAAATGCAGGTGCATAAAAAGATTACGGTAGAGTTACCGTTGACTTGCAGTTTGTGGGACTTGGGAGATAAGCATGGGGTGCGTACGGTAGCATTGCAACCTGAAGCTCGCTGGTGGATAGGAAATGAGACAGGGCGGGGACACTTTGTCGGACTGCACGCCCATGTGGCATGGTTTAACGTGAAGTGGAACGATGACCGTTATCAAGATACGGATCGTCCGTTGTTGGGAGCCGGGATAAGCTACGGTTACAAACTCCCTCTTTCCAAACACTGGGGAGCGGAATTTAATCTGGGAGTGGGATATGCCAACATGAAGTATGACACCTATTATAATGTAAACAACGGTGCACAACTGGATACGCGTGTCCGTCATTACTGGGGGATAACCCGTGTGGGAGCATCGTTGGTCTACCGCTTCTAACCTTAGATAGGAACATACATATAAATAAGATAACAATATGAGAAGAAATTTATATATACTGCCACAGTGCACTTTCCTGTTATTCATCATCTTGTTGGTGAATGGATGCAGCCTGCACGAAGAACCGGAAATGACTCCCGAAGGAGAATTGGGAGTGGATCCGACAGCTGTAACACTGAACCTTAATCTAGCAATGAATTTAAGTTTGGCAGAAAATGCACCGATAACCATCACCCGTGCATCGGAAACCAAATATCTGCGTCGTTTCATTGTAGAAGCCTATCTGGATAGACAGGTAGCGGCACGACAAACGGTATATGAAGAGGATTTTAATCGTGCCAGTCTGTCTGTTAGCATGAAGCTGCACGCCCGTAATTACCGCATCCTGGTGTGGGCTGATTATGTGAATGCAGAGACACCGGAACAGGGACTTGTCTACGATGCCGGGAATCTGGCTTTTATCCTTCCTACCGGAAAATATATAGGGAATAGCCGCTATAAAGATGTTTTTGCTGCTTCTGCTATGGCAGACCTGACTTCTTTCCGCAATCATTGGGGAGCTGAAACAAGTCTTGACGTTGCACTGTATCGCCCTGTTGCACGCTATGAATTGGTGGCTAAAGATGTGGCAACGTTTCTCAATAAACTGTCCACAGGCGGACTGAAAGGTGAAAGTTTTACCGCTCGTGTGAAGTACAGTGATTATTTGCCTACCGGCTACAATTTGTGGGACGATGTACCCAAGAACTCGCTCATGTACATGGAATATAAAGTGGCTTTTGAACGCCCTGCTGATGGTACGAAAGATTTGCAACTGGGATTCGACTATGTGTTGACCGATGCCGGAGAAACCGTTCCCATCCCTGTAGAACTGGAAATCTTGAATGAGAAGAATGAAGTGCTGGCACGTACAGCTTTCCGTATTCCTTGTGAACGAGGCAAAAATACAACGGTGCGCGGTAACTTTCTGACTTCTGATATCAATGGCGGAATAGGGATCGACCCCGATTATGACGGTGATCTGGAGGTAGACCTTGGAGAATTGTAAAATAGACAAATCAATTAAAAATAGCTTAACCATAAAACAATTAAGATCATGAAAAAGAACTTATTTTATTCGCTAATGGCTTTGTTCGTAGTGCTTTTCGCATCTTGTGGACAAGAAGAAATTGTTTCGGACAACGGAACAGAAATTAATGCTCCTGTTACTATCTCTGTACAGGCTCCTGTAAATAACGTCTTTAGCCGTGCGGGTGTTGCCATTCCTAATGGTTATACGATGCAATGTATCATGCAATTACTGAATGCTGATGGTGATAAGATAGGCGATCAGGTAACTAAACCGGTTACAGATGGCAAGGTATCTTTCACCATTTCCGTAGATGAACAAAAAGAAGTGTCAAAAGCATTGTTTTGGGCTGAATACGTACCAGAAAGTGGTGCTGCTAATAAGGTATATAACACTGCTGATTTGAGAGCTGTAGGATATAATACTGCATCATTCGATTTGACAAATGATGCGTTGATGGCAGCCAGCGACGCTTTCTGCGGAAAATTGGAAACGATTGGTAATGCCAGTGTGACATTGAAGCGCCCGTTCGCTAATGTGAGCGTAAAACCGAAGAACCCGGAAGTGGCTGCGCAAGCTGATAAGCTGGAAATAACATACAACGCTTTGAGTGGATATGATATTTTAGAGGGTAAATGTACTGCTACGGCTCCTGTGACTTATACAAATGCAAGTTTTGTTTCTGCGGATGGCAATTGGTTCGCTAATTTCTTTTTTGCTCCTTCGAATGTAGGTAAATTTACAGAAGAAATAACCATGACATTGAGTGGCGGATATAGTAAAGAGATTAAAATACCGGCAAACACATTGCCTTTGGATGCTAATATGCAGATTATGGCTAAATTTGAAATCGGAGATGGAAACTTTGACATTGAAGTAGGAGTGGATCCGGATTATGAAGCATTGGAAATGAAGGTTGGTAGTTATATCAATGCTGAAGGTAAAGTGGTACGTGATGCAGCGGATGCTATCGGTATTGTTTTCAAAATGGAGGCTATCGGTAGTGATGTGCCGGCTAATTATCCTGTAGCACTTCAGGGCAAGACAATCGCCGGATATGCAGTAGCGATTGAAAATGTAGCGACTGCTCGTCAATCTCTTAATCCTGACGGCGTGTTGACAAATTTGGTTGAGACAGCAGCAAGTATGACTAATGGAACACAGATTACGGAGGCGTTGTTAACAAGTATTGGAGATGTGGCGTTTAAAACAACTTATGAAAAATGGGTGGGAGAACATTCTCTTAGCAGTGAGAATTTGAGTGCATGGTATATTCCTACATTGTCGCAATTGAGTGCGTTCATGGGTACATTGTTTACTATGAAAGGAATACCTGCTACTGGTAGTGAAGATTTCAGAAACCTTCCGGAATTTGAATTTGTCAATGGTAAAATGTTTGATAGGGAGACGATTGCTACGGTGAATTATGCTTCCAGTACTATCAATAACCAAAGTAATGTTTCGGGAGTACGTATTAATGTGGCTAATGGTGTCGTAACTGATGCAACAGAGGCTGGCATTGATGTAAAAGGAAAAACTAACCAGCAAGCTCTTTGCCGCCCCATGATTACAATCTTTAAATAGTCACTGAATATTCGACCTTACTCAATAGAAATTCAAGGAAAGTGGGATCCCCCATCCCGCTTTACCTTCTTCTTACATTGAAACTTTTGAAAATAGCCCTCTAATCTTATACCTAGAAAAGAAAATAATATGCACACCACATTTCGCCTATCGGTTTTTCTTTTGTTCATTGTACAGTTATTCTGTAGCTGTACATCTGACTCGCTGCCCGAACCGGACAGTACGCAGCCAGAGATGCCTGCCGGAATTCCCGATGCCTATCAGGATAAGATACGGACGCAACCTTATCCCAAAGCAGATAATGAATTGTATCTGAATCCTGCTCCTCTTATTGTTCCTCAAGCCATGAAGACGGGCGAAAGACTGCAATTTTCCCTTTCGCGTACTGAAGATTTCAGCAGTTCCGAAACGCTACTTTCCGAACCGCAGGAGTGGTGTATGTATAATCTTCATCGCCGCTTGGAGGTTGGCACATGGTATTGGCGTTTTCGTTCCACTAACCTTAATGGGACGGTGCCCGGTGAATGGAGTGCTATCTATCGTTTTGAAGTAAAGAATGATACACCGGAATTTGTAACACCTCCTTTTCAGACATTCTTAGCGAATGCTCCCCGTCTGCATCCTCGTATTTACTGTTTTTTAGATGAACGTATCGGGGAGGCTCGTAACCATGTCACTTCACACCCTGAATATAAAGAACTACAAAGTCGTGCTTCTCTGGCATTGAAAGCCGAATACACCGGAATGACTGATTTGTATAGTCGTGCAGAAGAGCTCCGGCAACATGCCACTTATCTTTATCAGGCCTATCATCTAACCCAAAAAGAAATTTATGCCGAAAAGTTGCGTCAGCTTCTCGAAGCGTTGATTGTTGCTCCCCCTACTGATGGACAACTTTTTGCATCCAACTTTACTGCCAGCAACATCGCATGGTGTCTTGTAGCAGCCTACGATCTGCTTTATGAAGATTTGTCTGTTTCCGTTCGTACTTCTGCCGAAGAACTGATGATGCGTGTGGCACGTTACTATTATAAGGTAAATTGCGGTTTTCAGGAAAACCATCTCTTTGATAATCATTTCTGGCAGCAGAATATGCGTGTCCTTTTTCAAGTGGCTTTGTCGCTTTACGACAAGCCGGCCTATTCTTCCGAAGTGCTGCCCATGATGGAATATTATTATGAATTGTGGACAGCCCGAGCTCCTGCCTCCGGCTTCAATCGTGATGGTATATGGCACAATGGTACTGGTTATTTCAGTGCTAATATCTTGACTCTGGCGTATATGCCGTCTCTTCTTTCATTTATCAGTCAGCGGGATTTCCTGTCACATCCGTGGTATCAGAATGCCGGACGCTCGTTGGTTTATACTTGCCCGCCGGGGTCGAAAAGTAACGGCTTTGGTGACAATAGTGAAAAGGGTAGTGAACCCAACCGATTGATTGCCGCTTTTGCTGACTATCTGGCGTGTGAAACGGGTGATTCCTATGCCGGATGGTATGCTGGAGAATGTCGGGACTTGTTGCGCCGGGATTATGAATTGCGTCTTTACCGGATGTGCACCGATCAGGATTATAATACTGCTTTTCCTGCCGAGGCTGATAAAATGGTATGGTATAAAGATGCTGGTGAAGTTGCCATGCACAGTGCCCCGGAAGAAACGGAAAGGGATCTTGCACTCTCGTTTCGTTCCAGTACATTTGGGTCCGGCAGTCACACTACTGCCAGTCAGAATGCTTTTAACCTGTTGTATAAAGGTGTCGATGTGTATCGCAGTACGGGCTATTATCAGAATTTCAGCGATGCTCATAATCTGATGTCCTATCGCCATACGCGGGCACATAATTCACTGTTGGTAAACGGTATCGGACAACCTTATTCTACCGAAGGTTATGGCAGTGTGATGCGTGCCATGGGTGGACAGCATATCAGTTACTGTTTGGGGGACGCTTCATATGCTTATAGAGGTATCAGCAATGACCCGATGTGGGTTGGCTACTTCAAGCAGGCAGGGATTGAACAGGTACCTGAAAATGGATTCGGTGCTACTCCATTGACTAAATACCGCCGACATGTGTTGATGCTTCATCCTCATACGGTGATTGTGTATGATGAACTGGAAGCATCTGAGGTTGTCCGTTGGGAGTGGCTGTTGCATAGTCCTACGGAATTTAAGATGGATGCGACAAAGAAAACGTTGTCTACAAATAATAAAACCAAAGGACTGGTGGCTGTGACACAACTTTTTGGAGGACATGTTTTTACGCTATCCCAAACGGATCGTTTTGTAGTGCCACCCACCATAACTGGAACGGAATATCCCAACCAGTGGCACTTGACTGCACGGGTTGACGGTTGTTCTGCTACCCGTTTCCTGGCTATTATTCAGGTAGGGGATGAGGCTGTCCCTGCTATCTACCGTGACGGTGAAACCTTTAACGTAGGTGATTGGACGATCAAAGCAGTTTTGGATGCTTCTAAGGTACCGGAACTGACAGTGAATCATCGCACTGAACAAGCAGTATTTAGTTATGGGATAAACAATCCTGTGTTGAATGGCAATTTTTACTCTCGACAGTATGAGGGTTCCTCGTTGCTTTACGATGAGATAAACGGAGCTTATCAAGTGGTAGAAATGACCGACCGGAGTCCCATATCTACCCGGGTAGTAAATCAATGATAAATAATGAAATAGAGTGAATATAAATAACAAACAGAATATGATGAAAAGTAGAATTATTTGCATTTTGTTGCTTCTTGTCGGTGTATCTGGCATTTATGCCCAGAGTTTGACCGTTACCGGTAAGGTAGTGGACAACGAAGGCTTGGAAGTGATTGGAGGAAATGTGACCGTGAAAGGAAAACAAAACACGGGTACCATTACCGATATCAATGGTAGATACACCATTACCGTTAGTGATCCGCAGAAAGATGTTTTGGTTTTCTCTTTTATCGGATTGGAAAATATGGAAGTAGTTGTGAAAGGAAGGAAACAGATTGATGTGACTATGAAGGCTGCGTCGGTATTGCTAGATGAGGTGGTAGCTATTGGTTATGCAACAGTAAAGCGTAAAGACCTGACTGGTTCGGTAGCCTCTGTGAGAAGCGATGATTTGGTCAAGGTTCCTTCGTCTGATGTAACCCAAGCTTTAGCGGGACGTATGGCAGGTGTGCAGATTATACAGACAGACGGTCAGCCTGGTGCTACGATGTCAGTGCGTGTTCGTGGTGGTATATCAATTACGCAGAGCAACGAGCCGCTTTATATTATCGACGGATTTCCGACGGAAGATGGCATGTCTAGCCTTGATCCAGCCGATATTGAAAGTATCGATGTGTTGAAAGACGCTTCGGCAACAGCAATCTATGGTGCCCGGGGAGCGAATGGTGTGGTGGTAATCACCACCAAAAGCGGTGCGAAGAGTGAAGGAAAAGCGACTCTTACTTTCGATTCTTATGTCGGTGTGCGTACGCTTGCCAAGCGGTTGGATGTATTAAGTGTGGAGGAATTTGTGTTGGCGGATTATGAAAGAACATTGGGAGATGCTACTGATCCCGAGGAAAGCATGCGGTCATGGCAAAATCGTTACGGCGGTTTTGTCGATCTTCATGAGAACTATGGCAATCGTAAAGGTATCGATTGGCTGGATCGTACGATGGGACGCACTACCGTTACACAAAATTACCGGGTAGGCATCAACGGTGGTAATGATAAGTTGAACTACAATATGTCTTATGGTTACTTCAAGGATGAAGGTGCTATGGTATATAGCGGCAGCGACAAACATAATATTGCGCTTAGTGTGAAAAGCGAAGTGAATAAGCGGCTCTCCGTTACAGGACGTATCAACTTCGATTATCTGAAAGTGTATGGAGCAGGTGTTGCCGGAAATGGTACGAATGAAGGCGGAAGTAATGTAGATGCAAAGTTTAATAAAATGGTTCAGATCTTGCAATATCGTCCTACCATTGGTATACGTGGTAGTGATTCGGATTTGTTGGCAGGAGAAGACCCTGTATTAAGTGATGCGGATGGAAACGTGATGCAGAATCCGTTGATTGCTGCTGCTGAAGAAAAAGATAATAAAGAAACACGTACATTACAAGCCAATGGCGGACTGACTTTCAAAATAATGAAAGGGCTGACCTTTCGTAACAATACGGGTATGCGTTATCAACTTTATCGTCGGGAACTTTTCTATGGAGATCAATCTATAATGGGAAGGCGCAGCGGCATTTACGGTTCTATCAGAAATACGGAAACCGGAAGTTTTCAGACTTCTAACGTCCTGACTTATGATAAACGTTTTCAGAAGAAGCATAAAGTAGTGGTGCAATTGGGACAGGAATTTGTAAAACGCTGGACTCGTGTGCTTGAGTCAGGCGTCAGTGGGTTGCCTACCGATGAGTTCATTTTGGGAGATATGAGTCTGGGTACTCCATCTGTTGCTTCGTCCGATGAAAACTATGATGATAATCTGCTCTCTTTCTTTGCTCGTCTCAACTATGACTTTACCGATAAGTATTTGTTTTCCGCGACTTTCCGTGCGGATGGTTCTTCTAAATTCGGAAAGAATAATAAATGGGGGTATTTTCCTGCTGTATCTGCGGCATGGCGTGTGAGTGAAGAGAATTTTATAAAGAAACTGAATGTTTTCTCCGACTTGAAATTCCGTATCGGATACGGTTTGGCGGGTAATAATAGAATTGGTAGCTATAACAGCCTTGCTTTGATGTCTTCTATCGTCACAGCTATGGGAGATCAGCTTACTCCCGGTTATGCTTCCAAGCAGATACCGAATCCCGATCTGAAGTGGGAAGCGAACAAGACTTTTAATATGGGGATCGATTTAGGATTTCTAAATCAACGCATCACTATTTCGCCCGAATTCTATATTAATAGGAGTAGCAATTTATTGCTTAACGCCCAACTGCCTTATTCTTCCGGTTATCAGACCATGTTGATTAATGCTGGAGAAACGAAGAATGTAGGTGTGGAGTTTACTGTGAATACAGTGAATTTTTCAACAAGGAAGTTTAGTTGGAATACTACGCTGACGCTGTCGCACAATAAAAATTCCGTGAAAGCATTGACCGGTGAGGCGGTGCAACTCTATGAAGCCAAGTTTGGCTTTAACCAAAACACTCATCGTATTGCTGTCGGAGAACCATTAGGGCAGTTCTATGGTTACATCACCGAGGGGCTGTATCAGGTAGATGATTTTAATTATGATGCTTCTACGCAGACCTATACCCTGAAAGATGGTGTACCTTATCATGGTGATAAAGGGCAGATTCGTCCGGGTATGTGGAAGTTTAAGAACTTGACCGGAGATGATAATGTGATTGATGAAAATGATAAAACGGTCATTGGTAACGCTCAACCGAAATTCTACGGAGGATTGAACAACTCTTTTACTTACAAAGGATTTGATTTAAGTATATTCCTGACTTTCAGCTATGGCAATGAAGTGCTGAATGCGACCAAACTGGTTACCAGTAAGGTGGGGAGCTTGAACTACAATGCATTGGATGTGATGAATAGTTCTAATCGTTGGATGACAATCAATACTGAAGGAGAGAAAGTGACTGATCCCGGAGAACTGGCTGTTTTGAATGCCGGTAAAACCGTAGCTGTTTATCATGATGCTCAACAGGGAGATAATTATATTCATTCATGGGCAGTGGAGGATGCTTCCTATTTAAAACTAAGTAATGTGACTTTGGGATATACATTCCCTAAAAATCTGATTGCAAGGGTAGGATTGAAAAACTTGCGTTTGTATGCCACTGGTAATAATCTGTTGACTTGGACCAAGTATTCAGGTTTCGATCCGGAAGTCTCTACGATGAAAAGCGGTTTGACACCGGGTGTTGACTTTGGAGCGTATCCGCTTAGCCGTTCTTTTATTTTTGGTCTCAACGTAGCATTTTAATTCTTTAAATACATAGTAATCATGAAAAAGATACATCTATTATATGCCGTATTCGCTTTATTGGCAACAGGATTTTCCTCTTGCGAGGATTTGCTGACGGAAGAACCTAACTCAAAATATGACCGGGACCGCTATTTCGATTCGGAAGATAAAGCGGAAATGGCAGTGATGGGAATATATAGTTCATTGTCGGACTTTAATCATTACGGTTGGTACGAAATGGCTTCTCCTGCATCAGACGATACCTATTATACGGCTCGTACGCAGTCTGACAATCAGGTTCACGATATTGCACATTATCAGCTAAACTCCACGAATACGTGGATTGAAAGTATCTGGAAACTGAAATATGAGGGAATCGACCGGGCTAACCTCACCATTGACGGAATCTGTGGCATGACAGGATACGCAGAAAATACCCGTTTGAAAGCATTGGAAGCGGAAGCGTGCTTTCTGCGCGCTTTCCTCGCATTTGATTTGGTGAGATATTGGGGAGATGTGCCTTTCAAAACATCTTATTCATCATCCTACGAATCTGCTTTTGGTGAACGTGTGGACAGGGAAGTGATTTATGACGAGATTATATCCGACCTTACTTTCGCTAAAAACAATCTGGATTGGGCAACTGCTTCTTCCAGTCCCGAACGGGTGACGCAAGGGGCTGCCCGTGCATTGCTGATGCGTGTATATTTGCAACGTGCAGGATATAGCCTTCAATCGAATGGACAGTTGAAACGTCCGGAGGACAGTAAGCGGATGGAATATTTCGATGCAGTGATAAAAGAGTGGGAGGCTTTTGAAAAGAAAGGGTACCATGATTTTTATGATGGTGGTTATGAGGCACTCTTTAAAAGCTACTCGCAGGGGGGACTGAATAATAAGGAGAGTCTTTGGGAGATTGCTTTCTATCATTCACAAGGACGTCGTAACGGTGGAGCATGGGGGATTTATAACGGTCCGCAGGTGGCGGAACCTACCGGAATTTCTGCATCTGAAGCAAATCAGTATATGGGACGTGCCAACGGTTTCTTTATAGTCGTTCCCGAATGGCGTAACTTCTTCGAAGCGAGCGATAAACGCCGTGATGTGGCGATTTGCACCTATCGTTATACCTGGAATGGTACTAAAAAAGAGCATGTAAAAGAAGAAAGAAGTGCAGGTAGCTGGTATGTAGGAAAATGGCGCCGGGAATGGATGCCGAAAGAGTCATGGAACAAGAATATCAATTATGCGGATGTGAACTATTGCCCTTTGCGTTATGCTGATGTGGTATTGATGGCTGCCGAAGCGTATAATGAAACAGGAACAGATAGACAAAAAGCATGGGATTTGTTGAATAGCGTACGTACACGTGCTGAAGCAACTTCTATTACAGAAGCGAATTATGATGAAATGATGAGCGCACGGAAAAAGACACATAACCTGACTTTCATTGACGACTCTACACCGGAAGGAAAGTTCCGTACGGCTCTCTACTGGGAACGTGGCTTCGAACTGGCTTTTGAAGGACAACGCAAATATGATCTGATACGTTGGGGAGTGTTGGGAAAGGCTCTGAAACTGTTTGGTGAGATCAGTTCCGTCAATCAGAAAGAGAACAAACCATATCCGGCTTACCGGAATTTTACGGAGGGTAAACATGAACTTTTCCCTATCCCTCTGAAAGAGATACAAAGTAATCCGAAACTCAATGGAATGAATAATAACGGGTATTGAGAAGACTCTCAATAGAATAGGCGACTGGAAAAATATACAAAAATAGTTTGCCAATTCAAAGAAAAGCCGTACTTTTGCAAGCCGATTATTATCAC
>ERZ773193.3630-NODE-3630-length-13761-cov-10.327229_pt1 | contig 13761 bp, 20 predicted proteins | sample MGYA00511110_ERZ773193 | MGnify/ENA primary metagenome ERZ773193 (study PRJEB29015, sample SAMEA2737784) | human gut metagenome | biome: human gut; feature: human-associated habitat; material: faeces | place: China | collected 2012 ...
AGAACTGCTAATGTTCTATAATGCTAAGCTTCGGAGTGTGTTTGAGTAACAATTTAACAGAACAAAGAAAGGTGACGGCATAGCCAGGAGTGCTCATCCCACGACTGATATAATAGAACTAACATTCTATTATCATGAGTCGCGGGTCTCCGCACATGGCTTGTTAAAGGTATTAAGATGAATTCTTTGATGAAATTATCACACAGAATTATCACACAGCAAGAACGAGTTCAAGCGGTTACTGCATTAAAAACGATCAATATTGATAAGGTTATTTATTGTACCAACAAGATCGTAAACGAAATGTTGGGGAGTGATGAACTGCTTCTTGATTTACAGGATATGAGGTCGCACCATAACGCAACCTATAATCACTGCATCAATGTATCTTTGTATGCGACAGCTTGTGGAATCGGTCTTGGGATGCAGCAAAAGGAGTTGCATGATTTAGCGACCGCAGCAATGTTACACGATATTGGAAAAACGATGATTGACACTTCTATTCTCGATAAACCAGGAAAACTAACAGACGAAGAACGTGCGATCATAAATAAGCATCCGCAAATTGGATACGATATGTTGTATGGAAATCCTGGAATCAGTGCAGCAACGAGAGCCGGAGTGTTATTGCATCATGAAAACGAAGACGGAAGCGGATATCCAAAAGGTCTTTCCGGTAACGAAATACCATTGATTGCAAAGATTATTCATGTTGCTGACGTTTATGATGCTCTTTGTAGTAAACGAGCATATAAAGACGATTATCAGGCGTCGGAAAGTATTGAATTCTTAATGTCTCATTGCGGTACTATGTTTGATCTTCATGTCGTTGAAACATTTCTGAAATACCTTGTATTATATCCGGTTGGTTGCGACGTCGAGTTATCAGATGGGCGCATTGCAAGGGTAATCAAAAACCGGGCAGAATCTGTTCAGCGCCCAATTGTAATGACGAACCACGAAACAATCGATATGTTAAAAGTTTTGAATATCACAATCATACGAGAAATCGATTAGAGGAGTACAACAGAGTACTCCTTTTCTTATGTCTTTTGTATTCCTTTGTTATCTGTTCGCACATATTTAGTTTGATAAATAATAGGAAACAAGGAGACAAAATAAATGAAACAATATAACATCTATGTTTTGGAAAACGACGAAGGACTTATAAAAATTGGAATTACAACAGACTTCGAACAGAGAAAACGATCTTTGTCCGGTTCCAATGGTGCGGGGCATAAGATTGTACGCGAATATGTATCAATACCTACTGTCCTCTATAGTCTGGAACATATCATGCATGACCATTTTGCGGAATACAGGAAACCTGGCAGCGAATGGTTTGAGGGAATTACTTTTGAGTCCGCTGTAGAGTACCTGATAAAACTGACATCCTCTGACGAATTTGTAAAGTGTAACGCAGTGAGGGTACAGCACGACCGGACAAGAAACGAAGAGACCACGAATGATGGGCTTCCGGAAGATCAAGAGGAAGATACAATGGTAAAGAAAACAAAAGAAGAGAGGAAAATTGCGTGATGAAGAGAGTTATGGTTTGCGATGACGCAGCATTTATGAGAATGATGATTAAGGATATCTTAGTCAAAAACGGATATGAAATTGCAGCAGAAGCAGAAAATGGATTGAAAGCAGTAGAACAATACCCAGACGCGAAACCGGATTTGGTTTTGATGGATATTACAATGCCAGAAGTAGACGGAATCGAAGCGGTCAGACGTATTAAAGCTTTGGACCCAAAGGCAAATGTCATTATGTGCTCTGCTATGGGACAGCAGGCAATGGTAATCGAAGCAATCCAGGCTGGAGCAAAAGATTTCATTGTGAAACCATTTCAGGCAGACCGAGTACTGGAAGCGGTACGAAAAGTAATCGGATGAGATAAGGATAAGGATGAGATGAGAGACAGTCAGGCACTTTTTCTGTTCATTATTCTTATCCTTTTTCTCATATTCCTGACGAGGTTTGCAAAAAGTGAGCCTTGTAATATGTGTAAATGATAAACAGCAAACAAAAAGAAAGGAAACAAAATCTATGAAAGACACATTAATTGTAGTCGATATGCAGAACGACTTTATCGATGGTTCGCTTGGAACAAAAGAAGCCGTTGCTATCGTACCAAATGTAGCGAAAAAGATTAAAGAGTACAGAGAAGCAGGAAAACAGGTGATCTTTACACGAGATACACATTCCAAGAACTATCTCGATACATATGAAGGAAAACATCTTCCGGTAACTCATTGTGTAAGAAATACTATTGGATGGCAGATTTCGGATAAATTAGATTTCGATGTCGATCATGATGTTCTAATCGATAAGATTACATTCGGTTGGTTAAATTGGAATGATTTCGGGTTTGACAGCGTTGAGATCTGCGGACTTTGCACAGATATCTGTGTGGTTTCAAATGCACTCATCATTAGAGCAAATTATCCGGATATTGATATCACAGTAGATGCAAGTTGTTGCGCAGGAGTTACACCAGAACAACATAAAGCTGCATTGGAAGTTATGAAGTCCTGCCAGATTGAGGTTATCAATGAGTAACTACATTGTAAATGCATTCAAGCATTTTGCAAAAGTATGTGTCCACAAGCATTGGGTATTCTATTATTGCTGTAAAGCAGGAATCCCTTTGCAAGGACTCACACATGATTTGTCAAAGTTTTCGCCGACAGAATTTTTCGAAAGTGTGAAATACTATCAAGGTACTTCGAGTCCGATAGACGCCTGTAAGAAAGAAAACGGGTGGTCGGCAGCTTGGATGCATCATAAAGGAAGAAACAAACACCACTACGAGTATTGGGAAGACAATTTCGATAACGGAGGTCAACCAATCGAAATGCCATTGAAGTATAAGAAAGAAATGCTTTGTGACTATCTGGGCGCGGGTAAGGCGTATTACGGAAAATCGTTTACGTTTGAAAAGGAATTGCAGTGGTGGAATGTAAAGAAAAGTAAACCAATTGCAATGCACCCGAATGATAAAGCATTCATTGATAAGTATATGAATATGCTTTGTAAATGTGAAAACGATAGAGCAGTATTCGAACAAATTAAGAAAGAAGGAAAATAATTATGGATCAGATTATTCACAGCTTATTGGAAACCGATATGTATAAGCTCAGTATGGGACAGGCGATTTATCACCATTTTAGTGACTACAAAACAACCTGGAGCTTTAAGTGCAGAAACAAAGATGTACATTTTACTCCGGAAATGGTAGAAGAGATCCGCAGGCAGATTAAGCTGTATTGTGGTTTGCGTTTCACCGAAGACGAACTGGCATACATTGATAATATTAAATGGATGAAGGGTTCCTATGTAGATTTCTTGCGATTATGGCAGCCACGTTATGAGGACTTCGAGATTACGACAGACTCTGACTGCGGACTGGCAATCGAAACAAAGGGAACCTGGTTAAATACATCCATGTATGAGATCCCGACACTCGCTATCGTAAACGAAGTGTATTTCAGAATGGCATATGATTATGATGAGTTATTCGAAAGCTTTAAACGAAGATTAGATGCGAAGTATGAAAAACTCAGAAATGGTCACTTATACATTGGTACTTTCTCTGAGTTCGGTCTTCGAAGACGGTTGTCAGCCGAAGCTCAGGAACTGGCTGTTGAGAAATTATCTCACTTAAATGACACAAAACATAGTTCATCAAAATTTATCGGTACGTCAAATGTATACCTGGCAAAGAAATACAACCTGACACCGGTTGGTACTATGGCTCATGAGTGGATTATGTGTTCCGGTCAGGGAAACCACAAACACAATCCATCTTACTCAAACTGGTATGCGCTTGATGCGTGGGTAAAAGAATATGGCGTTTTAAATGGTATTGCCCTTACGGATACAATTACAACAGACTGTTTTTTAAAGGATTTCCAGTTAACATACGCAACGTTGTTCAGTGGAGTTAGACATGACAGCGGCGATCCAATTGCTTGGGGCGAGAAAATGATTAAACATTACGAATCACTGGGTATTGACCCGAAAACAAAGACATTACTTTTCAGCGATAGTCTTGACTTCGATAAAGCGGACCAGTTATTCCATCACTTTCACAACAGAGTAAACGTTGCTTTCGGAATCGGCACTTACATCAGCAATGACACAGACGTACCAGCATTGAACATCGTCATGAAAACGACAAAATGTAACGGAATGGATGTTGCAAAATTGTCAGACGTCGAAGGCAAGGGCATGTGTAAGAATCCGGAATATGTGGATTACCTTAGAAGATGTATTAATTGGAGAATGAATCATGAATAAAATTTTGCTTATTCCGGGTAGTTTCAACCCGATTACAAATGCACATGTGGATATGGCATTGGCTGCGAAAAAGGCAGTCAATGCTGATATCGTATACTTTATCCCGGCGCACGATACATATGTCGCAAAGAAGAAAACATTAATTCCGGGATATTGTAGAGTATCGCTCATCAATTCGATGCCAAATTGTGAGAAAGATAATATATGGGCTCTGGATATTGAAACAACTAGTTTCTTTCCACAGAGAACATACAATACGATCACACAATTAAGAGACGAGGCAGAGAAAGATTATAAGTTCAATGAATACTATATCTGTCTTGGTATGGATAACATAAAAGACTTGCCTGCTTGGTATAATTGGAAACCGTTTGTAGAGGAATACCAGTTTGTAGCCTGTGTAAGGGAAGGACAAAAATTAGAAACAGCTTTAAAGGAATCCGGATTGATGGAATACAAAGATCATTTTACAGAGATTCGGATTCCGGAAAACCATACATCATCAAGTTTGGTTCGAAATCTGTGTGAAAAAGGCGAGTTTGACAAAGTAAAACAATTGGTACCGGAGAATGTATACGAATATTTAATCCGATTCTATGATGTGATGAACCGGATTTAAAGAAAGAGAGGAAACATATATGTTTGATGCAAAGAAAGTGAAAAACGAAATTGTAGAATGGATGACAGCATGGTTTGAAAAGAATGGCAACGGTTGTAATGCCGTTGTGGGTGTGTCTGGCGGTAAAGATTCCAGTGTCGTGGCGGCACTGTGTGTTGCCGCTTTGGGTAAGGACCGGGTAATTGGTGTTCTGATGCCAAATGGAGAGCAGAGTGACATTAAGTATTCTCATATGCTTTGTGATCACTTAGGAATCAAAAACTATACAGTAAATGTTGGACCTGCAATCAATGGAGTATTAGACAGTATCCATGAAAATGCAGCCGATATTGAGGTTACGGAACAGACCACAACAAATCTTCCGGCGCGTATTCGTATGGCAACTTTATATGCTGTTTCTCAGTCGGTAAATGGACGGGTTGCGAATACATGTAATCTTTCAGAAACACTTCTTTCTTGGGAAACAAGATGGGGAGATTCAGTTGGTGATTTTGCACCATTAGCAGATTTAACAGTAGACGAAGTAAAAGCTATTGGATATGAACTTGGGTTACCAAAAGAATTAATTGAAAAGATTCCATCTGACGGATTATGTGGTAGTACCGATGAGGATGCTTTAGGTTTTAAATACGCTGTTATGGATAGATATATCAGAACAGGCGAAATTGAGGATAAGCAAATCAAACACGTAATTGATAAACGTGTAGAAAAATACAGATTCAAGCGTATGCCAATTCCGTTTTACCAGACAGGATTAAAAAGATACGTAGATTAACACAAATTAGGCTGACGAGTTTTCGGATTCGTGAGCCTTTTTGTTTACAAAAGAAAAAGAAATAGGAGGATTTTTACATGGATTTAAAAACAAAAACAAAAGCGAAAGACCAAAAGATATCGATAACTATGACAAGCTTGCAGGTGGAACCAATGTCAAGAAAAGAACGAAGGTGTATGGATAAGGAGAGATTAGGTTCAAACCTCGAAGCTTCAGCTTCGCTTTTTAAACCAAACTCTCCAAAGCAAGCACACCACGAAGCTTTAGCTTCGTGTGCACTTGATTCCGAAAACAGTAAAAACAAAGAAGGTTTTCAATCGTTAGAAAACTGGAAAAAGAAACCACATCTCAGTTACAAAGTAAGAGATAATCTACAAATTAACGGGAAACGAATACCTTTTGCCGACATCACAACGTTTGTTTTAAAAGATGGTTTTTATATACCTGCATTCTGTTGTGAAGAAATCAAAGAGGATGATATAAAAATAGATATGATTCCGTTTCTTTGTATCGGAATATCAGAACTTACAGCAATGAGTATCACAAAGGAATCGTTTGACAAGGAATTGCCTGTAGATCTTCTGGATTTGATAAAATGGGACTATTATGATTTAGAAGACTATAAACGTGTTCGAAATGAATTATCTCAGGATTCGTTAACGGATAACAAAAATCCAATGTACATACCACTCAATATGACCTCAAGATTTGTTGACTACCGGTATGAGTGGATTTGCGAATGTGCGCAATCCCTGTATCTGCAATCAAGACTGTCAGATAGGGAGTTTATATCTTCACTTATGAATTGCGTAGATGGATTGTACAACACTGGACTTCCATTTTTCCTTGGTATTAGTATGACTGATACCGAGCACAAAAACACATTATACAGTCTTTTTCCGAACTTACAACAGTATCCGAAAGAAGGTATGGTGTTTAAGAAAATGGGATATTGCGTGAACGACGATAAATATTATATTTCTGATTGTCGCGGGTTATCTATTTATGCCTTCTTAATTGTTATGTATGCCATGTATGAAGTATTTGGTGATACAAAAATACTTGGTTCTCATATTTTTGAACACGGCATGGATTATGATGAAGTGAACGATTGTCTTTCTTATAACTTGTTATCGTGCTTCAAAAACTGTTTGGGAAACGATTTCATTGGTAAATACTTCGAACTCGGCAGATTCCATATCAGTAAATGTTCCTATGAGGGAAATTATTATGTGATCGGACATATGAGATCGGTTGCAACTGGCTCAAAAATGATAAAAGGCGTTCCAAAACAGCAATACGAAAATGAGATTGTATTCAGAAAAGCATTTGGAATGCAGAGAACCGCAAATTATAACAGAGACGGACACGATGATACAGGGATCCATTATTTTTCTGTTTTTGAACTGCTTGGATTTTTGGATCGGAGTTTCAATGTGGATACTGTCGTAGATGCTGCAGAATCACAGCGTTTGATTTCTGATACCGAACGACAGATCAAAAAGCTGGTTTCAGAAAACGAACGGCTGACATCTATAGCCACCGATTACAAACAATTAAAATCAAAAGAAGCCGAAAAATCGGACTATCAAAAGCTGTTGGATGATCGGGATAAGCGGATTAAAGAGTTAGAGTATCAATTATCTGTAAAATCCGGAATCATAGAAAACATGACACAGGAACTTAAAGAAGAAAAAACAAAGAATCGGAATATTTTCTTGGAGGAAACAGTGGAGGACGAAGATTTTGCCTCCGAAATATCCGTATCCCAAGCTGAAATGATCGATTATTTGAACAATTTCCGGATACTAATGATCGGAGGCAGAAATGATCTTCTCGATAAATTAGCAGACATGGGTTGGACAAATGTTGATCAGCTAACAAAAGAGAATACAAATGCTGTTGGGTCAAAAACAGATTTCTTTTGTGTGAATACAAAGTTTGTAGCACACCGGCTTGTCTGTATGGTAGAAAGTGCATATCCGGATCGAAGGGATCAGATGTTGTATTATAACGGAACGAATCCGGATAAATTAATTCAGGTATGTTATCAGTTTGTGAAAAACTGGATGAATTGATCTGTGAAATATTTAGAAAGAAATCATAAGGCTGACGAGTTTTTGAATTCGTGAGCCTTATCTTTTGTGTACAAAAAATTATTCATGTAGTATTTCGATAAATGGAGGTGCAGTGTATGAGTCACGAACAGGATAACAGCAAAACAGAATGCGATCATTATTGTCATTCCTGTATTCACAACATAACGGAAGAAAAAGATGGTCTTTACTACCATAAATGCAGATCAAAAACAGAGACAAAAACAAAGAATTCTAAAACTGGAGGTCACGGTTATGATATGTGACAAATGTGGAATAGAGAATAATACAGTAAGGTCGGTTACCATAAACGAACGAGACGTGAATATTTGTTCCGATTGCATCAATAAGATTGGAGATATCCATTCGATTGGTTTCCGTTCTGTTTCTGATCATATTTCGGATGCGGCTATAGAGAAAACATATGTATACCTTAAAACTTTGCATCCAGGATATTTCGGAAACGCAGACAGAATCAAAATAGAATACAGGCAGAACAACAAAAATATGTCTCGTAAAGAATGGGAACTTATAGCAAAACTGGATGTTGTTGCGTCTGTAATGAATTTTGAGCGTGATCAATACGGAGACTACAGACGTTTTATGATCGATTGTTTGAACGATGAATCTTCGGAATATCATAGAAAAGCTCATATGTATTTCGATGCTTTAGTTCCTGTTTCCAAAGAAGAATTTGAAAAAATGACATTAAAAGAAGTTTGGAGCAAATAGTTTTGCATGCGACCGTCTGGTTACATATTTAAGATAACAAAATAAATGCATGCAAAATACTTAGTAAAAGGAGGATTCAAAATGAAATGTGAAATTTGTGGAAACGAAAAAGATGTTGCAAAAGTGATGATCAACGACAAGGAAATGCAGATATGTGCCGATTGTATGAGTAAGATAGGCGAAGTCCATTCTTTTGGATACACAGTAAAAATCGGCAACAAACCAGTACCGGATGGAGAACAGAAGGTAACAAATGTGTATTTTAAAACAACGCATCCGGAATACTTTGCTAACGCGGATACCATCAAACTTTCATACGGGTATACCGGAGATGGTAATGGAGATGCGGATCTAACTCAAGAAAAATGGGAGTTCAAAGGAAAACTCGATCTTATTGCTCCATTAATGGGTATCGAACGTGATGAGGCGATGAATTATCTCAAACTCATTGTCGAGTATCTGTCAAATGAAACATCAAAGTTTCATGAAGAAGCGTGGAAGTATTATGACAGTCTGATTCCGATCAGTGAGGAAGAATACGAAGCCGGTCGTAAAGATTCAGAGGGGTAAGTAAATATGAAACCATCAGACGTAAAAATTGGAACAAAAGTGTTATCCCGGGATATCAGAAACAATCAGATTCTGAAAGGAACCATCTCAAGCAAATTAATACTTAGTCAGTACGGATTGTGTGTCAGGCTCGACTTGGATGATCCTGGAGAAGGACATACAGTTGTTTTGATCGAAAATCTGCATACAACGGGAAAAGAACTTACAGATGACGTTACGCAAAGGAGAACCAATATGAACGAAGACAAAGTACAGAAAACGAATGATTTCAAACCGGATGACATTGTATACCATTATGAGCACTGGCGTGATTCCATTATTAAGTGCCAGGTTATAAAGATAATGGAACACAATATCGTAAAGTGCGAACGCTTAGAATCTGTTAATTGTAATGGAGAAAAGATTGCTACTGATTTTGGTTATGATACGTTATCTGGTAATAAGTTTTTCGCAACAGCATTAGATGCCTATAACGATTACTGGATCAATTTTTCATCCAGAGTTCGAAAACTGTGTGGCGAAATTAAAACAATCGAGGACTTGATTGTTTTCCCTACGAAATACTCTGTTACAACAGATGAACGATTTGAATCTTGTAATGTCGCTTTTATGGCATACAAGATTCGTGCAAAAGAACTTGCAAATGTAGATATTGAGAATCAATATTCACGGCCAAAATACAAAACGATACCGCCAGAATACGAATTACCGGTATGAGGTTAAGTCTTGGGAAACAAAATCGGATAAAACACACAGAAAGGGGACGATCATCATGATTGTTTCCTTTTCTTTGTGTGCATACACTCTGTCACATATTTAGGATAACAAAATGTTTTACACACGAAAAGGAGGAAACAAATATGAGTAAATCATTAACATTCTTATCACCAGAGGAACTAAAAGTAGGAGATACTGTCGGTATTGTTTTCTGGATTCCCGCAGGTTGGTCTCGTTATTACAGACACCCATGTGTTGAAAAAGCAACTGTTGAAAAGATCAGCGCAAAACGAAAATCATTTAAAATTGGAGATAGGACGTTTTCGGACAAGGATATCTATGATCGTATTGTTGTTTATAACGATATCGCAATGACTGAAAACGAACTGGCATTGAAGTATAAGAAATGCAGCGATCTGAAATACAAACTGGAGAACTCAAAATCCAAGTATGGAAATTTGTTAATCACCTTGGAATCGCTTGATGACGAAGATTTGGATAAAGTCATGGAATTACTTAATTATCTGGACGACAAATATCGGACGGCAATATTAACACAAACACCGTTAGTATGAAGTAATTAATTTCATATTCAAGATAACAAAATAAACGCATACAAGGAGGATTGAATTATGTTAAAAGGATGTACATTGTTAACATTTGGAGAAACAGAAATATTAAAAAGCAACTTAGATCATGTCATCAAGGGCTTAACAAAGGCTTCTAATAACGACTGTGACGGTATGTCTCCGGAAGTTATGTGTGGATATCTGGTTAAGGAATTAAAAAGCATTAGAGACCAGTTTGACTAAGTAGGCTAATCAAAAATCAAGGAGTGGTTATTATAACTGCTCCTTGTTTTTGTATTCCACACTTTGAAACCATATTTAGGGTAACAAATAATATTTCATTTACGAAAAAGGAGGAGACAATATGAGTTCATCAACAGCAATTATCTATGGTAGAGGTTTCGAAACTAACAAAATTCGATTTAAAACGGTATTGCAGTTCATCAAAAACCACTATCAAACAATTCAAAACAACATTCCGAACGGTAACTTCATTGTAAAATATGCACTGGAAATCAACCTCGATTCGATCCCGGATGATTTCGAAGCAAAAGATTACAAAGACCTTCCGATTCCTGTTTTGAATCTTGTTAGACAAGTATTGTATAACATTTGGAAAGTTAATGAAATCTTAGAAATGGAAGAAATGTACCCAGTGATTATTGCAGAAGTTATTTCTAATGAGACAAATGTACGGGTACAATTTGAGCATGGACAGGAAGAATGCGAAGGAGAACCAAGTATTTTGTTTGCAGAATGTAACCCATGGCATCTCAACAATACAGAAAAAGCATTGAATACGACTGCTGAATTTGATGCAATTTTAGAACCTTATCTCAAAGAACTTGGTCTTGATATTTCTGATATTGATAATCTGAAAATCGAGTACTATGGATAATTACAAACCAGGGAGCGACACTGATAGTTGCTCCTTGTTTTGTCTGCGAATCATCAATACCATATTTAAGATAACAAAATAAACGCATACAAGGAGGATTGAATTATGTTAAAAGAATGTACAATATTAACATTTGAAGAAACAGAAATATTAAAAAGCAACTTAGATCATGTCATCAAGGGCTTAACAAAGGCTTCTAATAATGACTGCGACGGTATGTCTCAGGAGGTTATGTGTGGATACTTGATTAAGGAATTGAAAAGCATTAGAAATCAGTTTGACTAAACGGAGGTTTTGCGAATGAAAGCTAAAGTAATTTATGGAGAACACAAAGGAAAAACAGGAACTGTAACAAATATGCTGTGGGCTGCAAATCTTGCAATTATTGAATTGAAAAGTGGACAGGAAATTGCGGTAAAGCCAACAGATATATTAGTTATAGAAGAATAATTCAAGAACAAAGAGTGGCTATAACAGCTGCTCTTTTTCTATGTCTCCGTCTCACACATATTTAGGACATAGGGAACAATGAGAGTTCGTTTTCTCGGTTCCTGAATAAGCGGACACGATCTAATCAGAATCCTCTGTTCGCATTCAAAGAAGGAGATCACTTTATGAAGAAAACCTATGTACTTGACACAAACATCCTGATGACAAGCCCGAATGCATTGTTCGGATTCGCTGACAATGATGTCGTAATCACCGGAACCACATTGCAGGAACTCGACGCACACAAAGGCGATCCTGGAGAACGCGGATACAACACAAGAGAAACCGTTCGTCTTCTGGAATCACTTAGAAAACAGGGATCATTAATTGAAGGTGTTAAAACCTGGGACGGAGGTCGCATTATGCTGGAACCTGACATGGTTGACGCTTCCGTACTTCCAACCGGATACAATATTGAGGTTCCGGATAATCGTATCATCGCAACTGTACTCAAAATGGGTCAGAGCGAAAAGTATCAGATGCCAGTAATTTTGGTAACCAATGATCTTTCTATGAAAATCAATGCATCCGCTTGTGGCGCTCTCGTTGAAGGGTATCGAAATGAGAGTATCGAATCCAGTTCGAATGAACAGTATTCAGGAAAACGTTTTATTGATACAGTGACAGACGAGGATATTGATAACTTATATGCAGCAGGTAAAGAAGGAGTAGGAGTTGCATTTACAGGAGCCGATGACCTGGTAGAAAACGAATATTTGATCATGAAAGGATCAAGTAAATCCGCTATCGGAATTCATCGTAATGGGCGCATTTATATTGTGGATGCAAAAAGTGTTCCAGCTTATCGTGATATTAAACCAAGAAACGCATCCCAAAGAATGTTAATGCATGCATTAAACGCCCCGGTTGATGAGATTCCTCTTGTAATTGCAAAAGGACCTGCCGGAACCGGAAAGACAATGTTAGCAATTGCATGTGGGCTTGCTCATACTTATAACAAACTTTCCAGATCGTCCAGCAAATACGAAGACAATGATTATGATCAGATTCTTATCACAAGAAGTAACACAATCTCTGACAACGATCTCGGTTTCCTGCCAGGTGACCTCGAAGAAAAGATGTCTCCGTTAGTAGCACCGTTTATGGACAACATGCAGACAATCTTTGCCGGAAAAGAACACGATCTTGCTACTGCAAAACAACAGATTGATTTTGTTATGGAACGAGGTTTTGTGCGAATCGAAGCAGTCGGTTATTTACGTGGACGATCCATTTCAAGATCCTATTTGATCGTCGACGAAGCTCAGAACTTAACTGTAAACCAGGCTTTGGAAATCGTAACAAGAGCAGGCGAAGGAACAAAGGTCGTCCTTCTTGGGGATCCGAATCAGATCGACGCCAGATATCTGGACAAAAGAAACAATGGACTCGTATTTACGGCAGAAAAGATGAAAGGCTCACCACTGTGTGCACAGATCACATTTGAAGAAGATGAAGCTCAGCGTAGTGCACTGTGTATCGAAGCCGCAAAACGACTGACTGTACATTAGGAAACACAAGGCACAGGATGTGAATATTTAGCTTATCTCCTGTGCCTTCCATAAATTAAAGGAAGGATGATCACGATGGCATATAAATTCACACAGTATGGTGATGGGTTTAAAATATTAGGCAAATATGAAGGATGGCATTATGGTATATGGATTGATTGTATGCCAAAATCATTTGTGTTCCTAAAACCCATAAATGATAATGATTATGTGTTTACAAATTGTCAGACAGAAAGCCCACGACTTTAGTCGTGTGGATGAATGGATGACTCTAAACATAGGTATTTTATTTGTGTTTTTTGAATCCCAACAGCTTTCTGCAATGCGGGATTTATGGACATGGGTTTATTTTGTTAGTGTAACAGGAGATGTAAGTGCTGATACGACTGATCAGTATAGTGAAATACAGAAACAGAGGTATTAATCATGCATACAGTACGTTTATTATTAAAACCAACTGAATATGACAGGCAGATCCTG
>ERZ773193.3647-NODE-3647-length-13670-cov-4.181197_pt1 | contig 13670 bp, 6 predicted proteins | sample MGYA00511110_ERZ773193 | MGnify/ENA primary metagenome ERZ773193 (study PRJEB29015, sample SAMEA2737784) | human gut metagenome | biome: human gut; feature: human-associated habitat; material: faeces | place: China | collected 2012 ...
AAGAAGTCCTGTGTGAAATCAACAGCGCCGTCCTCGGTTTTCGGAATATTGTCAAGATCCATGGTGGTTACCTGGAACATCTCGCCGGCACCCTCGCAGTCGCTTCCGGTGATCAGCGGGGTGTTGACATAAACGAAGTCTCTCTCCTGGAAGAACTGATGGATCGCATAGGCGCAGAGGGAACGAACACGGAATACTGCCTGGAAGGTGTTGGTTCTCGGACGCAGATGGGAAATGGTACGAAGGTATTCCATGGAGTGGCGTTTTTTCTGCAGCGGATAATCCGGTGCGGAAACGCCCTCTACGGTAACTTCTGTCGCCTGAATCTCAAACGGCTGTTTTGCCTGCGGGGTAGCAACGAGGATACCTTTTACGATGATGGCTGCGCCGACGTTCATTTTGGAAATCTCAGCGAAGTTTTCCATCTCATCGTGGTATACGATCTGCAGGGTTTCGAAATAGCTTCCGTCGTGCAGAACGATGAAACCAAAGGTTTTGGAATCACGTACGCTGCGCACCCAGCCGCCTACGGTTACTTCTTTGTCCAGGTATGCTTCCCGGTTTTTATAAATCTCTCGGATGGTTGTAAGTTTCATTGTCTTTTTTCTCCCTAAATATTCATAGTGCTTTCTTTATTCTAACACTTTTTGCGTCATTAGAAAACCCCGCAAATCACTCGATCTTTACTTTTTTAATATAACTGATGAAGACATTGCCGTTCTGTGCGAACAATGCATCGCTGTCATCGTCAGAAAGTGCAGTTGTCTCGCCCGTTGCCGGGTTATACAGCCAGGAATTTCCAAAAATATCGTATCCGGTCAGAAGCAGACTCTCGTTCGCGCCGGTCTTTACAACAACGCCGTAGCCGCTGCTGATCATGTAGAGAATTTCTTCTCTTGTGCAGCCCGTCAGGTTCAGCAGTTCGTAATCATCACCGAGTGACTCCTTCAGCACGTTTTCGTCCAGAGATGCACTCTGGAATCCCGACGGCATCGTTGTCTCGTCGAGGCGCATGCCCTGCTGGCGGTTTCCGCGCTCCCACACATAGGACTGGCTGCTGTTCAGCACAACGCCGACATTCTCATCGGCAAGCTGTACGGCCTCGGCCGGGGAGCTTAAAATGGCGATCAGTTTTCCTTTTCCATATACATAGTAAAGATCTGCGCTGCCCGTGTCGTACGACATCGTAAGATCGGTCCGTAAGGTTGAATAGATATATTTCGGTGTCAGTGTCAGAAGCGACTGTGTTTTGCCGCTCGTCGAGAATTCCAGAAGGAACTGCTGCTCTCTTCTGTCGTCCACCGTTGCCAGGCGGCCCGTCACCAGTTCCTGGCTCTGCTGCTCGCCGTTCATGATGTGATCCTCCGGTGCATCCGCATAGCCGTTTTCCTGGCGTACCACGCGGTCCAGCTCCAGAAGGCCGTCCGAAATCGACACGCCTGTCACATAATAGCCGTCCTGGTGATACTCTTTTTTCACGTTTCCGTCGATGCTGACAATCCGCACCGTATGCATAGCGAAAACTTCATTGCCGGAAATATCTTTTAAAATATCGCTGTCGTTTGCCATACCATAGACAAAGTCTTCATTGATAAAGCCAAGTGCCCGGATCTTCTGTCCGTCATCCGCCGCAAAGCGCTGCGTTTCCCCGCTCTCCAGATTCATCACGGTGATGTTCATCGCACTGCTTGCATTGTCCGCATCCATCCACGCGATGCTCTCCTGGCTTTCCGATACTACAAAGCAGTCCTCCGGGATACTTTCCCGGACCACCGTCGTCGTGCCGGTTTCAATATCTACCTTACACAGGTTCTTATTCAGATAGAGATACATCTCTCTCTGCTTGTTGACGTAGGAGAGGCGGTCGAGCTGTTTTTTCAGCATCTCGTAGGAAATATCCGCCGGAACGAAAATCTCCTCGGTTGCCACATTCCGCTCGGCGCGATAATAGTAAACGGCTGCTCCCACTTCACCCTCGTGGTTTCCGCGGTTCATATAGCCATAAACAACAAACGTCACATCGCCCGCATCATCCACACGCACAATATTGACATCATGCTCTCCGTGCTGTTCCCGGTCATCCATGCTGCCGTTCTCACGGAAGCTGAAAACGCGGATCGTCTTGTTGGCGCTGCGGTTGTAGCACCAGAGATCACCGTTTACTACAAATGCGACAATATCACCTGCCGTATTCGTCACATACTCGGTATCCTCGCCGGTCACACCGAGGTTGATGCCGGATTTCGTCAGAACACCAAGCTCCGGATCAAAGATCTGCTGTGCGCTCCGCTCGAAGTCCAGCAGAATAATCTCTCCGTCGGACTCTCGCATCCGGTAGAACTCGCTTACGGTATAATACTCCGTCTGTCCGTTCTCATCCTCCGCACTGATCATGTACTCCTGTGTGATGCTGGTCGTCGTCTCATTCGCTTCTTTGATCTGCTGCACCGGCTGCTGTACGATCGTCGGTGCGAGGCTTCCCCAGGAAATCTGGTCGAGGCTGGAATGAATGTTGACATTGAGGAACGAAGAATTATCCCCCGTCTCATCCGGCTCAAGCTGCGGAACGAGCGCTTCCGCCTGCGTTTTATCCAGGCATGTCTGCGCAAACATCTGCGTGTAGGCCAGATAATCGCCGACCTCCACGCCGTTGCGCTGTACAATGCGGGTGTAATACCAGGCAGACTGGCCGTTTCCGTAGGCAACCTCGAGCTTCAGCGTATATTCCTGATTCATCAGAATCGCGGTCTCTAACTGGAAGTCTGCTTTCAGATAGCTTCCGTCCTCGTCAAACGATTTCAGCACCGAGTTTTCAATCAGCGCTCCGCCGTCTGTGCTTTCCACCGTATAGGTCACGTTTTTAATTTTCTGTCCCTTCGCATCAATTTCAAGCGTAAGCGAACGGTCCATCGGCAGCGGTGTCAGGTTTTCTCTTGTCGTTACGCCGTTCATCTCCTGGCGGTATCCGTACATGCGGTTCACTGTCGTGTCCGCGGTCTTCATGTACAGCACCGGAAGACTCGCTGCGTCCAGATCGGTCGCATTCTCCGTCGTCTCGTGGCTCATCAGGTGTGTGAACACACCGACTGATGCGGCAAAAACAAGAAAAAGGATCAGAATCCTTGCTGCTCTTTTATTCATCACGGCTCCTCCTTTTCTGTGAGGAGGTCTGCCAGTGTCGGCTTCACATGGTACGCTTCCATGCACGCTTTCAGTTCTTCCGGCAGTTTTTTCGAGCCTTCCTGGCGTTTTACCGCGCGGATCAGAAGGTTCTTCGGCGTGTGCTCCATGTCGATGAATTCGAGAATCTGTGTCTCATAGCCTGCATTCTCCAGAAGCTTTGCCCGGATTCCGTCGGTCAGAAGCGCCGCCATGCGCTCTTTTAAGATGCCGTAATCCATGATCGGATACAGTTCTTTGTTTGCAATCTGGCGGTTCAGCTCATGCTGGCAGCACGGAACGGAAAGAATAACTTTTGCATTCCATTTGACGGCCTTTTCCAGCGCATAGTCAGTCGCCGTGTCGCACGCGTGCAGCGTCACCACCATATCGACCTCGTCGCGGCCGGTATAAGAAGCGATGTCACCCTGGTAGAAATGCAGCTTTTCATAGCCATATTTCTCTGCCAGTCCGTTGCAGATTGCGATGACATCCTCTTTCAAGTCAAGTCCGATGATATTGACATCCAGTTTTTTCAGTTCGCGGAAGTAATAATACATCGCAAACGTCAGATACGATTTTCCGCAGCCGAAATCGAGAATCGTGATCTCGCGGTCCGATGGGAGCTGCGGCAGGATATCTTCGATGAACTCCAGAAAGCGGTTGATCTGGCGGAACTTGTCGTAGCGGGTCCGCACGATTTTGCCTTCTTTTGTCATAACACCGAGATCCTGTAAAAAAGGAACCGGGATTCCTTCTTCCAGAATATACCGTTTCTTCCGGTTGTGCGCCAGATTGACGGGTTTGCCGGTTCCTTTCATATGCGGTTTCTTTTTGATCGTCATCGTTCCCTTTTTGCTGACCAGAACGGATGCTGTGCAGGTGTCGGATTCGAGCTGCATCTGCTTGAAGGTTCCGTTCATCCAGTCGCTGATCCGGGTGATCACGTCGTCTTTTGTCATATTTTTATGAAACTCCTTCGTGCCGACGGTCTCCTGGCACTGAAAGAGCAGTTTTCCTTTTATTTCAACCGGGCGTATTCTCACTTTGGACACTTCACTGTCCCCTCTTGGGCCGCTGATCGTGATACGGTACAGCCCTTCCCGGATTTCATCCTGTAATAATTTCTGTAATTCCATTTATACTCTCCAAACTTCCTGAATCGTTTGTAAACATGTGTAATAAAGCCCCTTACAACCCCGCTAATATTGTAATCTGTTTTCCGCAAAACCACAACAGAAAAATTATTAAAAATGTGTTACCCTCTTATTACTTTATGGCGCGGTTTAAAGCCACAGATTGTAATAATGTTTCCTCCTGCTCCGCCTCCGGAACATTTCATTATAAAAAAGAACGCCGATCAAATCGAGCAGTTCCTCTTCTGCCGTTTTCTCATCCTTCCCGCCGTTTTCCCTGCCGTACTGACGTGCGATATTCCGGCAGGTGTGCTCCATCATGAGCCGGTCCGGGAATTCGTCGTACATCATGCTGCCGCGGTAATCCATGCGGTCACACTCTGCCTCCACCAGCCGCTGCAGATCAGATGCCGTCCGGGAATAATACGACTGCATCCGCTGCCGTTCCCGCGCTTCCTGCTGCTCCTCCATACTTCTTCCCCATAAGGGCTGTGCCGCAAAAAACGGCTCCGGCCGCTCCATCGGATTTCCCTGATAGGAATTTCTTCTATTTTCATACACTCTATCCTGATTCATGCCTGTTTTATTTCCTTTTTGCTCTTCCTTATACCATATGCACACCGCCGCCATTCTGCCGTTTCCCAGATCTCAAACACAATTTCACTTGCCAAAACCGCCGTTCCGTACTAAAATACAACCTGTATCTATTTTTCCGATACATCATATAGGAGTGAATATCATGAATCTGAATATGCAAACTTTCAACATCAACACGCTGCTTGGCGGTCTCGATAAAGTCCGGGACGTCATGGGTGTTTACCAGCAGCAGCTTCTTCTGATTGTGATTGTTTTTGCCCTGCTGAACTGTTTCTTCGGCTATGCGCTCCGCAAGCTCTGGAGCGTCATTCCCGGATTTTTTCTCGGCGCGGCCGCCGGTTATGCAGCGGGTACCTACACGAATCAGACCACGACGATCACCCTGGCGCTTGCCGTCGGCACCGGTCTTCTGACCGCAATCATTGCCTTCGTCCTCTACCGGATCGGACTTTTTCTTCTGATCTGCGGGCTCATCGGCTTTTGCCTCTGGCATCTCGTCAATCCAAACGATATCACAGGTTATGGACTCGTCGCCCTCGTTGCTTTCGTGATCGGCCTGATCTGCGTTCCGTTCGAACGCATTTCCGTAATCCTGGTCACCTCCATCTGCGGCGCCCTCACGACGATCCGCATGGCATATTTCTTCAAGGACCTCGATCTGAACATGATGTTCTGGATTGTCTCTGCCATTCTCGCCGCAGCAGGCATGCTCTTCCAGTTTAAACCGTGGAAAGAGGCGGACTACTGGGAGGATGACGACGAAGAAGAACGCGAACACCGTGCAAAAGCGCGCGCCAGACGGAAGCGCAGATCCGGTTTCGATCCTCTTCCATCCAGAAAGAAGAAAAAGAAACGCCGCGGCTCCTCTTCCTCTTCTTCCGGCAACGCAAGAGATCCGTACCGCAGCTATCAGAAACCGTCGAACCGTACCCGTGTTTCGCAGAACACCATGTACGATTTCCGTTTTGTTCCGGAAGAACCTGACGATGACGACGATGAGGAAGATCTTCCAAAAATCATCCGCCGCCGGCCATCCGCAAAACCGGCCGCTCCGGAGGAGTTTGACGAAGAAGAAACATCCCCAAAAGCTTCCATGGGCGACACGAAGCCGTATACCTCTCCTTCCAAACCGCAGATCACCGAGGACGGCATCCCGGATGTCGATCTCTCCGCGATCCGGCAGCAGATTTCCGAAGAGGTACAGAGAATTTACGAAGACGATCAGAACTCGTAATCCGCACTGCAGCGCAGAAAACCCAGCAGGCAAAGGAACATTCCCTTGTCTGCCGGGTTCATTTTTTATCCTGATTTTCAGTTATAAAGATACTTCTGATTTGTCTCCAGATCGATCGTGTCTTTGTCGAGCCACTGATATCCCGTATCGATCTTCTGATCTACCGGAAGTCCCTGAATCGCGCGGACGGCCGCCACGATTGCCGCATAGCCAAGACCGTACGGATTCTGCGTTACGGTACCGTACTCGCGTCCCTCCTGGATCGCTTTCTGCTGTTTTTCACCGGAATCAAAACCGACAATCTGAATCTGCTCAGTATTTTCCATATCTACCAGCGCATCCAGCGTCTGGTCTGCCATGTCTTCGTTCGTACAGAAGATGCCCTTCAGAGCCGGGTAGGTTTCAAGTGTATTCTTCAGCATGTCCGCGATGGATTCTTCTCCATCTCCGTAATTCACCTGAACCACTTTCACATCGGTATATTTTTCTTCGATCTCTTTTTTAAATGCTTCCACGCGCTCTGCGCTGCTCTCGGTGTTGTACTGATGTGCAACAATCGCAACCTCTCCGCTGTTGCCGATGGCCTCGCAGAGATGATCTGCCGCAAGCTTTGCTGCCGCTGCGTGATCAGTCGCACATGTCGAGGTGATCAGATCACTCTCGATGCCGGAATCCGCGATGATGACTGGAATCTGGCTGTCGGAAGCCTCTTCCATCTGTGCCTGTCCCGACTGCTGGTCAATGATGCCAAGGATCAGCGCGTCCGGATTTTCCGAAATGACAGAGTCGATGATATTGATCTGAGAGTTGGTGTCACTTTCATTTTCCGGGCCTTCAAATGTCATATAAACTTTGTCGTTTCCGGTGTAGCCAAGCGAGGCGTTCAGATCGTCAAGTGCCTGCTGCGCACCGGCTTTTACAGCTTTCCAAAAACCGGCACTTAAGTCTTTTGCAACCACGGCGATGTAAGAGCCTTTTTCAACGTTAAGTCCATCCACGGTGTCGTACAATGCTTCCATGCCGTCTTTGTGCGGAACGGTGATTTCTATTCGTTTTTTGTCTGCTTCTTTTCCTTCATCTCCAGAGCTTTCAGAAGATGTGGATGCACTGGCTGACTCTGCTGTAGAATCTGCGCTGGACGATGAGGCCTCCGGGCTTTCTTCTGCCGCCGGAGTTTCTGTCACTTCCTGAGACGACGATGCTGCGGTGCTCTTGTCTGTCACTGCTTCTTTTCCGCATCCAGCTGCCGAGCACAGCAGGATTCCGGAAAGCAGTACTGCAATCATTCTGCGTTTCATAATTCTCCCTTTCTGCTTTGCCTGATGAATCATTTTCCATTACTTTTTACAGTTTTGTTACATAACCTTTCTCTATTATACACAAACCGTAAAAATAGTCCAGTCCTGTTTTCTTATGATTTTCTGAACTTTTTGCAATTTCACATAGCTCTGAATAGTTACACAAAGCTGTGAAAGATTTCACCTTCTGGTTTTACGGTAAACGAAAGCCGTTTGCCTGTCCGCGGATGCTTCAGCTCGAGATGATGCGCGCACAGCGCCAGAGATCCTTTCTCTTTCGCCCCATATTTTGCATCCCCCGCCAGCGGATATCCCGCATGGGAAAACTGGACGCGGATCTGGTGGTGGCGGCCCGTTCCGAGGTGGATCTGCACCAGGGTTCGGTTCTCCTGTGTCCTTATCACTTCATATTCCAGCACCGCTTTTTTCGCTCCGGCGGTGCCTGGCTGTACGACGCGGGATGTGTTGCTCCGTCCGTCTTTTACAAGGAAATCCTCAAACTTCTGCACGCCCTGTTTTCCGATTTTTCCCTCACAGACGGCGAGATACTCTTTCTTCATCGTCCCGTCCTTCACCTGCCGTCCCAGTTTTCCTGCGGCGTCTTTGTTTTTCGCAAACACCAGCACGCCCTCAACCGGCTGATCGAGCCGGTGAACGACCGCCAGATATGGAATCTGAGTCCGCGCCTGACCCGGTGTTTCCGCCCTTGCCTGCTTCGCCAAATAATTCAGCAGCGCATGCTCCAGATCCATCTGTCCCATCCGCGCATTCTGCACTGCCATGCCCGCGTGCTTGTGAACAACAAGAATATCGTTATCTTCCATTAAAATATCTTCTCTGCAAAATCCAGCCACTTTCTTCTCCTGTTCTGACTTCTTATTTTCGATACACGGATTTCTCCGCTGTTATGCTTTAAGAAGTATGCACCATTTCCGCCGCATCTGTCAAGAAAAACATGCCCGGCGGACGAATTACACAACACAAAAAGCGATCGCCATACCAATCATTTTTTCTGATACAACGACCGCTTTTTCTTTATTTTCCATATTCAGTTTTTTCTCTACTTTCAAGGATTTTCACTGGTTTTCTTTCTTTACCGATCTGTGATCTTTGTTTTCGCTTTCGTTTGATATTTCAAAGATCGTTTCTCTTCCATTTCCCTGTTGTAGATTTTCTTTTTTTCGGGAAGATGTTCTTTTTCAGAGGCTTTTCCTTTGCGGTTAAGATTTCCACTCCGAAAATCTTTTCCTTAGGATTTCCTAAGATCTGCTCTGATCTCATGTTTATCAAAAGGTTTTCTTTCGAACTTCTTTTGTATGGATCTTTATCTCAGGTTTTCTTTCCTTTCGGAAGTCTCTCATCTTAAGAACATCTTCCTTTTCCCTTTTTTTCCATTCTTCTATAGAAGATTTCTCGTCTCTTTCTATGAAAATGGTTTGTTCTCTTGAAAAGGGGGTCCCAAGTCTTTCTCTTTGTACCTCTTGGTTAGGTTTTTGTTTTCTTGTTTCTTTGTGATTTTAATATAACAGATCCGCCAGTATTTGTCAACACATTTTTAAAATATTTTTATTGTTTTTTTATATCGCTTTTCCTTTTCTTAATTATTGTGTTTATTTTCTGAATTTTATATTGTTTTCTGATATTTTGTTTCAAATAAGTGCGCAGAAAAAGAGCTATGAAACAGACTTTTCTTCTGCCACACAGCTCTTTCTCAAATACTTATCCTCTATAATAGTTGATCAGGCATCCCTTGCGGATGATTTCTCTCTCATCATCGGTCAGCGCGCCTAACGTCATCTCGAACGGAACAAGTGCTCCGTCTTTTACAACGTACGCTTTGATCACATCGGCTTTCTCTTCCACTGCCTTGCGGATCTCCGGTACAAAGATGTAATCTCCGTTTGTAAACGGCAGATCTCCCTCCGGGATCAGGAATGGAAGCATGCCCCAGTTGATCAGGTTGGAGCGGTAGCGCTTCGTTGCATACTCGTTGGCGATGTTTGCCCAGCCGCCTAATACCTTCTGGCAGGAAGCTGCCTGCTCACGCGCAGAGCCGTCGCCCGGTTTTACAGCGAAGATGGTGGATCCGACACCGACATTTGTCTTGTCGATATCCGGGTACTGGGTATGGATGGCTGCGAAGACCGGTTTCAGTTCCGGAAGTGCCTCTGCCGGGCAGTTTCCTTCCTGGATGGCTTTCTCTGCGACCTGTACTTCTTTTGCACGTCCCACGTAAGCCGGATCTTTTCTTGACAGGGTGAACTCTGCCAGTCCGAGCGGGTTGGAACGGAAGGAAGAAGTCTCGCCGGATGGAATCAGCTCGTCGGTTGTCGTAACCGGATCGTGGATCTCGGAAACAACCTTCAGAATCAGGTTCTCGGCAAGCTGCGGCATAGCCGGCCAGTCTTTGATGTTCGGTCCGAACTGGATTTCTACAGACGGATCTGCCACACCCTTGCTGTCGAAGACACGGTTCTCGTAAATCTTCTTGTCGAAGTGGTATGCCGGTTTCGTGTATGTTCCGGTGAACTCGTCTGCTGCGGTCAGGAATCCCTTGTTTGCTGCGGTTGCTGCAATGGAACGTGCATCCATCAGGGCAACGGAAGAAATCTGGCCGTTCTGGATCTTGGATCCCTCGCGGTTCGGGAAGTTTCTGGTAGAGTGACGGATTGAGAACGCATTGTTTGCCGGAGTATCGCCTGCGCCGAAGCACGGTCCGCAGAATGCGGTTTTTACGATCGCACCGGTTTCCAAAAGGTCTGCCAGTTTTCCGTTTCTTGCCAGCTCCATATAGATCGGGGTACTTGCCGGGTAAACACTTAAGGTGAACGCATCGTCGCCAATGCTGTGGCCTTTCAGGATATCGGCTGCATCGCAGATGTTCTCAAATCCGCCGCCGGCGCATCCTGCGATGATTCCCTGGTCTACCAGGAGTTTTCCGTCGTGTACTTTATTTTTCAGAGTGAACGGAACTTTTCCGTCGAGGCTGATGGCTGCTTTCTTCTCTACATCGTTCAGGATGTCATCGAGGTTTGCTTTCAGCTCTTCAATGGTATAAACATTGCTCGGATGGAACGGCATCGCGATCATCGGTTTGATCTTGTCGAGTTCTACTTTTACAACGCCGTCATAGTAAGCAACCGCGCCGGGATTCAGCTCTTTGTAATCTGCGCTTCTGCCGTGGATCTGATAGAACTCGCTGATCTTCTCATCGGTTCTCCAGATGGAGGACAGACACGTTGTCTCGGTTGTCATAACGTCCACACCGATCCGGTAATCTGCGCTTAAGGAAGATACGCCAGGTCCTACGAACTCCATAACTTTGTTCTTTACGTAACCATTTGCAAAGACTGCACCGATGATGGCAAGTGCAATATCCTGCGGTCCTACGCCCGGCTGCGGTGCGCCTGTCATGTAAATTGCGATCACTCCCGGCATAGCGATATCATATGTTTTGGAGAGAAGCTGTTTTACCAGCTCCGGTCCGCCCTCGCCCATGGCCATGGTTCCGAGTGCACCGTAACGGGTGTGGGAATCGGATCCGAGGATCATTTTTCCGCCGCCGGCAAGCATCTCGCGGGCAAACTGATGAATTACTGCCTGATGAGGCGGTACATAGACGCCGCCGTACTTTTTCGCACAGGTAAGACCAAACATGTGGTCATCTTCGTTGATGGTTCCGCCGACTGCGCAAAGGGAGTTGTGGCAGTTGGTCAGCACGTACGGTACCGGGAATTTTTCCAGTCCTGACGCGCGCGCGGTCTGAATGATTCCAACAAAAGTAATGTCATGCGATGTAAGTTTGTCAAATTTGATCTGCAGATTTTCCATGTTGCCGGAAACATTGTGGTCTTTTAAGATTCCATAGGCAATGGTTTCTTTTGCAGCATCCGCCGGACACGGCACAGCGCCGGTACGCGCTTTGAGTTCCGCGCGGCCTTCTTCTGTATCCGGGATGATGTCGATTCCGTTGACAAGGTATGCACCTGTGTTCAGTAATTCAATCATGTCGTTCCTCTCCTCTTGTTGTTGATAAAATGTTAGGGTCAAAAAGTCTTTTGACCCCTTCGATACCCGGATTGCTCCGTGCTTTGCACTCCCGCAATCCTGTACGGCTCTGAACGGTTTTACAGATTTTCGCTGTTGTTCATATACGTCATGTAGCTTACGACCATCATGGCAATTTTAAAGGTCAGCGCATCGTCAAATTTACGAATGTCGAGTCCTGTGCTCTTCTCGAGCTTCTCCAGACGGTACACCAGAGTATTTCTGTGTACATAGAGCTGACGGGATGTCTCGGACACATTCAGGTTATTTTCAAAAAATTTATTGATTGTGGTCAGTGTTTCCTCATCGAACGTATCCGGCAGATTTTCGCCGAAGACTTCGGTCATAAACATTTCGCACAGCGGAATCGGGAGCTGATAGATCAGACGGCCGATGCCGAGGTTGTTGTACGGTACCACGTTTTTGTCTGCGTAGAAAATTTTTCCTACTTCGAGTGCCATCTTCGCCTCTTTGTAAGAACGCGATACACTCTTGATCTCGTTGACCGGATTTCCGTAGGAAACGCGCACCTGGGACATGGCCTCCGCATTCAGCATATCCACCAGCATTCTTGCGGTCTGGTTCATATCTTCGAAGGTGTCGGTGTCTTTCAGTTCTTTTACAATAATAATGCTCTTCTCATCGACCGCGGTGATAAAATCCTTCGGTCTCGATGCGAACAGGCTCTTTACGGTTTCCTGCGCGCTGATGTCTTTTTCCATCTTCGTTTCTACCATGAAAACAACGCGGCGCACGTCGGTGTCGATGCGCAGCTTTTTCGCACGGTTATAGACATCCACCAGAAGGAGGTTGTCAAGAAGAAGATTCTGGATAAAGTTGTTTTTGTCCAGACGCTCTTTGTATGCAATGATGAGGTTCTGAATCTCGCATACTGCAACTTTTCCGATCATGTAAGCGTCATCGCTGCTGCCTTTGGAGATCAGAATGTACTCTACGTTCTGGTTGTCATATACTTTAAAATAATGATATTCCTGTACAATCTGGCTGTCCGCAGCGGATAATACAAAAGAACGGATGCTTTCTGCATCAATCGCGGTTTCCGGGAATGTGGTCACCAGCAGAACACCATCCGTATTCGTCACACATAAATCAATTCTCGTAATATTTCTTAATTCATCAAGGGTTTTCTGTAATACCTGACTTGATACCAAATCTGCCACTTCCTTTCTCCTGTCGTATTTTACTCCAGGGTGCATCTTATTTATAACTATAGCTTATTTTTTTCTCATTGGCAACTATTTTTTGCTTCGCAAAAGGAGGGTCGTGCATATGCAGTTACTGTTCACTCAGCAGTGAAACACTTGCTGTTTCGCTGCGTAAGAAAGTGATTCAGGCGTGAGCAGCCCTCCTTTTGCGAAGCAAAACTTTAAATGAGGGCTGCGAATGTTACAGTTCGCTGGAAACCAGTGAACTGTAACCATATGCAAAAAGGACCGGCATCCGAACGGATGTCGATCCTTTTCTCTATGTTTGCGCATACGCGCTGATGTTCATATGGATTAGTTGGTAATGGTGATCTCTGTCTCTTTGTCGAACAGATGAACTTTCTCCATATCCAGAGCAAATTTAACGGTATCACCGCTTCTTGCAGTTGTACGAGGATCTACGCGGGCTGTCATTGGGAAGCCTTCGCAATCGAAGTACAGGTAAACTTCTGCACCTAACAGCTCGTATACGTTGATCTTGCACTCAACTACGCTGTCTTTGGAAGTTTCGATGAACATCTGAGAATCATGTACGTTCTCAGGACGGATACCCATAACAACGGTCTTTCCGTCATATCCGCCGTCGATAACAGCTTTTGCTTTGGAAGCCGGCAGTTTCATGTTGTATTTACCAACAGTAAGAGTAACGTCGTTTCCGTTAACTTTTACTTTTGCATCCAGGAAGTTCATCTGCGGAGATCCGATGAATCCTGCAACGAACAGGTTGCCCGGTGCGTTGTACAGGTTCTGCGGGGTATCTACCTGCTGAACAACTCCGTCTTTCATAACAACGATTCTGGTACCAAGTGTCATAGCCTCGGTCTGGTCATGTGTTACGTAGATGATGGTAGCGCCCAGTCTCTCATGCAGTTTGGAAATCTCGGTACGCATCTGTACACGAAGTTTTGCATCCAGGTTGGACAGAGGCTCGTCCATAAGGAATACTTTAGGATCACGTACGATGGCACGTCCC
>ERZ773193.3652-NODE-3652-length-13659-cov-9.301235_pt1 | contig 13659 bp, 9 predicted proteins | sample MGYA00511110_ERZ773193 | MGnify/ENA primary metagenome ERZ773193 (study PRJEB29015, sample SAMEA2737784) | human gut metagenome | biome: human gut; feature: human-associated habitat; material: faeces | place: China | collected 2012 ...
TCGCCGACTACGGTTTCCGCGTCGTGGTGTCGAGTTTCTTCGCCGACATCTTCCGCAACAACGCCCTGAATAACGGCCTGCTGCCGATCCGTGTGAGCGAGGAGTTTCTGAAAGCTGTTTTCGGCGAGATCCGGCGCGACCCGAAGGCGCAGTTCACCGTCGACCTGGGCAACCAGACGCTGACCATCGTGTCGGACGGGCGCAGCGAGGGTTTCGAGATCGACGCCTACAAGAAACGCTGTCTCGAAAACGGCTACGACGACGTGGACTACCTGCGCAGTATCGCCGACCGGATCGAGGCCTTCGAAGCCGCCCGCAAATAGCCTGCACCGATGTTTCCCCCGGTTGAAATCATGGACACCACGCTGCGCGACGGCGAGCAGACCTCGGGCGTCTCCTTCAACGCCCGTGAAAAACTCTCCATCGCCCGGCTGTTGCTGGAGGAACTGCACGTAAGCCGCATCGAGATCGCCTCGGCGCGGGTCTCGCAGGGCGAACAGCAGGCCGTGCGCGCCATCGCCGAATGGGCTGCCGCCAAGGGCTATGCCGACCGTGTGGAAGCGCTGGGATTCATCGACGGCGGGGTGTCGCTCGACTGGCTCGGGACCGCCGGATGCCGCGTGGTCAACCTGCTGGCCAAAGGTTCGCGGAAACATTGCGAGGGGCAGCTGCGCCGCACGCCCGAACGGCATCTGGAGGATGTGCGTGCCGAGATCCTTGCGGCCGTCGACCGCGGGATGAAGGTGAACCTCTACCTTGAGGATTGGTCCAACGGCATGCGCCGTTCGCCCGACTACGTCTACGCGATGCTCGACGGACTGGCCGACGCTCCCGTCAGCCGGTTCATGTGCCCCGATACGCTGGGCGTCCTCGACCCCTACGACACCGAACGTTTCTGCCGCGACCTGGTGGAGCGTTATCCGTCGCTGCATTTCGATTTCCACGCCCACAACGACTACGATCTGGCCGTCGCCAATACCGCCGCGGCCGTGAAAGCCGGATTCCACGGGGTCCACGTCACGGTAAACGGGCTGGGCGAGCGGGCCGGGAACGCACCGCTGTCGAGTACGGTCGCCGTCCTGCACGACCGCCTGCACCGCGCCACCGGCATCGACGAGACGAAGATCAACCACGTCAGCCGCATGGTCGAGACCTACACCGGCATCCGCATTCCCGCCAACCGCCCGATCGTCGGCGAAAGCGTCTTCACGCAGTGCGCCGGCATCCACGCCGACGGCGACAACAAGAACAACCTCTACTTCAACGAACTGCTCCCCGAACGGTTCGGCCGCGTCCGCGAATACGCCCTCGGCAAGACTTCGGGCAAGGCCAACATCATGAAGAACCTCGAAACGCTGGGCATCGACCTCGACGAAGCCTCGATGCGCAAGGTGACCGAACGGGTCGTGGAGCTGAGCGACAAGAAGGAGCTGGTGACCGCCGAGGACCTGCCCTACATCATCGCCGACGTACTGCGTTACGATCTGGCCGAAAATCCGGTCCGCATCCTCAACTACAGCCTTTCGCTGGCGCAGGGGCTGCATCCCGCGGCTTCGCTCAAGATCGAGATCAACGGACGGGAGTACGAGCAGACCTCGGCCGGCGACGGCCAGTACGACGCCTTCATGCGGGCGCTGCGGCAAATCTACGAGCACCAGCTCCGGCGCGAGTTCCCGATGTTGCGCAACTACACCGTCTCGATCCCGCCCGGCGGCCGCACCGACGCCTTCGTGCAGACCATCATCACGTGGGAAATGGGCGGCAAGGTATTCAAAACGCGCGGTCTGGATGCCGACCAGACCGAAGCCGCCATCAAGGCGACGATCAAAATGCTGAACATAATCGAAACAAACTATAACGACCATGAATGTTAACATAGCCCTTTTAGCCGGCGACGGCATCGGTCCTGAGATCATCGCGCAAGCCGTCAAGGCGCTGGACCGCGTCGCCCGGAAGTATGCGCACAACTTCACCTACCGCGAAGCACTGGTGGGCGCCTGCGCCATCGACGCCACGGGGGATCCCTACCCGGAGGAGACGCACAAAATCTGCCGCGAAGCCGACGCCGTGCTGTTCGGCGCCATCGGCGACCCCAAATACGACAACGACCCCAAAGCGCCGGTACGCCCCGAACAGGGGCTGCTGCGCATGCGCAAGTCGCTGGGACTGTTCGCCAACCTGCGCCCCATCGCGCTCTTCGACACGCTGGCCGACCGCTCGCCGCTCAAGGCCGAGGTGGTGCGGGGCACCGACTTCGTCTGCGTCCGCGAACTGACGGGCGGCATCTATTTCGGACGGCCGCAGGGCCGCGACGAAGGGGGCGACCGGGCCGTGGACACCTGCACCTACTCGCGGCAGGAGATCGAGCGCGTGCTGCACGTGGCGTTCCGGCTGGCCATGAGCCGCCGCCGTCACCTGACGGTAGTCGACAAGGCCAACGTCCTCGAAACCTCGCGTTTCTGGCGCGAGATCGCCCAGCAGCTCGCACCCCAATACCCCGAAGTGGAGCTGGACTTCATGTTCGTGGACAACGCCGCGATGCAGATCATCCGCCAGCCGACCCATTTCGACGTGATCGTCACTGAAAACATGTTCGGCGACATCCTCACCGACGAAGCCAGCGTCATCAGCGGGTCGCTGGGCATGCTTCCGTCGGCCAGCGTGGGGTCCGAAGTCGCGCTTTTCGAGCCGATCCACGGCTCCTATCCGCAGGCCGCAGGCAAAAACATCGCCAACCCGATGGCTGCGATCCTCTCGGCCGCCATGCTGCTCGAACATCTGGGGCTGACCGCCGAAGGGAGCGCCGTCCGCGACGCCGTAAACCGGGCGCTCACCGAAGGGATCGTCACCGAAGACCTCGCCGCACAGGGCGAACGGCGCTATTCGACCTCCGAGGTCGGGGATTTCATCGCCGCGCATATTTAGCCGGAAACCCCGCACGCAAAAGGAGAGTCACGCACACAAAAAGGGAATTCCGCACGCAACCCGGAAATCCCGCAAAAAAAAGGGCTGCAACCGCCGCGTTGCAACCCTTTTTCAATTCCATTCTTCCCGCCGTTTCGGGGCCGGGAGTCGGCTCGGCTCCAAACCGGCCCGGCCGTAACCGGACATCGCCAGTCCCTGCCGCGCAGTTCCGGAACACGGTCTCGCTGCAGCGGACAGTTCCGGAAAGGGACGGATTCCGCCATCGCCCCGCCCGCTATCCGGCCGCCGTAGAACCGTCATCGGCAATCACCGGCATGTCATTCGTCCGTCATCGGCACCGAAACACCAGCGGGGACCGCCGCGAATCTCACACTCCGGCAACGTACTCCTCCAGCGCCCCAAGATCCACCGCCATCGGCTCCGAAACCCGCGGACGCTTCACCAGCTCCGCAAGGCGCGGGGGCAGCGGCACCTTCGCCCCGGTCACGGGCGAAATGACCTCGCCGAACTTGGCCGGATGGGCCGTCGAAAGGTAAAACCCCGGCCTGCCGCAGGCCACGGAAGCCGCATAGCCCACGGCGCTGTGCGGATCGGATAGATAACCGTAATTCCGGTACAGCCCGTCGATCGTACGGCGGATCATGGCGTCGTCGCACCGGAACCCCTGCAATTCGCCGCGCAGGGCGTCCGCATCGCCGCCGCACAGCCACATCATCCGCTCGAAGTTACTCGGCGCTCCGACGTCCATCGCATTGGCCGGCGTCCGCACCGACGGCCGCGGACGGTAATCGCCCGTCCGCAGAAATTCGGGCACCACGTCGTTGGCGTTCGACGCCGCGACGAATCCGCCGAGGGGCAGCCCCATGCGGCGAGCCAGCATGCCGGCCGAGAGGTTGCCGTAGTTGCCGCTCGGCACCACGACCACCGGATTTTCCCCGCCCGACGCCTGCCGCCACCGGAAATACCCGTAGAAGTAATAGAACGCCTGCGGAATCCACCGCAGCAGGTTGATCGAATTGGCCGACGATACGCGGTGCGCGGCCCTGAAAGAGCTGTCCGCAAAGAGTTCCTTGACCAGCCGCTGGCAGTCGTCGAAGGTTCCGGCCACGCGCAGCGGATGGATATTGCCTCCGAGCGCGGTCATCTGACACTCCTGCAGGCGGCTGATCTTCCCTTCGGGATAGAGCAGCACCACCTCGACGCCCGGCACGTCGTAAAAACCGTGCGCCACGGCACTGCCCGTGTCGCCCGACGTCGCCGTCAGAATCACCAGCTTTTCGTCCGCGCCGCCCTGCAGGCCGACCATGCGGCCCATGAATCCGGCGCCGAAGTCCTTGAACGCGAACGTCGGGCCGTGAAACAGCTCCAGCGTATAGCGGCTGCCGACCGGACGCAGGGGAACCTGAAAATCGTAGATGCGGCCGATCTCCCGCTGCAGAATCCCGGCGTCGATATCCTCGCCGAAGAACAGTGCGGCCAGATACCCCGCCAATGCGGCATAGGACTCCCCGGCCAACCGCTCCGCGACCGCCATATCCGCCTGCGGAATACGTTCGGGGACGAACAGTCCCCCGTCGGGCGCCAGCCCCGCCTCGACGGCTTCGCGCAGCGAACAGGGCCGTGCATGTGCTTTGTCTCTCGTACTGTAGTATTTCATGGTTTTCCTTTTTTCTTATTCTTCGATTCGCGCACCGCGGTTCGACACGCGGCCCGCATAGATGTTGCAGCCGATTCCCAGCCCGGCGAAATGGCTCTTCATCCGCTCGGCGACCCGTTCCGACACCGACCCTTCGGCGGCCAGCGCAAAGACCGAAGGTCCCGATCCGGCGATGTTCATGGCCAGAGCGCCTTCGGAGAGCACCTCTTCCTTCAAACGGTCGTAACCGGGAATGAATCCCTTGCGGTAAGGCTCCGCGACGACGTCGTGCATCGAGCGGCCGATCAGCGCCACGTCGCCCAGCGCCAGTCCGGCGACAAGTCCGCCGACGTTGCCCCACTGCGTGACGGCATGCGCCATCGGAATCTCGCGGGGCAGCACCTCGCGCGCCTCCTTGGTGCCGACCACGATGTCGGGATGCGCCACGGCGTAGAAAAAGTCATCGGGCACCGGCAGGCGGATGATGTCCAGCGGCCCGTATCCGCGGATCAGCACCACGCCGCCCAGCAGGGCCGGCCCGACGTTGTCGGCATGGGGCGTGCCGCCGATCAGCGCTTCGCCCATCATGGCGAACTCCACCAGCCGTTCCGCCGAAAAGGGGCGGCCCAGCAGTTCGTTCAGCCCGTAGACGGCTGCGGCCGACGAGGCGGCGCTCGATCCGATGCCGCTTCCGGGCGCTATCTTTTCGAGAATCGTGATTTCGACCCGCACGGGCTTTCCGTACGCTTCGAGCAGGGCCGCGACGGCCGGGGTTATGACATTGTCTTCGGGCTTTTCGGGGAGTCTCTTCCCGCTCTCGTTGCGGATCGCAAGCCCGCTCGCACCCGCTTCGGCGGCGACCTCGATCCGGTCGCCCACGCCGTCGAGCGTCAGGCCCATGATGTCGAAGCCGCAGCCCAGATTCGCCACCGTTCCGGGGGCGAAAACCTTGATATGTTTCATGGTAAAATCTTCTTTGAATTAAACTGCCTTTGACTGAAAATCCGGGTTTCCGCCCCGGCAGCCTCGGCCGGGTGTGCATACGGAGATGCTTCTGACGGAAAAAACAAACTAAACCCCCACAGGGGTTGTAGTAGCGGCAGTCGTGAAGATAACGGAGAGGACGGCATACGTCGTCGGAGCGCAGGTGTTCCCGCACTCTCCGAACATCGTATGATTCCGTTTCATATCCATCAGGGACAAATATAAAACAAAAAAATTTAATATCCAAATCAGGTAACGATTCGTAAGATGCCCGCCGAATAATCAGGAAGGGTTTTCACTCGGAACAAATAGCACAAAAAGGCCGGACACACCTATAATAATATAAAAACAGTAAGACATTTCAGAGCTTCCGGAGCATGGAACTCTTGCAAATCGGCCTAAAACCGGTTTTAAAGCCAAAAATAGCGATTTCAAATTGTAAGCAAACAGCATGCAAGACCTGAAAATAAAAACCTGAGAGCGCGATCTGCTTCCGGAATATCACATTATTAAATTTCTTTAGGAATTTATTTGTACGTCTGATTTTATATCCCTATCTTTGAAACGGAACAAATACAGAAATCCGGCCATGACCGCTCTGAATCATTCGAACAATAACGTCATTAATCTGCTGCTCGTCGTCACTACAGGATAACGGGAGAAAGGTGATGCGTATACTCGAAAGATTATAGAAAAGCCTTTCTCCGACGGAGAAGGGCTTTTTTGCTGTCCGGGCCGTCCGCCTGAAGCGGATACGCCGAAAAAAGAGAGAAGATGAAACACACACTCAGAAGCACCGTCACGACGACGGGCCGCCGCATGGCCGGCGCCAGAAGCCTCTGGCGCGCCAACGGCATGCGCGAAGAACAGTTCGGCCGGCCGGTCGTCGGCATCGCCAATTCGTTCACCCAGCTGGTGCCGGGACACGTCCACCTGCACGAAATCGGGCAGTATGTCAAACAGCGCATCGAAGCCTGCGGATGTTTCGCCGCGGAATTCAACACCATCGCCGTAGACGACGGCATCGCCATGGGCCACGACGGCATGCTCTACTCGCTGCCCTCGCGCGAGATCATCGCCGACAGCGTCGAATACATGGCCAACGCCCACAAGGTCGATGCGCTGGTCTGCATCTCGAACTGCGACAAAATCACCCCCGGAATGCTGATGGCCGCCATGCGGCTCAACATCCCGACGGTCTTCGTGTCGGGAGGGCCGATGGAGGCGGGCAAATTCGACGGGAGGGACATCGACCTGATCGACGCGATGGTCATGGCGGCCGACGAAGCCTGCAGCGACGAGCAGATCGCGCGCGTCGAACGCTGCGCCTGCCCCGGCTGCGGCTCGTGTTCGGGCATGTTCACGGCCAATTCGATGAACTGCCTGACCGAAGCGCTGGGACTCTCGCTGCCGGGCAACGGCACGATCGTCGCCACGCACGCCAACCGACGCCGGCTGTTCGAAGACGCCGCGGCGCTGATCGTCCGCAACGCCGAACGCTACTATTTTCTGGGCGACGAATCGGTGCTCCCGCGTTCGGTCGCGACCAAAGCCTCCTTCGAAAACGCCATGTCGCTCGACATCGCCATGGGCGGCTCGACCAATACGGTGCTCCACCTGCTGGCCGTGGCCCGCGAAGCCGGCGTGGATTTCACGATGCAGGACATCGACCGCCTTTCGCGCCGGGTTCCGGTACTCTGCAAGGTGGCTCCCAACTCGCAGTATCACATACAGGACGTCAACCGCGCCGGCGGCATCCTCTCCATTCTGGGCGAACTGGCGCGCGCCGGCCTGCTCGACACCTCGGTCCCGCGCATCGACGGGCGGACGCTCCGCGAAGCAATCGACGCCTGCGACCTGCGCAGTGAGACGCTGACCGACGCGGCCCTGCGCCGCTGGCTGAGCGCCCCTGCGGGGCTTTACAGCCGCGAACTGGGGGCGCAGCACTCCTATTACGACGCCCCCGACGCAGACCGCACGACGGGCTGTATCCGCGACGTCGAACACGCCTACTCCCGCGACGGAGGACTGGCCGTACTGACGGGCAACATCGCCCGCAGCGGCTGCATCGTCAAGACGGCGGGCGTCGATGAGTCGCTGCACGTTTTCCGCGGCCGCGCACGGGTCTACGAATCGCAGGAACAGGCTATCGAGGGCATTCTCGGCGACGAAGTGCAGGCGGGCGAGGCGGTCGTCATCCGCTACGAAGGACCCAAGGGAGGTCCCGGCATGCAGGAGATGCTCTACCCCACGTCGTACCTCAAATCCAAGCACCTCGACAAAGCCTGCGCGCTGATTACCGACGGCCGCTTTTCGGGCGGCACGTCGGGGCTGTCGATCGGCCACGTCTCGCCCGAAGCCGCGTCTGGGGGCGAAATCGCCGTCGTCCGGACGGGCGATGAGATCGAGATCGACATCCCGCGTCGCTCGATACGCCTTCTGGCAGACGACGCCGAAATAGCCGCGCGAATGGCCGCTCAGGAGCATTTCCGCCCCGCCGTGCGCGACCGCAAAGTCCCCGCGTCGCTGCGCGCCTACGCCAAGCTGGTCAGCTCGGCCGACAAGGGCGCCGTACGCATCGTCGATGAAGAATAAGTAAAACAGCAGCAATCATGGATACGACGCAAACAAACATGTCCGAACCGCAGCCCGGTCCCTCCGTCACGGGAGCGCAGGCCCTGATCGAATCGTTCCTGCGCGAGGGCGTCGATACGATTTTCGGCTACCCCGGCGGGGCGATCATCCCCGTCTACGACGCACTCTACGACTACCGCGACCGCCTGCGCCACATCCTCGTGCGGCACGAACAGGGCGCCGTACACGCCGCGCAGGGCTACGCCCGCGTCAGCGGCCGCGTGGGGGTCTGTCTGGTCACCTCCGGACCCGGCGCCACCAATACCGTGACGGGACTCGCCGACGCGCTGATGGACTCCACGCCGCTGGTGCTCGTGACCGGGCAGGTCGGTTCTTCGCTGCTGGGCACCGACGCCTTTCAGGAGACCAATTTCGTGGGCATCACGCAGGCCGTCACCAAATGGAACTGTCAGGTCAAGCGCACCGAAGAGATTCCGGGCGCCATCGCCAAGGCGTTCTACATCGCCCGTTCGGGCCGCCCCGGCCCCGTGGTCGTGGACATCACCAAGGACGCCCAATGCGGAACGGCCCCGTTCAGCTACGAGAAAGTGGCTTCGATCCGCAGCTATGTCCTCGCATCGGTCCCCTCCGAAGAGTGCATCGACGAAGCGGCAAGGCTGATCGATGCCGCACAACGGCCTCTGGCGATGATCGGACAGGGCGTGATCCTGAGCGGCGGCGAAGCGGAGCTGCGCGCCTTCCTCGACAAGAGCGGCATGCCCGCCGCATCGACCCTGCTGGGGCTTTCGGCCCTGCCGACCGACTCGCCGCAGTACGTCGGTATGCTGGGCATGCACGGCAACTACGGTCCCAACATCAAAAACCGGGACTGCGACCTGCTCCTCGCCGTGGGCATGCGCTTCGACGACCGCGTGACGGGCAATCCGGGCTGTTTCGGGGCGAACGCCAAGATCATCCACCTCGAAATCGACCCTGCGGAGATCGGCAAGATCGTCCCGGCCGACGTTGCGCTGGTCGGCGACGCGAAACAGACCCTTCCGCTGCTCACCCGGCGCATACGGGCACGCAGGCATCAGGCGTGGATCGACGAATTCCGCGCCTGCGACAAGATCGAATACGAAAAGGTGATCCGCCGGGCGGTCCATCCCGCCGAAGGCCGTATCCGCATGGGCGAAGCGGTCGCCGCCGTAGCCCGCGCCTACGACAACGACGCGGTGCTGGTGACCGACGTGGGTCAGCAGCAGATGTTCGCGGCCCGCTATTTCGGGTTCCGCCGCAGCCGGAGCATGGTGACTTCGGGCGGGCTGGGAACGATGGGTTTCGGGCTTCCCGCGGCCATCGGGGCCAAGCTGGGCGCCCCCGACCGCGAAGTGTGTCTTTTCGCGGGCGACGGCGGTCTGCAGATGACCATTCAGGAGCTGGGCACAATCTTCCAGTCGCAGGTGGCCGTGAAGATCGTCCTGCTGAACAACTCGTTTCTGGGCATGGTCCGCCAGTGGCAGGAGCTTTTCTATGACCGCCGCTATTCGTTCACCGAGCTGGCAAACCCCGATTTCGGGCTGATCGCCCGCGGCAACGGCATCGCCTACCGTTGCGTCGAGCGGCGCGGGGAACTCGCCGAGGCGATCGCCGAGATGCAGGCCTGCCGGGGCGCATACCTGCTCGAAGTGCGCGTCGAAAGCGAAGACAACGTATTTCCCATGGTGCCGGCCGGCGCGCCCGTCGCAGCGATCCGGCTGGAGTAAAATCCGAACGAGCAATGGAAGAACAGGAATATATCATCACCGTATTTTCGGAAAACAAGGTGGGTCTGCTGAACCAGATCACCACGGTTTTCACCAGCCGCGACGTCAATATCGAGAGCCTCACGACCTCCGAGTCGGCGCTGGCGGGCATCCATAAATTCACGATCGTCGTCCGCACCGGGCCGGAACGGGTCGACAAGCTGGTGCGGCAGATCGAAAAGAAGATCGACGTGCTGAAGACCTTCGTCTACACCTCCGACGAAGTGGTGCAGCAGGAGATCGCCCTCTACAAGGTGACGCGCAGCCGCAGCGTCGAGCGCCTCGTGCGCCAGCACAACGTCCGCATCCTCGAAATCGACGACGACTACATCGTGGTCGAGAAGACGGGCCACAAGGCCGAGACCAAGGAGCTGTTCCGCCTGCTGCAGCCCTACGGCGTGCAGCAGTTCGTGCGCAGCGGCATCGTGGCCATCATCAAATCGCGGCGCGAACTGCTCAACGAGTACCTCGAAGAGCTGGAACGCAGCCGACGGCAGACGAATTCAAATCACTTTTAAATCATACTAATTATGGCAAAGATCAATTTCGGCGGAGTCGAAGAAAATGTTGTTACGCGCGAGGAGTTCCCCTTGGAGAAGGCCCGCGAAGTCCTGAAAAACGAAACCATCGCCGTCATCGGCTACGGCGTGCAGGGGCCGGGGCAGTCGCTCAACCTCAGGGACAACGGCCTGAACGTCATCGTCGGCCAGCGCGAGGGCAGCAAGAGCTGGGAGAAGGCCGTCGCCGACGGCTGGGAGCCGGGCAAGACGCTCTTCGGCATCGAAGAGGCCGCCGAGCGCGCCACGATCATCCAGTACCTGCTGTCCGACGCGGGTCAGATCGCCGTATGGCCCACCATCGAAAAACACCTCACGCCGGGCAAGGCGCTCTACTTCTCGCACGGCTTCGGCATCACCTACAAGGAGCGCACGGGTATCGTGCCCCCGGCCGGCGTGGACGTGATCCTGATCGCCCCCAAAGGTTCGGGCACCTCGCTGCGGCGCATGTTCCTGCAGGGCCGGGGACTGAATTCGAGCTATGCGGTCTTCCAAGACGCCACGGGCCGCGCCTTCGAGCGCGTGGTGGCGCTGGGCATCGGCGTAGGTTCGGGCTACCTGTTCGAAACCGACTTCAAACGCGAGGTCTACTCCGACCTGACGGGCGAGCGCGGCACGCTGATGGGCGCCATTCAGGGCATCTTCGCCGCCCAGTACGAGACGCTCCGCGCCAACGGCCACACCCCCTCGGAAGCCTTCAACGAGACGGTCGAGGAGCTGACGCAGTCGCTCATGCCGCTGGTCGCCGAGAACGGCATGGACTGGATGTACGCCAACTGCTCGACCACGGCCCAGCGCGGCGCGCTGGATTGGTGGAAACGTTTCCGCGACGCCACGAAACCCGTCTTCGAGGAGCTTTACCGCGAAGTCGCCGCCGGCAACGAGGCCCAGCGTTCGATCGACCTCAACAGCAAGCCCGACTACCGCGAGAAGCTCGACGAAGAGCTGCGTCAGATGCGCGAGAGCGAGATGTGGCAGACCGGCGCCGTGGTGCGCAAGCTGCGCCCCGAAAACAACTGACGCAATGCGGGCGACGCCGGGGAGGTGCGGCACAAAGTACGTCCCCGGCATCGGCCTGCCCGCCGGCGGCGCACGCCGCACGCCCGGCTTATCCTATTGACAAACCCCGGAACCGCCTATTCCAAGGGAGGGTTCCATGACAACAAACGAACAGAAAATGTGTGGATTCGTAGGACTGTTTGACATCCGGCAGAAATCGGATGCGCTGCGCACGCAGGTGCTGAAAATGTCGAAAAACATCCGCCACCGGGGACCCGACTGGTCGGGCGTCTACTGCGGCGAGCGGGCGATTCTCTCCCACGAGCGGCTTTCGATCGTCGATCCCCAGTCGGGCGGACAGCCCCTCTTCAGCCGCGACGGGAAACTGGTGCTGGCCGTCAACGGCGAGATATACAACCATCGGGAAATCCGCGACGAGCTGGCCGGGGAGTACGATTTCCGGACAGGCTCGGACTGCGAGGTGATCCTGCCCCTTTACCGGAAAATGGGCGTCGGACTGCTCGAAAAGATCAGCGGCATCTTCGCTTTCGCGCTGTACGACATCGAAAACGACGAATACCTGATCGCCCGCGATCCGATCGGCGTCATCCCGCTCTACATCGGCTGGGACCGCGACGAGCAGTTCTACGTGGCCTCGGAGCTGAAAGCCCTCGAAGGGGTCTGCACCACGATCCAACCCTTCCTGCCGGGCCACTACTGGTCGAGCAAAGAGGGGAAAATGGTCCGCTGGTACGACCGCGACTGGTTCGAATACGACGCCGTGAAAGAGACCGGCGCCGACATTCCGGCCCTGCGCGCCGCCCTCGAAGCGGCCGTCAAGCGGCAGCTGATGTCCGACGTGCCCTACGGCGTACTGCTGTCGGGAGGTCTCGACTCGTCGATCATCTCGGCCGTGGCGCGGAAATTCGCCGACCGGCGCGTCGAGTCGCACGACCGCGACCGGGCGTGGTGGCCCCGGCTACACTCCTTCGCCATCGGACTCGAAGGCTCCCCCGACCTCGCGGCGGCCCGCAAGGTGGCCGACCGGATCGGCACCGTGCACCACGAAATCCACTATACCATTCAGGAGGGTCTGGACGCCTTGCGCGACGTGATCTACTTCATCGAGACGTACGACGTGACCACCGTGCGGGCGTCTACGCCGATGTACCTGCTGGCGCGCGTCATCAAATCCATGGGCATCAAGATGGTGCTTTCGGGCGAGGGCGCCGACGAAGTCTTCGGCGGCTACCTCTATTTCCACAAGGCTCCGAACGCCCGCGCATTCCACGAGGAGACCGTGCGCAAGGTCGGCAAACTCCACCTCTACGACTGCCTGCGGGCCAACAAATCGCTCTCCGCATGGGGTGTCGAGGGACGCGTGCCGTTCCTCGACAAGGAGTTTCTGGACGTGGCCATGCGCATCAATCCCGAAGCGAAAATGGCTAAGAACGGGCGTATCGAAAAGTGGATTCTGCGCAAGGCTTTCGAGGAGCTGCTTCCCGAAGAGATCGTCTGGCGGCAGAAGGAGCAGTTCTCCGACGGCGTAGGCTACGGCTGGATCGACACTCTGAAACGAATCACCTCCGAAGCGGTCTCCGACCGCGAAATGGAACACGCCGCCGAGCGGTTCCCGATCAATCCGCCCCGCAACAAGGAGGAGTACTATTACCGCACGATCTTCGAAGAGCACTTCCCGTCGCAGACCGCGGCCCAGTGCGTTCCCTCGGTGCCCTCCGTGGCGTGCAGCACCGCCGAGGCGCTGGCTTGGGACGCGGCCTTCCGCGACAGGAACGATCCGTCGGGCCGCGCCGTGCTGGGCGTCCACAACACCGACCTGACGCACGGTTAGCACCGCATACGCTTAAAACACTTCACCGACCGAACCTTCCGAAAACTTCAGCATGTTTTAAGCAGAGGGAGGCCCCGGATTCCGGGGCCTCCCTAAATTTATCCGAAAGCACGCTTGCGAAGCTCTCCCCGGCAGCTTTCGCCGCCGAAACGCAGCGCCGCGGTCCGGCATACCGGAGGCGGTTATTCGATGCCGCGGATATGCTTCTCCCACTTCCACGCCGCAGCCAGCGTCTGGTCGAGCGAACGTTCGGCCTTCCAGCCCAGTTCGTCGTTGGCATACGACGGATCGGCCCAGATCGCCACGATGTCGCCCGCACGGCGGCCC
>ERZ773193.3673-NODE-3673-length-13580-cov-4.822033_pt1 | contig 13580 bp, 9 predicted proteins | sample MGYA00511110_ERZ773193 | MGnify/ENA primary metagenome ERZ773193 (study PRJEB29015, sample SAMEA2737784) | human gut metagenome | biome: human gut; feature: human-associated habitat; material: faeces | place: China | collected 2012 ...
GGTTGCCGGGAGCCGGGTGCACCACCATGCCTTTGGGCTTGTTGACCACCAGCAGGCTGTCATCCTCATACACAATATCCAGCGGAATGTTCTGGGGCTGGGCTTCGATGGGCTGTGGATCCGGCAGGGTGAGCAGAATCGTCTGCCCGGCTTTCAGCTTATCCTTTTTGTTCAAGGGGCTGCCGTTGCAGGTCACACTGCCCGCTTCGATCAGGTTTTGCAGCTGGCTGCGGGAAAGATCCGGGCACTGTTCCGCCAGCCAGCGGTCCAGCCGCAGGCCAACGCTTTCCGGCGCAAGGGTCAGTTCACGCTGTTCCATCTGTGGGCGCACTCCCCTTTTGCTGTTTTGCTTTTTGTTCGCGGCGCATATCCAGCAGCAGGCTGAGGACCAGCAGGCCCACGCCGACACAGATGCAGACATCCGCAAAATTGAACACCGGGAAATTGATGAACAGGCAGTTCAGGTAATCCACCACCACGCCGGTGCGGATACGGTCGATCAGGTTGCCAACACCGCCGCCCACGACCAAAATCCAAGCAGCACGCTCCAAGCGCGGCATTTTGCGCAAAAGCAGCATACCGGCCAGCACAGCCAGCATCACACCGGTAACGATCACCAGCAGCGTGCGCTTGCCGCTGAGCATGGAAAACGACATACCATCATTGAGCAGGTAATAAAATTCCAGCACATGCGGGATAAAGGGTTTGCTGCCAACCGGCAGCAGTTCCACGGTGGCCCAAAGTTTGATCAGCTGGTCAACCAGCGTCAGGCCTGCCGCAGCAAGAATGGATAAAATGCCAACCAGCATAAACGCCTCCGTCGTCCGGGCCAATGCAGCGCTGCAAAATGCCCTGACAAAAACAGCGGTGCAAAGGCTTGATAAAAGCGCAAAAGCACCGCTGTAAATCATACTATGGCAATACCGCACAGTTCCTGTTTTACAGGCTTAAGCACTGGAACAGCGCTTAACACCATGCGGCATAGCCCTTTATTTGAAATTAACCAAGAACTTTCGCACAGCGCGGGCACAGGCCGTCTTCGCCAACCGCTGTGTCGAACTTCCAGCAGCGCAGGCACTTGTTGCCGGCAGCATGGGCAACGCTCATGCCCAGGCCCTCGGTCAGACCCCTCACGCCGCCTTCGCCCTTGACCAGATCCACATGGGAAACGATCATCAGATCGGCCAGCTCATCCATCGGGATGGCGTTCAGGAAGTCATACATTTCATCGCTGCAGTACAGGGTAACGGCAGCTTCCAGAGAGGAACCGATGGTCTTATCGGCACGGGCCTGCTCCAGAACCTTCTTTACATCGTCACGCACAGCAATGATCTTGGCCCACTTGGCGTCAAAAGCGGCATCCTCATCGCTCTTTGCTTCCGGCATACGCTCCCAGCAGACATACTCCTGCATGCCTTCCAGCTTCGGGATGTAGCTCCAGATTTCCTGGGCGGTGAAGCACAGGATGGGGGCAACCAGCTTGGTGAAGTCAACCAGAATGCGGTACAGCGCAGTCTGGGCGCAGCGGCGTGCGTGCTCGTCCGCGCAGTACAGGCGGTCCTTGATGACGTCCATATAGAAGTTGGACATATCAATGACGCAGAAGTTGTAGATTGCGTGGTAAGCGCGGGAGAAATCGTAATTATCGTAAGCGGCACGCACATTGGCGGTCAGGCTGTTGCAGCTCTTGAGTGCCCAGCGGTCGATTTCGAACAGCTGATCCTCGGCAACCATATCCGTGGCAGGGTTGAAATCGCCAATGTTGCCCAGCATAAAGCGGGCGGTGTTGCGCATCTTGCGGTATGCTTCGGACAGCTGCTTGAAGATATTCTTGCCTGCGCGCACATCAACGGTGTAATCGCTGGAAGCAACCCACAGACGAACGATGTCAGCGCCGTAATCGCGGATGATTTCGGACGGCTCCACACCGTTGCCGGCAGATTTGTGCATCTGCTTGCCCTGCTCATCAACGACCCAGCCATGGCACAGAACGCCTTTGTACGGGGCAACGCCCTGGGTGGCAACGCTGGTCAGCAGGCTGGACTGGAACCAGCCGCGGAACTGGTCGGCGCCTTCCATATACAGGTCAGCGGGCCAGTTCAGTTCGGGACGTTCGCGGCAGACTGCGCTCCAGGTAGAGCCAGAGTCGAACCAGACATCCATGATATCGGGATCCTTTTCCCAGTCAGAAGCGCCGCATTCGCAGACCTCAGTCTTGGGCATGATCTCGTTGGCATCGTACTTATACCAGGCATCGGAGCCTTCCTTGCGGAACAGGTCGCTGACAGCCTTGATGGAAGCATCGGTGATGTGGTACTTGCCGCAGTTCTTGCAGTAGAACACCGGGATGGGCACACCCCACACGCGCTGACGGCTGATGCACCAGTCGCTGCGGTCACGCACCATGCCGTGCATACGGTCATGACCCCAGGCCGGCTGCCACTTGACTTCGTCAATGGCCTTATAGGCTTCCTCGCGGAACTTATCAATGGAGCAGAACCACTGTTCGGTTGCACGGAAGATGATGGGATGGTGGCAGCGCCAGCAATGCGGGTACTGGTGGGTGATGTGCTGCACGCCCATCAGGTGGCCGGACTGCTTGATGTGCTCCAGAATAACTTTGTTGGCAGCCCAGACCTTAAGGCCTGCAAACTCTTTGCCTGCTTCTTCGGTCAGGTAACCGCCATCGTCCACGGGGACAATAACGGGAACCTGCGGGTAGTGGTTGACGCAGACTTCAAAGTCCTCAACACCGTGGCCAGGTGCGGTATGAACGCAGCCGGTGCCACCTTCCAGGGTAACATGGTCACCCAGGATAACCAGGCCCTTGCGGTCCAGGAAGGGGTGCTGATACTGCATCAGCTCAAATTCAGAGCCGAGAACGCGGGGCTCCAGAACCTCGTAATCCTCGATATGGCAGGCTTTCATGGTGGATTCCACCAGACCGGCAGCCATCAGGTGATATTCATCGCCGATTTTGACGAAGGCATACTCCAGGCTGGGGTTCAGGCAGGTTGCCACGTTGGCGGGCAGGGTCCAGGTGGTGGTGGTCCAGATCACGATCCATGCCTTGTCCAGAGGGATACCGTACTTGGCCAGAACACCGTTGGGGTCATCGGTGAGCTTAAAGCGGACATAGATAGAATCGCACTCGTCCTCGGCATACTCGATTTCGGCTTCTGCCAGAGCAGTACGATCCTCCGGGCACCAGTAAACGGCTTTCATGCCCTTGTAGATATAGCCTTTCTTGGCCATCTCGCCAAAGATCTCCACCTGGCGTGCCTCAAATTCGGGGCGCAGGGTCAGGTAGGGGTTGGCGAAATCGCCCTGAACGCCCAGGCGGGCGAACTGGCTGTTCATCACATCAATATGCTCGGTAGCAAACTCTTTGCAGATCTTGCGCAGTTCCAGCTTGGAAATGCCGGCCTTTTTATCGCCCAGAGAGGACAGAGCCTTCAGCTCAATGGGCAGACCGTGGGTATCATAGCCGGGAACATAGGGAGCACAGTAGCCCGACATGTTCTTTTCACGGATGATGATATCCTTGATGATCTTGTTCAGGGCAGTACCCATATGGATATTACCGTTGGCATACGGAGGGCCATCATGCAGAACAAAGCGCGGCAGATCCGCGTTATGTTCGATCATTTTTTCGTAGACGTGGTTTTTCTCCCAATCCTCCAGCATTTTGGGTTCCTTTTTCGGCAGCCCGGCACGCATTTCAAAGGGGGTAGCCATCTTATGGATGGTATCATTGTAATTCTGCGGCAAAGTTTCCAACTCTCCTCTATTTCCTTATTATAGCTGATATGGTGGCTTGTCCAAAGCGCAGTATACCAGGTTGCCCCGGCAGTTCTGCACCGTTCAGGCAGGTCTTAAAATGCTTGGGGTACACGCACGCACAAATGCGGCACCTCAAACATCATAATCAATGTCATCAAATGCGTCAAGCTCCGCTTTGGCAGGGCTCTTGGTTTTGCGGACATTTTTGCCCGTGCTGCGGGCCGAAGCGCCGCGGCTGCGGGAGCCGGATTTCTTGGCGGGCTTTTCCGGCATATCCCCGCCGTAAAGCCCGGCAACGGATGGCATATCATCGTCCGGCAGGATTGGCTTTGTTTTGGGGGCAAAGGCAAATTCCACCGTATCGATCTTTTCCTCGTCCAGCGACTGGACAGGGGCAGGTGCCGGAGCCGGTTCCGGCTCTTCGGGCTGGGCGGGTTTTTCCGGCTCAGCCTCGTAATATTCCGGTTCCTCATATGCCGGATAGCTTTCCTCCGGGGCTGCGGGCTGCGGAGCCGGGACATCCTCCGGGATTGGCTGGTTGGGTTCCGGTTCCGGCTGCGGAGCCGGGGCAGGCTGTTCTACCGGCTGGGGTGCAGGCTGCTGCGGGGCTTCCTGCGGTTCCGGCTGCGGCTGCGCGGCCTGCTGTTCTGCACGGTTGGGGTGATACTCCGGAATTTTGGCAATCATTTCGATGTGCTGGCGGTACAGATCCATCAGGCGCTTTTTGAACGCATCCGCTTCCTGCTTTATTGTCACAAGCTCCTGCTGGGCCAGCTCCACCTCATCGCGGGCGCGCTGTTCACGATCCTCCGCCTTAATGTTGGCGGCACGAATGATCTCGGCAGCTTTCTGCTTGGCTTCCTTGATGACGTTCTCGCCAAGGCGCTGGGCATTGATCATGGTTGTGCTCAGGGTATCTTCGTCGGCACGGTACTGGTCAATGCGCTGGGCCAGTATGACCAGCTTTTTCTGCAGGTCATCATTTTCTGCGGCCAGGCTGTCGATGCTGTCCGCAACCTGTTTGAGGTAATCGTCTACGTCCTCACAACGATAACCGCGCATGGCACGGTCAAAGGTCACGCGGCGCACATCATCCGAAGCAATCATCCAAATTCCTCCTGTTTCGGGTGGCACACACCCGGAATGGTATCCGAAATTTTACCGTTCGGCACGGCTGCCGGGCTGCCCCGGCCCATGGGTTTCACATTCAGGTTTTATGTTCAATACTGATAAAACGTGATAAAGATGCGGTCCTTGCGGCTTTTGCCGCCGATTGCCACCAGACGGTAGCGCCCAACGCCCCGCACGGTGAAGATATCGCCTTCAAACACATCCTCATGGGCGGTGCGCAGCGGAACGTGGTTCACTTCCACCCTGCCGCTTTGGATTGCCTGCGCCGCAATGGAGCGGGAGGTGCGCATCATGGCTGCCAATACGGTATCTGCCCGCAAAGATGGCACCGTTGCATCCTGCGTCTGGCGTTCCGGCCCGCGCAGGACTTCTTCCGGCACGGCATCGCAGCGCTCGACATGCACCGGGCTGCGGCCAGCTTCCGTCAGGTTGGAAGCAATAAAATCCGCCTTATCTTCCAGCACAAAGGCATACACACTGCGGGCATCGGCCGGATCCGGCAGGATATCCCCCAAACAGGCACGATCCAAGCCAAGACCCAGGATTGCCCCCAGATAGTCACGGTGGCCCGGCACAGCGCTGCCGCCCTGCTGCGGCGCTGTGAAATGCAGCACCGCAACTGGCTCTTCCGGCCAGGAATCCGGTGGTTCAATGCAGAGCACTTTGCGTTCCGCATCCGGCCAGCCGCCCTGAAAGCGGGCAAAATCGCAGCCCTCACGGTTGAGCGCGGCCTGCGCAAGGGCCTGTTCGCGATCCGAAAGGAAGCCCGTTGCCCGCGGGATGCCACGCTGCATGGCGGTACGGCAGAGTTCTTCCACCCGGCGCATCAAAAAGCGTTCATCCTCGTTCTGCGGCGGCACAAAGCCGCGGGTCCTTGTATCAGAAGAAGACGCCATTGTTCTCCAGCTCGTCCAGCAGGTCGCCCATAATATCAACGTTATACGGGGTAATGATGAATGTACTGGTTGCTACACGCTTGATCTGGCCATTATTGGCGTAAGCCACGCCGGACAAAAAGTCGATCAAACGGCGGGAGACTTCTTTGTTGGTGGATTCAAGGTTCAGCACAACGGTGCGCTTTGCGTTCAGCTGGTCTGCAATGGCAGCAGCATCGTCAAAACGTTCCGGCTTGACCAGTACAACCTGCAGCTGGGTGGTAGCGTTGATGTTGACCACCTTGTTGCTGTGCTGCTTAGCAGTTTCCTGCGTGGGGTAGGCTTCTTCCGGGGCTGGCGAACCGCCCTGACCACCGCCAGGGAAGATATCATCCTCTTCGTTATCATCCACATAGGAATCTGCTTCGGGATCCTGGTTGATTCCGAGGACGTTTCTCAAACCGTCTATCATGGACATGGCAGTTACTCCTTACGTTTGCTTAGTTGTATAAATTGCACAAAAAAAGCCCCGATCGGCTTTTGTCACAACTATACAGTATTTATTATCTTCCATTTTTGCTTCGTTGTCAATACAAATATAACAGAATGTGGGGCAAAACGCCCGTTTTCTGTCCTTACAGCAGCTTGCCGTCCTGCAGGTTGCTGCCTTCCACGATCACCTCATCGTACAGGCGCAGCTCGTTATCCTCCCCCACTTTGCCGCCTTCCGGTACAAGGATGTAGGTATCGTCCTCATATAAAATGGTAATGCGGCGGAAGCGCTGCAAATCGCCGTATTTGACATATACGCCGCGCTGGCCGTTCACGATATGCAGGGCCCTGCGGTCAATGCGGATGCCCTGGTAGGTGTGCAGGCTGATTTCGGCTTCCTCATAATTCAGGCAGAGCACCTGAGCATTGATGCTGCGGCATTCCAGCACCACTTTGGCAAGGCCGGTTTCTTCGTCGGTGGTCACATCCACCACGGTGGCAGCCAAAGGCTCTTCCTGTTTGCCCGGAACGCTGATGCTCACGCGGGACAGGCCGTTCAACCGCCCGGCAAGGTCTGCCGAACACACGGCATAAAACCGCCAGGAAAACCCGGTTACAATATGCCCGGCAAGGTCGGCATTGGACGGAGTCTCCCCTGCGTTGATCATCTTTTGCAGATCAGCCGGGCTCATGGCATCCAGCTCCGTGGGATCCCGCACCACCGGGGCGGCGCTTTCGGATGAGACAAAATACCCATTGGTATCCGCTTCGATCGTCTGCAGGCCGTTCAGCTGGGCAGCAATGCCGTCCCGCTCGGCCTGCAGGCTGGCCAGCACCTCGCCAAAGCCCGCCGCCTGGCCGGTGCTGATCTGCAGTTTATTTTGCGCCAGCAAAAAATCTTCTGCAGCATCCTGAATTGCGCCGTAAGATGCTGTGTCGATCTGGTCCAGCAGGTTATACAGCGCCGTGCGCGTCTGGGTGGTCAGAACCGAAAGATCGCTGCCGGAGGAATTTTCCGACTTTGTCAGCAGCAAAATCGCACGATCCAACCGGTCCAGCCGTTCCCGCATTGCTCCCTGGGAATCATCCGTATACTGTTCCGCCAGAATGGTGCCCGCGCTGACGCGCTCACCATCCTGCACCACATATCCCAGGTTGCCGCTGCCAGGCACATCCACTGCTTGGAACACTGCCACGCCTTTCAGCGTGATGTTATCCGACATGGTGTAGGCAATGGCGGTTTCGGTTTTGTAAGTTCGGTGGAAGATCGTGTAAATCTGGATACAGAGATACCCAAGCACCACAACCAGCAGCGCCGTAAACAGGGCAAAAAGAATTTTTATGAATGCTTTGGGCTGGCTTTCATTCTGTTCATGCATTGGGTATCCCCCCTTTGGTTTTATCTTTTATATATATAGCGATATTGTTACTGCATTTCAAGCGTTGTTTTCCGCCAGGAACGCTTCGGTCTGTTCTGCCGCCTGCTGTTCCAGGTTTCCGTCTTCCAGGTAAAGCCACACAGCGTCCGTCTGGCGGCGGAACCAGGTCAGCTGACGCTTGGCATAATTGCGGGAAGCCTGCTTGAGGTGCGCAAGGCAGCTTTCCAGGTCTGCTGTTCCCTCAAAATACGGGAAGAACTCTTTGTAGCCGATGGCCTGCGCCGCGGTGCGGTAGGTATCGCGGTGGTCATACACCAGTTTGGCCTCTTCCAGAATGCCGCTTTGCATCATACGGTCACAGCGGGTATCAATCCGCTGGTAAAGAAGGGTGCGGTCGCGGCAGGTCAGGCAGAGACAGAGTGAACGGTAAGGTTTTTCCGCCGGACGGGCGGCCTCGCGCTCAGCGCTCATCTTGCGGCCGGTGGCACGGTACAGTTCCAACGCACGGATGACCCGAGGGGTGTTGTTGGGATGCACCTTGGCGGCATAGCCCGGGTCCACCGCGGCAAGTTCTGCATAGAGCGCCTGGGAGCCTTCCGCCTGCAGGCGGGCTTGCAGCTCCTGCCGGATGGCAGGATCCACTTTTTCCGGCGTAAAGCCAATGCCGTTGAGCAGGCTGGTAATGTACAGCCCTGTGCCGCCCACAACCAGCGGCAGCTTGCCCTGTGCCGTCAGCTGGGTGATGGTTTTCCCCGCAAGGGTGGTAAAATCCGCCACGCTGAACGCCTGTTCCGGCGCAAGGAAGCCGACAAGATGGTGCGGCACCCCCTGCATTTCTTCCGGGGTCACTTTGGCAGTGCCAACATCCAGCCCCTGATAGATCTGCATGGAATCCGCACTGATGATCTCGCCGCCAAAGCGTTTGGCCAAGGCGACTGAGAGTGCGGTTTTACCAGTTGCCGTCGGTCCGCCAATGGCAACCACGCGGGGCTTGGCGGCATTATACAAGGCGTCCAAACTGTTTTTCCAGCTCCTTCCGGGTCAGCTTCAGCACGCAGGGGCGGCCATGGGGACAAAACGGCGGCACACTGCCGTCCATAATTTTCTGGGCCAGGGCCAGCATTTCATCGGTGGTGGTCCTGTCCCCCGCTTTAATGGCGGCGCGGCAGGCAATGGAATGCAGTACCCACTCGGTTTTCTCCCGCAGGGCATCGCGGCCGCCGTTCAGCAAATGGTTGGCCAGTTCCAGCACCATATCCCCCACATCGTCCACCGGCACATCCGCGGGAACGGCGCACCACAACGGTAAAGCCGCCGTAATCATCCACTTCCACACCGCTGTTCTGCAAAAGTTCCTGGTGGGCCAGCAGGGCCTGCTTTTCCTCGGCGGAAAGGTTGACCTGCACGGGGACAAGCAGCATCTGAGACGGCACGCTGCCGTAATCCTTGGCGAGCTGCTCAAACAGGATGCGCTCATGTGCGGCGTGCTTATCAATCAGACAAAGCTCATTGTTGCGCTCGGTGATGATGTAGGTTTTGAATACCTCCCCCACCACGCGCAGCGGCAGGCTGGCGGGTGCCGGGGCAAAGGTCGTCTGCTCCGGCGGGATGTCCGCCTGGGCAGTTGGGTCATTGTGGGTGATGGGCAGTGCGCTCAGGCCGGTAGCAGATTTTTCCTCTTCCGGCAGTTCCGGTGATTCAATATTTTCCAGCTGGGCCGGGGCAGGCTGCTGCGCAAGGGCTGTGGTTACAGCGGGTTCTGCCTTGGGCTGCTGTTCCGGCAGGTCGGGCAGAATGTCCAGCAGGTCCTCCTGTGCCGTGTGCGGTACGGGGGCGGCAAACTGCGGGGTGCTGGGTGCATTAAATGGTGCCCGCACCGAGTTCAGCTCCATCACTCCGCCGGTACCGGGCAGCGTGCGGGCAGGCACCGGGGCCGTGAGCTTATTCAATGCGCGGTACTCTGCCGCGGAAAGGTTGTTGAAATGCTTTTGCGGCTGCGGCGGCTGGGCCGGTGCAACCGCAGGCCGCTGGGGGTTGGACTGTGCCGGAGCACTGCCGGGCAGCGTTGTCTGCTGCGGGGCGGGCTGGGGATTTTCTTTTGCCACATGGCCCAAATCAAAGCGGCACTCTCCGCTGCCGGGGGCAGCCAAGGCCGCGCGCACCGTGCGGTAGACCGCATCGAACACATCGCTTTCCCGCGCAAAACGGATCTCGGTTTTGGCGGGGTGTACGTTGACGTCCACCAGGTCCGCCGGCATATCAACGCGCAGGATGGCGCCGGGGTATTTGCCCTGCATCAGGGTACCCTTGTAAGCGTTTTCCAGCGCAGCCATCATGGTGCGGTTTTTGACATAGCGGCCATTGACGTAAAAATGCTGCGCACTGCGAGACGCCCGGCAGGCGCGCGGCGGGGTGACAAGGCCGGTCACTTTATAAACGCCGCCATCGCCATCCAGCGGCAGCAGGTCGCGGGCAAACTCCCGCCCCAGCACCGCATAGGCAGCGCTGCGCAGCTGGCCGTCACCGGGGGTCATGAACTGCTGCTTGCCGTCCCGCAGAAAGCGGAATGCAATTTCCGGGTGGGACAACGCTTCATGCAGAACGATATCCGCCACAAAAGTTCCCTCACTGACGTCCTTTTTCAGGAACTTCATGCGGGCGGGCGTATTATAGAACAGATCGTTCACCGTTACGGTGGTGCCGCGCGGGCGGGCGCCGGGCTCCATGCCCTGGGGCTCGCCGCCCTCAATGCGATAGCAACAGGCGTATTCGTCCGCTTCGGTGCGGGTCAGCACCTCTACCCTGGCCACGCTGGCGATGGAAGCAAGCGCTTCGCCGCGGAAGCCAAGGGTGTGGATGTGGCCCAGATCCTCGGCACTGGCAATTTTGCTGGTTGCGTGGCGCACAAAGGCTTTATCGATATACTCTGCCTCAATGCCGCTGCCGTTATCCGCAATTTGCAGCTGTTGAATGCCGCCGCGCACGATGGAGAGCGTGATCTGCGTTGCACCGGCGTCGATGGCGTTTTCCAGCAGTTCCTTTGCAACCGAAGCAGGCCGCTCCACCACCTCGCCTGCGGCGATCAGTTCAGCGGTATGCTTATCCAGTACGCGAATTTCTGCCATGGGGTACCTCTTTCTAGGTCAGGGGGTGTTTTTCTGCTTAAAGTTTAGCGTTTGAACAATGTATTTACTTCAGCGCCTGTTTCAGTTCATACAAGAAGTTCAGCGCTTCGATGGGGGTCAGGGTCTCAATATCCAGGCTGTTCAGCTTGTCCACAACCTCGCTGGGAACGGCGGGGTTGTTATAGGCTTCCACTGTTTCAAAATCCAGCTGCATGGCCTTGTTGGCGCCGGGAGCTGTGGCTTCCAGCTGGCGCAGCACGGCGTGGGCACGCTTGATCACGGCCTCCGGCAGACCGGCCAGTTTGGCGACTTCAATGCCATAACTGTCATCCGCCGGGCCCTGCACAATGCGCCGCAGGAAGGTGATATCCTCCCCGCGCTTTTTGACGGCGATGTTATAGTTTTTAATGCCGTCCACATCCTGATCCATGCTGGTCAGCTCATGGTAATGGGTAGCGAACAAGGTTTTGCAGCCGATGTTATCGCAGATATACTCCACCACGGCGCGGGCAATGCTCATGCCGTCAAAGGTGGATGTGCCGCGGCCGATCTCATCCAGAATGACCAGGCTGCTTTTGGTGGCCCGCTGCAGAATTTCGGCCACTTCGGTCATTTCCACCATAAAGGTGGACTGACCGGCGGCAAGGTCATCCGATGCGCCCACGCGGGTAAAGATAGCATCCACCACACCGACATGGCAGCTGGATGCCGGAACAAAGCTGCCGATCTGCGCCATCAGGGCAATCAGCGCATTCTGGCGCATGTAGGTAGATTTTCCCGCCATGTTGGGACCGGTGATGATGAGCATGCGGTTTTCGGTTTCGTCCAGCGTGGTATCGTTTGGCACAAACAGACTGCCTTTCAGCATCTGCTCAATCACCGGGTGGCGGCCCTCGGTAATAGAAAGCACATCGCTGTCATCCACCGTGGGCTTTACATAGTTGTTCTGCACCGCCGCTTCCGCAAAGGAAGCCAGAACATCCAGCTGGGCCACCGCAAAAGCCGTGCGCTGGATGCGCAGCAGCTGGGCGGAGATGGCTTCCAGCAGGTCGGCAAACAGCTGGTGTTCCAATACCAACAGGCGCTCGTTTGCGCCAAGGATCTTGTTTTCCAGCTCTTTCAGTTCGGGAGTAATGTAGCGCTCCCCTGTTGTCAGGGTCTGCTTGCGGATAAAGGTATCCGGTACGCTGGCCGCATAGCTGCGGCTGACCTCAATATAGTAGCCGAACACTTTATTGAAACCTATTTTCAGCTTGGGGATACCGGTCTCCTCTTTCAGCTTGGCTTCCAACTGGGAAAGGAAGCCCTTACCGCCGTGCATGATATCCCGCAGCTCGTCCACTTCGGCGTTGAACCCTGCGCGGATAGCACCGCCGTCCTTAAGGTTTGCCGGGGGATCTTCCACCAGGGCACGGTTGATGAGGTTCAGCAGATCTTCCAGCGGGTCCACAGCGCCCGAAAGCTCCCGCAGCAGTGGGGTGGTACACTGCCGGGCCAGCTGGCGTACCTGCGGCAGATAAACACAGGTATCCCCCAGGGCTTTGACCTCCTTGGGGGTGGCGGAGCCATACAGAATGCGGGTTGTCAGGCGTTCAATGTCATATACATGGGAGAGCGCTTCTTTTAAGTCCGCACGGGTCACGTTGGCATTGTACAGTGCTTCCACAGCATCCAGACGCTGGTTGATGACGCTGCTGTCCACCAGCGGCTGCTCGATCCAGGCGCGCAGCTGGCGTTTGCCCATCGAGGTTTCGGTTTTATCCAGCACCCACAGCAGCGTACCACGCTTTTCGCGGCCGCGCATGGTTTCGGTCAGTTCCAGGTTAGCGCGTGTGACCGGGGAAAGCCGCATGTACTGGGCATCGGCATAGTTCTGCACTGACTTGATGCGGTCGATGCCGTGCTTCTGGGTCTCATGCAGGTAGCCAAGCAGTGCCCCAAAGGCATAGGGCACCAGACCGTCCTGCGCAAAGTCGCAGGTATTGCGCCAATCCGCCCCAAACTGAGCGGTCATGGCGTCCTCCATCACCCGCTGCTGGTAGCAGGCATCCTCGCGCAGTTCCACCAGCGCATGGGTATGCTGGCGGACATAGTTGGTTACTTCTTTTAAGTCCAGCAGTGCCGGGTTGATCAGAATTTCACTGGGCATATAGCGGCAGAGCTCGGTGATGATGGCCGGGCCCATTTTTTCCGCGGTCAGCTCGGTGGCATAGGCCTCGCCGGTGGAAATATCCGCAAAGCAGATGCCGGCTTTCCAGCGGCTGCGCACCTTGCGGGTATAAATGCTGCAGATATAGTTGTTTTTATCGTCCGCCAGCATGCTGCTTTCGATCACAGTACCCGGCGTAATTACGCGGATGATATCCCGCTTGACCAGCCCTTTGGCCAACGCCGGGTCTTCCATCTGTTCACAGATGGCGACTTTGTAGCCCTTGGCAATCAGGCGGGCGGCGTAAATTTCATACGAATGGAACGGCACGCCGCACATCGGCGCACGGTCCGGCAAGCCGCAGGCTTTGCCGGTCAGAGTCAGTTCCAGCTCCCGCGATGCCGTCAGGGCATCGTCAAAGAACATCTCGTAAAAGTCACCCACGCGGTAAAACAGAATCTCGTTGGGGTGCTGGCGCTTGATTTCCAGATATTGCTGCATCATGGGCGAAAGCGCCTGTGTATCAACATCCTCAACTTTTTGGGGCACAATGTTTGCTGCCATTCTTCACACTCCTGATTCTGTTCATGAACAAATTGGCTGCTGTGCTGCCTTAGTGGCAGCCGCCACAGGGGGAGCAGCTGCC
>ERZ773193.3687-NODE-3687-length-13538-cov-2.959801_pt1 | contig 13538 bp, 10 predicted proteins | sample MGYA00511110_ERZ773193 | MGnify/ENA primary metagenome ERZ773193 (study PRJEB29015, sample SAMEA2737784) | human gut metagenome | biome: human gut; feature: human-associated habitat; material: faeces | place: China | collected 2012 ...
GTTGTAAAGCACACCGCACAAAGGAGAAACTCTATGAGCAACGAACTTCAGATCTACCGTAAACGGCTGATCCCGGAAGAATGCATTTTATTAAAGGATGATATTATCGTCGAGCAGAACGAAGACTACATTCTGACCAAATGGAAGACCTTGAATCCCAAGACCACGTTTTCCCACGGCTGTTCCTGCTATTATCTCAAGGAAGGCTTCAAGATCAGCAAGTTCTACCGCCATGACGGTTCTCTGCTGTACTGGTACTGCGATATTGTGGAATATACTTCCCGACCGGAAGATAATTCCCTGATCGTCACGGATCTGTTGGCTGACATTATCCTCTATCCCGATGGAAGGATGCATGTCGTGGATCTGGACGAGCTGGCCGAGGCTCTGGAAAAGGGGCTGATCACCCAGGCTCAGATGAGTGCCTGCCTGCGCCAGCTGAACAACCTGATCACCATTATCTACCGGGACAAGTTCGACAGGCTGCAGAATCCGTTGGATAGGAGCGGGCTGTAGCTGCAGTGCTTACTTTTTGCTCCCTGGTCAGAACTATTCAGAGTAACACATTCGCAAAATAAATGAGAGCATAGGCTCTTACGGACACAAGTGTCCGACGAGCTTCTGCTCTCACTTACTTTACTCTGAATAGTTCAGCAGGTTTCCGATGCAGTGTCCCAGAATCGTCAACAGTGTAATATCTTCATCCGACCACTTACGGTTGCGGTTGAACACATCATAGTTCACGATCACATTCGGCACTCCCTCTTTGCGGGAAAGACATTGCAGGGAAGCACCGATCTCCTGCTTCTGCATCACAGCAAATGCCGCCGGATCCTGGAATCTGAGTTTCAATGTGTTGGATTCTATAAAATTATCATCATCCCCGAATAGCGCAAGATACTTCTCATCTTCAAAAAGTCCTCTTCCATCCGGTACTTCTACCATGTAATTACCATTCCGGCATACCAGCTGCGCTCCCGACTCTGAATAAATCGTGATTCCATCCAGATCGAAGAGACTGCGGATCTGCTGCAGACGTTCTTCCTTTTTTACAATGGAGTTCACACCGGATACACACAGTTCGGTGATCATCTTCGTGATGACTTCCCGCTTTTTCTCCTTAGATACCGCATAGGCCATAGCCATGTTCTGCATATCGTCGCTTTCCAGCTTGCCGTGAAGTCTCTCTTCATAGATGATATGGCGGTTCTTGCCTTTTTCCTTGGCCAGATAGAGTGCCTTATCCGCCTTGCGCATCAGTTCCTCGTATTCGCTTCCATCTACCGGATACTCTGATACGCCGATAGAAGCTGTCGCATGGGTCTTCGGATCAAATGCCAGAGCAAATTCCTTCGCAATGGTCTTCAAAAGTGTCTTCAGCTGTTCTCTGGTCTCCACTTTCTCCAACAGGATCACATACTCGTCTCCGCCGAATCGTCCGATCACGCCCCGCTGTCCCACCAATTCCTGCATGATCTCCGCCACTCTGCGGATGACCTGGTCACCAAAGATATGACCATAGGTATCATTGATATGTTTGAAATCATCAATATCAATGATCACCAGCCAGCGGACCTGACCATCCTTCCGATTCAGCTGTTCGATGGTATATTCCGTCCATGCCCGTTTATTCAGCAGACCGGTTCCGGCATCCCGGGCTGCCGGAGTCAGATAGTAAGCTTCCTGCTCCCTGTTCCGGTCCGGGGTTATGATACCAGCCACCATATCACGCTTCTTCGGGATCCGGGAGCCTTTGACCCTCCATATTCCCTTGTTCTCCTGCTCACTGACGAATTCCATCTCAAAGAAATCATCTCCATTGCGCAGATGCGCACAGAAAGTCCGAAGCTGCCCTTCCAATATGGCAATATCACTGCCCTCATGTGCCTGTTCCACATTCCGGATCAGCGCATTCATAGGCCCTTCAAACTGGTTCATGGCCCGCTCGTTGACATATTTATAGACCGTAATACTGTCCTGTTCGATCAGATATTCAAAAAAGTAAACATCTTCCAATGTCATAAAATGACGGTACTTCAGAATGCTCTGCTCCAGTCGTAAATTCCGGTTCTCCAGATCATGAATATCTGAAACGGTGATCTGATACAACGGAATCCCGTTCTCCGTCTGTTCACTCTGTTCCAGACGCAGATACACATTCCTTACACTGTCCTTCAGATTGTGAAGCACCGTGATCAGTTCCAGCGGTTGGAACGTATCCGCCTCCACTGCTTTTTTCAACAGCTCCCCGTCTTCCGGCAGAAGCAGCTCACTCACCGGCCGGAAAGAATTCTCCCCTACGAATTCATAGAAAAATTCCGACGCCTTGGCTACTACCAGATCCTGCCTTACGAATATCTTCCAGTCCATGATTCTATTTGCATAACCCTTTTGTTCTACGCTGTTGATTCTCATAGATTTTCGCTTTCGTTTAATAAAATACGTGTCCGCCGATATTGATACCTGTCAGTCCTTCCACCGGTGTGCGGAAATATACACAGTTTCCTACATTGGTCACACCGGACATAGCCTCGTCTGCCGCCTGGTAGCAGCGGCTGGTGGCTTTATTGGTGGCCAATGCCAGTTCCAGACGTCCGCTGGCCACCGGTGAGAACTGTTTATTCTGATAGATCACTCCCACCACTGTGTTGGGATAAACAGAACTTCTGACACGGTTGATAACCACACTGGCTACCGCCAGCTGACCGTCATAGGGTTCTCCGCCCGCTTCACAATAGATCAGATTTGCCAGCAGATAACGGTCTCCCTCTTCAAAGGAGATATCCGAAATGTCCCGCCAGGTTGCGTTTGCCGCCTTCTGGGACATGGCGATCTCTTCTGCCAGCTTTTTCCGCATTCTTTTATCTTCATACATTTTTTCATCTGCTTCACGGTACATTTTATCATAATCTACTGCGCCGTAAGCCATGCTGCTTCCCATAGAGAACCTCAGATCAACGGTAAGTCCGTCCCGCAGCCGGACCTTCTGTCCGCTCTGAAGCGCCTTCAGGGCTTCTATTTTCTGCACAAGCGCTTCTTTCCCATACTTATAATAGAACAATGTAAATTCATCACCGCCCTGACGGCAGAGAATGCTGTTTTCACCTGCTTCCTGTTTCAGCATTTCTGCAATCCTTTTAAGGTACTCATCACCATTTTCATGTCCGTAAGTGTCATTGACCATTTTCAGACCGTCAGCATCTACCATAACAGCAGCGCAGTAATATGGTTCCCTGCATTCTTCCAGTATTTTGGAAAGCCTGGTATCTCTGCCAGTCCGGTTAAACAGCCCCGTCAGCTGGTCATGATCTCTCTGGTATTCGATCTCCCTGCGCTTGCGGATCTCCTCTGTAACGTCCGTAATAACACCGAAGATCTCTTCGCCCTCCTGGATCTCTTCAATTTTTAAATATTTACCATTTCCTACAGCAAATATCTCATTTTCACCTGCAACCGGCTCTTTTTGCATGGTTCTAATATATTTCTTGAAATCTTCCCAGTCAGAAGGCAGCTTCCAGGCAGCTTCTGTGCCGGTCTTTAAGATCTGAAGAATATCACCTGTAAAACGGACTCTCTTCATTTGCCGGTTGTACTCATATACACCAATGTGCATATCCGTCTTTCCAAGCACATATGTCATTTTCCTGTCATTGACTAACAGGCTCTGGAGCATTTCATTAATATAACGGCTCAGTTCAAAAAATTCCCTGCTACTGTGGACATCTATCTTGAGGTTATCTTATGCAACTTTCCGTTTACTTCCCCGATCTTCTGGACTACCTCCCGGTCCAGATACCGGGTCACTGCCTTAAACAATGCCAGCGCAATGAGTACAAGACATACCGCCAGATACAGCATATTTAACGGTATGCGTTCATAAAGTGCCTTACTGGTCACTGCCACACCGATATAATTATCTGCTACCTTCTTAAATACGATATAGGAACGTTTTCCATTGATCATACCGGAAAAACCTTTTGTACTATGGATCTTTTCCGTATTTAAACCAATTTCCTTCATGTCCATTCCCACTAATTCTGTGTCCGTAGCACCTACGATCTTTTCTGTTTCTGCATTTACCGCAAAGTAGCTGGTATCCGGGTTGACACAAAGCTGGGAAAAAATATAAGGCAGTTCATTTTTTTCTGTTACTTTGGATACATTTACCGGTTCAATTCCCGCTTCCACGATAAATTCCCCGGTGCTGTTCCACATAGCTGAATACTGCATCAGCTTATGCTCTGCTGTATTCGGCTCTATATCCTGAACCATTTTCAGGGATTTGTCCTTAAGCATAGGCTTAAAATAATTCATCTGCTCCCCGGAGTCAAAGCTATAACCATAATACTGGGGATGGGTTCCGGAAACGATCTCGCCTGCAGCATCAATAATGTGGATCTCATCTACTTCCATAAATTCCGCGATCTTACGCAGTTCATACAGATCATTTCTTGCCCCGGTGTTCTTCTCCAGAATATAGGCAATGGCCTCTGTATTATGAAGACATTTCGCAGCATATTCCTGGCGCAGCCTGGTAAGTTCCTTCTGATTCTCCTCCAGCATCTTATCCATCTGCTCAAAGATCTTATCCGCCGTCCCCTGCGCCCGGCTCTGCTCATTTGCTATATTCAATGCCGTAATGCTAATAAGGATCACACTTACCAACGCAAATGTGACCTTATACATATAACTCCATATGGATTTCTTTAAAGTACGCACGACTTCTCCTTACTTGCTATATGCACACCTACGCCGTGTACATATACTTGCATCTTCCCCGCTTTTGAGAAAGATTATCACGCCTTCGGTTACAAGAATTATAGCAACTTTAGAGAAGTTAGGCAAGTTTTCATCGGTTTTAATTGGCTGAATTTTCAATCTGGCTTATGATTTATCCCGTCATTTTCTTTAAATACTCCAACATTATCCCCGACACCACGGAATTGGCTGTCTTTGAAAATGCCAGTCCCAGGGTCCGGTGTGAAGCTGGTTCTAAGGGCCTGGATTCTACATCGTCTCTGGCAAAGGCTTTTAGTACCATTTCCTGGGAAATGGTAACGCCTAATCCACTTTTTACAAAGGCCATGATCAGTGTATCGTCCCGGAAGCTGTAGGTGATCTTCGGCTTTACGGGACATTTTGCTAATAAATGCTGGATATCATTGTCGCAGCCAGGTGTTTCTATAATTAAGGGATACGAAAACAGTTCTGACACTGTGACCCGTTCTTTTTCTGTAAGTGGATGCCCCTTAGGCATCACTGCACACAGCGGGTCATCCATCAGTGGATAAAATTTCAGGTCGTCTGCCACAATAGATGACAGGAAACCGCAGTCCACCTGTCCGTGGATGATCCAGTCACGGATCTCATCGTAATTGCCGTCAAAGATCTCTACCTGCACCTTTGGATAATGTTCTTTGAAGAAATGGATCACTCCCGGCATCCACAACGCTGTAATACTGGAAAAGCTTCCTACCCGCAGCTTTCCTTCGATCTTATGATTAATATTAAAGGCCGCCTGGCGCAGCTTTGCCTTCTGGTTTACCATTTCCTGAATATAAGGAATCAGTCTGGCTCCGTTGTCTGTAAGTATGACTCCCTTTTTTACTCTGGCAAACAGCCGGACTTCCAGTTCTTCTTCCAGTCCAGCCATCATCTGGCTGATGCCGGACTGTGTGTAATTTAATGCCTCTGCCGCCCCGGAAAAGCTGCCGGTCTCGCACACCTTTAAAAATATCTCATATCTGTCTTTCTGTTCTTTCATAAATTTATCTATAGCCCCATATCCATTACAAAAAATTATATATAGTCATAAAAACATTTGTTTTACTGATATTATAACATGTGCTATTCTGGTATGACAAGCAAGTTCAGCTATAGATAATTTTAGGGGGATTCTTTTTCATGAATAAGAAGAAAAGTAATTTTTCCGGCCAGTTAGGTTTTGTTTTAGCTGCTGCCGGCAGTGCCGTAGGCGTGGGAAACCTGTGGCGTTTTCCGTATCTGGCGGCAAAGGACGGCGGAGGACTGTTCTTAGTCATCTATCTGGCACTGGTCTTAACATTTGGATTCACACTGCTGGCATCTGACATTGCCATTGGCCGCAGAACAAAAGAAAGCGCTATCGGGGCTTATACCCAGATGTCGCCTAAATGGAAATTTCTAGGAATTTTAACCTTTCTTGTTCCAGTCCTGATCATGACCTACTATGCTGTTATCGGCGGCTGGGTCACAAAATACGCAGTTGTCTATCTCACCGGACAGACTGCCGCTGCAGCCCAGGACAATTATTTTACCTCATTTATCACTTCACCTGTATCACCTGTCCTGTTTGCCCTTTTATTTATGGGCGTAACAGCGTTTATTGTATACAATGGTGTGGAAGGCGGTATTGAACGTGTTTCCCGTTGCATGATGCCCATACTTCTGGTTCTGGTGGTTGTGATCGCAGGCTATTCCCTGACACTGCACCATGTAGACGAAAGCGGACAGATGCGTACCGGTATGGACGGCCTTCTTTATTATATAACCCCTCATTTTGAGGGACTGACCTTTAGCCGCTTCCTTCAGATCTTACTTGATGCCATGAGCCAGCTGTTCTTTTCCTTAAGTGTTTCCATGGGTATCATGATCACCTATGGCTCTTATGTGAAACCGGAAGTTAACTTAAATAAAGCTGTTAATCAGATTGAGATCTTCGACACAGGTGTTGCTCTTTTAGCAGGCGCCATGATCATCCCGGCAGTTTTTGTTTTCTCCGGCACCGACGGAATGAGCGCAGGTCCAAGTTTAATGTTCATTTCCCTTCCTAAGGTATTTGCCGCCATGGGAAAAGCAGGTACCTTTGTTGGTCTTTTGTTCTTTGTAACAACTATTTTCGCTACTCTTACGTCCTGTATCTCTGTGCTGGAATCTATCACTGCCAACTGCATGGAGATCTTCCACACAGGCCGCAAGAAAACAGTCCTTGTGCTGACTGTAATCTACCTGGCTGCCTCTGCTGTTATTGCCCTTGGCTACAGTATCTTCTATATTGAAGTAAAACTGCCAAACGGCTCTGTGGGACAGTTATTAGACATCATGGACTATATCAGCAACAGCGTTATGATGCCGTTTATCGCACTGCTCTCTGCCTTTCTGATCGGCTGGATCAAAACACCGGACTATGTGATCGAAGAAATGGAAAGCACCGGCGATACTTTCCGCCGTAAAAAGCTGTACCGCGTCATGATCCGCTATGTGGTCCCGGTTATGATGTTTGTACTGTTTTTACAGTCTACAGGAATACTCTGACAACCGCCTGCGTCAGCAGGCAGTGGATCACAAGTTTACAAAGCAAACGGACGCGTCAGCCGGCGCGTCCATTTTTTGTTCTCTGTTTTATTTTACAGCACCCATTCCTCCAGGAAATGAGCTGCCCCGTCCTCTTCATTATGCCCGGCCACAAATTTCGCAGCCTGTTTTACATCATCTTCTGCGTTTTCCATTGCTACGGAGATGCCTGCAGCCTGAAGCATGGAAATATCGTTTTCGTTATCCCCAATAGCCAGAACATTTTCCATACTTATCCCCAATTTTTTACAAAGTGTACACAGTGCATTTCCCTTTGAGGCATCCACAGAGTTTAATTCTATGATCCCATCTCCGGTGCGCAGAAATACGATACCCGGTATGGGGCTTCCTTTTTCCAGAAGTTTCTGTGCCAGTTCATCTGTTAAGGCAAAAGCCCCCATTTTCATCACGGTTACTCTGCTGGTCCTTAAAAACTCTCTCAGATTTTTTACATTTCCTTCGCTGAATCTGATGTAAGGATATTTCTCCGAAAGCCCTGTTTTCTCCCAGCCTTCTGCCCGGAAAGTACCTTTGTCTGTATGGACATATACAGCCACGGGAAATTGCTCCAGATAAGTAAGGGCTTCCAATGCCTTTTCTGTGGGAATACCAGTCTCGCTGATACTTTTTTCTTTTTGTACATCCATAAGCATGGCACCATTGGAGCAGATAGCATACTGAATGCCGTCTACATTATTTAATACTGCTTCTTTCATTCCTCCGATGGGTCTTCCTGAGGCAGGTACCAGGATCACACCTTTTTTTACGATCCTTCTTAAAACATCTAATGTATAATCTGATATGCTCTTGTCATCATGAAGAAGAGTTCCGTCCATATCTACGGCTGCCAGCCGGATAGTTGTTTTTTCACTGTGCATATTGATTCCCTCCTGTAATAAATCTTCCTGTGCCTGATCTTGATCCTGACATCTGATTTTAAGTATAGCACATATTTCCCCCATAAAAGTGTCAATCCTAGTGTCGAACCCCATCCCCCCGCTCTGAACGTCTCCCAATTTTTCTCACCTCTACTGCCGAAACCCTTTTCAAACTGGCGAAATCATTCAAAACATCTTTCTTTTCAGACTATTTTTTGTATAATTACACTTGTTATCAGGTAGACATAAAACACGCGCGAAAAGAATTAAAGTTAAATCAACAAACAGGAGAATCATGTACATGCTCAGCACAAAAGAAGAACTCTATCTTTACCTGGAAAAAATAAGCCGGGGCTATGCCCTGAAAGATCTGAAATATTTTACGGCGAACCATATCAGCGAATCACTGAATATTTCCCGTAATCTGGCCAGTCAGTATCTGAACGAGCTGGTAAAAGAAGAGCGGGCTATTAAGGTCAACTCCCGTCCTGTTTATTTCTTCCATAAGAAAAATGTTGAACGTGAGGCCCAGGTTGCCCTGGAAACCTGCGTATTCTCCGGTATGGACGATTTTCAGCGGAAATGCCGAAGCGATGAAAATAAAAGAGATTTTCAGAAAGCTATCGGTTATTACCTGAGTTTAAGTTCCTGCATAGAGCAGTGTAAAGCAGCTGTTAAATACCCGCCAAATGGTCTTCCGGCCTTGTTTAACGGATCCGGCGGAACAGGAAAGGCTTTTCTTTCCAGGCTGATGTATGAATACGCTGTAAACGAACGGGTCATTGGAACTGCAGGCGCAGCTTCTCTCCCGCCTTACATCACAGTAGACTGCTCCGAATATGCCCAGAATGAAGAAAAATTTGCTATTTCCCTTTGCGGCAGCGAAGACGGAAAAGGCTGGCTTGCAAAGGCAAACGGCGGCATCCTTTTCTTTGATGAAATTGACAGGCTTCCATTTTCAGGACAGGAACTGATCTATTCCTACTTAATTTCGGGACAATATAAAGGATATCATGATGACGAACATGTTTTTGAGTCCAATGCAAGACTGGTATTTTCCACCACAAAAGTACCGGCGGAAACACTTTATAAGCCACTTGCAAGGATGATCCCCATTGTGATCCCGGTCCCAACATTACATGAACGCACAGCCGATGAAAAAGAGGAAATGTTAGTCTCCTTCTTAAAAGCAGAAGGACGGCGCATGGGCGTAGATGTAAGCATCAGCCAGAACGCCTTCCACTGTATGTTGGAATTTTCCTACGAAAACAACATCGACGAATTAAAAACCTGCGTTACCAGCAGCTGTGCCGGAGCTTATCTGGAAAAAAACAGCGATGGTATCGCTATCCACAGTTATCACCTTCCGGAATATATGCTCTCCTCCTTAAAACTGGAGGTTGAAGACAAAGACAAACGGATGATCCACTTAAACAGTTACAGCCGTGACACCTCTTTGGGACAGACGGTACAGTATTTCCAGATCATGTTAGATGTCTTTGAAGATTACCGTCAGGATATGCTCAGTTTTGACGGCCTGATGATGGAATTCCGGAAACAATTAAATGATTATTACGACTATCTGATCTACGGACAGAAGCTTGTAAACATCAAGATTTCCACTTACGAACAGCTGATCAATCAGATTTTTGAAAATGTAGGTGAAATGTATGGCATCAGCCTTTCCAAAAAATACAGCCACTTACTTGCCCGCCGCTTATATATACAGCTTCAGGGCGACCATCTGATCGACAACTGGATGAAACAAAACCATGACGAGATTGAAGAAATGTTTCAGGCTGTAAGCGCTGTTCTTGAAAAAGAATCAGTCATCTGTTCCAGGATCGTAAACCTGATCAAACTGAATCTGGACATTGAAGCAGACAGTTTAAACCAGCTGTTTTTGCTTTTAGATATAAAAAACCAGAACCAGAAGATCCAGGGACTTTCCGTAGCCGGTATTATCTTAAGCCACGGCTATGCAACAGCTTCCAGTATTGCAGATGCCGCTAACCAGATCATCGGCCGAAAGGTATTCGATGCCATTGATATGCCTCTTGACATGCAGATGAGTGACATCACCGGGCTGCTGGAAAAACACATTGAACGATTTATCACCTGTCAGGACGTAGTGCTTCTGGTGGATATGGGCTCTTTAGAGCAGATACACAGCCAGATGCGCGGCCTGAGAAATTTAAACATCGGCATCATCAACAATATTTCCACTGCCTTAGCTGTTGACATCGGCCTTGGCATCTGTGGGAACCAGAAGCTGGAAGACATCCTGAAACGGGCCAGCGAAAGCAATGTCTGCACCTATCGTATCATCCACAATGTACAAAAGGAAGATGCCGTGATCTTCAGCGGAGAAAACGGTATTGACACAACGGAAAAGCTAAAAGAGCTGATCTTAAAGACTTCCGCCACTTCCATTCCTGTAAAATTTGTGGCTTATGATTATTACCGGCTGATGAAAAACGGCAGCCATGATGAGATTTTCCAGCAATACCATGTAAAATGCATCATCGGGCTTTTCAATCCGGAGATCGAGGGAATTCCTTTTATCTCACTGGAGGACATTATTTCCATGAATTCCGCAGAAAAGCTGACAAACATTTTCTCAGAGTATCTGGATGAAGAACAAATGGAAATATTTAACCAGAACCTGGTAAAGAATTTCTCCCTGCAGAATGTAGTTGAATCCATTACCATTTTAAATCCTGACAAGCTTTTAGATGAAGTAGAACAGGCAGTGGGACGGCTTCAGAAGATCACAGGAAGAAAGATCGCAGGACGTATCATGATCGGGCTTTATGTCCACCTTTGCTGTCTGGTGGAACGTCTGGTCACAAAAACACCTATTGATAATTATCAGGATCTGGAAGAATTTGAACAAAAACACGCCGAATTTATCAGGCAGGTAAGGGACAGCTTTCAGGATATCTCCCGGCATTACCGGGTGGCTCTGCCTGTAAGTGAGATTGCTTACATTTATGATTACATGCATTTGAATTCAAAAAATAAGCTTTCCGGGCAGGCAGAAAGCCCGGCCGTCCGTGAGGACGAATAGGAGGTAAATATGGGTATTGTACTTGCAAGAATTGATAACCGTCTTCTTCATGGTATCGTGGCTACACAGTGGGCCGGACGTTCCGGTGCACAGCGTATCATGATCATTGATGACACTGTTGCCAATAATGAACTGACCAAAGCCAGCATGAAGCTTGCCAGACCTACCGGAATGGCTATTTCCATCATTACCGAGGAAACAGCTTTAAATAACTTCAAAGCCGGAAAATACAATGACCACACTGTATTTGTACTGGTTAAGAAGCCGGAAACACTGGTTAAGCTGTCTGAGATCGGCGTAAAGATCCCGGAACTGGTCATTGGCGGAACTGTAAAGCCTGCTGAAGGCGAAGAAGCTGTAAAGCTTTCCCAGAGAGCTTACGCAAAGCCGGATGACATTGAGGCTTACAAGAAATTAAAGGCTGCGGGAACCAAGCTCTATGCACAGTATGTACCTGCAGACGCAGAAGTTTCTATTGACGAATTTCTGAAATAACCAAAGGGGGAAATTGTTATGCAATTAAGTGCTTTACAAATTGTACTGCTTGTCCTGGTGGCTGCTGAGATCAACGTTGACCGCCGCGGATTATCACTGACACATGCAAGACCTGTTATCGTAGGTTTCCTGTGCGGACTGATCTTAGGCGACATGAACAGCGGTCTTTACATCGGCGGTACTTTCACACTGATGTCCTTAGGTGTTGCCGCTCTTGGCGGTTCTTCTGTACCTGATTACGGCGTTGCAACCATTATTGCATGCGCATTTGCAAAAACAACCGGACAGGGACCGGAAGTTGGTATGACCATTGGTCTTCCTGTTGGTATGCTGGGCGTACAGATGGACGTTTTATATAAGATCTGCAACTCCTTCATTGCTCAGAAATCCCAGAAATATGCCAATGAAAAACAGTTTGGCAAAATGTATGCTATCCTTTACCTTTGCCCTGTTATGGTAGCTGTATTCATGGCATTCCCAACCGCTGTTGCATTAACAGCAGGCGCTCCTTTAGTTCAGGCTATCCTGGATGTGCTTCCTTCCTGGGTAACAGGCGGTCTGTCTGTAGCAGGAAAGCTTCTTCCTGGTCTTGGTATTGCCATGCTGCTCCACTACATGCCGGCAAAGAAGTACTTCAACTACATTCTGATCGGCTTTGTACTCAGCGCATACATGGGCGTACCGATCCTCGGTATCGCATTCCTTGGTGTAGCTTTAGCTTACAAGTTCTATATGGATGAAGAGGCAAAGGAAAATGTAGGATTTGCAGGAGGTCTTGAAGATGAATAATGAGAATGAAGTAATGGAAAAAGCTCCCGTTTTAACAAAAAAAGACTGTGTGAAAGGTGCCATCCGCTGGTCCTTAATGGCAGTAACAACCTTTAACTACGATACCCAGCTTGCTCCAGCCGTTGTTTTCGGTATTGGACCTCTGCTGCGTAAGATTTATAAAGATGATGACGAATATGTTGAAGCATTAAACAACCATTATAAATACTTCAACACCATGCCATGGCTGGCAAATATCGTTCTTGGTGCTACTCTGGCTCTGGAAGACAAAGAGGGAATCACTTCCCTGGATGCTGTACAGAATATCAAGGTCAGCTTAATGGGACCTTTAGCTGGTATCGGTGATACCTTATTCTGGACACTGCTTCCTACTATCATGGGCTCCATCGCAGGATATATGGCTCTGGAAGGCAACCCTATCGGTGTTATCCTGTGGCTCATTGTAAACCTTATCTTCATCTGCATCCGTACCCAGTTAATGTGGATTGGATACCGTGAAGGTACCAAACTGATCACCAAAGTGGGCAGTAAGCTTGCCCGCATCACAGATGCTGCTTCTGTTCTGGGTCTTACTGTTGTAGGTGCTCTGTCCGCAACTGTTGTAACTGCAAAAACACCTCTGGCATTCCAGATGGGTGAAGTTAATCTGGCAGTTGCAGATCTGTTAGACAAGATCATGCCTTCTATGATCTCTGTAGCTACTGTCCTGGTACTGTATAAGCTCCTTGGAAAGAAGGGCATGAAGATCACTACCCTGATCCTCATTGTTATCATCTTCTCCATGATCTGCTCTGCACTGGGAATCCTGGCTTGATCATTTATAACTAACATAACTAAACGGACATGTCGCCTGATGGTGACATCACCATAATGACGGTTCTGCCTGTCTTATTTGGCAGGCAGAGCCCTTTTTTATTCAACTAAGGGGAGATTATCATATGGTTGAAGTAAGCGCAGCAAAACGTAATATCACA